>Ga0075364_10000080_pt1 | contig 37729 bp, 32 predicted proteins | sample EndMetdeltDD1764_FD_71517 | JGI IMG/M metagenome (GOLD analysis project Ga0075364, IMG submission 71517) | Populus endosphere microbial communities from Tennessee, USA - Endosphere MetaG P. deltoides DD176-4 | ecosystem: Host-associated > Plants > Roots > Endosphere | place: USA: Tennessee... | reverse complement strand
GCGGAAAGGATATCGAGGATCGGGGTGTTCATCGGGAGAAAGCCGCTTTCTTTTTTGCGTCTGCCCTGGGACCCGGCAACGACGACGTCATCTGTCCGGATCGAGTTGGCGGGCGGTTAGCAGCAAAGCACGGGTGAGGCAAACCCGCCGTGCGCATGCGACAAGAAGCGCAGAGACGCGCTTGCCATGCGCTGCAACCCTGCCTATAGGCGCCCCCTCGGTCGGGACGTAGCGCAGCCTGGTAGCGCATCACACTGGGGGTGTGGGGGTCGGAGGTTCGAATCCTCTCGTCCCGACCAAACATTTCAGACACTTAGCTGCATTTTTCCCTCCGCTGGGGGCTGGTCCCGGAGGGCTGGTGGTGCGCTGGTGGTGCAGATTTGCGGAACAAAACGCAATCATCTGGGTCGATTTGCAACGTCTGGACTCGGCGCGGTCAACCCCATGACGACGACAACCGGCGCGCCGCGGGCTCCAGCCTGGGGTCCGGTGGTGCTGGTTTATGCTGATGGTAAGGTGGAAGCCACGGCTCCACTCGCGACCGTCGGGCCTGGCATTTAGACACCACCACGAGGGTCCCTAGCGCAGGTTCTCCCTGCTAGCTCGATGAACTATCTAGGCACTCGCGTAAGACGAAAATTTGGCCGCTAGTATCGTCTTCTCGGGCGCGAGTTCACCCACTCAGTGACGTCCGCGGCGTTCCACCTGATGCGGCCGGCTCCGATGTCGATCGGCAGCGGGAAGTTACCTGCCTGGATTCGGCGCCAGATGGTCGTTCGGCTTTTTATGCCGGTGATTTTCATGACGTCTTGGCATGTGAGCAATTCGGGGACGGCCATATCGCTTCTCGCGCTCTGGGTGTTCATGGGTGCCGGTCCCCTCCGATCAGCAGACTAATGTTAGCGGTCGATCACGCTGCCGATGTCACGCTCGGCGAAGTCGTCGATGTGTTTGGCCAGCATTCGCGCGACGAGTTGCGACGTGCCATTCGCCCATCGCGGCCGGACATCAGGAATTCTCCGTCCGAGCGTCCGATCGAGATGCATTGGCAAGACCGAGAGGAAGATCTCCAGGAACTCACCCATGTCAGACCGCATCCACTCGCAGGCGAGCTGCTCCTGACCGGCGATCGCGAGTGCAAGTGTCGCCCTGGGCGATGCTCCGCATGCGAGCAGGATGCGGGATGCCTCGTCAACAGCGATCGGCCGCTCGCCGCGCATGACCCGCAGCAGAGTCTCACGGTGGATTCCCGCCTCGCGGGCGATCTGATGGCGCGGCTTGTTCGCCCCCGTCACCGCATGTGTGAGAGTCCGCGCCAGAATTGCGTTGCTTTGATCGGGGTCGTGCACCTGCGTCTCCATCGTGAAACTAGCGTCGACTCGATGACATAAGCACAGCTTGCACTGTAGGAAATCGAAAAGAACAATAGTGGAACATCTCGTTTTTAGGCGCCCAATAACGAGACGCTTCAGCCGCCGGACTTCTCCGACTGAGTCGCCCACTTCCCACGACATCAAGAGCCACAGATGCCAGCAAAACCGCTGGCTAATCACGCTTGCGCGAACATCGGTTGTTCAGTCTCGTTCCATTTTTGGCGGTGATCGCAGTCCGCCATTTCCTACGACGATTTCCTAGCCCCATTGAGAGTGGGCAGCGGCCGAAAGGCACTGCGGTCCTCTCAATCGGAGCCCTCGAATGAATAGCCTCACTCTCCCCCGCCGTGCCTCTGCCGCTCGCCTCTCGAAGGTCGCGAACATCGCCATACCGGTCGCTCTCGCCGCGCTGGCCGCCAGCGCCGCCTATGCCGGCGCCGACACGACCTTCACCCCCGCCCTGCAGAAGTTCACGGACTTTCTGGAAGGCTCGGGCGGCAAGATCATCACCGTTCTCAGCCTCGCCGGCGGCCTCATCGGCCTCGCCTCGGGACGCTTCTCGCTCGGCCAGGTCGCCGTGCCGGTCGGCGTCGGCATCGGCGTGGGCACGGGCGTGCCGATCGTCACCTCGGTCGTGACCGCGGTCATCTGACCGCAGGCACGGGAAGGCGGATCGCCATGGCAGACCCTTACATCATCCCTCGCCGCCTCGACGACCCGGAGCTGATCGGCTTCTGGACCCTTGACGAGTTCGCTGGGATGATCGTCCCCTTCACTTGGGGAGTCCTCAGCCAGCACATCCTACTCGGCATTTTGGGTTCAACAGTAGCCTGGTTCGCACTGCGGAAGGCAAAAGCAGGACGAGCGAGTTCCTGGGTTGCTCACGCCGCGTACTGGTACTTGCCGGCAGGATTTCTGGGTCTCCGAGCCACGCCGCCTTCCCATTGCCGACTTCTCGCCGGTTGAGGGGCAACTCCCATGTTTTCCGACATTTCCCACGCCAGGCAGCAGAGCCTTCTGCGCCAGCGCAATCTCTTCGCCCTCGTCAGCGCCGGCCTCGCCGTCGCGCTGGTCGTCGCGGCCGGCCTCGCCGCGACGCGCGACAGCGAGGTGGTACTCGTGCCGACCATATCGAAGCGGCTGACCGTCAGCAGCGCCGGCGTCCAGGCCGACTACCTCGAATTCGTGACCCGCGATGCGGCGCTGATGCTGCTGAACCGAAGTCCCGAAGGACTCGACTACTGGATGGAGGAGATCCTCAAGGTCGCCGATCCGGCGCGGCACGGGACGCTCAAGGCCGAACTCGTGCGGATCGTCGAGGAGCAGCGCGGGTCCGACGTCACGCAGGCGTTCGTGATCCGGTCGCTGAGCGTCGACCCAAAGAATCTCACATCCGAGGTCAAAGGCACGCTCAAGACCTTCGTCGGCGCGCAAGTCATCTCCAGCGACGAGCGCAGGTTCCGCTTTAGCTGGACCTACCGGGGCCTGCGGCTCGCGCTCGCCGGCTTCGACCAGCTTCCCACCGAAAAACCCAAGGAGGCCGAGTGATGGCCCGAACGATTTCAGCACGATGTTTGTATGCCGGCTGTGCGCTCGCTGCCGCAGCGCTGGCAGCGCCCGCCCACGCCGATCAATTCAAGCAGGCAGCCGATGGATCGGCGATCGAGTGCTCGGTCTCCGCGCGCGAACTGACGCGCTTCGCGCTCGTCGGCGACCAGTTCGCCAGCGTGTCGAAGATGTCGACCGGCACGCCGTACAACGATTTCGCCGTCACGAACGAGCCGCTGCGCGGTGACATCTACGTCTCGGTCCCCGAGACCTTCGCCGCCCGGTCGATCAGCTTCTTCGCCACGACGAAGAAGGGCTACGTTTACAAGGTCGCCTGCCAGGTCGCGCCGATCCCGGCCGCGCAGATCTTCATCACCAATCCGGCTCTCGCCAACGGCGAGGCGGCGCGTTGGGAGGAAGAGACGCCGATCGCGACAAGTGCGGTCCGGCTGATCCAGGCCATGGCGAACGACAAGACGATCGATGGCTTCGAGGTCCGCCAGTCGTCGGCGCTTCCTGCGCGGGTCGGCGATCTCGAGCTGCAGCTGATCGCGTCCTACCGCGGCGCCAGCCTCGCCGGGAAGGTCATCCGCGTCACGAACCGCGGCGCGAAGCGGCTTGCGCTCGACGAACGGGACTTCGCGCCGCGCGATACGCTCGCCGTCGCGCTAGCCGGCGCTTCGCTCGACCCTGCCGCCAGCACGACGGCCTTCGTCGTCGGCCCCAACGAAAGCGACGATCATGACTGACACCCAAGACACCGCGAAGCCGGGTCTCGGCGAACAGGCCGGGGCATCCGAGATCGCATCCCTCAATGCGCGCACCGCGCGCCGACAGAAGGTGCTCCTGGCATCGCTCGGTGCGGTCCTACTGGTCGGTGGTAGCTGGTTCATTTTCGGCGGCGATGACAAAACGGCCAAGAACGATCCCAATGGCGCCCAGACGATCGATACCGCCGGTCTCGTTAATCGCGACCTGTCGCAGCGCGAATTCGTGGCCACCTACGGCAACCGGCTCGATGCCGTGACGCGCGAGCAGAAGGCGCTCAGGGAAGCCCAACTGCCGCGGCAGGAGGTCGAGGCGCAGCTCGCCGCGCTCAAGGCCGAGAATCAGGCGATGAAGGTCGATGGCCAGGCCGCGATCGATGCGATCTCGTCCGAGAATGCCGAGCTCAAGACGCGCCTCGCCGCGCAACCTCAGACGGCTGCCACCGCGCCGCCGCCGGCTTACGGTCCGCAGGCAGGCGGCTACGATGCGCGAGGGCGCTCAGCGCCCGGTGCGCTCGGCGCTCCACCTGCGGGCGCGGACGCGCCGGTATCGCCCGGCGAAGTGAAGCTCATGAACTTCGCATCGGAAAAGACCCCTGCCAATGGTCCGAGGTCGGCGCGTCCCGACGCCCCGCCTGTCGTGGTCGAGGATTCGCCCAATTACCTGCCGCCCAACTCCTACGCGTCGGCGAGGGTCATCGTCGGGGTCGATGCCTCGGCCGGTGTCGCCAGCCAGACCGATCCCCTGCCGGTCGTTCTGCGCATCACCGGGCCGGCACGCTCGGTCATGCAGAATGGCAAGGTGCTGACCACCCGCATCCAGGGCTGCGTGGTCAACGGCGCCGCGCGCGGCGATCTCAGTAGCGAGAAAGTCTATGTGAAGCTCGCCCGCATGACCTGCGATCAGCCAGGTGGCCGCGTCGCGGTCAGCGAGGTGAAAGGCTTCATCAGCTTCGCCGGCAAGTCAGGGGTGCGCGGGCGCGTCGTCAGCCGGGAAGGCAGCCTGGTCAGCCAGGCGCTCCTCGCCGGCATCGTCGGAGGGTTCGGCCGGGGTTTCTCCGCCAACGCCAACAGCGTCTTCTCCGGCGTCACCACCCAGGCCGACGGCACGCGCTCCAAGCTCTCGGGAGGCGACATCATCGGTGGAGGCCTCGGACAGGGCGCGGCCGACGCCGCCGACACGGTCAGCAAATACCTGATCGAGCGAGCGGAGCAGTACCAGCCCGTCGTCGAAATGCCGACGGGCATCGATGTCGAGATCGTCTTTCTCGACGGCGTTTACGTGAGGAATGCCCGATGATCGAACCCATGCACCCCCACCCGCGAGGGCGCCTGCGGCGCTGGCTGCGCCCCGCCGCCGGGATCACCGCGTTGGTCGCCTTGTCTGCAGCGACCGGATGGGCCGTCGCCGGTCTGGCTCAGCATAATCAAGCGCCAGACACAGCGCTCGTGCGCAAGGCGCTCAAGCTGCGGCTGCCGAAGACGCCGATCGACGCGATCGTCTGCGATGGCCTCGGCGGTCTCTGCGAGGTCGCCTCGAAAATGACGCTTTTCTACGTCGATCGCTCGGCGAAGTATCTGGTGATCGGCCGGGTCTACGACATGGAAGCACGCCAGGACCTGACCGCGGCGCGGCTGCTCGCCCTGAACCCCGACCTGCTCGCCGCCGGCGCTGCCCGGCGCCAAGGCGAAGACGACGGTCAGGCGCCGCCCAAACCCAGCGCACCCGTCAAAGTATCTCTGGCAGGGTTGCCCGCCAAAGGCGCGGTGACCTGGGGGCCGGCCGATGGTCCCAAGGCTGTGGTCTTCTCGGACTTCAACTGCGGCTACTGCAAGAAGCTCGAGGCCGAACTCAAGGCGATCGGAGCGAGGGTCGAGGAACGGCCCATCTCGATCTTCGGAGCTGAAAGCCGCCGGATCGCCGAACAGGTGATCTGCGCGCCGAATCCAGAGACCGCGCTTCATGCCGCCTACTCGAAGCTCGCCCTCGTCAATCCCAAGCCCTGCGACACGAGCGGGCTCGATGCCAACGAGGCCTTCGCGAAGGCGCACGGCTTCGGCGGCACGCCGGTCGTCGTCCGTCCTTCCGATGGCGCGGTGATCGAGGGCTTCCGGCCTGCCGCAGCGCTGCGCGAATTCCTGGCCGCGCCGAACCAGCCTCAGAACAAAAGGTGAATATCATGCGCCTGACAATCCCGTTCCTCGCGATCGGCCTGCTCACTTCGCTCTCGGGCTGCGCAACTTTCGGCACCAATGTCGAGGGCGATTTCTCCTGCCGCGCGCCGAAGGGCGACTGCGCACCCTCGCATGTGATCGACGCTGCGGCGACCGCAAGCCTCACCGGCGACCTGCCCGATCGCGCGATACGGCCCCGGGTCGGCGTGGCGAACGACGATACCACCCGTACCGACGAGCGGACGCTGCGGATCGTCTTTCCCGCCCATGTTGACGAGACCGGCACGCTTCACGATGAGGCCGTCGCTTGGGCTGTCGTCGAGAACCCGCGCTGGGCCGCCGAACTGCGGCGCCGGCCGGGCGACGATGCGGCCCCGCCGCTGATGCGGCAGCTGAAGCGTCAGCTTCGCGCCGCGCAAAGGCAGGCGGGCGAGCAACCCGAGGGGTTGCCCATCCCCGTCCCAGCGGATGATGCCTCCCCTGCTGACGATGGCGGCTCGCCGTTCTCTGACGCCCCAACTCTTCCGCCCTCCCCGAACGCCTCGCCGCTGGTCCTCCCCTCCACGGCGCGCGAGGCCGTAGCCGGCGCCAAAGCGCCGGCGGTCGAGGGGTTCGACGTGCCTCAGCCCCCGCACGATCGGACCCCTCGGCCTCACGGGAACAGTTTCGAACCGGTCTTTCCCACCAGCGAAGCGATCGATGCCGCGAAGGCGAAGCGCCCTACAGCGCGCGATCCCATCCTGCCTGTCCAGGAGCACAAGTGATGGCGCAGACTTTCAAGACGATTGCGAACCGCATTCTCACCGGACTTCTCGGCGATGCCGAACATGCCGAGGCACGCCGCTCCTCGCTCATGCTCGACATGTTGTCGGACTGGCTGCCCTACCGGGTCTACGATCCGGCAAGCCGGCTGTATCTGAATGCCCGGTCCAAAGGCTTCGTCCTCGCGGTGACGCCGCTGATCGGGGCGGACGAGCGGACCGGCGAGATTCTCGGCCAGTTCTTCTCCGAAGGTCTGCCTGCGGGTTCCTGCCTGCAGGTCCTCCACCTCGCGAGCCCGCGGATCAGCCGGATCGTCGCGCCATGGTTCGCCCCGCGGTACGTCCAGGGCGGCGTCTATGAGGCGATCGCCCGCCACAGGGCGCGCCGCCTCTATGGCCTGGTCTGGGAATCGGGCTCCGACGATGCGCCGTTCCACGCGCGGCACCACCAGGTGATCGTCTCGGTCGGCGTGCCGGCAAGCAGCTCGGCGTCCACCGAGGAACTCAAGCAGACCCGTGACGGGCTCATGGCCATGCTGAAGTCGCTCAACCTCGGTGTGGCCGAAGTGGGGCCGCAGGAACTGATCGCGATCCTGGACGACCTGACCTCGCCGACGACGGCGCCGCAGGACGATGCGGTGCCGTACAATCCCAACGATCCGATCGCGGCCCAGGCTATCCGCCACGACATCGAGCTCGTCGTCCAGGAAGACCGGATGCACCTCAGGACCGAGCGCTTTCGCGCGACGGGCCATGTCGATGACGGCGTTCCCGAAATCGGGACGGTCTATCCTGACGCCTTCGACGTCCGCCACTTCGCGGTGCGCAACATGCCGCAGCGCTGGGCGCCCTGGGAGTGCGCGCGCCTGATCGGCGACCTCTTCACCGACAAGCTGCGCTTCCCCTGTCCAGCGGCGACCATGCTCTGCCTCGTCTATCCCGATCAGGAAGCGGCGAGCGCCAAGGCCGGCTTCAAGTTCATGCGCACGACCAGCCTTGCCGGAACGCGCAGCGCGCGCTTCCTGCCCCGCATCGGCGAGCAGGCAGCCGAGTGGCAGCACGTCCAGTCCGAGCTCCAGGAGGGCCGGCGTCTCGTCCGTGTATTCTACGGGCTGACGACCTTCTCGCCGCTCGGCGCCGGCGATCGGCACGAGCGTGCGGTGAAGTCGATCTACAAGGCGGCGGGTTGGGACCTTGCAGACGAGAGGTTCCTCCAAATCCAGGGTCTGCTCGCGGCCATGCCGCTGACGCTGGCAGACGGCCTCGCCGCCGACATGGAGCGACTGCGCCGGTTCAAGACGGTGCTGTCCACCACGGCCGCCAACATCGCGCCGATGCAGGGCGAGTATCTCGGAAGCAAGCACCCGCATCTGCTGTTCGTCGGTCGCCGGGGGCAGCCCTTCTTTTGGTCGCCGTTCGAGAACGATGCCGGCAATCACAACGTCGCGATCTGCGGCAAGTCGGGGTCGGGCAAGTCGGTGCTGCTGCAGGAGATGTGCGCCGCGCTGCGCGGTGCGGGCGCGCAGGTCGTCGTCATCGACGACGGCCGCAGCTTCGAACACTCGGTCAAGTTGCAGGGGGGGCGTTTCGTCGAGTTCACGATGAAGGCTGGCTTCTGCCTCAACCCCTTCTCGATGATCGACGGTGCGCGCGCCGAAGTGGACGACGACTACCGGCTCGACTGCTTCGGCATGGTCAAGGCGATTGTCGGCCAGATGGCGCGGCACAGCGCGCAGCTGACCGATACCGAGCGCGGTCTTATCGACCGCGCCGTCAATGCGGTCTGGACCGAGTCCGGCACCGGGGCGACCATCTCCTCGGTCGGCGAAGCACTCGCGGCGATGGAAAGCGTGATCGCGCGCGATCTTGCCATCGCGCTCGCCCCGTTCATGGCCGGCGGCACCTACAGCGCCTTCTTTGAAGGTGAGGCGAGCCTTGAGCTGGAGAGCGACTTCACCGTCTTCGAGATGTCCGACCTCTCGGCCCGCGAGGAGCTACGCTCGGTCGTGCTCTCTGCGATCATGTTCATGACCAGCCAGGCGATGACGCGCAGCCCTCGGCAGATCCGCAAGCTGCTGTTGATCGACGAAGCCTGGTCGATGCTCAAGGGCGGTTCGATGGGCGAGTTCGTCGAGACCTACGCCCGCACCTGCCGGAAGTACGGCGGCGCGCTCGCGACAGCGACGCAGTCGCTCAATGACTACTACAAGTCGGATGGCGCGACCGCCGCGCTCGAAAATAGCGACTGGATGCTGATCCTCCAGCAGAAGCCGGAGACGATCGCGGACTTCCGCCGCGCGAAGCGGCTCGACATGGACGACCGCACCGAGACGCTGATCCGCAGCCTCAAGCGCTCTGGCAGCGACTATTCCGAGGTCTTCATCAAGGGACCGGAAACCGAAGCGATCGGGCGGCTCGTGCTCGACGATTACTCGGCGACGCTCTTCTCGAGCTCGCCTCAAACCTTTGCCGCCATCGATGCCGAAATCGCGCGGGGCCACCAGCTCGCCGACGCCATCGAGCGCATCGCCTTCGCCCGCACAGAATGACCCTAGATCAGATACATCAAGGAAACTTTTCAATGCCTCTCGAAACCAGCCATCCCTTCGATGACGTGCTTGCGCGAAAGCGCCTGCAAGTCCCGCCCAGCGAGCGCAAGCTCCACCGCGTGGTCGCCGACGTCAGCTATATCGCCCTCAAGGCGGCGGCCTACATCGGTTCGATCCACCTGATGACGCTTGGCCTCCCGATCGTCTTCTTCCTCGCGATCTCGCACGGCAGCGCCGAGCTCTTCTTCGCGCACCTCGCTAATCTCGCCGACCGGTTCCTGGTCGCCGATCCGGCGCGCCAGCAGGCCTTCGCCAACGAGGTCCGGTTCGGGCTCGTCGGCATTGCCACCCTCATCGCGATCTACCGCCTGCCTCGCTTCCTTCGGGACGTCGAGGCCGGTCTGCGGGGGGAAAGATCGTGAAGAACATTCTGGCAACAGACAATCTTCGTTTGTCGTTTCGGCCAACGCCGACGGCGCTCGTCCTGGCGATCAGCATGGCGGCCTCGACGGCCTGGGGCGTCTGGGCCACGGGCAAGCTGCTCGAACTCGAGCGGCGCGAGGTCGTGACGGTGCAGCTCGCCCGAATCATGGGCGACTTCGTCGAGGCCGAGGCGCGCTCGGGTCGCCCGCCCGAAGAAACGCGGGAACGTGTCCAGGCCTACCTCAAGGCCGTCGATGCCTCGGTCCGCAAGCTCGGACGCGAAGGCCGGACGGTCATGGTCGCCGAGGCCATCGTCGCCGGCAGCGCACCCGATCTCACCGAGGTCGTCCGCGCCGAGGTCGGCCGCAGGATGGGGGCCACCGCCAATGTCCAGCAGTGACCTTGCGCGGCGATGGCCGGCGGCTCCGCGGCTGACACTATGGGCGGGGCTCGGCGCCGGCGCGCTGTCCTTGTCCGTGCTCGCCGGCTTCGCGCGCGATCACGCCTTGCTGATCAACGTCAGTCCGAGCCTTCCCTACTGGGCGATCTGGCTTGATCGGACGGCCGTGCCCTCGCGCGGCGACATCATCCTGTTCGATCCGCCGGCCTCACCGCTGCTGACCAAGCATTTCGGTAAATCGCCGGGACCGTTCGGCAAGCGGGTTATGGGCTTGCCGGGCGAGCGCGTAACCGAAACAGAACGCGTCTTTTTCGTCGATGACAAGCCCGTCGCCAAGGCGAAGGTCCGGAGCCGGCGCGGCGAGCCCCTCGCGCTCGGTCCGACCGGCATCGTACCGGCCGGCTGCTACTTCGTCGCGACCGATCATCCCGACGGGTTCGACAGCCGCTATGCCGCGATCGGATGGGTCTGCCGCCCGCGCATCCTCGGGGTCGGGAGGCCGGTCCTGTGAAACGCGCAGCCCTCGTCGCCTTTGGCCTTGTCATCGCGGCGCCGGCGACGGCGCGCGACTACGGCCAGCAAGGCGCCGTCTGGCCGATCGCTGAGCCCGACCTGCTTCAGCAGATCCATGCGCGGCTTACCCAGCTCGAACGGACCGGCGAGACCGCCCGGCTGAACGAGCAACTCAAGCAGCGGACGATCGCCCGGATCAATCGCCCGCAGCCGGTCGCCGGCCTCGTTCAGGCGAGCATCGAGAGGACCTGGCGTTTCGATCCGACCATCACCGTCGAGCGCGACATCGCCGACAACAGAGGCCGAGTGATCGTCGCCGCCGGCACGCGGGTCAATCCGCTCGACACCGTGCCGCTGCGCAGCCCCCTCGTCTTCCTCGACGGCGACGAGCCGGCTCAGCTTGCCTGGGCGCTCAAGCGGTTCGGTTCGACCCCGGCCAAGCTCATCCTCGTCAAGGGTGCGCCGCTCGAACTTATGAAAGCCCGGCAGCGGCGCTTCTACTTCGACCAGGGCGGAACGCTCGTGAAGCGCTTCGGCATTCGTGCGGTCCCGGCCTCGGTCGAGCAGCAGGGCCGTGTCCTCGTCATCACCGAGCAGGCCGTCAAACCACAGGGGCGCCCGTCATCATGAACCGCTCTAAATCCCTAGTTACAAGTCTTTGTGCGGCGCTTTTGCTCGCGGTTCTGAGCCTGACCTCCGCGCCGGCTCAGGCTGCCGCGGGTCCGGGGCGCTGCACCGGCAAGTTCGTCAATCCGATCACCGACATCTGCTGGTCGTGCCTGTTCCCGGTCTCGATCGGCGGTCTCAAAATCTGGCCGTCGGGACGGCCTGACACCGACAATCCTAACCTGCCGGTCTGCCTGTGTGGGCTCAGGCCCGGCATCGCGATGGGATTTTGGGAGCCGGTACGACTGGCCGATGTCAGCATGAAGCCCTGGTGCTTCGTGAACCTTGGCGGACTCAAGCTCGACCCGGGTTTCGACATTGGCTTCAAGTCCATGGCCGGGCCTTCGGCGATCGGCGGCAACACCCAGTACAATTCGCAGTGGCACGTCCACTGGTACGCCTACCCCCTGATCTACTGGATGGAGATCGTCGCCGACTTCCTCTGCTTGGAATCGGGGTCGGTCGACATCCTCTACATCACCGAGATCGACCCGCTCTGGCAGGACAGCGAGCTCACCGCGATCATCAACCCCGAGGCGGTGCTCTTCGCCAATCCGCTCGCTCTCGCCGCCTGCGCCGCCGACTGTGTGATGGGAACCGCGAAGCTCCCTTCCGATGAGCTGTTCTGGTGCGCCGGTTGCCAAGGAACGATGTATCCGCTGAACGGCAACGTCTCGGCCACGATCGGCCATGTTCAGGCCTCGCGTCTCGCTCTGGCTCGGTTCTCCTACAAGCTGCACCGTGAGCTCGTCGCCTGGGGCACGATGGGCAGCAAGGGGCTCTGCGGGAAGTACCTGATGCCGGTGATGCGCAAGCAGCAATACCGGTTCCAGGCGACCAATCCGAACCCGCAGACCAAGGGCCGCTATGCCTGCGCCCCGATCGGCGCCTCCACCACCTTCATGTCCGCCGGCCAAGTCTATCCCGCCATCGGCGAGGATATGGGCTACCTGGTCTGGCGCAAGCGGAACTGCTGCGCGCTATGAGAACCCACCTTACCCTTGCCATCGCGCTTCTCGCCGGCGTCGCCGCGATCGCCGGAGCCGCCGCCCAGACCGCCGAGCAGGGCCTCGATCTCGAAGCTATCCGCGCGCGAGCCAAGCAAGGTGCCGACGAGGCCGACGCGCTGGCGGCGAGTGCGCGAGAACGCACCGAACGCCTCACGTCCGAGGCGACGTCCAGCGCGGAAGCCGCGCAGGCGCATGGGGCACGCTACCGGGCACAGGCCCGGCCGGCTTCCAAGCCCGATCCCACAACGCCGTTCGACTTCGACGCCATGGTCGCCGACGCCGGCGCGATGGCGACCGAGGGAATGGGCGAAGCGCCAAGGTTCATCGCCTTCGCCAGCACGGCCATGCCGCCGGCCGCGCTGCGCCAGATGATAGACGACGTCACGCGCGCCGGCGGCGTGGTCGTGTTCCGCGGACTTCCGCAGAACTCGGCAAAGGCCCTGACGGCCGCCCTCGCCCGTGTGGCGCGAGAGGGCGAGCAGCTCGATGGTGTCGGGATCGATCCCCGGCTGTTTCGTGCCTTCTCTGTCGAGGCCGTGCCGGCTTACGTCGTCACGACCAGCGACTTCGACCTTTGCGACGGCTTCGATTGCCAAACCCAAGTCCCGCCGCATGATCGCATGGCCGGCAACGTCACGGTCCAGCATGCGCTCGAGACTTTCGCCAGCGGCGGCGGGCCTGGCGCCCGCATCGCCGCCCAGCACCTCGCTCGCATGACAGGGAATGCACGATGAGACGGCTTCTTTTCGCAGCGGCCTCGTTTGCTCTCGCGTCGGGTGCTTGGCCCTCACCTGGGTTCGCCCAGTCGACGACTGACGCGGCGAAAGCCGATGGCAAAGCGTTCGGGCGCGACAAGGCGGCCGCGGCGCAGGACGCGGCCAGCACCGAGCCCGATGCTTCGCGCGTACCCGGGTTCGGCGGCGTGCCGGGACAGTCTGGCTATTTCGACGATCCCGACCGCATGGCCCGCGAAGCGGCAAGCCAGGCAACGTCGAACACCGGCTACCGCACGATGCGCGATTCGATGGACCGGCGCGCGAGGTTCGCCCCCGTCGATCTCGACGCGACGATCGCGCGGAGCAGCGCGATCAGCGACGATCCCCTCGCCTACACCAGCGGGATGACCGTGGGCGGCACCCAGGGTAGCTGCGTGCCGCTGCCGCCTGGCTCGAATTCCAGCACCCGCTACTTCGCCACCTGCAATGTCGGCTACTCGGTCGAGAGCCGCACGGCCAGTTGCACCATTCCGCTCGCCGCCCAGGTCGAAAGCCGGTCCACCTACAGATACTATGCCGAGGTCCCGTTCCACACCGGCCTGGCACCGGCGATCAATGAGTTCGGAACGGCGCTCGCCGACGGAACCTGCACCAATATCGGCCGCGCCGATACCTGCCAGGTGGTCAGGGAGTACGGCTATACCCCGTCCAAGCGGTGCGCGGATTTCCGCATCGACATCCTGCAGTGCTCGTCCCAGATTTCCGGTCTCACCGGCGGCGATCTTCCAGCAACCGGCCAGCGCTGGTTCGCCCAGGAGGGCACCAACACGGTCTCCACCGCACGCGACGACAGCGGGTGCGCGAGCCTGGCGGCGGACAGCACCTGCACTGAGCCTGTCGAGACCTGCACAGACAGCGATCCCGTCACCCGGACGATCGCCGGCGTTGACGTCACGGCGCCCTGCTGGGCCTGGCGGCGCGACTATACCTGCCACACGTTCACGCCGGCACAGGACTGCGACCAGCTCGCCGCGACGCCTGGATGCAATCTCGTGCGCGAGGAGTGCATCACCGACGAGACGCCGTGCAAGACCTTCGAGCGGGTTTACGATTGCCCGACCAATGACGTGCCGGCCAACCCCAACCAGTTCATCTGCGATGGCGACGTCTACTGCATCGACGGCTCGTGCGAGACGATCCAGCGCGAGGCCAACGATGAATTCAAGGATGCCGTCGTCGCGCTGAATGCCATGGGCCAAGCGCGGCGCGAATGGGATCCGGACACGATGACCCTGTTCAAAGGTGAGCGCGAGACCTGCTCGTCCAAGGTGTTCGGCGTGCTCAACTGCTGCAAGGGCAAGGGTTTCCCACTGATCCCCGGCATTCAGTTCCTGGTGCTGCTCGGCTGCAGCCGCGAGGAAGTGCTGCTTCACCAGCGCGATGCGCAGGGCCTGTGCGCCTATGTCGGCACCTACTGCTCATCGAGCGTGCTCGGTGTATGCATCACCAAGCGCAAGGCCTACTGCTGCTTTGAGTCCAAGCTGTCGCGCATCCTCCAGGAGCAGGGCCGCGCGCAGCTAGGCAAGCCGTGGGGCAAACCGAAAACCGAGCAGTGTCGCGGCTTCACCATCGACGAGTTTTCTCGGCTCGACCTCAGCCAGATGGATTTCAGCGAGGTATACGCCGAGTTCACCGACGCGGCGCGGCTTCCTGATGAACTCCAGGCCGCCACCGAAATCCAGCAGAAGATCGAGGATTACTATGCACGTGCCCGCTGATCGCGGACGGCGGCTGACCGCCGCCGCCTGCCTCGCCCTCACCCTTGCCCAGCCCGTTCCGGTGATGGCCGGACCGGCCGAGCCGCTGGTGAACACGCCCGATGGCAAGGACGACTTCTACTGCGCCCAGCGCAAGCTCGGCTACTGGTTCTACTGCGCCAAGCCCAAGCCGCCCGAGGCCGCGGCGGCAGTAGCGCCTGCGCAGAGCGCCGCCACGCAGCTGGATGCGATCACGACGGAGCTGCGTGAACTCAAGGCCAAGGCGATTCTCGAGCCAACCCCAGCGAACGTGACGACCTATATCCGATTTCAGCGCGAGCAGCTCGACCGCGCCTCGCTGTTCAGCGACGTCTGGCAGCGGGCGATCTGGCAGGACCCGGACCTCGACTACACGCTCCAGCGTCCGGTCTCGACCCTCGGCAAGAGGCAGTGGCAGGACAGCCGCAGCGCCGAACGCAATGCGGTGATGGCAAGCCTCAACCAGCGTTACGGGCTGTTCTACTTCTTCGCCCAGAGCTGCGCCGCTTGCGAGGTCATGTCGCCGATCGTCCAGGGCGTCGCGAACACCTGGCACATTGAGGTGCGCGCGATCTCGACCGACGGCGGACCCTCGCGCCACTTCCCGACCTATACGGTCGAGACGAACCAGCGCTCGCGGATGGGGCTCGAACCCAAGGTGACCCCCGCCGTCGTCCTCTGGGACGCGGCCAAATCGCAGGCGGTGCCCATCGGCTACGGCGTCATGAGCGCCGACGAGCTGCAGGACCGCATCTATCTCCTCACATCGAAGGAAGCCGGACGTGACTACTAGGATGAAACGCGCCATCGCTGCGCTCCTCGCGGTGACCCTGCCCGCCGGCAGCGTCTCGGCGAATGTCGGAAGCTCGATGGACTCGTTCCTGAGCGATGTCGGCGGCGCCGCCAATGTGACGGGACCGACCGCGTTTCAGGGCCAGTCTGCCGGCTACTACAGCCTGGGCAACGTCTGGACGCGATTCCCGCAGAAGACGACCAACATCGCCAATCTTCAGCTCCCGCGTGCGCGGGCGGGCTGCGGCGGCATCGACCTCTTCGCGGGCTCGTTCAGCTTCATCAACGCGAGCGAGATCGTCGCGATGCTGAAAGCCGTCGCAAACAATGCCGTCGGTTTCGCCTTCAGCCTGGCGATCGACACCGTCTGCCCAGAGTGCTCAAAAATTATGCAGGAGTTCAGCCAGAAAGCTCAGCTCATGAACAACCTCAACATCAACAGCTGCGAGATGGCGCAGGGGCTGGTCGGCGGCATCTGGCCCAAGGGCGATCTCGCCGACAAGGCCGTCTGCGAGGCGATCGGCAACTCGGAGGGCATCTTCACCGACTATGCCGCGGCCAAGCACGGCTGTGGCACCAAGGGCCAGCGTTCGAGCACCACCGCGCAGGGCGCCGGCAAATATGACGACGTGAACCCCGGCGTGCCGCGCAACTATACCTGGACGGTCCTCAAGAAGGCAGCGTTCTTCAACCCGAACGGCACGTTCGACGAGGAGCTGGCCGAGTACGCGATGACGCTGATCGGCACGATCATCTATATCCCGCCCAAGGACGACGATCCGGGCAAATTCATTCCCATCGCCGGCGATGCCTCGTCCACGCTCGTCACCTCGCTGCTCGACGGCACCGTCGGCGAGAAGGTGCTGATCCAGAACTGCGACGAGACCGACAAGTGCCTCGATCCCGGTTGGCAACCTTTCAGCCTGCCCGCTTCAAAGGCTCTGCGCCCGCGCGTCGCGGCGCTGATCGACGGCATGGTCCAGGCGATCCACGACGACACGCCGATCACCGATGCGCAGAAGGAACTACTGCAGGTCTCGTCGATCCCGCTCTACAAGATCCTCGCCGTGCAGGCCGCCTATGGTCGCGGCATGCCGACCGACGATCGCGCCACATTGGCTGAGATCGCCAGCGTCGATCTTCTGTTCGCGCTGCTCGATCGCATCGTCGGAGAATCCAGTCGCTCGATGTCGAGCTTCATCGGCGCCGACGAGGCCAAGATCGCGATGTGGCAAGGCCAGGTGAACACGGTCCGGACCGCGCTCGCGGACCGACAGGCCAACACGCACCTGCGCGTCACCGCGATCATGCAGATCATCGAGAAGACTGCGTTTATCGAGAACGTGCTCGCCGCCTCGATGTCGCCCGGAATGGCCGCCTCGCTCGACTGGTCGCGCGGCGTTCAGAACCGCGCCCTCACCCACTGATCCCACGAACCGGCATCTGCCGCGGAGCATATTTTCATGGTCGAGATCTTCACCGTCGGCGGCGGCGACTATCTGGTCAACGTCTTCCAGGCCGTCGCCGCCTGGACCGGCAATGGCGGCTACAAAAGCCTGATTCAGGTAGTGTTAGTGATGGGCCTCGGCCTCTCGGCCATCACCCTCGCGTTCAATCAGGACTGGCGCGCGTGGCTCAACTGGTTCCTGGGTGCGACCCTCATCTACTCGTGCCTCATGGTCCCACGGCTCGATGTGCATGTGACCGACCGCCTGAACCCGGGTCTCGCACCAGCCAACGTCAGCAATGTGCCGCTCGGCCTCGCGCTGATGGCGAGCTTCACCAGCCAGATCGGCGACTACCTGACCGGGTCGGCCGAGGTCGTGTTCGGGCTGCCGGGCGATCTCAACTACTCGCGCAACGGCATGATCTACGGCGCGAGGCTCTATGATGCGACGCGCTCGCTACGCATCTCCGACCCCGAATTTGCCGCCAATCTCGACGAGCACTTTCGGCAATGCGTGTTCTACGACGTGCTGCTCGGCCGCTATTCGATGAAGCAACTCGCCGAGAGCGACGACATCTGGGCGACGATCGCGCCCGGCAGCCAGGCACGCGCGCAGCGGTTTCTCACCCGCGATGGCGGCGGCACGGTCACCTCGACCATCGTCACGTGCCGTGAAGCCTTCACCGCCCTCGATGGGCAATGGGGCACGCTGGTCGACAGCATGGGCACGGTGTTCGGGCGGCAGCTCTACCCCAACCAGACCGAAGCTTTGGCCAAGGCGAAGCTCTTCTCCGACCTGCCCGTCGCCTATCAGTACCTGACCGGCGTCTCGTCGAACGCGACCGCGATCTTCAAGCAGACCCTGACGATCAATGCGATGAGCCAGGCGATGCATTCGATGTCGGGCGGCAGCGGCGCCGGCAATGTTGACGTCTATGCGCAGACCCGCGCCGACATTCAGACCGAGCGGACCTACGGGTCGATCGCGAGCAACGCGATGAAATGGGTGCCGCTGCTGAACATCGTCCTGACCGTGCTGTTCTACGCCCTGTTCCCGGTCCTGTTTCCGCTGTTTCTGATGCCGAAGACCGGACCGATCGCGCTCAAGGGCTACGTCACCGGCTTCTTCTACCTTGCCGCCTGGGGGCCGCTCTTCGTTATCCTTCACATGATGCTGATGTACAAAGGCGCCGCGGACATGAGCGCCGTAGCCGGATCGAGCGGGCTGACCCTCGCGAGCTTCACCGGCATGGCCGACGTGAATAACGACATCGGCCTGCTCGCCGGCTACCTGATCGCGTCGGTGCCTTTCCTGGCCGGCGGCGTCGCCAAGGGCGCCATGGCGATTTCGCATCACGCGACCAGCTATCTCAATCCGAGCCAGAACGCGGCCGAGGAAGCCGCGCGCGAAGCGAGTACCGGCAATGTCGCGCTGGGCAACACGAGCTTCGAGAACTCGACCGTCCTCACGCGACAGTTCGCGCAAGGCACGATCGCGCCGAGCTTCACTTACGGAGCCGGCCAGACGCGCACGTTGAGCGAGAGCGGTTCCATGACGACGAGCTTCCCCGAGGGCAGCTACGATCAGCTCCCGACCTCGAGCTACCCCTTCACGCCCAGCCTTGGCCAGGAGTTCAGTTCGCGGCTTTCAACCATGGCATCCCAGGCCCGGTCCAACAGCGAGAGCTATGCCAACGTCGCCACGGAATCGACGGCAAGCGCGATGAGCAAGTTTCGCGAAATGCGAGACCAGTTCAGCCGCGGAAGCTCCTTCGAGAGCGCAACGGGGACCTCGAACTCCGACAGCATTCAAACCGCCTTTAGTGAAATTGATCAGGCGTCTACATCCCTGCAGCGGCAGTTCGGTCTCTCTCGGCGAGCGTCTGACGACATCTCGACAGCATTTTTCCTCGGTGGAGAAGCCGGCGCAAATGCTGGCGTTACAAACGGCGTCGCCTCCGCAAACGTAGGTTTGAAGGGGGGTGGTACACGCACATGGACAGACAGCGATATCGGTATCGCCTCAGAGGATCGATCGCGTATTTTTGGCAGCCTTACTCAGCTCTCGGATAGCCGTAACTGGACTAATGCCCGTGACGGGTTCGTTCGATCGACAAGAACTTCGTCGAATTCGTCAATTTCCTCGGCGGCTAGCGGCCTGACCTCGTCGTTGACCGAATCTCAAACCTATAGCCGGGAGGCACGTCAGGCTGAGGAGCTCGCTAACCGCCTTGAACGCCAAGCCTCACTTTTTAAGGGAAACAGCGCCGCAGGTTCGCTGAACCTGTCGCAAGCGTATCGCGAATGGGGTCTCGGAGAAGTGGAGCGGAATCGCGATTTTTACCGTGATGCTAGGTTCGACGATGTCACGTTCCAGCTAAGTCCTGAAGGCCAAGCCCTGCAGTCGAAGTTCATCGAAAGCTACGCCGAGCAGCTTCGCAATCAGATCGAAGAGCAACTTGTTTTGGCCCCCGGGCCAGCGGTGTCACGGCCATCGATCTCTGGGCCTGATGATGTGCGGGGACGTGCCAGCGTTAGCGGAGGTGTGCCCAGCAGCATCCCTCAAGTCGGAGCTGGTTCCATCAGCGACGAGGTTCGACGCGCGCAAGCCGAAGGTCACAAAACAATTGGCGGGATGAAGGACACTTTGAACAGCGCGACCAGAACCGCCAACGGTGCCAGCGAAGGCGGTGCCGACGATGTAAAGGAGTGGTAATCCTTCGATTCACCAGAAATCGAATGCGGCGCCGGCGAGAAAGCAGAAGCCAAGCATAATGATCGTCGTGACAACGATGGTGAGTCTCCGCCCCCATGGATCAGCCCAGGCTTTTCCAATGCGGTACTGCATGACCTTATTTTGGCTTACCGCATGGTCGAATTCTGCCAAGCCTTCCCAACGGCGCGGAAGATCTGGGTCGCGAAGATCAAGGCTGGAGCGTGGCATGATGGCGTTCATCTCATTACCCCTCTGAACATAGCAGAAACGATGCGAGCGGAAAAACGGTTTCACGCTCGCCCGACGCGAGCCAAGGCGCTGCCTCCCCTCCCCACATCGCCATCGATGCGCACGGCGGCTTAGTTGGATCTTGGCGACTGACCGGAATCCGCGGGGCAATCGCAACAATCGGCCATTCGTTCAGCCGGTAGCGCATCTGCTCCCAAAGCAGAGGGTCGATGCGGCTTCGGTTCGACACTTGTGACCGTCCGGAGTCAGAGAGCAGATCGCAGTTAGCCGACATCCGAGGCGCCGCCCGGCAAAGGCCGCTCCAGACCAACACGAGACTTTCACCATCACTGATTTGAGCGTCAGCTTTTGCCGGAACACGTCATTCATTTGGCGCAATCCGACCGGTCGACTGTGCCCCCCGAATTATCGCCGTTCGGTCCGTTGATAGGCGATCCCGGAAAACGCAGTTATTCAGGCTGTGAGTATTTCTGAGATTCGGCCCCCTAGGTTGGATCAAATTGCAAGCGACGAAGACGCGCCAAAGTTGCATGACATCGAAATGGGGGGCTTATGGCACTGTACGAAGAATGGTGTGACGCAACTGAGCAGAAAGATCAGAAGAAGCTCTATTGGTGTTACGCAGAGAAGGAGGGTGGTCGCGCCAAAATCGCAGGCGCTCTCGCTCGAACCGTCCGCACGCATTATGATCGTGCGGAGCGGATCGCCGAGGATGTCGAGCGTCTCGGTTACACGGGCGCGGCAAAGATTCTTCGCAAACGTCTGCCTACGCGTCCTTCCGCGCGGTCGGGCGATCTTGGCGAGATTCTGGCTTCCGAACTGGTCGAAGAGGAGACCGGCTTTCGCGTCCCTGTCCGGCGTATGCGGTATAAGGATGGGCGAGAGGTCGCGATGCGCGGCGATGATTTCATCGGCGTCGGATTCGATCCGGAGGACAAGCTCTGGCTGCTGAAGGGCGAATCCAAGAGCCGCGCAGCGCTGAGCAAGACCACGATCACGCAAGCACGCTCAGCGCTTGACCGTGACAGCGGTCGTTGTACGCCGGACTCCCTCCTGTTCGTTGCCGACCGCCTTCTCGAAAGCACTGACGAGGCAGACGTCGCCCTCGGTCGACTGATCCGCGACGAGACCGGCCTTGATGCGCTGCGGCCAAATCGCATCGATCACATGCTATTCACTTTGTCGGGCAATGCTGCGCCTGCTGCGCAAAAGGCCGATCTCGATGCCGCATCGACCAATCGGCGCCAATACTCAATCAATGTTCACGTCGCGGACCACCAAGCCTTCATCAAGGAAATCTTCGCGGAGGCCCTGAAGCTTGGAGAGCATTGACGAACTCTACGAGTATGCGGCTCGCGCAACGCAGGATGGCGTGTGGGGCCATTTGCTCAACCGGGGGGCGGCTTGGTCGATCATGAGGCGCGACGGCGTGCTCCCGCCGGAAGCACCAGTGCGGCTGGGAGCTGCAATCGCCACCGATCTTGCCGAACACGGGTTCTCGTTGCTCCGCGTCGCACTCGGCCTGCGCGAGCGCGAGGGACCCTCGGAATTCGCGCGCAAAGCCTTCGAGCTGGCAGCCAACAGCTTCGAGTCGCTCGTCCGAAACGGTGCGGAAATCGCCGTCGAACGCGGATTTTACCGCACTCTAGCGGCTGCCGCCTATCATCTCGCCGGATACTCGGCGATCGCCTATTCCCTGTTCGGTGAAGACCGTCGCGCCTTCAATGAAGCTCCGATCGAGATCGCACTCTCGAGGCTGATCCTGCGCGATATGACTGGGTTGCGGCGGTATGTCCGGAAATGGCTGACGGACGACAATATCGATGACGACGGCCTCGTCTTTGCGCTCGACCAGGATCACGTCGATCCAGAGGACGCGATCGCCTCGATCCTGAATGTCAGCGCGTGCCGCGCCTTCGCCTTTTACGACTTCGCCCTCCAGACGGGCGATCTCGGCCTCGTGGAAGAGGCACGAGCCATTCTGGCAGCAGCGCAAAGTCTGGCGGCAAACGCCGGTGTCGTTCCATTGTGGTGGATCATCCGGCTTTGCCGGAGTTTGATCGACGACCTATGGGCGAGCTCGCTGCATCAGAGTCTTCCCACCGATCCGCCTCCCGGCGGCGAAGCGCAGTATGCCGAGTTGCGAAGATTGTTCATCGCGACGCTCTTTCACCGCAAGACAGCCGAGGTCGAATTGTGGCCGTCGCAGCGCGAGGCGGCACGCCGCTCCACTGACGTCACGGACGATCTGGTCGTCGCGCTTCCAACGAGCGCCGGAAAGACGCGGGTCGCAGAGATCGCCGCGCTCATGACCTTGTCGGCGGGACGCCGTGTGCTGATCGTCACACCGCTCCGGGCCTTGTCGGCCCAGACCGAGCGCTCGTTTCGTAAGACATTCGCGCCGCTCGGCTTCACGGTGTCATCGCTCTATGGCGCCGCCGGCGTCTCCCAGGGAGATGAAGACGCGCTGCGAACGCGCGACATCATCATCGCGACGCCGGAAAAACTCGATTTCGCGCTTCGGAGCGACCCCACGCTCATCGATGATATCGGCCTGATCGTCCTCGACGAGGGGCATCTCATCGGACCGGCGGAACGCGAGATCCGCTACGAAATCCTCGTCCAACGTCTCCTGCGCCGACCCGACAACGCGGATCGACGGATCGTATGTCTATCGGCGATCCTCCCGGATGGCGAGCAGCTCGACGATCTGACGGCCTGGATCAGGAGCGACGTTGCGGGTGAACCTGTGCGCTCAGCATGGCGACCGACTAGGCAGCGCTTCGGCGCGATAACGTGGCAAGCCAACGCCGCGAAGCTCTGCTTCGACCTCGAGGTGGACGGCCCGTTTCTCGCGCGCTTCGTCGAGGCCGTCGACCCGATCGGTCGCGACCGCAAACGGCGGCCTACGGACAATAAGGAACTCACCCTCTTCTCGGCCTGGGAGTTTGCCGATCAGGGCAAGCGAACCCTCATCTTCATCACCCAGGCGAATTGGGTAGAGAGCTATGGAAAATCCGTCGTGGCACTTACCAACGCCGGCTATCTGCCATCGCTGCTGGACGACGAGGCCGACATCGCGCGTGCGCTCGAAATTGGAACCGAATGGCTCGGAGCCGATCATCCTGCAGTGCAATGTCTGAAAGTCGGCGTGGCGGTGCATCACGGCCGTCTTCCAAACCCATTCCTTCGAGAAGTGGAATTGCTGCTCTCCCAAGGGATCTTGAAGGTCACGATCGCGTCCCCGACGTTGTCTCAAGGCCTCAATCTCAACGCCGCCGTGCTCCTTGCGCCAGTCCTTTATCGGGCCGGCAAAGCCATCACTGGTGAGGAATTTGCGAATGTCGCGGGTCGTGCGGGTCGGGCCTTCGTCGATGTCGAAGGGCTGGTCCTGCACGTCATGCACAGTCCCGAGGATTGGCGCATGACCCACTGGCGAGAGTTGGTGGCTTCAGCAAAATCGCGCGCTCTGCAGAGCGGGATCGTCCAGATCATCGATGAGGTCATCAAGCGCCTGACCGAGCGCGGCACGTTCCAACGTGCGGATGCCTATGAGTATCTCGCCAACGCGCGAGAGGCTTGGATAGACCCCGGCGAGGGCGGACTTCCGGATGCCGGCGACGATGCCGAAGACGTAGAGGGCGAAGTCGAGGAGGAACCCTTCTCCCATCTCGTCGAAAAGCTGGATGCCACGGTGATCGGTCTCATCGAGGCACTGGACGCCGATTCCGAGGATCTGCCTCGGCTGCTCGACGAAGCCCTGCTCGGATCGCTGTGGGCCCGGCAGATCGCGCGGCGCGAGGATGAGAACGGTCGCGATTGGCAGCGCTTCATTCTCGCATCGCGCGCCCGGCTCATCTGGAGCCATACGACTGAGGTCCAACGTAGAGGCCATTTCGCGATGGGCGTCGGACTCGATACCGGACTCATTCTCGACGAAATGGCAGACGTGCTCGCGCCGTTGATCGACCAGGCCGATGCCGCCGCACTCGCCGGAGATGCTGACGCCCTGGCGGATGCTCTGGAAGCTCTCGCGGAACGACTGATGACGGTACGGCCGTTCGTGCCCGACAGGGATATCCCGGCGAACTGGAAGACGATTCTGCGCGGCTGGGTGTCGGGTGCTCCGGTCACGACGATCGGCACCGAGCATATGCGGTTCGTTGAGGATGCCTTCGCTTATCGGATGGTGTGGGCGCTGGAGGCCGTCCGGACCCGCCGGCAGGTGATGGGGTGGGAATCGGACACCATTTCCGGCGGCGGTGCTGCGGCCCTGGAAACCGGTGTTGCAGACTACCGGATGTCCATGTTGATCCGTGCTGGACTGCCTTCGCGGCGGGCCGCCATCGCGGCCATCGAGAATGATCCGGCGGACTTTCTCTCCGGCCCCGAAATGCGGGCATGGTTGGAAAGCGACGCGATTGTCCAGCATACCCAAGCAGGAAACTGGCCAACGCCCGACACCGCGGATCTTTGGAAGCGCTTTCGTGAAGAATCACTTCGCGTTGCTGTCGCGCGGTGGAGAATACATCGCGAAGACCGTCCCGCGTCCGGCGAGCCGGGTGATGCCGAGTATCGAGGCATCTGCCGCGTCGAGCAGCAGCTCGATGGCTCGATCGCGGTTCTGACTCCTGATTACAGAGCGGTTTCTAGTGTGGACGGAGGTATTCATGCCGCCGAAGCCAGCCTCACGAGTGCGCTCGTATCAGCCGACCTCGCGGTCGCATCGCTGACGCGACTTGGGCCTGGACAGCGGGTCTAAAAGCGATCGGCTCAGCCAGCTAGGCTCGACTTCTTTGAAATTGACTTGAGGACATCAGCCCCAACCACCGCGCCGTAGATCGTCGAGAGCAGAGTGGAGTCGACCGGCACGCCACTGATCCATGAAAGTAAGTGTATGATACCGAACGTCATCGCAGGCGCGACGATCGAGAGTTTCGCGCCCTCTTTAATATAGCCAGTCAACCTCTGCCGATTGCGTTCAATCGCCTCGACAGCTTCGCGTGTCAGTTGTCCCCGATCAACCGCCTCGATCAATTCGCCTAGTTGTCGATGGAGTTCACGCAGACATTGGATCGCATCGGCAGTCTCGGGGTCGTTGAACCTCTTGCTTTCAGCGAGGTTCGCAAGCTCATCGAGTTCACCCAGCGCGACTGGAGCAAGCTCTCGCACGATTGCGACTTGCTCGCGGATAGTCCTTCGTCCCGTCCAGCCGCTTGATGAAACCCGAACCGCATCCTCGTTTGAATACACTTCGTCGGCATCGGAGACACTTTGCTCCAAGCTGGTGATGATCTTAAGATAGGTTTCGCGCCACTCATCATCGAGCGTATCGTGGCCAGTGAACGCTGGACTATCGCGATGGCTGAGGAAAGCGCGCAACAGCCTTGCCTGCTGGGGCGCTGGAAGCGAATGAAGGATTGTCCGCAGTCTGTTCGCCTTCGATCCGCCGTTAGCTGAAAAGCGGGGCGCGGTCGCATCCAGACCGAGTTCGTGACCTATGAACTCGTCGAAAGTGCGATTGCTGAAATCCAGAACATAGCCTTCGCCCATGGTGAGGACGCGCTCGACCACTTTCATGTCGGAGGGGCTTATGAGGGGTTTTGGTGCGGGTCTCGTTGCCATCAAGTTGCAGCCTGATGTTCAAGCAGGTGCCACGCCTCGCGGTATGGCTCTAGCCACCCTGCCTCGTATTTGCCGGATTGTAGGTGGCTGTAGTCGGGCAGAAACCGCCGCATGTCGCCGTCCTTGCGCTTCTGGCCTTTCTTACCCGGCTGATCCAGCCACGCCTGATGGCATTCAGCAAGGGCCCGAGCCACGATGGCAGCAGGAACAACGTAGGTGAATGGCCCGCAGTCCTTGCCCATCGCAAAGTCGACGAAGCAGTAGAACAGCGTTGGGCTGGTCAACGCTTCATGCTTTTTGCGCATGTGCCAGCCCGCGTCCGCGCCGGTGCTGTTGCGGCTCTTCACCTGAACGGCGCATAGGCGATCGCCAATATCGTCCGTGACGACGATATCGCAGTTGGGAACGCCTGCGGGAGCAAGCGCGGCGATCAGGCCGCGCCTTAGGAGAACGCTCATCACGAAGTGTTCGCCTGCAGCGCCGGTCAAACTCGTCCCTGAAACCATCTATCCAGCCTTGCGCGTCACCGAGATTATTCCGAAGCAGTTTCCGCAGGCGGTGGACTGCCAGTGATCCAATGTTGCGGGATCAACCAGTCGTTGTCATTTCGCCATGTCTCGACTCCCTTCACGTTAGGAAGTTCACCCCAGGCGTGCTGATCGGCATGGTCGAGGACGATGATCTGCAGCGCGCCATCGAATTTTTCCTGCGCGCGCGCCAGCGCGCTGAATATCTGCTTCGTGCTTTCGAGGTCGTTGAGCCGCCGGCTGCGTCGATCCGGCCGGGCGGTCGATCGCGGGGTTCCGTCGACCACCTGCTCGAAGGAGTCGCTCGGGAAATACACTTGGCTCGGCTGATCGATAACGATGAATGTCGGTACCGTGTTTGCTGTGTTGCGGCGGAGAAAGACACTGTGCAGCGCAAGCAAGGTCGCCAGATGATAGCCCATCCAGTTCTCGCCGCTGCCGATCTCCCACAAAAAGTCCGGCTTCACGCCGGGTGCACGATTGAAACGAAGGCTAAGCTCCTTCTCGTCAAGGACAGGGGTACCTTCCGCACCTTCGATGCCGAGATAGTCGATGAAGCGCTTGATATACGCTGTCACACGCTTGGCGACCTCGGATTCTCGAACAAGACGGGCGGCCAGGTCAAACTGGCTATCGAGTTCGGCAATGCGTTTGGCCAGCTCGGCCGCCCGCGCTGCCAAACCCTTGTCGCCTTCGACGTCGGCAAGAATGCGCAGTGCCTGCTCCGTGCTCCCGATAAATTTGAACACGGCCTCCAGACTTTGATTAGCATCACGTTCTTTGTCGGCTGCCCGCTCGAGCTCAAGGCGGGTTCTCCTTACCACCAGCAACTGCCGTTCGTCGTCGAGGAGCGTTTTCTGTATCTGTGCGATGTCGCTATCAACCATCGGCGCCGCTGATGCCGTCCCGACGCCGAGTTCTTCGAGCTCGCCGATCGGCTCCTGCAGCAACGCCAGCTCACGCTTGGCGGCATCCGTGTCCGAGCCGCATAGCGCGCACTGCTCTTGCCCGAGATGAGCCTGAAACCAGCCAAATCCGTGCACGGCTGCGCGCTGTTCCTCGAGCACATCCTCGAAGTCGCCGACCGACCGGCGGAGCGCCTTCAGTCTTTTGAGCCGCCGCTTCCCGTCGGCGATCCGTCGGTCCAGCTCCTGGTCCTGAGTCTTGAGTGCTTCCAGACGCTGCACCGCCGCCGAGACGCGGCCGGGCGCCTCCACCGTTCGCCCGTTGGCGTCCACCACGGTACGGAGAACCGAGATCAATTCCTGAAGACCCTGGGGCGGATCACCCGCCGGTATGAGGCTGAGTTCCTGCGCCCGAAAAAACGCTCCCGTGGCATCCGCGCGCCACGCATCCAGGCCGTTGCGGCGCAATTTGAGCTCACCCTCAAGCTTGCGCAATTCGTCGCGCAACAGACTGAGCTCGTGCATGCGCGCAAGATCGGAATTGGTGATGATGCCCATCGCGAGCGGGAGGATGTTGCGCAGCTTCTCGCGGTGGCTGTGCGAGTCCGCCTTGAAGAACAGCGTGTTCGGATTGGCCACGATGTGCTGCGGAAGGAAATTGAAGCTGGCCATGTCGCGAAACGAAGCGCGCTCGTTCCAAGACTTGTCCTGTTGGGGAGACAGCCGCAGGTCCGACAGCCCGCTCAGCGTGTCCATCATCTGCTTGAAACTGTCGACGGTGCCACTGATCCAAGGCTGATGTGGCAAATCACCGAGCGCATCCTCGCCGCGTTGAACCCACATGTCCCGCGACACCGATCGCCCGTCGGGCTTGCGCCGCGCGATCCTCATCGGCCCCGCGTCGGTTTCGACCTCGAGACCATACCAAGACGCGAGATCCCGGATCTCGCCGACAGGGATATGACAGGATTTAGAGCCGAACACATAGTCGATGATGCTAATGATCGACGACTTGCCGGTGCCGCTCCAGCCGGTGATGACACTGACCTTGTCGAGCTCGAACTGAACAATGCGAGGCTCCAGCTCGATATTTTCCGGCCAAATAATCAGTCGTTTGATGTGAAGCTTCATGGCTCAGAACTCAATCATCAATTGCCGGGACAAAGCCGCGAGCGGCTCCGCTGCGAAGAAGGCGCCGAGCCGCCGCGCGGCCGCGTAGATTTGGGACGTGCCGCCCTCGGCGTGACGGATCGACGGGGGAAGCGATCCACCAAGAGCGCGAAAGCTGGGGAAACCGGGTCCGCCTTCGCGTTGAAGGAGGCCGGACGATGTCGCGACCTGGAGGGCCGCCAGCGTGTTGCCCGCCCGGGCCTCAAGCCTTTGCTGCAGTCCGGCAACGATATCGGGCTGTTCGGCCACCGCCTTGGTGATGCCGCTGTCGAACTGCATCCGGTACAGCTTTTCGACGGACGCTCGGTGATGGAGGATCGCCATGGCGACATAGAAATGTGGTAGCAACGGGGGCGAGCCTTTCGCATGCTCGCCATATTGCGCCGCGAGATGCCAGCAGGCCGCCGCCCCTAGTCCGGGATTACGCAAGATGCGCTCTTCATGGTCCTGCAGCACCGGCTATTTCCCGGCCTTGAAGGCTGGGTCCCACCAGACCGTGTTCTCGTCGGCGAGACGATGATAGTGACCCGCCGTCATGTAGAGCTCGCCACAGTCCTGGCCGCCGAGCTGTTCGTGGTAGCCAGTGGTGGACCGAGCAAGAATGTGCTGACCACGAACCAGATCGGTCTCTGCCGGCAAGTCGAGCGTTACCTGGCGGATCACGCCGCGCCAGCGCGTCGTCAGCCTGTCCCCGCGATCCAGCCACTCGCGATCCGGAATCTCGCCCTGCGTCGTCAGCCGATGCTTCTCGATGTTGAATTGAAGGAAATGATCGATCGCCTCAAGCACGACGTCTTCGGCGCTGTCGATACGGCCAAGATGATCGACGAACGGTCGTGCCTTTACCCTGGCGCGGTCCTCATCATCGGGCACGACGTCGCGTGCCGGTCGCGGCAGGAGGCGCTGCCGAATGAGCGAGCGCTCGACTAGGCGGCATTGCGCGACGAAGGCGCGGCGGTCGATCAGACCGATCTTTCCTTCCTGCCACAAGGTGCGCAGAATATTGGTCGACCAGCCGAGCAGGCTGTCGAGCACGGTTTCGGCGTCTACCCCGGGATCGATCGCCAAGGCGTTGGCGAGGACTTTCCGGCCGTCGAGCAACGAGCTACTTTCGACGATCTCGATCTTGGCAATCAGCGCGGCAAGAACAGCGTCCGACCGGCCGAGTACATCGTCAATGGTCGCCTGTATCTGCGATTTGCTATTGGGGCCACTGTCCGATCGGAGGATCGCGACCGCCTCGGCAGCAGAGATTTCGCCGGCCTGGCGACGCTTCAGCGCGGTGGCGATCGTGTCGGTCGAGGCTGTGTTCGTGACAATCAGATATCGACAGCAGGTCGCGGAATCGGGGCCCTCGTGAAGGCCGAGCCAGATCTGCAACGTACGCCACAATGCCTTGCTGCGATTGCGCAGCATGTCGCGGCCGGGCGTGACGGTGTTCTTGTCCTGCTCGACAAGAGCTAGCTTGCCCTCCCGCAAGACGGCGACATCGTCCGGGAATTCGACGGCAATGGTCGTTCCGTCTTCAGCTGTGGCAAGATGATAGAGCGCTCGTTCCAGCTGAAAGACATAGCCGGATAGCTGCGGTCCCGCTGTGGCGTTACGTCGCGCAGTAGCCACTAAATTCCTCGCCCCAATATCTCATCTCGCCCGGAGGATAAATTGACGTGTGGTTGAAGGAAAGAGCCGACGACTCAATCCAGCGAGGAAGAGATCGTCCCATTTTGCCCCGTCGCACTTGGCCGCCTTGATAGTGCTTCGGAAGGCGGTGATATCAATCCACTGGCAACAGGCGAGAGATGGCGGCCGCTTTCGTAGGTTTCGAGCTTCAAAGCCGAGATTCCGTTACCGGCCCAAACCTCTGCCAACCTGCGACGCCCGTCGCGCAACCGCTGAACGTCTGTTACCGGCGAGAGCTGCCGTTCGAGCTATCGCCCTGAAACGGCGGGATTGTCCCAGATCCAGCCATTTGACGCCGCTGCTTTTGCCAAATGAATGAAAGGCAGGATTCAGGGGGTCGCTTCGGCCTGTCGAACGACGGCTGTGTCGGCGCTAGCGCACAGCGCTCACTGGACGATGCCACTCCGGCACCCGTTGGTCCTGCAGCAGCCTCAGCCGACGCCAATCCAGGGCATCATAGATTTCATCAGAACCTGCTCCGACTTTCACTGGGAGAGCCGCGAAGGCTTCCCTCAAGAAACGTGGGCCTAGGGCACCGTCCGAAAGGTAGGCGCTATCCCACCAGTCCGTCATCCTGCTTCTACTCTCCGCGAATATCGCGGCAGATGGGAGGCGATCCCTCTTCTCGTGCTGATTGATCTTCGGATCGCATGGAGCAAGGTTCCAGAGGTCACCGCAGGGCCAAGCCGTCCAAGGTATGCAATGGTCGATGTCGAAGCGGGATTTCGAGAGGGCTCGACCGCTCCATACGCAATGAAGACCGCCGCCCACAGCCGTCAGCTTCTCCGCCGCCAGGCGCGCGATTGAGGTCGAGCGCACCGGCTCGCGCCATTCCAACATAGCCTCGGCAACACCGGGGAGGATCTCCAGCCCCATCCGATCCGCATAGGAGCGGATCAAGCGAGCCCACTCAGACACCAGCATGGGCTCGATCCAGGCGCCGAAGCGCGACAAGGCCCGCCAAAGATGGCCAGGCACGCGCAACGTTCCCCACCTCTCCAGCCATTCCAGGTCGATGCCAGAGCCTCCCCTCCCCGCCGCTCGTCGGCCTCGGGTGGCCAGGAAAACGCGGACGTCCGAATTCGGCAGTCGCGTGAAATTCGCCGGCATCGTCGCAATCGTGGTTGCCGCTTCACTGATCGCCGCCGTGAGCGCAGACGTCCGCTCTGCGTCGAACACAGCACCGACGCGAAACTCGATGGGGTCGATACCGTCGGCGAGCAGCGCCCTGAACCCTGCCTTCGCGAAACCCAGCCCGTCAGGTCCCGAGTTGCGGGGCATCTGCGGCAATCCTGCCCGAACGAGCGGCACGTACATCCGCAGCCAATAGAGGCTGACGAGGCCCAGCGGGATTTCGACGGCATCATCATGGCCGGCTGCCGGGACGGCCGCTGCCGGCGAGTGCTCGGCGACGCGCGCCACCGCACGCAGGAGACCGATCTTGTAAGTCGACGATTTCTCATCGCCGAGGACGATGCCGCGGATCAGGGGCAAGGCTCCAGTGCCATCGTCGGGCAGCCGCAAGGCGATCGTTGTCCAGGTGACATCGTCGCGGCCCTGCTGGTCCGACGATAGATCAACTTTCAGAACTTCCATGCCGAAGCTTCGAGCGAGGCCCTCGATCTCGCCGCTCGACGTGGGATGCATCGGTCTCTCGGCCGGCGCAGGTCCGGCGCGAAGCGTCAGAGCCAACACGCCGCCCGGCCGCAACAGAGTGACCAGCTTTCGGAATGCCCGCGGCCGATCGGTAGGATCGACGTGCTGCCAGACCGCGGAGAGGATGATCAGATCGAAGGCAATCGCAAGGCCGTGGACCCGGTCGAGCGACGGAAGGCGATCATCGATCCAGCGAATTGCGCTGCGCGCCGAACCTTGAGTGCGGAACCCCGCCGCAGGCTCGGCGGCGACCACCTCGAAACCGAGTGACTTGAGCCATGACGCATCCCGGCCCGAACCGGCACCCACATCCAGCGCCATGCCTTCGCGTGGGAACAACGCCTTTACCGCGTCGAACGAAGCGCCGGGCTCAAGCCTGTCGTAGCGTTCCGCCAGTTCAGCGGACGCCTCGTCATAAGCAGCAATGACGGCTTCATAACTTTTCAGAACGATAATCCCGCCGGTCGAGAGGATATCCATGCCTCGGACTGGCGACGTTTGAACATGAAATCACCGGCTCGTTCAAGGACAGGAGAGCTCACGGAAGGTGGAGCGCGGCCGCACTGCCCCTCGGTCATCCGTAGATGGCCAGCCTTGTACCGTGGCCCCAGCCATCAATGACCTCGCTCCCCAATGCCCATTCGGCCGCAGGCCCAACAAGAACGGGACCCCGCGCGCCGCAGCCGGAAATGCAGCGCAAGGTCGGTGTCGTCGCCGGCGGCAACCGTCGCCGGCAAGAAACCGGGCGCGCTGCCCGGCGGCAGAGCGCGAGTGCCCGCTTGGCCGCGCATAAGGCGCCGCACCCTGACCGGGCCAGCGCAGCGGCCCGGCAGAGTGCGTCCCTGCCCCGCTCCGCCCCGGCCGGCGCCTGCCGGACCACGCCAGTGATCGTCACCGTGAGGCCGAGACCGGCACCGGGCTCGGTGGCGCAGCCATAGAGCACGATCGCGCGGATACCCGTCCGCGCGAGGCGGACATTTCGACATCTTGCATCCGTCTTCAGCCAAACCCCTCGCCCAAGGTCAACGACACCACGCCGATGTCGCTCACCGAAAAAAGATGCGCGGCGATGAAGGAGGCCGACTACGCCTTCGGCGGCTCCGCTGCCGTTGCATCCTGGTCAATGGTGGCCCACCACTCGGCATAGGGCGTATTCTTCGCCAGGCGCCGATTGTAGTCCGGGGCGTCATCGTCCCACCAGACAGGGCCTCGCTCTCCGAGTTCATGCTTGGCGCAATCGACCGCGGTGTGGGCCGCCGCTTCGGCAGCGTCGTCGCCCGATCGCCTGGCCAAGCCTACGGCTCGGCGGGCATCCATCAAGGCATCGACCCATCGCTGCCGCACCTTGGCTGGCAAATGCGGGTTCGATCGGCGCCACAGGCGGCCTCGCACCACGATGTATCGTCCGTCAGGCGTGCTGGGAATTGGTTTGCTGCGTTGCGCCATGGTAGTCGTGGAACGTGGCGTCGAAAGCGAGGTTTCTTGAGCGTGGATTTAGATGCGCCCGAAGTGGTCACGCGACCCGTCCGATCACACCGCGATCATACAACTTTGGAACGACAACCCTGGCCAGGCTTATTCCTAGCGAAGAGCCCAGTCGCCGAATTGAACAGGCATGAAGCGTGAGCAGCGACGGCACGACATCTGCGGTTATCATCGGCGCCTCCGGCGGCATTGGCCGTGCCTTTGAGGCCGCGCTGATCGACGAGGGCCAGTTCGGCACCGTTCACGGCTTCGCCCGGTCGCGGACCGGCGCGGAACATATCGACCTGCTGGACGAAACGACGATCACCGCAGCCGCCAGGACGGTCGCCGAAGGATCGCCTCCGACCCTCGTGATCGTCGCCACGGGTCTGCTGCACGCAGGCGGACGCGGTCCGGAAAAGGCCCTGCGCGATCTCGACGCCGAATGGCTGGCCCATCTCTACGCGGTCAACGCCATCGGCCCTTCGCTCGTCGCCAAGCATTTTCTGCCGATCATGCCGAGAACCGGGAGAACCGTCTTTGCCGCCCTGTCCGCGCGCGTCGGGTCGATCACCGACAATCGGCTCGGCGGGTGGCACGGCTACCGCGCCTCGAAAGCCGCTCTCAACATGCTCGTGCGCAACCTCGCGATCGAGGAGCGCCGCCGGAACGACCGTTCGATCGTGGTCACTCTCCATCCGGGTACAGTCGACACCGATCTCTCGCGGCCATTCCAGAGCGGCGTACAACCCGGGAAGCTTTTCGAACCCGAGCGTGCCGCCCTGCAATTGCTCGACGTGATCGAAGAGCTCAAGCCGGCCGACAGCGGCAAACTGTTCGACTTCGAAGGCAAGGAGGTCGAATTCTAACGCAAGATGGCGTCACCGTCGCGCGGCGTTCTATCGCATCCGTCCCGTTCCGCCCCTCACCTGCCGAACAATCCCATTGTACGCAGCATGCAATCCCTGCGACCTGCCGATATCATGGTCCGATCCCGCGGCATCCCAGAACTGCTTGAGCCATTCATCCGGGCAATTGCTCCTCAGCACCCACAACGCGAGCGCGACGCCAAGCGTCTGGCAGGACGTCTTCGCCGATGTCGCCTCTCGCAGCACGTTCAAGGCCCGTTCGATCGCTCCGGCCCGAAGCTTCCGCTCAATGGAAGTCATGGCTGCGAATGCGGAGGAGCTCTTGCGCATCGGGAACCGCGTTGAACGGCCGGTAGGACAAGGTACGGCCTTTCGGGAAGTCGGGGTCGCGCGGGTCAGGACCACCGCCATTGCGAGCGCCGTCACCGCGGCCGGGCGGCACGGCAAAATCCATGTGTGCGATCGAGCGCAGCATGTCGTCGTGGTCGATGATGCGATCGGCGATGACATGGATGACCTCGCCTTCCTTCTGCAGCCGACCACGGATCGCGATCATCGAGGCGGACATGACCTGCCGGCGATAAATCTCGAACTTGTTCGGCCAGAGGATGCCCTGGGCGACGCCGGTCTCGTCTTCGATGGTGACGAAGAGAACGCCCTTGGCCGAGCCCGGGCGCTGACGCACCAGGATCACGCCGGCCACTTCGATGTTGCGACCGTCGCGGACGTTGGCGAGGTCCGCGCAGCGCACGATCCGCATCGTATCGAGACGATCGCGCAGGAACTCGAGCGGATGACCGCGCAGCGAGAGCTGCAGCGTCCGGTAGTCCTCGATCACCTCGCGCCCCGCCGACAGCGGCCGCAGTTCCACCGATGGCTCGACGCCTTCCGGGCTGAACTGGTCCTGGCGCTCGTCCGCTGCGGCGAAGAGCGGTAGCGGCGCCTCGCCCAGGCCCTTGACCTTCCAGAGCGCCTGCCGCCGGTTCAGCCCGATGACCTGAAACGCATCGGCATCGGCCACGCGCTCGATCGCGGCGCGCGGGACATGCGCGCGCCGCCAGACTTCCTCGACGCTCTCGTAGGGCGCATTGCTGCGCGCACCGACGATGGCGGCACCGTGGACATTGGCGAGCCCGGTCACCTGGTTGAAGCCCAGGCGAACCGCGAGATAACGGCCGCCGGTGGGCTCGAGCGTGCAGTCCCACCGGCTGTGATTGATCGAGACGGGCCGGACGTCGACGCCGTGCTCCCGCGCATCGCGCACCACCTGCGCCGGTGCGTAGAACCCCATCGGCTGCGCATTTAGCAGGGCGGCGCAGAAGACGTCGGGATGATGGTGCTTCATCCAGCAGCTGGCGTAGGCGATCTTGGCGAACGACGCCGCGTGGCTCTCCGGGAAGCCGTAAGAGCCGAACCCCTCGATCTGTTTGAAAGTTCTCTCGGCGAAGTCCTTGGGATAGCCCCGCGCGACCATCCCGCCGACCAGTTTGTCGTAGAAGTGGCTGACCCCGCCAGTGAGCTTGAACGTGGCCATGGCGCGCCGAAGCTGGTCGGCCTCGACCGGGGTGAACCCGGCCCCGACGATGGCGACCTTCATCGCCTGCTCCTGGAATAGCGGGACACCGAGGGTCTTCTCCAGCACCGCGCGCAGTTCCGGCCGCGGGTATTCCGGCTTCTCCTTGCCTTCGCGGCGGCGAAGATAGGGGTGGACCATGTCTCCTTGTATCGGCCCCGGCCGGACGATCGCGACTTCGATGACGAGGTCGTAGAACTCGCGCGGCTTCATCCGCGGCAGCATCGACATCTGCGCGCGGCTTTCGATCTGAAAGACGCCCAAGGTGTCGGCGCGCTGGATCATCCTGTAGACGTCGGGATCGTCGTCCTGGAGGTCGGCCATCGTGATGCGGATGCCCTTGTCGATCTCCAGCAGATTGAAAGCGCGGTTCATGCAGCCCAGCATGCCGAGGCCCAGAACGTCGACCTTCATGAACTTGAGCGCATCGATATCGTCTTTGTCCCATTCGATTATTTGCCGATCGACCATCCGCGCCGGCTCGATCGGCACGAGGTCGTCGAGCCGCTCCTGGGTCAGCACGAAGCCGCCCGGATGTTGCGACAAGTGCCGCGGCGTGCCGATCAGCTGCTGCGCCAGATCGAGCGTCAGGCGCAGGCGGTGGTCCTCGGCATTGAGATTGAGCGCCGCGATCTGATCGTCGGAAATCCCGTCGACCGACCAGCCCCAGACAAGCCCGGTGAGCATCTTCGTGAGGTCACGCGGCAGGCCCAGCGCCTTGCCGACCTCGGCCACCGCGCCGCGGGTCCGATAGCGGGTGACGACCGCGGTCAGCGCCGAGCGGTCCCGCCCATAGGTCTCGTAAATCCATTGAATGATTTCTTCGCGCCGCTCGTGCTCGAAATCGACGTCGATATCGGGCGGCTCCTTGCGCTCGCCCGAGACGAAGCGTTCGAACAGCAGTTCGTGCTTGATCGGGTCGATCGAGGTGATGCCGAGCAGGAAGCAGACGCAGCTGTTCGCCGCCGAACCGCGCCCCTGACACAGAATCCCGCGCCGGCGGCTCTCCGCGACGATCGCATTGACGGTCAGGAAATAGGGGGCGTAGCCGAGCTGCTCGATCAGCCCCAGCTCGTGGTCGATCTGCGCGCGATAGGTCGACGGCACCCCGCCGGGAAAGGCCTGAGTGGCGGCTTCTTCGGTCAGCGCCGCGAGCGCCTGCTGCGCGGTCCGGCCCGCCATGACCTCCTCGAACGGATACTGATACTGGATCTCGCCGAGGTCGAACCCGCACTGCCGGGCGATATCGGCGCTGGCCTCGATCGCATCGGGGAACGCGGCGAAGCGCCGCTCCATTTCCTCGGGCGACTTGAGGTTACGATCGGCAAAGCGCTCGCGGCGAAAGCCCAGGGCGTCGATCGTCGTCTTCTCGCGAATGGCGGTCACGACATCCTGAAGCTGACGCCGCTCGGCCGCATGAAACAGGACGTCGCCGGTCGCGACGCTGCGGATGCCGGCCGCGCGCGCCATCGCATCCAGGGCGTGCAGGCGGCGGACGTCATCAGGCCGCCGGCGAAACGAGAGCGCGAGATAGCCACGAGCGCCGAATACCTGCCGCAAATCGCCCAGATCGGCGGCGGTTCGCGCATCGGCCTTGTCGGGCACCAGGATCGCGATCTGGCCCTCGGCATGGGCGGCCAGGTCGCTCCATTCGAGAATGCAGCGCCCCTTGCCGCCGCCGGCCTTGCCGAGCGACAGCAGCCGGGTCAGCCGCGACCAGGCAGCACGGTTGGTCGGATAGAGCAGCAGGGCGCGCCCGTCGGCGAGATCGACGCGGGCGCCGGGGATCATCCGGCAGCCGGTCGCCTTCTGGCCGTCCCAGCCGCGAACGACGCCAGCCACCGTGCTCCAGTCGGCCAGGCCGAGCGCGGTATGTCCGAGCAGCGCGGCGGCAGCGAACAGTTCCTCGGGTGAGGACGCGCCGCGCAGAAACGAGAAATGGCTCGTCACCTGGAGTTCGACATAGGTCGCCATCACGCGAACAGCCCATGGAGATACCAGGTGAGGTCGCCGGTCGCGGCCTCGACGCCGTCACCGCGCCGGAACAGCCAGAACCTCTCGCCGCTCGACGCCTCGACACGGAAATAGTCGCGCACGGCCCACATTTCGCGGCGGGTCCGCCACCACTCCCCGTGAATACGCTCGGGACCGTCGCCGGCGACCACGCTGTAGACCTGCCCGCGCCAGCCGAACTTTCGCGGCGGATGATCGGGCAAGAGCGCCACCACGTTCGACAGCCGCTCGGGCCGATCGAGCATCCGGATCGGACGTTTCCAGTCTGGCCACCCTGTCGGACACGCCAAGGGGCCGATGCGGCAGATGGCGCGCTCGGGCACGTCGCTTTCGGCCGATCCTATCC
>Ga0075364_10000079_pt1 | contig 38046 bp, 31 predicted proteins | sample EndMetdeltDD1764_FD_71517 | JGI IMG/M metagenome (GOLD analysis project Ga0075364, IMG submission 71517) | Populus endosphere microbial communities from Tennessee, USA - Endosphere MetaG P. deltoides DD176-4 | ecosystem: Host-associated > Plants > Roots > Endosphere | place: USA: Tennessee... | reverse complement strand
TCTGCGCCTGCTTCACCTATTATTTTGTCGAGGAACCGGGCCGCAAATTCTTCAATCGGTTGTCCAACCGTGTAAATGGCGCTCGCGCCCCGATCGGGCAGAGCGCCAATGCCGGCTGAAGCGTCCTCCCGCCAGATTTTCATCAACGGGCGCTTTCTCGGTCGCCCGGTGACCGGGGTCGAACGGTTCGCCGGCATGATCGTGCGCGAGATCGATGCGGCGCTTGCTCCGGTGGATGCGGCGCGTTTCACCGTTTTGGCACCGCAGGGTGTGGCGCGACCCGACTGGCTGAAAAATATCGGTTTTGAAAATACCGGCAGCAGGTCCGGCCATGTCTGGGAGCAGACGGATTTGTGGCGGGCTGCGCGCCATGGCGTGCTGGTCAATCTGTGCAATTCCGGTCCTGTGCTGCATGGTCGGCAGTTGACCGTGCTGCATGATGCGCTGGTTTATCGCCACCCGGAAAACTTTTCCCGTGCTTACGGTGCGTTTCATCGCCTGCTTGGGCGGATGCTGGCAAAACGCGCCAATCTGGCGACGGTCTCGGATTTTTCGCGTCAGGAGCTTTCAAAGCTGCTGGGTGTCGGGGTGGAGAGGATCGGGCTGGTTCCGAATGCCGTCGATCATGTGCTCGGCGTTGCGCCGGATATGGCGGTGATTAAAAAATTCGATCTCGAAACGCGGCCGTTTTTCCTGTTTGTCGGTTCGCCTGCCAATAACAAGAACCGCGCCAATGCCATCCGTGCTTTTGTGGCTCTGGATCGGCCGGATGTGGCGCTGGTCATGGTTGGCGGGGCGGCCAGTACGTTTGCAAAATCGCTGCTTGGCGATTTGCCGGCAAACGTCGTCAGCACCGGGCGGCTGACCGATGAGGAAATACAGGCGCTATACGTCAGGGCGGCGGCGCTGGTTTTCCCGAGTGTCTATGAAGGTTTCGGCATTCCGCCGCTGGAAGCGATGGCGCTCGGCTGCCCGGTGATTGCCAGCGACATTCCGCCGGTGCGTGAAGTCTGCCGCGATGCCGTCACCTATTTCGATCCGCATCATGTGGCGTCGATTAGCTCCGCGATGCGCGATGTGATCGATGGCACCGTCGATATCGCTGCCGTTCGGGAGAGGGGAGTGGCGCGCACTCGCGATTTTTCATGGAAAAAAAGTGCCGAACGGCTTTTGGCGATGGTCGCTGACGTCGAGCGCGAAAACCGAATTTTACACCCCTCCGAAGTCGGCATTCGCTGACCGAAAAACAGCGGCAACTCCGTCGCGCTTTAGGAATACCGATTGATGCGAATTCTGAAGAAGCTGAACAGTTTTGCGAACCTTGGCCTGCGCGCCTCGACGCTGGTCTTTCGCTTCCTGCTCACCTTCTACATCGTCAAATATTTAGGCTATGAGGCCGCCGGTATCTATGGTCTGACGCTGGGCGCTGTCGGCATCATGCCGGCCTTGATCGGCTGGGGGCTGAACTATTTTGTCGCCCGTGATGCGGTCGGCGTGCCGGTCGTAACGGCTGCGGCAAAAATCAAGACGCGGCTGGTGGTGACGACGATCTCGCTGACCCTGGCGACGCTTTTGGCCATCGGTCTCGCATTCGCCACCGGATATCCGCTCACCGCAATCTATATCCTCATCATCGCGCTGGTCTGGCTGGAAACCTATGCGCTTGATCTGCATGTTCCGATGATCGCCATGGAAATGGCGTTGCAGGCCAATGTGCTCGTGTTCATCCGCTCGGCTTTATGGGTGCCGGTTATCGTCGGCCTCGGCCTGTGGTTGCCGGAACTGCGCAGCCTTGAAGCGGTTTTTGCCAGCTGGATGCTCAGCTATGTCGTCGTTTTCGCTGTTCTCTACTGGCTGATCCGCAAATGGCCGCTGCGGGAAATCGCACAAGCACCGCTGGAAGGCGCGTGGATCAAGGGACGATTGAAAAAATCCTGGTTCATCTATTTCAGCGATCTTGGCCTTGTCGGCCTCGTTTATGCGGACCGATACATCGTCTCTTTCATGCTCGGTCTGACGCTGACGGGGGTCTACACATTCTACTGGTCGCTCACCAATGCGCTGCAGACTTTGATGACGACGGCTGTGGTGCAACTGGCGCTGCCGGTTCTGTTCAAGGCCTATAATGCCGGGTCGGTTTCGGACTGGAAGCGCATCATGAAAAACCAGTTCATCAAGGTGGCCGCACTGTCCATCGTCCTCGGTGCGGGCGTGTTCGTCGCCAGCGAAATCCTCATTCATTTTCTCGACATGAAGGATGTCACGGAATACCGCTCGATCTTCATCATGCTGTTGCTCGCCGCCGTGATCCGCTCCTGCTCGGACCTTCTGAATGTCGGCCTCACCAGCATGAAAAAGGACAATCATTACGCCACAATCAATCTTCTCGGCGTTTTCCTCTCGGTGGCGATGGCTTTTGCCATGATCGAGATGTTCGGCTTTGCCGGAACCGGCATTGCGGCGCTTGCCACGGCAATCCTTGTTGCTGTGGCGCGTGCCATTTTCCTCTTCAAGTTCGCCAGAACCATCGGAGCGGCGGCATGATCGCCTCTCTCAAAAATGACAGTTTCGCAGATTTATGCTGCGTTGCGGTAGACAGAGCTTGAACCATTGATGTACGTTTTTGCTGTCCGTCAGTTATAGCGACGACAGCCAGAGAAACATGATGCCGGGCCGTTGTGGTCCGCATCGCGCGAAAGGGTAAAAATGCGCTATCTCATTACCGGCACTGCGGGCTTTATCGGTTTTTATCTGGCCAAGCGGCTGCTCGACGAGGGCCATTTCGTCGTCGGTTTCGACGGCATGACGCAGTATTACGACACGAAGCTCAAAGAGAAGCGCCACGAAATTCTGGCCCGTTCCAACGGTTTCAAGGCGGTTGTCGCTCAGCTGGAAGACAAGGATGCGCTGGACAAGGCCGCCGAGCTTGCCGAACCGGACGTGATCGTCCACCTCGCCGCGCAGGCCGGCGTCCGCTACAGCCTTGAAAACCCGCGTTCCTATGTGGATTCCAATCTCGTCGGTTCGTTCAACATCATCGAGCTTGCCCGCCAGATCCAGCCAAAGCATCTGTTGCTGGCCTCGACCTCTTCCGTTTACGGCGCCAACGAAAAGATCCCGTTTGCCGAAAGCGACAAGGCCGACGAGCAGATGACCATCTATGCCGCGACCAAGAAGTCGATGGAACTGATGGCGCACAGCTATGCGCATCTGTTCAAGGTGCCGACCACCGCCTTCCGTTTCTTCACCGTTTATGGCCCATGGGGCCGTCCGGACATGGCGCTGTTCAAGTTCGTCGATGCCATCCGCAACGACCGTCCGATCGATATCTACGGCGAAGGCAAGATGAGCCGCGACTTCACCTATATCGATGATCTCGTAGAGGGCATCGTGCGGTTGATGGCGGTGCCGCCGGCTGAAGAGAACCGCGTGGTTTCCGATGGCGTGATCGACACGCTGTCTGCCCACGCGCCGTTCCGCGTCGTCAATATCGGCGGTGGGCAGCCGGTGGAGCTGATGCGTTTCGTGGAAACCATCGAGGAAGCCATGGGCAAGCCGGCGATCCGCAACATGCTGCCGATGCAGAAGGGCGATGTGCCGCGCACCTATGCCTCGCCGGATCTGCTGGTGGCGCTGACGCAATTCAAGCCGGAACTGGATCTGGATTACGGCGTCCGCCGGTTTGCCGAGTGGTATAAGGAATTTTACAGCTAAATTCGTGACAATGTCACAGTTCTGCCAGATGCTCGGTTTATCAGGCACACGCCTGACGCTGACCTGATGGCTTTGACGAAGCAACTGGTACGGAGCGCTGGATGCGGAGAACAACGGCGAAAGCCTGCATAGCGGTAACAGCCATGCTGATGCTTCAGTCGGGTGTCGCATTTTCTGCCGACAGTATTGCCGTTTCCTTCGACCGGGCAGACCTTGTTGCCCGGCCGGAACCTCTGGTCATCGGCGTCGGTGTGCATTTCGGCATTGGCGGGCAGTATAATTACCAGGCGGGCAAATCCGCTGCTCTCATCAAGGATATGGGGTTCTCTTCCTATCGCGATGACCTTGCGTGGCCGGCTTTCGATCAGCCCGGCGCAAAACAGGGCAGGCCGGAGCCGAAGCAGCTTTTCGATTTCATGAAATTGCGGCCTGCGCGTCCGCTTCTGATCCTCGGCCATGGCAACCCGTTGGTGGCGGGCGGTGATCCGCCGGTCACCGAAGCGGGGCGCAAAGCCTTTGCGGATTTTGCCGCTCGGGCGGCGGCCGCGGCTGAGCCTTTCGATCCGATCTATGAGGTGTGGAACGAGTGGAACCTGACGGCGCGGTTTTCGCTGCCGTTTCTGGTCGGGCCGGGCACGCCGGACGACTTGCGCGCTGCCGTGCACTATTCCGCGCTGGCCAAGGCAACCGTTCCGGCGGTGGCAGAGGCTGCACCCGGCGCACCGCTTCTGGTTGGTGCCGTGGGTGTCGATCAAGGCTGGCAGTGGACCAAGGCGATTGTCGATGATGGCGCCGTCGCTGCCCCGGCAGGTCTTTCAGTGCACATGTATAATCATTGCGAGCCGGATGAGACCAAGCGCAATGCCACTGAGCTGGTCGACCGTCTCGAAGATCTTCAAAAAATGCTGTCGGCAAAAGACGGCAGACAGGTCCCGGTTTCTGTCACGGAATTCGGCTGGCCGACCGCGAAACAGCCCTGCGTGATCGACCGGCAGGCACAGGCCGACAATATCGCGCAATTCCTTTTGTGGTCTGCGGCAACGCCGTGGATGAAAGGTGCCTGGGTTTACCAGTTGAAGGATCAGGGCCGCGACGAAAACGATCTGGAGGCCAATTTCGGCCTGTTCGACTATGATTACAGGCCGAAGCCTGCGGCCTGCGCCGTGCGCGAAGTGATCCGGCTGGTGAAAAACGCCAAGGCCTTTCGCTTAAGCCGCCCCATGCCGGATGTTTTCGTTCTGGCGATGGATGATGGCGAAGGCGAAAAACTGGCGGCATGGACGACACGGGCGGATATTCGCGCGGAAATATCGATGCCGGAGGGCAAGGCCGTGAAGGCGCAAGTCTTGTGTGCGGCAGAACCGCTTGCCGGGAATAAGAACTTCGAGATTGGAGCGACACCGCTTGTGGTGGAGCTTTCCAAGAATAGTGAAATTGATTTTTCAGCAGATATTTCAATCAAGTAAGCGATTTTACGCCCGGCTTCAAATCGGGCGTTGATGATTTTGGTGGCGCAAGGCCATCCGAGCCGGAAGAGAGAAAGCGGACAGATCGAGAGTTCCGCGCTGCCGGCAAATTTACCGGGGAGGGATGCCGCGATTTGCGCCAAGGGCGCATCGCGTCCCGGCTTTGGGCCGGCAGATTTGCAGCAGCGCCGCGCGGGATCAAATGGTGTGTCCCCGGCCGATGCTCCGTGCCAATGCGGCGCGTTTTTTCCGGTTTCGCGGCGCGCAAGTGTCCGAAAAGCGATCGGTGTGCGGTCGTTAGAATGCAATCCAATCCCAAAAGGGGCGATTCAGAAGTTGATGTTTCACTAAATTACCGAACGGGGATAAAAGATGTCGGATAATCGTACAGTGGTCAGTGCCTCCACCTTTGTGAACTCGATTGGTATCAACACCAAGGGTTCCAACTATAACGACGGCTACAAGAATTCGAGCCTGATTATCGAGAGCCTGGACTATCTCGGAATCAACAAGGTGCGCGATTCCTTCGCCGAACACGGCAAGGCGTCACCAGTGATCGATGCCATGGCGCAAGCCGGCGTCCAGTTCGATTTCCGCGTGAGTTATACATTGCCGACCAAGGGCGATGCGGGGATTGAAGGTCATCTCACGGCTCTGAAGGCCTTCATGGCAAAACATCCCGGTTCGGTCATCGCCGTCGAGGGTGTCAACGAGGCGAATGTCAACAGCGTCAGCTTCAATGGGTTGGTGGGGCTCGATGCCGCCATCGCCTTCCAGAAGGCACTTTACACCGCTGTTCGGGCCGAGCCGGGCATGGACGGCGTCACCGTCATCAATCTCAGCCTCGCCTATGACAATCTTGCCGATTACGCCAAGCTTGGCGATCTGGGGGCCTATTCCGATGCCGCCAATGCTCACACCTACACGCATACCGGCAAGATTGCCGATGGTCAGGTCGAGTACACGCTGGGGCTGGCGCAAGGGGCGTCGGTCGGCGACCGCCTGATCGTGACCGAGACAGGCCATACGACGCTGAAATCCGAACCCGGTATCGGCACGAGCGAAACGGCTCAGGCAAAGCTGCTGCTGTCCGATCTGCTGCTATCCTACGAGAACGGCGCGTCGGAAACCTATATCTACGAATTGTTCGATAATGAGGGCAGCCGTGGTCGTGGCGAAAAGGAAGTCTATTTCGGCCTGTTCGAACAGGACGGTACGCCGAAAGAAGCGGCCGTCGCGCTGCATAACCTGACGACTATTTTGAGTTTTGGCGATGATGGTACCGCCGACGGTATCATCGATGTCGATTACACGCTGGACGGCGCTCCCTCCGATACGCATTCCATGCTGATGGAAAAGTCCGGCGACGTTTACGATCTCGTCGTCTGGCGCGATGCGTTGGTGTTCAACGACATCACCGACACGGATATCGTCAACGCGCCGCAGACCGTCACTGTCAATCTCGGTCGTACGGAAAGCATCATTCGTGTTTACGATCCGATGCAGGGACTGACGCCGATTGCGGTCTACCAGAACGTCAGTTCTTTCACCATTCCGCTGAGCGACAGCCCTTTGATCATTGAGGTTGGCGCGGCCGAAGCCGTGCATGAGCCGGTGACCACGGTCGATGCTGATCTCAGCATGACCGCCGTCGAATTCGTTTCGCAGATGCATAAGCTCGACGATGCTCAGGGGCTGGAAACCGTGACGCTGACCGATGGCAATGTGCTTGCCGTGTCCTCGGTCGAAACCATGGCCTACATGATTGCCAATTACGGGGCGCTGCTGGCCAAGGTTCAAGGCGGCTTTTCCTTCTCCGTCACCTATGGCGAAGCGGAGTGGAGCAAGGTGCAGGAGTTCGACGCTAGCGGCAAACTCACGCTGACAACCGACTACGGCATCGATGGCGGGGTTCCGGTGAGCAAGGTCGTTTTCTACACCGACGGCACGCAGGAGACCTGGCATTACAAGGTGGTCGGGCAGGATTACACGACGGTTCACCAGAAGCTCGATGCCAATGGCAATATCACGCTGACGGAGCGTCTTTATGCCGATGGTTCGTTCAACTATCGCGAAATCCGCTCAGGCGACGGCACCCGTGAATACATGTATTACAATGCCGCCGGCAAACTGGTGAACGACGTTACCGTTTCGCCCGACAGCACCAACACGACGCTGACCTATGATCCGGCCACCGGCAATTTGCTGACGAAAATGGTGACGGAGCCGGACGGCGACATTTTTACCACCCAATATGTCAACGGCGTGCGCAGCATCTATGCGGTGACCAGCAAGGAAGGCTGGAAACAGCAGATCACCTACGACCTCACGACCGGTGAGATGCTGACCGATTATGTGCTGCAGGCAAACGGCAGTGCTTCCAACAAGACCTATGTCGGTGGCGTTCTGACCAAGCTCAACACCAAAAATGCCGATGGCACGTTCGACAACTGGTCCTACAATATCAAAGGCCAGTCTTACGAGACGATCCACCAGAAGAACGATGCCAATGGCAATATCACGCTGGTCGAGCGCCTGCATGGCGATGGCACTTACGATTATCGAGAGATCCGTTCGGCCGATGGCTCGAAGGAGTTTTTCTATTACAACGCGGCCGGCAAATTGGTGACGAATGTGCAGGTCGCCGCCGATGGCACCAGCACGACCTACACCTACAATCCGGCCAGCGAGCAGGTGATTTCCAAGATCGTCAAGGAGACCGATGGCGACGTCTTCACCTCGCAATATACCGATGGCGTGCGCACACTTTATGCCGTCACCAGCCATGAAGGCTGGAAACAGCAGATCACCTATGATGCCAAGACAGGCGTCATTCTGGTCGATTACCGCATCGAGGCCGATGGCAGCGCTTCCAACAAGACTTATGTCGGCGGTGTGCTTTCCAAGGTGAATACGCAGAATGCCGACGGCACGTTCGATAGCTGGAGCTATAATATCACCGGCCAGACCTATGTGACCGTTCACCAGAAAAGCGATGCCAACGGTAATGTCACGCTGATAGAGCGCCTGCACAAGGACGGAACCTACGACTATCGGGAGATCCGATCCGCCGATGGCGCCAAACAGTATCTGTATTACGATACGGCCGGTCGTGTGCTCAACGATGTGCAGGTGGCCGCAGATGGCACCAATACGACCTTCAAATACGATCCAGCCAGTGGCAGCGTGATTGCAAAAACGGTGACCGAGCCGGATGGCGACATCTTCGCCAGCACCTATGTCAACGGTGTGCGCACGCTTTACGTTGCCACCAGCCATGAAGGCTGGAAGCAGACGATCACCTATGATGCCAAGTCAGGCGTCATGCTGACCGACCATATCGCCAATGCGGATGGCAGTGCGTCCAACAAGACCTATGTGGGCGGGGTGCTGACCAAGGTGAATACCCAGAATGCCGATGGCACGCTGGATAACTGGGCATATAACGTTCAAGGCCAGGCCTATGCGAGCGTGCACCAGAAAAACGATGCCAGCGGCAATGTCCTGCTGATCGAACGGATGCATACCGATGGCAGCTACAATTATCGTGAGGTGCGCTCCACCGATGGCACGCGCGAATACATGTATTACGACACGGCGGGCCGGCTGCAGAACGACGTGACTGTCGCGCCCGACGGCACCAACACGACGTTGAAATATGACGTGGCCAGCGGCGATCTTCTGTCCAAGATGGTGAAGGAGCCGGATGGCGATCTCTTCACGACGACATACACGGACGGCATCCGCACCGGTTACGCCTATGTCGGTCACCTCGGCGACAAGCAGACGACGACCTATGACAAGGCCGGCGTGATGCTGACCGACTATGTGCTCAACACCGATGGCAGCGCCTCCAACAAGACCTATGTCGGTGGTGAGTTGACGAAGCAGAACATCAAGAATGCCGACGGTTCGATGGACAACTGGGCCTACAATATCAGCGGCAAAACTTACGTGACCGAACATCAGTCCACCGATGCGGCCGGCAAGATGCTGTTGATCGCGCGGTTCCACGAGGACGGTTCCTACGATTACAAGGAGGAGCGGTTTGCAGACGGTTCCAAGGATGTCAGCACCTATGACGCCAAGGGGACACTTCTCTACAACTCCGAGATCAATGCCGACGGTTCGCGCATCGTGCATGCCTACAAGCAGGATGGCACGGGCGAGATCTGGAGCGACCATATGAATGCAAGCGGCAACATTCTGTCGCGGGACATCAGCCATACGGATGGACGCCACGACCTTTATGCCTATGCCAATGGCCAGACGCTGGATGGTGGTTCAGGAAATGACACCTTCTATTTCCGCACAACCAGCGACGGAAAGATGCTCTACGAGGGTGGCAAAGACACCGTTTTCAACTTCAACAACGATGCCAGCGGCCCCGATTACATCGATATAGACAGTGCCTGGGCAACCAATTTTGACGATCTCAACATGACCCAGCAGGGGAATGATGTGCTGATATCGTTCAACGACCAGAACTCCATTCTGATCAAGCAATCGACGGTTTCCGCTCTGCAGCAACACCACGACTATTTCGTTTTCAGCTGATCCAGACCGCTTCATACACAGCCGATAACCAGTGAATGATAAAAAATCCCCCGCCGGTGTGCCGGTGGGGGATTTTGTTTTTACTGGTTTTTCAGGTTTTTATTTGATTTTTGAATGTCTGTTTTTGCGTAATTGAGTCAATTTCATAAAATTGTATTCCAACTGTAGTGACGGGCAAATTTAAATGTGCAATTTTGCAGTGCAATATTTTCTTCTTGGCTTGATGGGGATTCGGCTATGGAAAGTTATGCTGCAGTTGTCGTCACCTATAATAGAAGCAATCTTCTCGGCATCTGCCTCGATGCCCTTTCCCGACAAACGAGACCGCTGGATGCCATTGTCATCATAGACAATGCAAGTTCAGACGATACGGAAGCGGTCGTCACAAGCTTTGCAGCTTCGACGATACTGAATGTGTTTTATCGAAAGCTTGAAAGTAATTTGGGTGGCGCTGGCGGTTTCGCCTTCGGCACGCGTCTGGCGCATGAACTCGGCTATAGCGGCATCTGGCTGATGGACGATGACGGTGTGCCTGCCGACGATGCGCTGGAACAGCTTCTGATGATCGATGGTCCGGCCATCCGCAACTCGCTTGTGGTGGATATCGACAATCCGGCGCTTCTGGCATTTCCGCTGGAACATGTGCCGGGTGCCAAGACTGTCGCGGATGCGCAGTCTCTTGGGACGATTGCCAATAACAGCGCCAATCCGTTCAACGGAACACTGGTCAGTTCCTACGTCTTCGACGCTGTCGGATTTCCCTTTGACGGTTTTTTCATATGGGGCGATGAGGTCGAGTTCCTGAACCGGGTCAAGGCACATGGTTATGCGATCTGCACCGTCACGGGCGCCCTGCATCGCCATCCTGCCAACAGGAAGCAGCCTTACCTGCTGTTTGACCGCTATCAGGTGAATGTCGTGGATCGCAGCAGACTGTTCGTCTATATGCGCAATTACAGCTACAACCTGTTTTATTACAAAGGCTTGCGGACCTGGCTTTCGTTCATGATAAAGCAGCTCTCCTACGAGGTGTTCATCCAGCGGTCGGCCGGTCGCGTCATGACGGCTATCGAGGCGGCCACAAACGGCCTTTTCGGGTTTGCCACCAAGGTTAAACAGGGGGCCAAGACGGATTATCGTCCCGCTGTGGCCACGACAATCGATTGGACAGACAGGCACGGAGCCATCGCAGTATGAATTTCAAAGATTTTGATCTTGTCATCGTGGGCGCTGGTTTTTTCGGTGCCACGATTGCCGAACGCGTGGCCAATGAACTGGGCAAGCGCGTTCTTATCCTTGATCGCCGCAGCCATATCGGCGGCAATGCTTATAGCGAGAACGATCCGCAAACCGGGATCGAGGTTCACAAATACGGCGCGCACCTGTTCCATACGCCGAACCGTGTCGTGTGGGATTACCTCAACCGCTTCACTGCCTTTACCGATTACCGTCATCGGGTGTTTTCCACCTATCAGGGGCAGGTTTACGCGATGCCGATCAATCTCGGCACCATCTGCCAGTTTTTCGGCAAGCGCTTGAGCCCGGACGAGGCGCGGACGCTGGTGGGAGCCCAAGCGGCGGAACTGAACGGGCGCGTGCCTGCAAACCTTGAGGAGAAGGCTATCTCGCTGATCGGGCGTCCGCTCTACGAGGCGTTTATCCGGGGGTATACTTCCAAACAGTGGCAGACCGATCCGCGCGAACTGCCGGAAAGCATCATTACCCGCCTGCCGGTGCGTTATAACTACGACAACCGTTATTTTAACGACCCTTACGAAGGCCTGCCGGTGGATGGCTATACGGCCATCTTCGAACGCATGCTTGCCAGTCCGTTGATCGAAACCCGGCTCGGCGTCGATTATTTCGATGTGAGGTCGCAGATCCCGGACGGCGTGCCCGTCGTTTATACCGGGCCGATCGACCGTTATTTCGATTACAGTGCCGGTGAACTGAAATGGCGCACGATCGATTTTGCCGAGGAAGTGCTGCCGGTTGGCGATTTTCAGGGCACGGCGGTGATGAATTATGCCGATGAGGACGTGCCTTATACGCGCATTCTCGAGTTCCGGCATTTCAACCCGGAGCGCAATTACCAGACGGAAAAGACCGTCATCGTGAAGGAATATTCGCGCTTCGCCACCCGCGCCGACGAGCCCTATTACCCCATCGATACCGCCGAGGATAAACGCATCTACCTTGCCTACAAGGCGCTGGCAGAGCAGGAGAAGAACATCATTTTCGGCGGACGGCTCGGCACCTACCGTTATCTCGACATGCATCAGGCGATTGCGGCGGCGCTCAAATCCTTCGAGACAGAGGTCACGCCGGCACTTGCATGAGCAGTGAAAAAGACGGTCCAGAAGAGTTCATCCGCACGCATCTGCATGTCCATCCGGCGGCGATGCTGCCGGAAATCCTGCTTTATACGGCCCATCCCGGCAGCCGGTTGAGGCAGCTCGTCGGTGAAACGGATGTGCCGCCCTATTGGGCTTACGGCTGGGCGGGCGGAACTGTGCTGGCCCGTCTTTTGCTGGACGATCCGCATCATGTGAATGGCATACGGGTGCTCGATCTCGGCTGCGGTTCCGGCGTGGTCGGTATTGCCGCCGCCAAGGCCGGTGCGGTGCAGGTGATGGCTGCCGATATCGATGCCAATGCGCTTGCGGCAACCCGGCTGAATGCCAGCCTGAACCGGGTGGATATCGAGACTATCGAGGGGGATCTGCTCGGTGGTCCGTTGCCGCAGGCGGATATGGTTCTGGTGGGAGACCTGTTTTACGAAAAGGCAACGGCGGCAAGGGTTCTGCCATGGCTGAAGGCTTGCCGGGAAGCGGGCAAATCGGTGCTGATCGGCGATCCTTTTCGGGCGCATCTGCCGAAAGGCAGCCTTAACCGGATTGCGACCTATGAGGTGCCTGATTTCGGTTCGGGCAGCGGCAGGGCAGGAGTGTTTACCCTGCCCTGAGCCTTGTTCTGGTCAGGCCTTCGGCTTCTGCCAATAGGCGCTGATGCTCATCAGCTTGCGATCGTGGCCGCGGCTTTTCAGGAAATCGCGAATGGCGCGGGCCTCGGTCTTTTCGCAGCCGCCCCACACATAGGTGCCTTCGGGCGCGATTTCGGCAGCTTCCTTCACGCGTGCTTCCAGCAGGCGCATCGTGCCCGCCTTGCCGCCATTGCGGTGCAGCCAGTTGATCTCGAGCGTGGCCGGGGAGGAGAGTTCCTGCTCTTCTTCCGGGTTGTCGATCTCGATGAAGGCGCGGATGGTCGAGTTTTCCGGCGCTTCGGCGACCATGCGGCTGATGGCGGGAAGGGCGGCCTCGTCGCCTGCCAGAATGATCGAGCGGGCATGCACGATGCCATCGCCACCCGGTCCCATGATGCCGATCACATCACCCGGTTTTGCCGACAATGCGAATTCCGCGCCCGGCATTGCTTCGTCATCGCTTGCATGCAGCACGAAGTCGATATCCAGCTGTCCACGTGCGCGGTCAACGCTGCGGATCGTATAGATGCGCACCGCCATGTCCTTTTCGTCCGGCCATGCCACACGGCCATCGGGGCGCATGCTTGGCCATACCAGATCGCCACCACGCTGCGGGATCAGCAGGCGCACATGCAGGCCGACGCCGATGAACTGCTCGACATTGCGGCAGGAAACGGTAACGCGGCGCATATGTGGAGTGATCTGTTTTGTCTCGACCACGGTTGCTTCGCGGAAGCTGGGCAGTGCATCCGGGTTCGGTTCTTCCGACCAGGTCAATTCCAGCGGTTCGTCGCCGGCGAATTCGAACAGGTGCTCGGCGATCATGCTGCGGGCGGAGGGGATGAACTTTTGCGCGGGGCAATCGAGTTCGATCGCCAGCGTCTTGCCGACGATATCGATCCGGGCATTGCCGATGATGGTGACCAGCGTCGCGCCGTTTTCATGACGGTGCACATCCGCATGTTCGATAAAATGTTCGCAGATCTCGTTCAGCATGCGCTGCGTATCGGCGGGAATGGCCGTGCCGGAGAGGGTGAAACGTTCAGCCATCATCATGGACATCAGTCCTTTCGTGTCAAAAGCCAGAGCAGGTATGGACCACCCAGAAGTGCGGCGAACAGTCCCACCGGCACCTGATAGGGGTAAATGACGATCCGCGAAAGCCAGTCGGCAACAATCAGCAGGCCACCGCCGAGCAGGACCGATGCCAGAAGCTGGTGGCGCGGGGTGTTGAAGCCGATCAGTCGCGTCAGATGCGGCGCGACGAGGCCGACAAGGCTGAGGGGGCCGACGAGGAAAGAGGAGATCGCCGTCATCAGCGCTGCCAGAATGGCGAGAACCAGATAGACGCCTTTGACCGGCAGGCCGATGCTGCTGGCGACATTGCGGCCAAGCGGCATGATCGCCAGCCAGCGCGATAGCGGCAGGATGGGCGCGACGAGAACGACCAGCGATGCGATGGCAACCGATGCTTCCATCAGACCAGCGCGGTTGGTGGAGCCCGCCATCCACATCAGCAGGATAAAGCCGTTGGTGCCGCCTTGCGCCAACAGAAGCGCATTCATCGCCATGGTCAGCGCGCCGATGGCGATGCCGGCAAGAAGCAGTCTTTCGCCGTTCAGCCCGCCACGTGCGGCAATGCCGATGACGAACAGGAAGGCGACGAGCGCACCTGTGCCCATGGCAAGGATCATGACCGGTGGCGAGGATATGCCGGCGACCAGAAGAAGGATGGTGAGGCCGGCACCCGCGCCGCCTGCGACACCCAGCACTTCAGGGCTTGCAATCGGGTTGGCGGTGAGGCGCTGGATGATGAAACCGGCCGCGGCCAGCATGCCACCGGCACCACCGGCGGCAACGATGCGCGGCAGGCGGAAAGGCAGAAGGTCGGCAAACAGCGCACCGGTCGCGAACTGCCAGCCGTTGACGGTGGGTGCAAGGCAAAGTGCAAGGGTGATCGCAACCGCTATACCGACGAGAAGGAGAAGCAGAATGCGGCCCGGATTGGCAAGCCGGCGTGCAAGAGCCGCAGGTTTTGCCGTCGCCGCGGAAAATCCATGTATTCTGCCGAGCAACAGCACGAGAAGTGGCCCGCCGATCAGTGCGGTGGCAGCTCCGGTTGGTGCGAGATCGGTGAAACCGGGGCCGAGAAGCTGGGTCAGGCAATCGGCAAACAGAAGCAGGCCCGCGCCCGCAACCGGTGCCGCGATCATCACCTGCCGTGTGGTGCGCGCGCCGAGAAAGCGGGCGATGGCGGGGGCCGCAAGGCCGAGAAAACCGATCAGCCCGACATTGGCGGTGACGGATGCTGCCAGCCAGACGGCCAGAACGAGAATGCCGAGCCGTGCCGCATGCAGCGCAACGCCGAGGCTTTTGGCGGCCGCATCGTCCAGCGCCAAGAGGTTCAGCGGTCGTTGCAGAAGAAGGGCAGCCAAGATGCCGATGGCAAGGCGGGGCAGAAGCGTGGTCACGCCGCTCCAGTCCTGCTGGCTGAGCGAGCCTGCACCCCAGATATAGACATCCATGGCATATTCGCCGCGCGCCAGAATGATGGTGACGCTGATGGCGGCGGCCACCATGCTGACGATCATGCCGGAAATGGCAACCGTGACCGGATCAAGCCCATGCCGCCACGAGAGCGCCAGCACGATGAGGATGGCGGTAAGGCCCCCGCCAAACGCCACGAGTTCCCGCGAGAAACCGAGGAGCAGCGGTGAAAAGCCCAGAGCCGCTGTCAATGCCAGCTGTGCGCCCGCACCGATGCCGAGCGTGGATGCATCGGCAATGGGATTGCGCAACACGCGTTGCAGAAGCGCGCCGGACAGGCCGAGTGCCGCACCGGCAATCAGCGCGATGGCCGCACGCGGCAGCATGCTGTTCCACAACAGAATATCGTCGAGCATCGCACCGGTTGCCGGATCGGCGGCCGGTACGCGCGGGCGCAAAACGATGAGAATGACAAAAAGCAGCGCGCAGCCGACAGCCGCAGCGGTTGCTACAAGCGGCAGGCGGTTTGGGGCGGTGTGGATTTTCATGCGTGTGTCAGCCGTTGCGTGCACGGGCAAACCCCTCCACGAGCTGATCGGCAAAACGGGTGGCGGCAGGCAGGCCACCGTAAGGATTGACGGGTTCTATACGGATCACGCGGTTTTCCCGCACCGCCGGTAGTGCATTCCAGAAGGCGCTGCCCGACAGGACCGGCAGGGCATCCACTGGCACCGGCGGGATCAGAATAATCCAGGCATCCGGCACGGAGGCAAGCGTTTCCAGGCCAACGGTTGCCTGTGCGGAATAGCTGGTGGCGCTTGTCCAGGCATTGGTCAACCCGCAGGCGTTCAATACATTGCCGAACATGCTGTCTGCGCCGAAAACGCGGTAATGGCGGGGGTCGCCGAGATTGATCAGCAGGACCGGGCGTCCGTCGCCATCGGCGAAAATACGGCGGCTGGCCTCTATTTTTGCACGGGCGGCATCGACGATACCCGCGGCATGGGACACGCCAAGCCGCTCGCCGATTTCGAGTGTGACTTTAGCCGCCAGTTCAAACGGAGCATCGCCCTGCCGATAAATGGCATGGCTTTCGACCGGCGCGATGGCCTGCATCTGCTGGTCGGCCCAGCTGTAAAAGTTGGAGTTGAATATGATGTCGGGTTCGGCGTAGCGCAGGATTTCCAGATTGGGCGTGCCGCGCAAACCGAGATCGGCAATGCCTTGCGGAAGCGCCGGAGTGACGGCGACTTCACGGAATTGCAGCAGTTCCGGCCCCGCGACCACATTCGAGCCGAGTGAGAGAAGCGTTTCCAGAATGGCCCAGTCGAGCGTTGCCGTTCTCGGACCCGTCGCCACCGGTGCCTGCGCCGCCGCGAGGCGAGGGGTACCTGCGGCGATAAGGGCCGCGACACCAGCCGCAACACCGGCAAGCAGGGTTCTGCGCGGGATGTCGGTGATGACCGTCAAAGCAGATAGCTCACCGGTTCCTGACGCACCGGATGCGTGAAGACACCCATGTCGATGCCAAAGATCGTTTGCAGCATGTCGGCTCGGACGATGTCGGACGGCGTGCCGCGGGCGATGATGCGGCCGTTGCCCAGCGCCACCATGCGGTCGCAATAACGGGCGGCAAGATTGATGTCGTGCAGTACGACGATCACGGTCAGGCCGCGTTCACGGCAGAGTTCGTGCACCAGCGACAGCACGCTTGCCTGATGCGAAAGATCGAGCGCCGAGGTCGGTTCGTCCAGCAGGATGCAGCGGGCATCCTGCGCCAGCATCATGGCGATCCATGCACGCTGGCGTTCGCCGCCCGACATGCTGTCCACCAGACGGTTTTCGAAGCGGATGAGATCGGTGCGTTCCAGCGCTTCGTCCACCTTGGCGCGGTCGGCATCGGAAAAGCGTCCGAGCGTGCCGTGCCAGGGGAAACGGCCAAGCGCCACCAGTTCACGCACGGTCATGCCGTCCGTCTGCGGCGTGAATTGCGGCATGTAGGCGAGATGGCGCGCGAAGGCGCGTGTGCCCCATTCGGTGGAGGTCTTGCCGTCCCACAAAATGTTGCCGCCGGTGGCGCTGATCTGGCGGGCGATGATTTTCAGAAGCGTGCTCTTGCCCGATCCATTCGGCCCGACAAGGCCATAGACATGGCCCGGTTCCAGCGACAGGTCGATATCGTGAAGGATATCCTTGCCGGTGGCCGAATATTTGATGTTGGACAGAGAAAGGAACGTCTGGGGCACTTGGGGAACTCCGATTGAAACGGATGGGGGCGGAGAGGTGATATCCCCTCCGCCCCCGGTTTCCTTGCAAAACCTTTCCGCTGTTGTCAACTTACCAGGTCTTGCTCAGCTTGAAAGTGATGGTACGGGCATCGCCGTAACCGCAAGCGCCGGCAGTGCGGCAAGCTTCGACATAGGTCTTGTCGAAAAGGTTGGTGACGTTGAGCGCTGCGGTCCAGCCTTCCTTCTTGTAGCGGATGGCTGCGTCGAAGACCGTCGAGTCCGGCACGCGAAGCGTATTTGCTTCGTCCGCCCAGGATGGACCTTTGTGGCGAACGCCCGCGCCGAGGCTCAGGCCTTCGAATGCGCCTTCCGTGACGCTGTAGTCGGCCCACATGGAGGCTGTGTAATCAGGCACGAGATAAGGCGTTTTGCCGACCAATGCCGGATTTGGCGTGTTTTCCTTGACCGTCACATCGGTGACGGCAAAACCTGCAAGCAGCTTCCAGTTTTCGTCGATGTTGATCTTGCCTTCCAGCTCGATGCCCCTGGATTCGACTTCGCCGAGCTGATCGACCCAAGGTGCTACCGGAATGGATACCGAGTTGTTGCGCTTGTTGATCTGGAACACCGACGCGGTGAAGGACGCGTCCATGAAGGCGGGGTCGTATTTGATACCGGCTTCATACTGTTCGCCTTCTTCCGGCTTGAGCGGGCCGCTGCCGCCACGACCGACCATCGGGTTGAAGAAGGTTGCAGCGCTCACATAAGGCGTCAGGCCGTTGTCGAACTCGTATGCGAGGCCGACGCGACCGCTCCATGCGCTGTCAGAATCCTTGAAGCTGTCAGCAGGAGTTAGCCTGTTCTTGAAGTCGGTCTCGACGTAGTCATAACGACCGTTGAGCGTTACCAGCCAGCCATCCCCGAAGCGGATCTGATCCTGGGCGTAGAGGCCGATCTGGTTCATCGTCACCAGTTCGCTGTAAAGCGATCGCGGGGTCGGCTGCGTCTGGCCGTAATTCGGGTTCAGCACATCGAGGTTGCCATTGAACGGTTCGGGGTTGGGAAAACCCGCGCCAAAGATCGAGTTTTGCACATTGTCGATGCGGTACAGACGATAATCTACGCCGGCCATGATCTTGTGCGTCGCGCCACCGAGTTCGAATTCGTTTTCAACGCGGTTGTCCCAAGCCAGCGTATCGGTCGTGGTGTCACCCATGAAGTTGAGGCGCTGCAATTCGGTCTGGCTGGCCCAGAGCGATGGGTAGACAAGGTATTCGTACTTGTCGAGATGGCCGTAACGGGCATTCGAGGAGAACTTCCAGCCGCCTTCGAATTCGTGTTCGAATTCGTAGCCGATCATCTGCTGATCGTAGCGACCTGTATCAAGATCCGGTTCGCCGGGGAAAAACTTGCGGGAAATCTTGCCGACGCCGGGGCGGTCGATGACCGTTCCTTCGTAAGGCAGGAAGCCGTTGCCCGTGTGAACCTGATCGAGGCCGCCGGCATAGGCCCAGACCGTGAAACTGGTCGTGTCGTCTGGCGAAATCGTCAGCTGCGGCATGACGAAGCCGCGCAGGTCGTGCGTGAAATCGGTATAGCCGTCACCGCCGGCAATCTTGCCGGTCAGGCGGTAGGTCATCGTTTCGCTGGCGCCGACCTTGTCCGAGATATCGAAGCCGGCAAAGGCGTTGCCGTTCGAGTTGATGCCGATTTCGGTGTAATAGAGCGGTTCGTCCGTTGGGCGCTTGCGCTGCATATCGACGATGCCGCCTGCATTGGCACCGCCATAGAGAACCGAGGCAGGTCCTTTCAGGACGTCCAGACGCTCAAGCATGAACGGATCGACCTGAAAGTTGCCGAAACCGTAGGCGAACAGGTTCAAACCGTCGAGATAGACACCGCTCTGTCCAGCATCGAAGCCGCGGATGAAGTACCAGTCCGTGTCCGGGTCGGTGCCGAAGGGCTGTGTCGCGACGCCGGCGGTGTAGCGCAGGGCTTCGTCGACCTTGTTGACAACGGCGCGATCATCGAGTTCCTCGCGGCCAATAACGGAAACGGCCTGCGGGATCTCTTTGATGGGCGTGTCGGTTTTTGAACCCGCAGTGGTCTGCTTGCCGACGTAACCCTTGACCGGACCCGTGGCGGTTCCGTTGCCCTGACCTTCAACGACGATGGTCTGCAACTGCGTCGCATCCTGCGCGGCAGCCGGCCAGGCCGCCATGATCGCGATTGCGGCGGCGGACGCCTTCATGCCCATGTTCAAAAACTTCGAATGCTTACGCATTTGCACCCCTCAATACCCTATGGCCCTGCATATAAGTGGAGCTGTTAACTCAAATTAAGCTTTGCGGATTGCTGCAATCGGGGAAAATTGAAGCTTTTTGGGCAAATTTGAAGGTTGTGAGCAAATGCCTGAAATGTGTTGCCGAAAGGGCGACAAAAAGGTCTGTCAAATGGTCTGGGCACGCTTCCAGCGCGCCGGTGTGGTGCCGATATTCTGCCGGAACACACGCGTGAAATGCGCTTGGTCGGCAAAGCCGGTTTCGGCCGCGATGGTGGTGAGCGGCTGGTCGGAGCTGGTCAGCAGCAGTTTTGCCTTATCCAGCCGGGCCTTCATCTGCCATTGATGCGGCGCCATGCCGGTGGACACTTTAAAGGAATGGCTGAAATGCGATTGCGACAAGCCCGTCAGTTCGGCCAGTTCCTCAAGGCGGATATTGCGCAGGCAGTTGGCCTCGATGAAATCGCTGGCACGGCGCAACTGCCACGGGGCAAGGGCACTGCGTTTGCGCGTGTTGGGCTTTTCGATCTTCAGCGCTGAAATGATCAGCGCCAGGCACAGGCTGTCGCCATAAAGATCGTGCAGCGGTGCCGGATTGGCAATTTCTCTGGCGATCATTTCGGCGAGCGACATGATGCCGGGATCCGCAAACAGGAGGTTGGGATTGTTAAGGCGATCGGGATCGATTTCTTCCATCAGCCGGCGGCCGATGCTGGTCGCATCGAAATGCAGATCGAGATGGCGCAGACGCTGCACGCCCTCGATATCCACCCATAACTCCATATCGGCGGGAACATAGGAGATCGGGCTTGTGCTTCTATCCTGCCGGCCGCCGCCATCCGTCGGCGAGCGTTTGACCGTCGGGCAACCGTTGCCGCTATGATCGAGAACGATAAACAGGCGTGGATCGCGGGCAACGTAGTGACCGCCGGCATAAGCGCCGCATTCCACATCCCACAGATCGGCGACGATACCGTTCCAGGCACGGCGATGCAGGCTGCCGACGGCAAAGCCTTCGATCTTGTTCTGCATTCGTGGCTGGAACGTCATCGGCCTCGCGGGCGCCTCTCGTTAATCCTTCTTTTCTTTATCAAGTATTTTGATGGTTAGCAATTGCCCGCTGGAACGTGCCGGAGTGGCGTTGTCGCAGCGCGGTCAGATGCTGTCGCCCACCATTTCACGGCGGCGCAGTTCCAGTTCTTCCGAATAACGGCGCAATGTGTGGCTTTCGCTCAACTGGCCCACGACCTTGCGTTCGATCATGTTGTCGATGACGGCGAGCGCTTCGCTCTGGGTCTTTTCAAAAATGGCGGCAGCCTGTTTGGCGTTCATCTGCGTCTGCAGCACGTCGTTCTTGAAGCGGACGTATTTTTCGAGGTTTTCGTCCTGATCTCCGGCATCGGTCAGTGCGCCATGGACTTCCGGCACGAGGATCATGCCGGCATATTTGCCGGTGTCGTCGGTGAGGATCACCCGCTGGGTTGCGCCGAGCGGAAAGTCTCGCCGGAAATCGCCGAGCGACATGTCTGCCGGTGCGGTCTTTACGTCCGAGCGCATCATGCGGCCGACGGTGAGATTGCGGATCCAGCCGACATCGTGGGCGCTGCGGATACTTTCGCCACGCAGGTGGAAACGCCATGTGGCGAACGAGTAGCCGAATGTGGTGCGCACGATCAGCGACGAGGTGATGACTGCGGCGAGCACAAGCGCGGTGATCGGAAAGTCGCCGGTCAGTTCGAGCGCCAGAAACGTCATGGTCAGTGGTCCGCCGATAATGGCGACGGCAAGCGCGCTCATGCCGACGATGGCGAGCACGACCGGGGCAAGCAGAACGAGGCCGAGGGCTGCGGTGGAAAAGGCGAAGATTTTGCCGAGCAGCGCGCCGAGGAAAAGCGAGGCGAAAAACAGGCCGCCACGGAAGCCGGCACCGATGGACACTGCGGAGGTTGCCGCCTTCATCAGGAAAATGCTGATGAGGACAGGCAGTGCGACGTCATGCGCAAGGTTGAGATGCAGCGCACCATGGCCGCCGGACATGACCTGCGGGCTGATCATTGCGAACAGTCCAACGACGATGCCGCCGAGCGTAGGACGTATCCAGGCTGGAATGGAGCTTTTGCGGGAAAGCTCCTCGATGGTGGCGACGCCTTTCATGAGGACGATGCCGACACCGGCGCAGCAGGCGCCGAGAATGATGGCGGGCACGAAATCACCGGGCGAAACGCTTTGCAGCATGCCCATTTCGACGATGAAGCTGATGTCGATGAACTGGCGGGCAACCAGCGTGGCGACCAGTGCGGAGACAACGACAGGGGCAAGCGATGCGGTGGTATAGGAGCCGATAACCAGCTCGAACGCGTAGAATGCGCCGGTGAGCGGTGCATTGAAAGCGGCGGAAATGGCACCGGCGGCACCGCAGCCGACAAGAATGCGCATATCGGCGCGGCGCAGTGACAGCTTGTTGCCGATCTTGGAGGCAAAGCCAGCGGCAAGCTGGGTGTAACCGGCTTCAAGCCCGACCGAAGCGCCAAAGCCGTTGGACACAAGGTTCTGGTAGACGATGATAAAGCTGTCCGTGAGCGACAGCTTGCCGCCATGCAGGGCGTTTGCCTCGATGGGGTCGACCATCGGGCGTTTGCGAAAACGGGCCAGAACCAGAATGGTGATGCCGAGAATGATGCCGCCGACAATGGGAGCAAGAAAAAGCAGGATCGTGTTGCTTATCTCGGACGAGCTGAGCCGTTCGTCGCTGCCGATGCCGAAAATGCTTTGGTGCATGGCGGCTGCGGCAAGGTTCATCGCTGTGACGACAAGGCCTGAAATCACGCCGATCACTGCTGCGATGACAATGATACCCCATTCGTTGCGGCGCACGAGAATGCGCAGGTCGAGGCCTGCCAGATATCGCCACAACATTCGAAACCGCACCGACGCTTTGGTGGAGATACCTGTGTCGCGACGGAGGAGCTGTTCCTTAACTTCGGACTGATCCTGCTGTTTTACCTGTGGCTGCTGAGGCGGCGGCGTCATTTCTGTAACCTGGGGCTATGCCCATTGGATGCGGATGCGAATATGCGGCGGCGGGATAAGGCAGGACTTAGGCGACAAATGTCATTTTCAAGTCCGTATCCATCTCCTCAAAGCAGTCAAATGCGGCGAAAGATCAACGACGCATCGGTTGCGACCTATCCTGTCTCAAATCAAGTGATTTTCGCGAGGCCTTAAGTTCTTTTGGCAATGCGATCCGTCCTGTCGATTACAAGATCATGCAGATGCAGTACCGCGAAATCTCTCCCGGCCATCTGGTGGCCGAGGGATGATCAGACTGCAAAAACCTTGAGGAAAATCAGCGCGAGGCCGGAGAGGAAGGCGAGCGACAGGGTGGCAGCTCCGATGACGCGGGTGCCGGATTTGCGGATGCTGCGAATGTCCACCGACAGGCCGAGCGCCGCCATGGAAACGATGGTGAGGATGCCGGATGCAGCTGAGATGGGACCAAGTGCTGCTTGCGGGATCATGTCGGCGGAGCGGAGCGCCATCAATGCGGCAAAGCCGATGATGAACCACGGCACCATGCTTTTCCAGCACAGTTTGCCGCCGTCGTTACGGCCGTGGAGAACGGACAGGGTGGCGATGACCGGGCCGAGCATCAGCACGCGGATGAGTTTGACCAGTGTGCCTGTCTGCACGCTGATGAGGCCTGCTGGCGCGGTTGCTGCCAGAACCTGCGGCACGGCATAAACCGTCAGGCCGGCGAAAACGCCGTAATCGGCGGAGCCCAGCGAAAGCGGTGCCTGAAACAATGGTAAGGCCAGAACAAGGACGACGCCAAGAACTGCGGTGAAGGCAATCGACGAGGCGATTTCATCCGGTTTGGCGTGGATGACTGGGGCTGCAGCGGCAATCGCGGAATTTCCGCAGATGGAATTGCCGCAGGCGACCAGTGTCGCTACCCGTGGAGACAGACCGGCAAGGCGGCCGATACAATAACTTCCAGTCAACGACAGCGCGACGATGACCACGATGGCGACGACCAGCGTCATGCCGGCATCTTCGACGGCCGACAGGCTGATCGAAGCGCCGAGCAGCACGACCGCCACTTCCAGTACAGTCTTGGCGCAGAAATGGATGCCGGGTTCCAGTGAGGACGGCAGATCGAAACAGCTGCGTACCGCCATGCCGATCAGGATGGCGAGCACCAGACTTTCGATCCAGCGTCCATGCAGGAGATGAACCTCAATCGTCTCCAGCAGCATGGCTGCCGCGGTGACGGCAAGCGTTGCCAATATACCCGGCATAAGCCGGGTCAGGGCATGCGATGTGCTGTCATCCGTGTGGGTGGCAAGGGCCATGGCGGCATCCAATCTTGATGTGGAGAGGATGCGCTTCCGTCTTTTTGAATTCCATCGTATAATTCGGCACGTTTTGTTTGGTGAAATCGAATGATGACCTTTGAGCAGCTCGCCATCTTTGTCGCCGTTGCCGAGCGCGAACACCTCACGCGAGGCGCGGAGGCGGTGGGGCTGACGCCATCGGCAGCGAGTTCGGCGATCCGCAATCTCGAAGGATTTTACGGGGTCGAGCTGTTTCACCGTGTTGGGCGGCGCATAGAGCTGACGGCGATTGGCCGGGCGTTTTTAGGAGAAGCGCGGGCGACGTTGGTGCGGGCGAAAAGCGCCGAATTGATGCTGTCGGAAATGAGCGGACTGGCGCGCGGTGAAATCAGCGTTTTTGCCAGCCAGACGATTGCCAGTTACTGGCTGCCGCCGATCCTTTTGAAATTCAAGCGGCTTTATCCCGGCGTGGAACTGAAGCTGACCATCGGTAATACGCGCATGGTGGCCGACGCGATCCGTGACGGGTTGGGGGAGGTTGGGTTCATCGAGGGGTTGATCGACGAGCCTGCGCTTTCGGTTTTGCCCATAGTGGCGGACAGGCTGGTGGTGGTGGCAAGCCCGGTGCATCCGTTTGCCGATGGCCGCGCAATCGGGCGCGAGGATATTACGTCAGTTACCTCATGGGTGTTGCGAGAGAAGGGGTCGGGCACGCGTTCTGCCTTCGAGGAAGCATTGTCCGACATGGGGATTTCGGTCCGCGATATTTCCGTCGTGCTGGAACTGCCCTCCAACGAGGCGGTAGTGTCGGCAGTTCGATCCGGAGATTGTGCGACGGCGGTGTCGGGCATGGTGGCTGCGCCATTTCTGAGGCAGGGCCTGCTGGTGCGCGCAGGCATCGAGCTTCCGGCACGCAATTTCGCCATCCTGCGGCACAAGGAAAGGCATCGCGGCAAGGCTGCGGAGGAGCTGGAACGCATCAGCCGTGCGACGGCGGATGAGCATAAGGTTGGTTTGATGGGGTTGTGAGCTGGCGTTTTTGTCACCGCAGGCGGATCGCAAAACCTTCTCCGATACCCGAGATGTCAACCGTTTCATCCGCTTCCAGTATCAGGCAATCCAGTGCCGCCAGCGTTTCGTTCCCCACCCGAATCTCACCATGATGGCACAAGACCAGAGCCAGACCGGTGTTTGCCTCCATTTTTGCCGGTGCCTTGATCGTCTCCACGCTATGTGAAAACCGCCCCCGTCGTGTCATCACGTTGAGATCGGTGATCGTGCCATCCACCAAGGTTGCGTTTGTGGCAGCGTCGGCCGGGAATGGATGGGGAGCCGAATTCTGCGTCAGCAGAACTGGCTCGCGGCCTTCGAGCAGCAATTCCATGCCCTGACCTTCGAGGATCGACAGGGTGCGGTCGATGCCGGGGAAAACCGAGAACGGCCCATCTTCCGAAACCGTCGCCATGCTGATGCGCCAGTCGAACGTGTCGACCGTGGCTCCGGGCGGGAAGACGGCGATTTCCACCGTCTCGCCGCGCCCGTTTTTCCATGGCATGCGTCGGTGCCTCGATGCCCGCAGGATGCGCATGTCAGTTGCCCAGAATGCCGGGAAGCCGCAGGCCCTTTTCCGTCGCGCAGTCAACGGCGATCTCATAACCGGCATCGGCATGGCGCATGACGCCGGTGGCCGGGTCGTTCCAGAGTACGCGTTCCAGACGTCGGTCTGCATCCTCCGAACCATCGGCGCAGATGACCATGCCGGAATGCTGCGAATAACCCATGCCGACACCGCCGCCATGATGCAGCGACACCCAGGTGGCACCGGATGCGGTGTTGAGAAGCGCGTTCAGCAGCGGCCAGTCGGAGACGGCATCCGAACCGTCCTTCATCGCTTCCGTCTCGCGGTTGGGTGAGGCGACGGAGCCACTGTCGAGGTGGTCGCGGCCGATGACGATAGGGGCCGAAAGCTCGCCATTGCGCACCATTTCGTTGAAGGCGAGGCCGAGCTTGTGGCGATCCCCTAAACCCACCCAGCAAATGCGCGCCGGCAGACCCTGGAAGGCGATGCGCTCGCGGGCCATGTCCAGCCAGTTGTGCAGGTGCTTGTTGTCGGGCAGCAGTTCCTTCACTTTGGCGTCCGTCTTGTAGATATCTTCCGGATCACCCGAGAGGGCGGCCCAGCGGAACGGGCCGATGCCGCGGCAAAACAGTGGGCGGATATAGGCCGGAACGAAGCCGGGGAAAGCGAAAGCGTTTTCAAAACCTTCGTCCTTGGCCACCTGACGGATATTGTTGCCGTAATCGAGCGTCGGCACACCGGCATCCCAGAAAGCGACCATGGCTTCGACATGGGCTTTCATCGAAGCGCGGGCGGCGATCTCGACGGATTTCGGATCGCTCTCACGCTTGGCCTTGGCTTCCTCGACGGTCCAGCCGAGCGGCAGGTAACCGTTGCGCGGATCATGCGCCGAGGTCTGGTCGGTGACGATATCGGGGCGCGGGCCACCGGCCTGCATGCGTTTGACCAGTTCGGGAAAAATTTCTGCGGCATTGCCGAGCAGGCCGACGGATTTTGCCTCACCCTTGGCCGTCCATTCTTCGATCATGGCAAGCGCTTCATCGAGCGTTTTCGCCTTGGCATCGACGTAACGGGTGCGCAGGCGGAAATCGATGCGGGTTTCGTCGCATTCCACCGCAAGGCAGCAGGCGCCGGCCATGACGGCGGCAAGCGGCTGGGCGCCGCCCATACCGCCGAGGCCGCCGGTCAAGATCCACTTGCCCTTGAGGCTGCCGTTGTAATGCTGGCGGCCGGCCTCGACAAAGGTTTCGTATGTGCCCTGAACGATGCCCTGCGTGCCGATATAGATCCACGAACCGGCGGTCATCTGGCCGTACATGGCGAGACCCTTTTTATCCAGTTCGTTAAAATGGTCCCAGGTGGCCCAGTGCGGCACGAGGTTGGAATTGGCGATCAGCACGCGCGGCGCATCCTTGTGGGTGCGGAAAACGCCGACTGGCTTGCCGGACTGCACCAGCAGCGTTTCTTCCTCGGTCAAGGTCTTCAACGTCGCAGCGATCCTGTCAAAATCGTCCCAAGTGCGGGCGGCGCGGCCGATGCCGCCATAAACAACCAGTTCATGCGGGTTTTCCGCCACGTCCGGGTCGAGATTGTTCATCAGCATGCGCAGCGGCGCTTCGGTCGTCCAGCTTTTGGCGTTGAGTTCATTGCCGCGAGGCGAACGGACGTCGCGGATATTGTGGCGCGGATTGGTCATATCGTTTCCCTCTTTGTCTTTGTGGCGCTCAACGCCCATTCAGGGCCAATGCTTTCAAATCAGGCGAGAAGAACCGGCAAAATCCCGCCCGAAACAGCCGCATTCAGTGCACCGGTCGCCACCAGATCGCTGGCGGCCTGCAGGTCGGTCGCCATGTAGCGGTCCTCTTCCAGCGATGGCACGGTGGCACGGATCGCGACGATTGCGGCCTGCAATTCCGGGCTGGTGGCGAGTGGTGCGCGCAGTTCCACGCCCTGTGCTGCCGTCAGCGCCTCGATGCCGATGATGGCGAACAGGTTGTCGGTCATGCCCAAAAGGCGGCGAGCGCCGTGGCAGGCCATCGATACATGGTCCTCCTGATTGGCGGAGGTCGGGGTGGAATCCACCGAGGCCGGGTGTGACATCTGCTTGTTCTCGCTCATCAGCGCGGCGGAGGTGACTTCCGCGATCATCAGGCCGGAGTTGAGGCCCGGCTTTTTGGCGAGGAATGCCGGCAGGCCATAAGACAAGGCGGGGTCGACCAGAAGCGCGATACGGCGCTGGGCGATCGCGCCGATTTCGCAGACGGCCAGCGCGATCTGGTCGGCGGCAAAGGCTACCGGTTCGGCGTGGAAATTACCGCCCGAAACGACGCTATTGTCGGAGAGCACAAGCGGGTTATCGGTGACGGCATTGGCCTCGATTTCCAGCGTGCGGGCAACCGAGCGCAGAAGGTCGAGGCAAGCGCCATCCACCTGCGGCTGGCAGCGGATGCAATAGGGATCCTGCACCCGTTCGTCACCTTCGATATGGCTTTCGCGGATGACCGAATTGGCGAGCAGGGCACGAAGGGCGGCGGCGGTATCGATCTGACCCTTGTGGCCGCGCAGCGTGTGGATGTCCGGGTGGAAGGGGGCGGACGACCCCATGGCGGCATCGGTGGACATGGCGCCGGTGATGAGGGCTGCCTGTGCTGCACGGTGGGCGCGGAACAGTCCGGCAAGGGCCAGCGCGGTAGATGTTTGTGTGCCGTTGATCAGCGCCAGACCTTCTTTTGCTGCCAACACGACCGGGGTTAGGCCAGCTTTTTTCAGCGCATCAGAACCCGAAAGACGTTCACCGCCAAAAAAGGCTTCGGCTTCGCCCATCATCACGGCCGCCATATGCGCAAGCGGCGCAAGATCACCCGATGCGCCGACCGAGCCTTTTTCCGGGATGACCGGGATGACGCCTTTGTCCAGCATGGCCTCGATCAGCCGCACCAGTTGCAACCGCACGCCGGAAGCACCGCGCCCGAGTGACACGAGTTTCAGCGCCATGATCAGCCGCACGACATTTTCCGGCAAAGGCGCACCCACGCCGCAGCAATGCGACAGGATGAGATTGCGCTGCAACGTGGCGACATCGGCCGCATCGATCTTGATCGAGGCGAGTTTTCCAAAACCGGTATTGATGCCGTAGACCGGGGCATTTCCGGCGGCGATTTGTGCGATACGGGCGGCCGCACGTTCGATGCCGGCATCAAAGGAAACGTCGAGTCTGGCCGGTTCGCCGGTCCAGTAGATGGTTTCAAGTTGGCTGAGCGAAACGGAGCCGGGGTGAAGCGTGATGGTCATACGGAAGCGCCTTTGAAAATGCGGGCGTGGATGGGGTTGAAGCCGATGCGGTAGACCAGTTCGGCGGGGCTATCGATGTTCCAGACGGCGAAGTCCGCCGACTTGCCGACCTCCAGCGTGCCGGTCTCGTGAAGCAGGCCGAGGGCGCGCGCACCTTCGCGGGTGGCGCCGGCAAGGCATTCTTCCACGGTGAGGCGGAAGAGGGTGGCGGACATGTTCATGGTGAGAAGAAGCGAGGTGAGCGGAGAGGTGCCGGGATTGCTGTCGGTGGCGATGGCGATTTTTGTGCCTGCGTTGCGCAGCGCCTGAACCGGCGGTTTTTGCGTCTCGTTGATGGCGTAGAAGGCGCCGGGCAAAAGCACCGCCACCGTGCCGGCGGCTGCCATGGCGGCGGCACCCTCGGCATCGAGATATTCTAGATGGTCTGCCGAAAGAGCGCCGTAAGAGGCGGCCATTTTTGCGCTGCCGAGATCGGACAGCTGTTCGGCATGCAGTTTTACGGGAAGCCCGAGTTTTTTGGCGTTATCGAAAACCCTACGCATCTCTTCTACGGAAAAGGCGATGCCTTCGCAAAACCCGTCGACGGCATCGATCAGGCCGTCGGCATGCGCCTTGTCCATGCCCGGCAGCACGATATCGGTAATGTAGTCGCCATTGCGGCCCTTGTATTCCACCGGCGTCGCATGGGCGGCAAGGTAGGAGGTGACGATGCGGACGGGTCGAATTTTTTCGAGCGCGCGGGCGGCGCGCAACATGTTCAGCTCACCCTCGATATTCAGCCCGTAACCGGACTTGATCTCGATGGTGGAAACGCCTTCGGACAACAGTGTGTCGAGCCGGGGCAGGGCGGCGGCTACGAGGCCTTCGACGGAGAGCGCATTGGTGGCCTTGACCGAAGAGACGATGCCGCCACCGGCGCGCGCGACTTCTTCATAGGTCGCGCCTTCCAGCCGCATCTCGAATTCGCGGGCGCGGTTGCCGCCGTAAACGAGGTGGGTGTGACAATCCACCAGCGCAGGAGTGATCCAGCGGTTTTCGAGATCAATTACGTCGTCGATAGCTTTGAGTGGGGCGGGAAGCTCGGCTTCCGGGCCGATATAGGCGATGCGGCCACCTTGCGTGGCTATGACACCGTTTTCGATGATGCCGAGGCCGGGCAGGGTTTCATCGAGCGTGGCGATGCGGGCATTGCGCCACAGTTTTGGCGCGGCTCCGGTGGCTGCCGAGCTGGCGTTGAAATCGACGTCTGTTGCGGTTGCGTCCGTCATTTTCACCTTCCCAAGTTGGCTATAATGTATATACATAATGATCGGGCTGGCAATACGGAATTTTTCGAACCTATCGTGTTGGCCTTGGAACGGGCATCGGGGAGTTTTTGAAAATGACGACACTTCATGCGCATTCGGCCCTGTTGCGAGGCGGTTGGGCCCAAAATGTCCGGCTGAGGATCGAGGCGGGCCGCATTGCTTCCATCGAGACCGGCGTGGATGCGCAAGCCGATGACGAGCGCCATGCCGTGTTGCTGCCGGCCATGCCCAATCTGCACAGTCATGCCTTTCAGCGGGGCATGGCGGGGTTGGCGGAAGTGCGTGGCCCTGCCAGCGACAGTTTCTGGAGCTGGCGCACCGTCATGTACAAATTCGCGCTGTCGATGACGCCTGATCATGTCGAGGCCGTCGCCGCGCAGCTTTATATGGAAATGCTGGAGGCCGGTTTTTCCCGTGTCGGCGAGTTTCATTACCTGCATCATGACAAGGACGGTTCTCCCTACACCAACCCGGCCGAACTGGTGACACGTATCGCTGCCGCGAGTGTGGAGACCGGCTTGTCGCTGACGTTGTTGCCGGTCTTTTATGCCCATTCCGGTTTTGGCGGCGGTGCTCCTGCCGAAGGGCAGAGACGTTTTATCCATTCGCTCGATGCTTTTGAAAAGCTGATGGCTTCCTGCACGGGTCTCGTGGCTGGGCTTGATGGCGCTGTTCTGGGCGTCGCGCCGCATTCATTGCGGGCAGTTACGCCTGAAGAACTCTCCGCCGTGGTGCCGATGGCCAAGGGCGGGCCGGTGCATATCCATGTCGCCGAACAGATGAAGGAAGTGGAGGATTGCATCGCTTGGTCTGGCGCGCGGCCGGTCGAATGGCTGCTCGATAACGCGCTGGTCGATGATCGCTGGTGCCTGATCCATGCGACCCACATGACCGATGCCGAAACGCGCTCGATGGCGAAGCGTGGTGCGGTGGCTGGTCTCTGCCCGATCACGGAAGCCAATCTTGGCGACGGCATTTTTGCAGCCCCTGTCTTTCTGGAGGAGGGCGGACGGTTTGGCATCGGTTCCGATTCCAACATTCTTATTTCTCTGCCGGAAGAGTTGCGGACCTTTGAATATTCGCAGCGCCTCGGTCTTCGTGCCCGCAATGTAGTGGCGGAAAGTGGTGGTTCGACCGGCCAAAAACTGTTTGAAGGCGCTCTTGCCGGTGGGGCGCAGGCGCTCGGCACGGCGGTCGGTCTTGTTGCCGGCAATCCGGCCGATATGGTTTCGTTGAATGCCGATGCCGTGCCCTATCTTGCGCCGGATAAAATTCTCGACCATTGGCTGTTTGCGGGCGGTGTGTCGGTCGATTGTGTCTGGGCGCGCGGTGTGCGGCAGGTGTCGGGCGGTCGGCACAGGCGGCGTGACGAGATCAACCGCCGTTTCAAGGCGGCAATGCAGGAGCTTCTGGCGGAATGACAATTGTGAGGGATGCGACGCTGCACCAGCGTATCCTCGGTGATATCGAGGCGCGCATCGTGTCGGGCGAATGGCCGCCGGGCCACCGCATCCCGTTTGAAGTGGATCTGGCTGCCGATTACAACTGCTCGCGCATGACCGCCAACAAGGTGTTGACCCAGCTTGCCAAATCCGGGCTGATCGAACGCCGCAAGAAATCCGGCAGTTTTGTCGCGCAGCCACGCGCGCAATCCGCCGTGCTGGCGATTGCCGAAATCGAGGCGGAAGTGCAGTCGCTGCGGCTGGCCTATTCGCATGTGGTTCATGCCCGCGAGAAACGTCGCGCCAATGCTAGCGACAAGCAGAGACTGGAATTGTCGGAAGCGGCATCGGTGCTTGATATCACCTGTATCCACCATGCAGGACCCGCGCCCTTCTGTCTGGAAGAACGGCTTATCAGTCTTGCCACTGTGCCGGAGGCCGAGGCGGAAACATTCGCAAAAATTTCACCGGGTACATGGCTGCTGAAACAGGTGCCATGGAGCGCTGCCGAAAACCGCATCTCGGCCGTTTCCGCCGATGCCTCTGTTGCCGGCCTGCTCGATATCGAAAAAGGCACGGCCTGCCTCGTCATCGAACGCCGTACATGGAGCCCTGCCGGGCCGGTGACTTCGGTACGGCTGACCTATCCTGGTGACCGGCATGCGCTGGTGGCGAAGTTTGCCCCGGGTGGGGAGGGGTGAGGCCTTCCTATGGCTGCGAGCGTTATTGAACCCGGATGAAGCGAACTTTATTCTGCCCTGCCAATAGAAAGCTTAGGAACCCAGCCTCGCGGGCAGCCTTATTTGGACCGCGAATATGTTCGGCTTTGTTAGCGTTCTCCCAATATTGAGGTAGGTCTGCGCTCTTGGGTAAATGCACGCCCGATGCCGCCTCGATTTCTGCAAAAGTCAAAATGATCTCGTCAAGTGTTTCTTCTGCTAGACGACGTGTCAGACCTTCGTACTTGCTCAAAGCCGAGACCCTCATTTTGGTTATTTGCTATGATGGTGCACGTTTTCTCCAAAAGCCAGCCTGAATTTCTAGCGATAAATTTGTTACCGTGTGTCGCTATGTTTCTCGAAATATAACTCTAGCCAAAGGGGTGTCCTTCGATATATTTGCGCAAACATTTCGCTCAATGGAGAACACCCTTATGCAAACCCAACGTCGTCACTGGTTGAAGATCGCCACTGCCTCGGCTGCGGCCCTCTGGCTTGGTCTCACTGCCATGGCCGCACCGGCGGCGGCAGAGGAAAAGGTCACGGTGTTTGCCGCTGCCAGCATGAAGAATGCGCTGGATGCCGCCGATGCCGCATGGTCGAAGGAAAGCGGTAATAACGTCACCGTGTCCTATGCCGCCAGCTCGGCGCTTGCCAAGCAGATCGAAGCCGGTGCACCGGCTGATGTGTTCATCTCCGCCGACCTCGACTGGATGGACTATGTCGCCAAGAAAAATCTGATCAAGGCCGACACCCGTTCCAACCTGCTCGGCAACCGTATCGTTCTGGTTGCTGAAAAGGGCAAGGCCAAGCCGGTAGACATCAAGGAAGGTTTCGATCTTTCGACGCTCGTCGGCGACAGCAAGCTTGCCATGGGTGCCGTCGACAGCGTTCCGGCCGGCAAATACGGCAAGGCAGCACTCGAAAAGCTCGGTGCATGGTCGGCTGTCGAAAAGAAGGTTGCCGGTGCTGAAAGCGTTCGCGCCGCTCTGGCCCTCGTTTCGCGCGGCGAAGCCGCTTACGGCATCGTTTACCAGACGGATGCCGCTGCCGATAAGGGCGTCGAGATCGTCGGCACCTTCCCGGAAGAATCGCATGCGCCGATCATCTACCCGGTCGCTCTGCTGTCGGAATCCAAGAGCGCTGCTGCGGCCGCCTATCTCGAATTCCTGAAGTCTGAAAAGGCTGCTCCTTTCTTCGAAGCGCAAGGCTTTACCGTTCTGAAGAAGTAAGCCTCTTATAGGTTTCAACGTAAATCGCGGCTCCCGCCGAGAGGTGGGAGCCGTCTGTTTGATATGGGTTGGGTTATTTTGGACTGGTTGACACTCAGCGACGAGGAATGGACGGCGATCCATCTCAGTCTGCGGATTTCCGGCATCGCCATGCTGGTCAGTCTGCCGTTCGGCATTTTGGTGGCGCTGGCTTTGGCGCGCGGAAAATTCTGGGGCAAGTCGATATTGAACGGCATCGTGCATCTGCCGCTTATCCTGCCGCCTGTCGTCACCGGTTTTATTCTGTTGGTGATGTTCGGTCGGCGCGGTGTCATTGGCGCTTTTCTCGACCAGTATCTCGGCATCGTGCTGTCCTTCCGCTGGACGGGTGCTGCACTCGCCTGCGGTGTCATGGGCTTTCCGTTGATGGTGCGTTCCATCCGCCTGTCGATCGAAGCGGTCGATAACAAGCTGGAGGAGGCGGCCGGAACACTTGGAGCAAGCCCCGCCTGGGTTTTCCTGACCGTCACCCTGCCGCTGATCCTGCCCGGCATCATTGCCGGTGCGATCCTGTCGTTTGCCAAGGCGATGGGAGAGTTCGGCGCCACCATCACGTTCGTCTCCAACATTCCCGGCGAAACGCAGACCCTTTCGGCGGCGATCTACACGTTCACGCAGGTGCCGGGCGGCGATGCCGGTGCGCTTCGGCTCACCATTGTTGCCGTAATAATTTCCATGGCGGCGCTGCTCGCCTCCGAATTCATGGCCTATATGGTCGGTAAACGGATGAAGCCCGAATGACGCTCACCGTTGAAGCTAAAACCCAGTTGGGACAATTTTCGCTCGATGTTTCCTTCACCTCCGAACAGGGGGTGACGGCGCTGTTTGGCCGGTCCGGTTCCGGCAAGACCTCGGTCATCCGCATGATCGCCGGCCTGTCGCGGCTGGATAACGGCCGCATCACGCTCGATGGCGATGCGCTGGTGGATACGTCTCGTGGTATCTTTCAGCCGCCGCACAGACGTCGTTTCGGTTATGTGTTTCAGGAAGCGCGGCTGTTTCCGCACATGGATGTCCGCAAAAATCTCAATTACGGGCGCTGGTTCGCACCCAAATCCGGGCAACCGGACAATTTCGACCAGGTGGTCGAATTGCTGGGCATCGGCGCTCTGCTGGATCGGCGGCCCGGACGTTTGTCGGGTGGTGAGCAGCAGCGTGTGGCAATCGGGCGTGCGCTTCTATCCGCACCGCGCCTTCTTTTGATGGACGAGCCGCTTGCGGCGCTGGACGAAAGCCGTAAGAGCGAGGTTCTGCCCTATCTCGAACGTCTGCGTGACGAACTTGGCCTGCCGATTGTTTATGTCAGCCATTCGGTCGCGGAAGTGGCGCGGCTGGCGGATCGTGTCGTGCTGATGAAGGACGGGCGGATCGAGGCGATTGGCGGCGCATCGGAAGTGCTGCGGGGCTTGAGCGGTGAACCGCGCGAAGCGGCAAGCGTTCTGACCGGCACGGTGGAAGAGGTGGACGAGGTTCACCGTCTGGCGCGTGTAAAAACCGGTGCGGGCATCTTGCTTGTGCCGGCGGAGCAGGCCCAAGCGGGCAAGACGGTGCGCGTGCTCGTTCCGGCGCGCGATGTGATGGTCGCCACTTCAAAGCCGGAAGGGTTGAGTGCTCTCAATATATTGGCAGGCACGGTGGAAAGCATCGATGCGGATGGCGATGCCATGATCGGTGTGCGGATCACCTGCGGCAGCGAAACCGTTCTTGCCCGTATCACGGCCTTCTCCGGTGGTCAGCTGGGTCTGACTGTAGGGCAGCCCGTTTTTGCCGCGATCAAGACGGTAGCTCTGGAGCGGCGTTAGTCGTTAGAGGGTTCGGTTACCGGGGCGCGGTGTTTTTCCAGCCAGACGAGATCGGCTGCCATGGCGTTTTCGGCCTGCTGCTGAAGCGCCTGCATGCGGGCGAGCAGTTCCTCGCCAAAGGCGGTAAGCGCTGCGCCGCCGCCCTGTTTGCCGCCACGTTGGCTTTCGACCACCGGTTCCGTGAACATGTGGTTCATTTCATCGACCAGAAGCCATGCCCGGCGATAGGACATGTCCATGGCGCGCCCGGCGGCGGAAATCGATCCGGTGTCGCGGATCAGGCCCATCAATTGCGCCTTGCCGCGCCCAAGCCTTACGCCGCCCGGAAAATCGATGCGCAGTATGACCTTCAATTCACTTGCCTTGGATTTCGTCATTCCGCTTTCCGTTTCTTCGCCGGTTTTCGTGTTTCAGTAGCCCGTTTTCATGTCGACTGTTTTCGGCAATTTTCCGGTCTGGCGCCACTGGCGGATATTGGCGGCGACGATGCCGGCTGCGGTGAAGCGGTCTGTCGGGCCGGAAACATGCGGTAGCACGGTGATGGATGGGTGTGCCCAGAAGGCAGAGGGGGCGGGCAGGGGTTCTTCGCCAAACACATCAAGCACCGCATGTGAAAGTCGTCCACTATCGAGGGCGGCGATCAGATCTGCATCGACGATGATCGGGCCGCGGGCAAAGTTGATGATGGCAGCCCCGCGCTTCATCTGGCCAAAGCGATGGGTATTCAGCATGCCGCGCGTCTCTTCCGTCAGCGGCATCAGGCAGACGAGGATATCGCTGACGTCAAGCAAATGTTCGAAGCCGCCTTCGCCGGACAGGGTTTCGATGCCGTCCAGTGTTTTCGGGCTGCGGCTCCAGCCGATGGTGTTAAAACCTGCGCCCTTGAGGCGGTCAGCCGCCGTTTTGCCGAGTTCGCCGAGGCCGAGAAGGCCGACGGTGACGTCACGCGGGTGGCGATAATCGCGCGGCGCCCATTCTGCCTTCTGTTGGCTCACGCGATAGGCGGGCATGTCGCGGTGCAGATAATAGGTCCAGGCGAGCACGGCTTCGGCCATGACGCGGGCAAGTTCGGGATCGACAAGGCGCACGATGGGCGCGGCACTCGGGCCAAGCTCTGCAACCAGACGCTCGACGCCTGCCCACAGGCTGTGGATCCACTTGATATTGGGAAGGTTCGCCACGTCAGCCGGATCGGGATTGGCGACGATGGCCAGTTCCGCCTCAAGCCGCTGCTCGGCGCTCATATCGCGGAAGGCGAGGATGGTTTCTTCCGGCAGCGCATCTGCCAGCGTTTCTTTCCAGACCGTCTCCGTTGCTGCATCCATGCGCGTGACGAGAGCGAGCGGTTTTTGCATGGCAGCGTCTTTCCGGGTGTTTTTTGAAGGCTGGCGGGAATGTGAGGCCGACTTGTAGCATGCACTTGGCCGGCATCCAATCATTGCGCCTTGTATTTCAATGGGATGGTGCGGGGGACGAAGATGTGGTGCAGTCGGTCATGCAATGGTATCGATTCGATCCCGTGTTTTGCACAAAGTTCACCCAGTCAGGAACGCTTTTATGACCCGCACCGTCTATCTCAATGGTCAGTGGCTGCCCGAAGATCAGGCCAAGGTCTCGATCTTCGATCGCGGTTACACATTTGCCGACGCCATCTATGAAGTGACGGCTGTGATCGGCGGCAAACTGCTCGATTTTCCCGGTCATACCGCCCGGTTGAAGCGGTCTCTGGATGCGCTGGGCATTCCGATGCCGGTGAGCGAGGCTGACCTTCTCGAACTGCACCACGAGATCGTCGCGAAGAACGGCCTCGATCAGGGACTGGTCTACCTGCAGATCTCGCGCGGCGCCGAGGATCGCAATTTTCTGTTTTCGGAAGGGCTGACACCGACATTTTCGATGTTTACGCAGGTCGTGCCTCTATTGACCAATCCAAAAGCCGATACGGGACTTGCCATTCTTGCCGTGCCGGATGGCCGCTGGGCAAACCGGCAGATCAAGACCGTGCAGCTGCTTTATTCGTCGCTTGCCAAGATGGACGCGAAAAGGCAGGGGGCGGATGACGTCATCTTTGTTGAGGACGGGATGATCACCGAAGCCAGCTCGGCCAATTTTCACATCATCACCAAGGCCGGTGTGCTGGTGACGCGGCAGCTTTCCAACGCGCTGCTGCACGGTATTACCCGTGGCTCGGTATTGGGGCTGGCGGAAAAAGCCAATCTCTCCTTCGAGGAGCGTGCATTTTCGGTGGAGGAGGCGCTGGATGCCAACGAAGCCTTCATTACCTCCGCCGGCGCTTTCGTTCTGCCGGTCGTTTCGATTGACGGCAAGGCGATCGGTGACGGCAAGCCGGGAGCGCGGACGCTCAAACTGCGCGAGATTTATATCGACAACCAGCTGGCGAACGCCCTGGGTCGCTAAGCCTGTTGGTGTGAACTGAGGATGGCGCATAAAAAAGCGCCGTCCAAATTATCAGCAGAAGTGCCCATAAATTGACTTTTTGCATAAAAAGTCGGCGATGAACTGCCTCAGTTCGTGCGACCCGGTTTGGTGTCGTCTTCGTGCAGCGCCACTTCGTGGTACCACGA
>Ga0075364_10000078_pt1 | contig 38360 bp, 34 predicted proteins | sample EndMetdeltDD1764_FD_71517 | JGI IMG/M metagenome (GOLD analysis project Ga0075364, IMG submission 71517) | Populus endosphere microbial communities from Tennessee, USA - Endosphere MetaG P. deltoides DD176-4 | ecosystem: Host-associated > Plants > Roots > Endosphere | place: USA: Tennessee... | reverse complement strand
GATCGCCGTGCGCTTCTCCGGCGAACGCCGGCTGGTGCGGCTGCAGCGTGGCGAGGCCCTGTTCCTCGTCGCCGACGACGACCGCCCGTTCGTGGTCGATACCGACGACACGCAGCTGGTCGCCAACGACTCCAGGATGAACGTGAGACGTCACGACGGCGGCACCACCGTCACCGTGACCGAAGGTCGGGTCGCGGTCGATCCCGACCGCGGCCGCGAGGCCCCGGCCGCTGCCCTGCGGGAACGCGAGGAGGGCTGGTTCGCCAGCGCCGGCGTCCGTCACCAGCGCCAGGTCAGCGACGAGGACCTGCGCCGGCTGCTGGCCTGGCAGCAGGGCGCGATCGTGCTCGACGGCCGCTCGCTGGAGCAGATCGCCGCCGAGTTCAACCGCTACAACCAGCGCAAGGTGGTGGTCGCCGATCCGGCGACCGCGCGCCTGCGCCTGGCCGGCTATTTCCGCAGCGAGGACCTGGACGGCTTCGTCGCCGCGGTCACCGAAACCTTCCCGGTCGACGCCCGGCAGCAGCCGGACGGCACGATCCGGCTGGGACGCCGCGGCTGACGGAACCGGACGTGCGTCACATTGTTTGAATCTTTTTTTCACATTGCGTTAGCGGTTTTCGTACGCCGCCTCGTCGGTATCAGGGAACCCGCCATTCCGGGCGGCACCGCCGAGGAACCAGCCACGTGTCCAGCTCCACCCGTCGCCGCCATCCGCTGAGCAGGCTGCTGCTCGTTTCCGCCGTCTCCCTCGCCCTGGCCGGCCCGGCCCTGGCCCAGGAAGCCCGTCGGAGCTACGACATTCCGGCCCAGTCCGCGGTCACGGCGCTGCAGGAGTTCGCGCGCCAGTCCGGCAAGCAGGTGCTGTTCTCCTACGATGCCGCGTCCGATCGCCGGGTCGGCGCGCTGCAGGGCGAGTTCACCGAGGACGAAGCGCTGCAGCGTCTGCTGCGGGAAACCGGCCTGCAGGTGATCTCCGACGACGGCAGGACCATCACCCTGGGCGCGCCCGCCAGCGCGCCGCGTCCGCAGCAGAACGCGCAGACCCTGGACCGCGTCACCGTCACCGGCTCCAACATCCGCCGCGCCGACATCGAGGGCCCGGCCCCGGTGCTGGTGGTCACCGCCGCCGACATCGAGCGCCAGGGCGCCAGCACCGTCTACGACGCGCTGAGCACCCTGAGCCAGTTCACCGGCAGCGTGCAGAACGAACTCAACCAGAGCGGCTTCACCCCGAACGCCAGCGTGCTGAACATGCGCGGCCTCGGCCCGGGCTACAACCTGGTGCTGCTCAACGGCCACCGCCTGGCCGACTACCCGCAGCCGTACAACAGCAAGTCCAGCGCGGTCGACCTGAGCACGATCCCGGCCGCCGCGGTCGAGCGCATCGAAGTGCTGTCCGGCGGCGCCTCGGCGATCTACGGCTCCGACGCGGTCAGCGGCGTGGTCAACATCATCACCAAGACCAACATCGACCGCGACAGGTTCACCCTGCGCACCGGCACCACCACGATGGGTGGCGGCGACAACGTGCGCGCGCAGTGGACCGGCGGCCGCAGCGGCGAGCGCTGGAGCCTGACCTACGCGTTCGAGCACTACGCGCGCGAGGCGATCTACGGCCACCAGCGCGACTTCATGGACTCGGTGCGCGACAACCCGCAGCCGACCAACCCGTCCTCCGGCGTCTACATGAACGTCGGCACCACCTCCAACTACACGTTCCCGAACGGCGTCGACGCCGACTGCGGCGCGTTCCCGGACTTCGAGATCTTCCGCACCGCCAGCGGCGTCGCCCGCTGCGGCTGGTACGGCTACCAGGCCACCCAGGCGATCCAGAACGAGAAGAACATCAGCTCCGGCTACCTGTACGGCACCTTCGACTTCAACGACGGCCTGCAGGGCTACATGCAGGTGCTGGGCAGCTACAGCCGCGACAAGAGCGAAGGCAGCGCGCAGACCTGGGCCAGCGGCTGGTTCTACGACCAGGAGATGGCCAAGCGCGTGCGCATCTACCGCATCTTCACCCCGGCCGAGACCGGCCGCCAGGCCTCCGAGTTCGAGCAGAAGAGCATCAGCATCAGCACCGGCCTGCGCGGCAGCCTGGCCGACCGCTTCGACTGGGACGCCAACGTCACCCACTCGCAGTACTGGATGACCCGCGACCGGCCGCGCCTGCTGACCAACCCGACGCGCGACTACTACCTGGGCGAGCAGCTGGGCACCCGCAGCAACGGCGACCCGATCTACGTGGCGGACTACAACAGGCTGTTCAACCCGCTGGACCGCGCGACCTTCGACTCGCTGAGCACCCAGGTGCATTACGAAGCCGAGTCGCAGTCCTCGGCGGCCTCGTTCCTGCTCACCGGCGACCTGTTCGAGCTGCCGGCCGGTCCGCTCGGCATGGCCGTGATCGCCGAGGCCGGCCGCCAGGAGTACGAGGTGCGTCCGGATGCGCGCATCACCCCGGACTACACCGGCGACGATCTGGTCTACAACCTCACCGGCACCGGCGGCGTCGGCGACCGCGACCATTACTCGCTGGGCCTGGAGTTCAGCATCCCGATCATGGACAAGCTCAAGGGCAGCCTGGCCGGCCGCTACGACTACTACGACGACGTGTCCTCGGTCAGCGGCGCCTTCACCTGGTCGGCCGGCCTGGAATACCGCCCGACCGACGGCCTGCTGCTGCGTGGCAACTACGCCACCAGCTTCCGCGCGCCGGACATGCACTACCTCTATGCCAGCCTGTCGGGCAGCTACGTCAACGTGGTCGACCAGTACGGCTGCATCAAGGCCGGCATCGACCCGAAGTCGGCCACCTGCACCAGCAGCGCCGGCGACTACTACGAGAACGTGTTCTCCGAGCGCAAGGGCAACACCTCGCTGACCGAGGAAACCGGCCGCTCCTACACCCTCGGCGCGGTCTGGGACATCACCGACGGCATGTCGGCCAGCGTGGACTACTACGACATCCGCCTGAACGATGCGGTCGCCGACATCAGCACCGAGTACCTGCTGCGCAACGAAGCGGCCTGCCTGATCGGCACCTCGGTCGACCCGGCCTCGGCCGCATGCCAGGCGTATCTGGCGATGGTCGACCGCAATGCCGACGGCGAGATCGAGCAGATCGTCCGCAATCCGTACAACCAGGCGATGCTGCGCACCTCCGGCATCGACGCGAGCTGGCGCTACCGGATCCCGACCGAGCGCGTCGGCACCTTCACCCTGAAGGCCGGCTACACCCACGTGCTGAAGCTGGAAGAGCAGGAGTTCCCGGGCGACGAGATCATCAACGCCCGCGACGACCTGGGCTACTACAACTTCCGCAGCCGCGCGAACTGGCAGATCGGCTGGGCGATGCGCGGCTGGAACGCCAGCCTGTACGGCTACCGCTACGGCTCGCTGCCGAACTACGAGGAGACCGGCCGGATCGCGCCGTACATCGTCTGGAACGCCAACCTCAGCCGTCGCATCACCCCGCAGGCCACCATTGGCCTGTACGTAAACAACGTGCTCAACAAGCTGCACCCGACCGATGACACGTACACCGACTATCCGTACTTCTATCGTTCCTACAGCCCGATCGGCCGCACCGTCGCGGCCCAGTTCAGCTATCAATTCGACTGACCGGGCCACCGGGTGATCGACCCGAAAGCCCGGCACCCGCCGGGCTTTCGTTTATCCGTTCGATGATGAGGACTTCCGCCATCGCCATGTTCCGTCCGCGCCTCGGCGCGCTGCTCTGCATCCTGCTGTCGACTTCCGGCACGGTCTTCGCCGCTGCTCCCGCATCAGACGTCGCCACCTCCGCCGCCGCTCCAAGGCAGATGACCGCGGTCGACCTGCTGGAACTGCAGCGGCCGTCCAGTCCGCGCATCTCGCCCGACGGCAAGGCCGTGCTGTTCTCGCTCGGCCGGACCGACTGGGACCGCAACGGCGTGCGCAGCGATCTGTGGCGGATCGCCACCGATGGCATCGACCAGCGCCCGATGCTCGAGAACGGCGGCGGCGATGCCGTCTGGTCGCCGGACAGCCGCACGATCGCCTTCACCGCACAGCGCGGTGCCGACAAGACCCGGCAGGTCTACCTGCTGCCTGCCGATGGCGGCGAAGCCACGCGCCTGACCACCGGCCGGCGCAACATCGCCGACCTGCAATGGGCCGCCGACGGCCGCAGCCTGTATTTCCTCGCCGATCCACCCGAAGACCGCAAGCTTGCCGCGCGCCTGCGCGAACGCGACGACATGCTGGCCTTCGAATCGCCGCGCAACCTGCGCGTGCTGTGGCGCGTGGACCTGGCCAGCGGCCGCAGCGAACGCGTGGTGCATGGCGACTTCCATGTCGGCAGCTACGACGTGGCTGCCGATGGCAGCGTGCTGTACAGACGTTCGCCGTCGCGCCTGCTCGACGAGCAGCGCCATGCCGAACTGTGGCTGCAGCGTCCCGGCCAGCCCGCACGTCAGCTCACCGACAACGATTTCCAGGAGCGGCAGCCGCTGCTGTCGCCGGATGCGCGCACCGCGCTGTTCCTGGCCAATGCCGAAGATGGCCACTACGGCACCTTCAACGCCAACCTGTTCGTGCTGGACATCGCCAGCGGCCAGGTCCGCGAGCTGCAGCATGGTCTGGACTGGGACATCGAGAGCGCCGCCTGGGCGCGTGGCGGCCGCGAGATCGTGTTCGCCGCGACCACCGGCGTGCGTCGCGAACTGTTCGCGGTCGATGTCGCCCGCGACCGGCTGCGGCCCGTCGCCCGCGGCGATTTCGCCGTGTCGGATTTCAGCCTCGACCAGGCCGGCGAGCGCATCGTCTGGGCCGCAGGTTCGGCCACCAGCCCGGGCGAACTGCACCTGGGTAGCGTCGGCAGGCAGAGCGCGCGTGCGCTGACCCGCTTCAATGCCGACATCGGCCATCGCTTCCAGCTGCCGCGGCAGCAGGCGATCCAGTGGCAGGCCGCGGACGGCCAGCCACTGGAAGGGCTGCTCACCTATCCGCTCAACTACCAGCCCGGCCAGCGTTATCCGCTGATCGTGCAGAGCCACGGCGGCCCACGTTCGTCGGACGTGTTCAACGTGTTCGCCTACGGCCGCTTCAACCCGGTGCTGGCCGCGCACGGCTTCATGACCCTGAGCGTCAACTACCGCGGCGGCACCGGCTACGGCGACGCCTTCCTGCAGGGCATGAACGCCGGCTACTTCAAACATGCCGACAAGGACGTGCTGTCCGGTGTCGACCATGTGATCGCGCTCGGTCTGGCCGACCCGGACCGGCTCGGCACGATGGGCTGGAGCGCGGGCGGCCACATGACCAACCGCCTGATCACCGTCACCAACCGCTTCAGGGCGGCCGCATCAGGCGCCGGCGCGGTCGACTGGCCATCGATGTACCTGACCTCGGACACACGCTGGCAGCGCCAGGAATGGTTCGTCACGCCGCCCTACGGCAGCGAAGCGCGGCGCGACCTGTACACCGAGTACTCGCCGCTGAGCGCGCTGGACAAGGTCACCACGCCGACCCTGATCCTGGCCGGGCAGCAGGACGAACGCGTACCGTGGACGCAGTCGGTGATGCTGTACCGCGCACTGAAGGCGCTGGGCGTGGAAAGCGAGCTGTATCTGGCGCCGCGCGAACCGCACAACTTCCGCGAGCTGCGCCACCGCCTGTTCCAGATCAACGTACAGATGGACTGGTTCAGCCGCCACGTCACCGGCACGCCCTACGTCTGGGCCAAGGCACCGGGCAGGCAGCGCGACACGCAGGAAGACGAGACGCCCGAACCCGGCGAGCCCGGCGAACGCTGAGGCAGAGGAACGACAGCGGCACAGCACCCGTCGCGCCGCTCAAGCGTGCGGGTGCAGATCCTGCAGCAGCCGCTGCGCGTCGCCCAGCGAGGCGACGATGCGGTGGCCGAGCGCGCGCACCGCGTCGTCGGGGACGACCAGGTCCGGCACCTGGATCGGGGTCATGCCGGCGGCGAGCGCGGCACGCACGCCGGTCGGCGAATCCTCCAGCACCAGACAGTCGGCCGGCGCGACACCGAGCGTGCGCGCGGCCAGCAGATAGATGTCGGGCGCCGGCTTCGGATGTTCGACGTCGCTGCTGGTGCAGACCGCATCGAACCAGCGCAGCAGGCCGGCCGCCTCGAGTTTGCGCAGCGCCAGCGGACGTCTGGTCGAGGTCGCCACCGCCCGCGGAATCCCGCGGGCGACCAGCCAGTCCAGCAGTGCGACGATGCCGGGCCGGTGCGGGATGCCCTGCGCGACCACGTCGTCGTAGAGCGCATGGCAGCGCTCCAGCAGCGCATCGCCTGCCACCGGACCGATGCGGTCGGCCAGCATCGCGCGGCAGCGCGCGTCGCTGTTGCCGACCATCGCCAGCCAGAATCCAGGCTCCAGCGCATGCCCATGCTCCTGCGCGGCCTGCGCCAGGCAGGCGGTGATCGCGCGCTCGCTGTCGAGCATCAGCCCGTCCATGTCGAAGATCACCGCCTCCGGCAGGAACGGCAGCGGCGCGATCGGGTTCACGCGTCGCCCTTCGCGAACAGGCGCTCCAGGTCGGCCGCATCGAGCAGGCGCCACTGGCCTTCTTCCAGGTCGTCCAGCCCCAGTCCGCCGACGCGGCTGCGGTGCAGCGCCTCGACGTGGTTGCCGACCGCGGCGAACATGCGCCGCACCTGGTGGTAGCGGCCTTCATGCAGGGTCACGCGCGCCTGGCGCGGGCCCAGCACCTCCATCGGCGCCGGCAGCAGTGGCGTGGTTTCCGATTCCAGCATCAGCGTGCCGCTGGCGAACTGCGCCGCCTCGTCGCCGCGCAGGTCCTGCGCCAGCGTGACCTCGTAGACCTTGGGCAGCGCGTACTTAGGCGACACGATCCGGTGCAGCAGGCCGCCATCGTCGGTCAGCAGCAGCAGGCCGGTGGTGTCGCGGTCGAGCCGGCCGACCGTGGACAGCATCGGGTCGCGCTGGCTGAAGCGGTCGGGAAACAGGTCGTAGACGACCCGGCCCGGATCCTTGGTCGAACAGGTGTAACCGGCCGGCTTGTGCAGCGCGATCGTCATGCCGGGCGGCGGATCCAGCGGCTCGCCGTCCACGCGCACGGTGTCGTGGTCGAGCGGATCGTCGGCATACAGCACCTCGCCATCGGCGTCGGTGACGCGCCCCTCGCGGAACATCCACGCCACCTGCTTGCGGCTGCCATACCCCAGGTTGGCCAGATGCTTGACCAGTTTCATCGACTTGCTCATTGCCCTGCTCCGTTGCCGGCACGCGTCTGGCGCGTACCGTTCATGCCTTGATCGCTTCGATCGCCTTGAAGCCGTTGCGCTCGGCCAGCGTGCGCACCTGGGCGAATCCCTGCGCCAGCGCCAGCTCGTACGGCAGATGCCGGTTGGCCACCATCAGCAGGCGTCCGCGCGGTCGCAGCGCCTGCGCGGCGACCTCGATGAAACGCTGGCCGATCGCCGGCAGTCCATCGCGGCCCTGTGCGTGGAACGGCGGGTTGCTGACGATCACGTCGTAGCGCTGCCCCGCCGGCAGGCCGGTGGTCACGTCATGCCAGTGGAAGCCCAGCTGCGCAGCGGTGTCGAGCGCGCCCAGGTTGTCGCGCGCAAGCGCCAGCGCGCGCGCCTCGGCCTCGTACAGGTCCACCGAGGTGATGCCGGGACTGGCGTCCAGCAGCGCCATCGACAGGTAACCCCAGCCGGCGCCGAGGTCGGCCGCCGCGCCGCGCAGGTCGCGCGGCAGATGGCCGGCCAGCAGCGCGGATGCCGCGTCGACACGGTCCCAGGCGAACACGCCGGGCCGGCTGCGCACGCCCGGCGCGATCTCGCGCGGCGCATCCAGCGCGGCCCAGGCGCCGCACAGGGCGGCATCGACCTCCGCGCCGAGCGGCCGGGTCCAGAACGTGCGGCAGTGGTACTTGGTGAGCGCACCGCCGAGGCCGGCCAGCTGCTTCAGGTCGGCCTCGCCCGAGCGCGCGCCCTCGTTGTTGGGCATCGCCGCGACCACGCTGCCGCCCGGTGCGGCCAGGCGCACGGCCTGTGCCATCAGCGCACGCGCCTCCTCGCGCTGGCGTGGCGGCAGTACCAGCACCAGCGGAAAGCGCGCCTGCGGATCGAGCTCCTCGCCATCGGCCACGACCCGCAGCCCGCCCTGCTCCAGCCGCTGCGCCGCCGGGCGGAAGCCCTGCACGCAGGTCAGCGCCTGCAGCGGAAAGCGGCGCAACGCCGCGCCATCGCGCGCGCGCAGGAACAGCACCGGGCCCTGCGGCCAGGCCAGCAGGCCCTGGGCGAAAGGCAGCATCAGCGCATCGAGCGCCGGATCGTCGTTACGGGAAGCCACGGCAGGCCGAAGGAAGCAGGAAAGCCCGCCATTCTACCCGGCCACCCGGGACAGGCCGTTCAGCACGCCCACCGGCGTACGATCCACGCCAGCGGCAGGGGGAACGGCGCCGCCCGACCCGGATGCCCGGTAAGCGCGCTGGTACGCATACCCAGACGCGTGTCGACCGCCGTATGCGTGACCGCGGCGACATCGACGCCCGAGACCGATTCCACCGACATCGCCGCTGTCGAGACGGCGGCACGCGGGCCGTTGGCTGTCGGCGAGACCATTGCCCGCTGCCCACTGCATCCAGGGCGCCGTGGCGGCGGCGGTCTGCCGCGATCCCGGTCGGCCAGCTGTCCGTGCAATGACTGGCGTCTGCGGCGGGGTCCGGGCAGGCCGCCACGCCGCGCGCCTCCTTCAGCTGCCGCCCTGCTCCGTCGACGGCCCCAGGTCGCGGATGCCGGCGATCCGGTCCAGCCAGATCCAGTGCGAATGCTCGGGGTTGGCCATGTCGTCCAGCCGCAGCAGCGCGTTGAAACCCTGCTCGCCACGCGCATCGCGGACCACCTGCAGGGCCGGCCGCACCGCGACCACGCCGGCCACGGTCATGCCGTCGTCCAGCGACAGCTCGACCCGCGCCTCGTCGGGCAGCTGCACGATCAGTTCCTCCAGCGCGGCGATGTCGCCAGTGCCGGTCGGCTCGTTCACGGTGTCATCGGTCATCGCCGTGCTCCATCGGGACCATGCCTGCAAGGCTGGGCGGGGCGGCGGCAACGCAGGGTGAAGAGCCGATCCATCGCTGCCCGTGCGCGACATGTGCCGATGCCAACGCGGGCGCTCGTACGCATTCCGCGCCGGCGCCACGACGGAGCATGCAGCCACGCAGGCCGGCAAACGCACCGCATCTGCGGACGCGAGCGTCCTCGCTTCGCCACGGCTAGCGCATCGCCAGGACTGGCAGCCGCTGCCCACGCGGTTCTTCCTGCACGTCCACAGACGGGAACGACCGGCATCGCGCCGACCGAAAGGAGCGACCGCCCGCTCCCTGCACCCGGTCCTTCTCCCGTCCACCAAACGCGCCGCTGCCGCCTAGCGGCGGCTCGCGGCACGCACCCGGCCCGCCGGCCGGGTATCGCTCACTCGCGGTGCACGCGCCCGCCCTTCATCACGAAGCGCACGTTCTCCAGCACCGACACGTCCTGCAGCGGATCGCCCTCCACCGCGATCAGGTCGGCGGCCAGGCCCGGCTTCAGGACGCCGGTCTGCGCCTCGATCCCGAACAGGCGCGCGGTGTTCACCGTCGCCGCCTGGATCGCCTGCAGCGGAGTCATGCCGAAGCGCACCATGCGCGAGAACTGGCGCGCGTTCTGGCCGTGCGGGAACACGCCGGCATCGGTGCCGAACGCCATCTTCACCCCGGCCTGGTGGGCGCGGCGGAAGCTCTCGCGCTGGATGCCGCCGGTGCGGCCCTCCTTCTCCAGCGATTCGGGCAGGATGCCGGCCTTCTCGCCTTCGCCGAGGATGTACTCGGTGTTGTAGATGTCCATCACCAGCACCGCGCCGTTCTTCTTCGCCAGCGCGATGCCTTCATCGTCGATGAAGCTGGCGTGCTCGATCGAATCGACGCCGGCCCGCAGCGCGTTGCGGATGCCGGTGGCGCCATGCGCATGCGAGGCGACACGCCGGCCGTGGCTGTGCGCCTCGTCGACCAGCGCGGTCAGCTCCTCCAGAGAGAACTGCGGCGCACCGACCTCGGTGCCCTTGGACAGCACGCCGCCTGTCGAGCAGGTCTTGATCACGTCGGCGCCGAACTTGATGTTCTGCCGCACCTTGCGCCGCGCCTCCCACGGGCCATCGGCGACGCCATCGCCGACCGCGCCCTCCTCGTACGGCATCAGGTTGTTGTCCGAGCAGTGGCCGCCGGTGATCCCGATCGAGATGCCGCCGGCGATGATGCGCGGGCCCGGCAGCACGCCGGCCGTGATCGCATCGCGCAGCGCCACATCGGCATAGCCGGGCGCGCCGAGATTGCGCACCGTGGTGAAGCCGGCATCCAGGGTCAGCTTCGCGTTGTAGGCGCCGTACAGCGTCGCCGCGGGCAGCGATTCGCCCAGGCCCGCGTAGCCGTGCTTGTGGCTGTCGCCGATCAGATGCACATGCGCGTCCATCAGCCCCGGCAGCACGGTACGGCCGGACAGGTCGTGGACGATGGCGCCTGCCGGAGCCGGCAGGGATGCGGCCGGCTCGATCCGGGCGATGCGGCCGTCCTCGATCAGGATCGCGCGGTCCGGCAGCAGGCGTCCGCTTTCCACATCCAGCAGCTGGCCGGCGCGCACATACACCGTCTGCGCCGACGCGGTGGCCGCCAACCCGGCCAGGGCCATCGCCAGCAGCGAGGATGCAAGACGCGGGAACGGGCGTGCCGGACGGTGCATGGGCGGACTCCAGGTGGGAAGCGCCCGACTCTAGCAACCGGCGACGCCGCGCGCGCGGCCCGAGATGGCCGTGCGCCCGCGGCCGCCACCCGCCCGGCCCCGGCGGTGGCGCAGGTCCCTTGAGCGGTGTCCGGCGCTGTCCTACAGTGGGCCGCGTCGTGCTTGCCGCGGCCCCCGGCGACGGGGGTCCATGTCATGGAGACATGCGGAGGAGTACATGGGGAAGGACGGAACACAGGGAACCGTTCCTCGGCGGTCGTTCGACCGCCGCTGGATGGCGTGCGGCCTCTGCCTAGCAGCCATCGCGCTGGCCGCCGTGGCGGGCACCGTGCAGCATCACGCCAACATCGAGCGCCAGCAGGAGCGCTTCGACCGTATCGCCGACGCGGCATCGGGCATGCTCGAAGAGCGCCTGGGCACGTTCGAGCACGGCCTGCGCGGCGCGCGCGGTGCGATCATCTCCGCCGGCCCGCAGATGAGCCGCGCGCGCTTCGGCGCCTACAGCGCCTCGCGCGAGTACGCACGGGAGTTTCCAGGCGTGCGCGGCTTCGGTTTCATCCAGCGGGTGACGCCCGACGAAGAGACCGCCTTCGAGCAGGAAGCCGAACGCGACGGCATGCCCGGCTTCGCCGTGCGCCAGCTGACACCGCACGCGGGCGAGCGCTTCGTGATCCGCTATGCCGAGCCGATGGCGGGCAACGAGGCCGCGATCGGGCTCGACCTCGCCTCCGAGTCGGCGCGACGCCAGGCGGCGGTGACCGCCGCACGCAGCGGACGGGCGACGCTGACGCCGCCGGTCACGCTGGTGCAGGACACCGGCTTGGCGCGGCACGGTTTCCTGCTGCTGTTGCCGGTCTACGCACCGGGCGCCCGCATCGACACCGAGGATGCACGCTGGGAGGCCACGCGCGGCTGGGCCTATGCGGTGCTGACCATCGACGCGGTGCTGGAACGGCTCGACACCACCGAGCACCAGCCGTACGCGCTGGCGCTGTCGGACGTGGCCGAGGAGACGCGGACCGGTCCGTTCTATGCCGACCGGGATTTCGCGGCGCTGCGCGCCGCCTGGCCACGCACGGAGCGCCGCATCGGCATCTACGGCCGCGACTGGCGCCTGCGCTTCCACGCCCGGCCCGAGTTCCCCGCCTCGATCGGCATCCTGTCGCCGTGGCTGGTGGGCGCCACCGTCGGCGGCCTCGGGCTGCTGAGCATCGCGGTCTGGTACCTGGTGGCCACCGCGCGGGTGCGGCGCAGGGCCGCGTTCCTGGACCACGCGCAGCTGGCGACGCTGGTGGCCGGCTCGACCGAGACCATCATCGCCTGCGATCCGTCCGGCGCGATCACCCTGTGGAACGGCGCGGCCGAGCGCGCGTTCGGCTACAGCAGCGCCGAGGCGGTCGGCCGCCCGATGGCCGAACTGCTGGTGGACGAGCAGGGCCGCCCGGCCTTCCCCGACCTCGGCGCCGACGCGCACGGACGCCCCTGCCGGCTGCGCCGGCGCGATGGCACGACGGCCGACGTGGTCGCCAGCATCTCGCTGATCCGCGATGCCGCCGGGCGGGTCCAGGGGCTGTCGCTGTTCCTGCACGACATCACCCGGCACCTGCGCGCGGAGGAGCAGTTCCGGCGCGTGGTGGAGGCCTCGCCCAGCGCGATCCTGATGGTCGACCAGGCCGGCCGGGTCCAGCTGGCCAACGCCAAGGCCGAGGAACTCTTCGGCTATCCGCGCGAAGAGCTGCTGGGCCAGCCGATGGACCAGCTGCTGCCGATGGACATCCGCGGCCACCATGCCGGCTACATCGACAGCTACTTCGGCCATCCGCAGGCGCGTCCGATGGGCGCGGGCCGCGACCTCTACGGCCTGCGCCGGGACGGGACGCGGGTCCCGATCGAGATCGGGCTCAATCCGATCCATACCGCGGAAGGGCGCTTCGCGCTGGCCTTCATCATCGACATCACCGAGCGCAAGCGCCACGAGGAAGGCATCATGCGCCTCAACGCCACGCTCGAGCAGCAGGTGCTGGACCGCACCGCGCAGCTCAGGACCTATTCGTCCAGGCTCGGCGCGATCCTCGAGCACGCCGGCTACGCGATCATCTCCACCGACCTGCACGGGCGGATCAGCCTGTTCAACCCGGCCGCCGAGCGCATGCTGGGCCACGCCGCCTCCGCGGTGACCGGCGGCGAGGTCAGCATCGACCTGCTGCACGACGGCGAGGAACTGGCCACGCATGCGCAGGAGCTGGCCGAACGCACCGGCCATCCGGTCGGCGCCACGTTCGCGCAGATCGCCGCCGCTAGCACCGCCGCCGGCAGCGGAATCGCCGAATGGACCTACGTGCGCAGCGACGGCACCCGCCTGCCGGTGGCGCTCAACGTCAGCGCGCTGCGCGACGAGCACGGCACCGCGTCGGGTTTCCTGGTGATGGCCTCTGATCTGACCGAACGCAGGCTGCGCGACGCGCAGCTGCACCAGGCGATCAGCGCGGCCGAACAGGCCAACCGCTCCAAGAGCGATTTCCTGGCCAACATGAGCCACGAGATCCGCACGCCGATGAACGCCATCCTCGGCATGCTGTATCTGCTCAACCGCGTCGACCTGCCGGTCGTGGCCCAGGACATGACGCGCAAGATCAGCCAGGCCGCGCGTTCGCTGCTGAGCATCATCAACGACGTGCTGGACTTCTCCAAGATCGAAGCCGGCCGCATCGACGTGGAGGATGCGCCGTTCGACCTGGCCGAGGTGCTGGACAACGTCGCTGCGCTGATGGCGTCGGCGGTCGACACGCGCGCGGTGGAGATGCTGGTCTCGCCGGCACCGGAAGGCGCGCGGCATCTGCGCGGCGATGCGCTGCGGCTGGGCCAGGTGCTGGTGAACCTGGTCAGCAACGCGATCAAGTTCACCGAGCACGGCGAGGTATCGCTGCAGGTCGAGCCGCAGCCCGGCGCGCCGCCGGGCTGCGTGCGCCTGCGCTTCTCGGTGGCCGACACCGGCATCGGCATCCCGGCCGAGAAGCAGGCGATGATCTTCTCGCCGTTCTCGCAGGTCGATTCGTCCACCACGCGCCGCTTCGGCGGCACCGGGCTGGGCCTGAGCATCAGCAACCGCCTGGTCGAACTGATGGGCGGCACGCTGTGCGTGGACAGCCAGGTGGGCGACGGCAGTACCTTCCGCTTCGACCTGGACTTCGCCCTGGCCGACACGCCCGAGGCCGCGCGTCCGTTCGGTGGACCGTGGCACGTGCTGGTGGTGGACGACCACGACATGGCGCGCGAGCACCTGAGCCTGATCGTGCGCGGGTTCGGCTGGACCACCGAGGAGGTGGACTCCGGCGAGCGCGCGGTGGCCGCGCTCGACCGGCATGACGCCGGCTACGACGTGGTGCTGATGGACTGGCAGATGCCGGGCATCGACGGGCTGAGCGCGGCGGCGGGCATCCGGGGACACCTGCGCAGCGCGCGCCAGCCGATCATCATCATGGTCACCGCGTTCGAGCGGAACCTGGTCGACCGCGAAGCGCACCGCGACGCGGTCGACGCGGTGCTGACCAAGCCGGTGACCGCCTCGGTGCTGTACGACACGATCGGCGACGTGCTGGCCAGGCGCGATCCGGGCCTGCGTACCCGCGTCGGCGTTCCCGCCCAGCGCCGGCTGGCCGGCTACCGCGTGCTGGTGGTGGACGACAGCGAGATCAACCGCGAGGTCGCGCAGCGCATTCTGGAAGGCGAAGGAGCGCAGGTGACCCAGGCCTGCGACGGCCGCGAGGCGCTGGAGCGGCTGCGCCGCGCGCCGCAGGCCTTCGACGTGGTGCTGATGGACGTGCAGATGCCGGTGATGGACGGCTACGAGGCCACGCGCCATGTCCGCACCAGCCCCGCGCTGGCGCACCTGCCGGTGATCGCGTTGACCGCCGGCGCGTTCAAGCCGCAGCAGGATGCGGCGCTGGCGGCCGGCATGAGCGCCTTCGTCGCCAAACCCTTCGAGGTGCCCGACCTGGTCGCGGCGATCCTGCGCTGCACGCCCGAACGCGCCGCGCTGGTGCCGCAGCCGGCGGAACTGCCCGAGTCACAGTACGTCGCCGCCTCCATCCCGGACATCGCCATGTCCGGGGATGCGCATGCGGACACCGTGAATCCGGAGCTGCTCGACGTGCAGAAGGGCCTGGCCCACTGGCGCGACGCGGCGCCGTACAAGCGCTATCTGGCCCAGTTCACGCGCCGTTACGGTGGCATCGTCGATACCATCGAGGCCTGCTTGGCGCGGCACGACACCAAACAGGCCTGCGCCGAGGTGCACCGCATGCGCGGCGCCGCGGCGTCGCTGGCGATGCCCAGCGTGGTCGCCATCGGCAGCGACATCGAAGAGCAGATCCGGCAGGGCGCCGACGTGGCCGACCTGCTGCCGCTGCTGCGGCTGAGCCTGCGCGAGACGCTGCAGGACGTCGCCCAGTACCTGGGTCCGGGCGGCATCGAGTCGGCGCAGTCCGACGATGGCGGCGAAGGCGACGTCGCCACCGCGCTGCGTGGCCTGCTGGACGCGCTGGACAGCGACGACGCGGACCGTGTCGAAAGCGCGCTGGCCGGCCTGCCCGCCGGCGTGCCGCGCGCCGAGCGCGAACGCCTGGCCCTGCACGTCGAGGAATTCGACTACCGCGGCGCGGAACGGCTCGCGCGCGCGCTGCTGGAGGCGTTGCCGCCCGATGCCGACCCCACCCCACGCGAAGGACGCGCCTGACCGATGCCGAACGCCCCGATCCTCTGCGTCGACGACGAGCCCAACAACCTGGCGCTGTTCCGGCAGATCCTCGGCGACGACCACCGGCTGGTGTTCGCGCGCGACGGCGAGCAGGCGCTGCTGGCGGCGGCCAAGCACAATCCGGGCCTGATCCTGCTGGACGTGGAGATGCCCGGCATGGACGGCTACGAGGTCGCCTCGGTACTCAAGTCCCAGCCCGGCACCGAGCACATCCCGATCATCTTCGTCACCGCGCTGGACCGCGAGGCGGACGAACGCACCGGCTTCGCCTGCGGCGGCGTGGACTACATCACCAAGCCGGTCTCGCCGTTCATCCTGCGCGCGCGGGTCAACACGCACCTGTCGCTGGTGCGGGCCTCGACGCTCAGCAGGAGCTATCTGGATGCGATCCAGATGCTCAGCATCGCCGGGCACTACAACGACTCCGACACCGGCACCCACATCTGGCGGATGGCCGCCTACGCCCGCGTGATCGCCGAGACGGTGGGCTGGGAGCCGGCGCGCGCGGAGCTGCTCGAACAGGCCGCGCCGATGCACGACACCGGCAAGATCGGCACGCCCGACGCCATCCTCAAGAAGCCCGGCAAGCTCACCGCGGACGAGTGGGAGGTGATGCGGCGGCATACCCTGATCGGCTTCGAGATCCTCAGCCGCAGCACCGCGCCGCTGTTCAGGCTCGCCGCGGAGATCGCGCTCAGCCATCACGAGCGCTGGGACGGCACCGGCTATCCGAACGGGCTGGCCGGCGAGGCGATCCCCGAATCGGCGCGCATCGTGGCGGTCGCAGACGTGTTCGACGCGCTGGCCAGCGTGCGTCCGTACAAGGAAGCCTGGCCGCTCGAGCAGGTCGTGGCCAGGATCACCGACAGCAGCGGCTCGCACTTCGACCCGGACATGGTGGCCGCGTTCCTCGATTGCCTGCCGCGGATCCTGGAGGTCAAGGCCTACTGGGAAGACCGCGAGCGCGAGGGCCTGGCGCCGGCGCAGGAGCCGGGCGCGGCCGGGCCGCCGTCCTAGCCGACCGTCGCGCGCACCTTGTCCAGCACGTCGCGCATCGAAAACGGCTTGGCCAGCAGCGACATGCCTTCGCCGAGCGGGCCATCGCGGGTCAGGACCTCGCTGGCATAGCCGGTCATGAACACGATCGGCAGGCGCGGATGCGCGGCGCGCGCGATGTCGGCCAGCCGCGCGCCGCTGATGCCGGGCAGGCCGACGTCGGTCAGCAGCAGGTCGAACGCGGGACCCTGTTCCAGCGCGGCGAGCGCGGCCTGCGCGTCGCCGGCCTCCACCACCTCGTAGCCGGCGCCGGACAGGATGTCGGCCACGGTCTGCCGCACCAGTTCGTTGTCGTCCACCAGCAGCAGCCGCGCCTGCCGTACCGGCGTGGCGGGCGCAGCGGGCGCACCGTCGGTACGCGACGCCGCGGCCTGGCCACCGGCGGGGAACAGCAGCTCGATCCGCGTCCCCTTGCCCGGCGTACTGCTCAGGCGCACGGTGCCGCCCGACTGGCGGGCGAACCCGTAGGTCATCGACAGGCCCAAGCCGGTGCCCTTGCCGATCGGCTTGGTGGTGAAGAACGGATCGAACACTTTCTCGATCAGTTCGGGCGCAATGCCGCTGCCGGTATCGGCGACCGCGACCATGATGTAGTCGCCATCGGCCAGGTCGGCCTGCCCGGCGATGCGCTGCGCACGCGTGGACACGCAGATGTGGCCGCCCCCGGGCATCGCATCGCGGGAGTTGATCACCAGGTTGATGATCACGTTCTCCAGCTGGTTGACGTCGACGGTGGCGACCATCGCGCGGTCGGCCAGGTCCAGCTCCAGCACGATGTGCTCGCCGATGGTCCGGGCCAGCATGTCTTCCAGCGAACGGATGCGCTCGTTGACGTCGCAGGCCTGCGGGTCGAGCGGCTGCTGGCGGGCGAACGCCAGCATGCGCTGGGTCAGCCCGGCCGCGCGCTGCGCGGAACTGGTGATGATCTCGACGAAGCGCGGCACGCGTTCGGGACGGCCCTGCTCGAGCGAGCTGCTGATCAGGTCCACGCCGGCCATGATGCTGGTCAGCATGTTGTTGAAGTCGTGCGCGATGCCGCCGGTCAGCTGGCCCAGCGCATCCATCTTCTGCAGCTGCGCCAGCTGGCTGTCGGCGTGCTCGCGCTGGGCGATCTCGCTGTCCAGGCGCGCCTGCTGGCTGCGCTCGCGGGCGCGCTGCGCGGTGACGTCCTCGATGAACATCAGCCCCAGCCCCGGTTCGCGGTACGGGGTGATGCGGATGTCGACCTCGCGGCCGGTGGCGGTCGCGAGCACGCCGTTCCAGTGCACGTCGCGCGCGATCGCGGTCGCGAGCGCCTCCAGCAGCGCGTCCTGCCCCGGCCGGAGCCGGGAGCGGAACGGTTGCCGCGCGCCCTCGCCCGCATCCGCGAACAGCCGGGCGAACGCCGCATTGCTCTCCTGCACGACCAGCGCCGTGTCCAGCACCGCGATCGGCGCGGCGGTATGGGCGAAGATGTCGCGCATCCGCGCCTCGCTGGCCGCCATCGCCTGCTCGGCGTCGCGCACCCGCAGCAGCGCCCGCAGCGTGGCCAGCAGCACGTCGTGGTCGACGGGGTGGACCAGGTAGGCGTCTGCGCCGGCTTCCAGGCCGGTCACCAAGTCCTGGTTCTGGATCGACGCGGCCGAGACGTGCAGCACCGGCAGCAGCCGCGTGGCCTCCATCCCGCGCAGCCGGCGCACCACGTCGAAGCCGCTGATGTCGGGCAGGTTGACGTCCAGCACCAGCGCCAGCACCGGCTGCGCGGCCAGGATCGCCAGCCCGTCGTTGCCGGTCGCGGCCTCGATCACGCCGAAGCCATGACGCTCCAGCACGCGGCGCACCGCGTAGCGGGTCGCGTCGTTGTCGTCGACGATCAGGATCTTCTCAGGCGACATGCAGTTCCTCCGGAAGCGAGACCGGCAGCACCACGTAGAAGCACGAGCCGACGCCGGGCGTGCTGGTCATCCCGACCTCACCGCCGAGCAGCGCGGCGAACCGCTTGCACAGCGACAGGCCCAGCCCGGTGCCGCGCAGGCGCTTCTGCAGCGGGGAGTCGATCTGCGCGAAATCCTCGAACAGGTTGCCATGCAGTTCGGCCGGGATCCCGATGCCGGTGTCGGTCACGCTGAAACGCACCAGGCCGGGCGTGTCGGCCTCCAGCGCGACATGCACGCGCACCTCGCCGTGCTGGGTGAACTTGAGGGCGTTGGAGATGTAGTTGCGCAGGATCTGCGCCAGCTTCTTGTCGTCGGTGTAGAGCATCGGCAACGCCGGCAGCTCGTCGAACACCAGGTTGACCTGCGAACCGTCGGCGATCGGGCGGAACATGCCACGCAGCGCCGAGAACAGGTCCATCATGTCGAACCAGGCCGGCGAGATGGTGATGCGCCCGGCCTCGATCTTGGCCAGGTCCAGCAGGTCGTCGACCATCTCGGTCAGCTCGCGCGCCGCTCCGCTGACGAACCGCACCTGGCGCCGCTGTTCGTCCTGCAGCGGCCCGTCGATCTCATCCTCGAGCAGGCGGGTCATGCTGAGGATCGCGCCGAGCGGCGAGCGGAACTCGTGGCTCATGTACGACAGGAAGCGGCTCTTCAGGTCGGACGCGTGCCGCAGCTGCTCGGCCTGGATGTCCAGCTCGGCATACAGCGCCAGCACGCCCTGGTTGGTTTCGTCCAGTTCGGCGCGCAGCGCGTCGAGCTCGGTGCGCAGGCGTTCCAGTTCGGTGGGGTCTGCCGCGGAGTCAGCGACGTCGCGATCGTTCACCTCAGCCTCCAAGTCGTGCGACCACCACGGTCGCATCGTCGCGCCCGCGGTCGAAGTCGCGCATCAGCAGCGCCACGATCGTGGCCGGATGGCGGTGGATCAGCCCGGGATAGGCCTGCAGGTTCCAGCGCGACTGCAGCCCATCGCTGTGCATGACCAGCACCTTGCCATGGCAGTGCGGAAACTCGAAATTCTGCGTGCGGCGGAACTGGCCGCCGACGATGCCCGCGTGCGACGGCATGCCGCGAGAGCCGGCCGGGTCGATCAGGCTCGCACCGATGTTGCCGATGCCGCAGAACGTCAGCGTGCCGGTGTCGGCGTCGTGGCGGGCGATCGCCGCGGCCCCGCCACGGGTGCCGCCCATTCCCGCATGCATGCGCGCGATGCCCGCGGCCGGATCGGCGCATGGCGCGCGCGCGAACGCGGCGATGCCGGCCTGCGCCGCCTCGCCGGCCGCAGGACCGTGCCCCAGCCCGTCGATGATCGCCACCGCCGTGCAGGCGTCCTGCCGCACCGCATGCCAGGCATCGCCGGCGACCTGCTCGCCGGCCATCGGCACGCAGCGCGCGGCCAGCGGCAGGTCGGCGCGCAGGGCACCGGCGTAGAGCCGGGCCACGACGATCGCGCCGCGTGCGTCGGACCAGCTGTCGAACACCTCGGCCTGGCGTTCGATCGCGCCCAGCCCGGTGCCGGGCGTGCCGCCGGTCGAGAAGCCGTCGACACGGCAGGCGGCATGGTCGAAGCCAGGGCCGCGGTCGACCGCGCAGACCTCGATCCCGCGCGCGCCGTCGCCGGCGATCTCGCCCAGGAACAGGTGTCCGCCGCGGCCATGGCGCAGCACGTTGGTGGCCAGTTCGGTCACCACCAGCGCGGCACGGCCGGCGTCGGTGGAATCGAAGCCGAGCCGCTCGGCGATCGCGTGCGCGGTCCGCCTGGCCTGCCCGACCTGGCTGGTCTCCTCGACCGCGATGCAGGCGGTGCCGGCTCCGGCCCAGGTCACGTCCATTTGATGATGCTGACGCGGGTGCCCGCACCGGGCGCGCTGTCCAGTTCGAACTCGTCCACCAGCCGCCGTGCGCCGGTCAGGCCCAAGCCGAGGCCGGAGCCGGAGGTCCAGCCATCGGTCATCGCCAGGTCGAGGTTCGGAATGCCCGGGCCTTCGTCGCGGAACAGCAGGCGCAGGCCGGTGCGGCCGTCGCGGTCCAGGATCGCCCAGTCCATCGCGCCGCCACCGCCGTAGATCACCGTGTTGCGGGCCAGTTCGCTGGCGGCGGTGACCACCTTGGTCTGGTCGACCAGGCGCAGGCCGCACTGCACGGCCAGGCGGCGCACGAGCTGGCGCGCCAGCACGACGTGCTGTTCGGCCGTGACGTCGTGGGTACCGCTTTCGCGGACGATCATGGCGTGTCTCGTGGCGTCCGGAGCAGGCGCATGCCGCGGTCGACGTCGAGCGCGGTTTCCACGCCGGGCAGGGTCAGGCCCAGCTCGACCAGGGTGATCGCCACCGCCGGCTGCATGCCCACCAGCACGGTGCGCGCATCCATGATGCTGGCCAGCCCGGCGATGGTGCTGATCATCCGGCCGATGAACGAGTCGACGATGTCCAGCCCGGAGATGTCGATCAGCACGCCGCGCGCGGAGATCGCGCGGATCTGCTCGGTCAGGTCGTCCTGCAGACGCAGCGCGAGCTGGTCGTGCATGTCGACCTGGATGGTGACCAGCAGCAGGTCACCCATCTTCAGGATCGGGATGCGGTCCACGCCTCAGGACTTCCGCTCGAAGCTGACGCCCTGCCGCTTGAGCGCCAGGGCCAGCGCGTCGGCCAGGTTGGCCTTGGTGACGATGCCCTGCAGGTCCAGGCCCAGATGGACGATGGTCTGCGCGATCTGCGGACGCACGCCGCTGATGATCGCGTCGGCGCCCATCAGGCGGATCGCGGTGACCGTCTTCAGCAGGTGCTGCGCGACCAGGGTGTCGACCGTCGGCACGCCGGTGATGTCGATGATCGCCGTCTCCGACCCGGTCTCGACGATCCGCTGCAGCAGCGACTCCATCACCACCTGGGTGCGTTGCGAATCGAGCGTGCCGATCATCGGCAGCGCGAGCACGCCGTCCCACAGCTTGACCACCGGCGTGGACAGCTCCAGCAGTTCCTCCTGCTGGCGGGCGATGATGTCCTCGCGCGACTTCTGGAAGGTGCGCACGGTGTGCAGGCCCAGCGCGTCGAGCAGTTCGGTGATCGCCCAGACCTGGCTGGCCAGCGCCTCGGCGTCGCTGCGATACAGCCTCTGCACCAGCGCGAACAGCGGACGCTTGAGCGAGAAGATGAAGCTGGCGGTGTGCTGCGCATCGAAGCCCTGCTGCGCGCGGCTGCGCGAGAGGTCCTCGAGGAAGCGGCGCACGTCGGCGAACGCGGCGGCGCCGATGTCGGTCGCATCGGCGGTGTTGGCCGCCGCGACCAGCAGGCCGAGGAACTGACGGGTCTGCTGCTGCACGACCTGCTGGTTGATACGCACGTCGCGGGTCGCCCCGAGGGCATCCAGGTTGGCCGACCAGCTGGCGAGCAGCTCGGCCTCCTCGGCCCGGATCGCATCGAGGGTGGATTGCTGCAGTGCCGCCATGTCCGGTCCTTGTCCTGATATCGCGCGTGAGGCGCGAAGCGTGTCGAGCCTACGCGACGCCTGAACAAACCACCAGATCGTTCATGCTGACTGATTCAGCATTTTTTTCAGGGCGCTCGGGACGTTTTCACTGCATCTTCACGGATGATGTCCGGCGCATCATCGCGCCGCCGTGCCCGGGCTGCCGGACCCGACCTGCAGCGGAGGCCGGCCACGCATCGGGATGCGTCATGCGGCGCGCTGAAACCCGCATGTCCGATGTACGTCTGGATGGGGCTGGGCGCACGGCAGACGTGAGCGCGGCCCCATCCGGGCGGCGCTTCGACATCGGCCACGACGCGGGATCGCCGCTCTCCATCCGGTTTCCCGTTCATGCGTACGGCGTCCGGCGAGGTCCCTGGGACGACCTCGGGCGGTCTGCCGCAGATGCGGGCGCGCGATGCACGCCAGCCGATGGGCAGCGGGCCTGAGGGACACCGCGGCCGTGGCTGGCAGGCGCTGCTGCGACCGTCCCGCCACAGCGAAAGGGAACGACGCGCGGCAGGACGCAAGGAGTACCGGTGGCCTGCGCCGTCGAAGCCGCTGACGCAGGCCTGCGATGCAGGCCGGGAACAGCCGCCGCCTCGTGCGCGGTCGGCCGCCCTGCTCCCGCCATGGTCGCGGCGCGGCGATCAGAAGAGGCATGGCAGACACCCGCATCCGTCTCGGGAACGCGGGCGCGCCTCCTTGTCGCGGTGACCCGGCCCGGAGCTCCGAACAGGGCGAACACGCGCGGACGATGCGCACGGTGGCGGCGGTCGGCAGCCGTCCACCGCCGCCGCCCGCCACGACCCGCAGGACCGACGGCGGCACGCCGCCGGCACCGAACCCCCGCGGCGCTCAGACCGGCGTCGGGTTGCGGTACCGGAAGCCGGCCTGGTGCCAGTACGGATACGGCCGGGCGACGTCGCTGGCGGCGTCGAGCCTGGCCACCTGCGCGGGGGTGAGAGCCCAGCCGACCGCACCGAGGTTCTGCCGCAGCTGCTCCTCGTTGCGCGCACCGATCACCACGCTGGCCACCGTCGGCCGCTGCAGCAGCCAGTTCAGCGCCACCTGGGGAATCGTCCGGCCGGTTTCGGCGGCGACCTCGTCCAGCGCGTCGACCACGCGGTACAGGTACTCCTGCCCGACCTGCGGGCCGGCATCGCTGGCGGCCTGCGACTGCAGGCGGCTGGCGTCGGGCAGCGGCTGGTCGCGCCGGATTTTTCCGGTCAGGCGGCCCCAGCCCAGCGGACTCCACACCACCGCGCCCACGCCCTGGTCGTCGCCCAGCGGCATCAGCTCCCACTCGTAGTCGCGGCCGATCAGCGAGTAGTAGGCCTGGTGCGCGACGTACCGGCTCCAGCCGTGGCGGTCGGCGACCGACAGCGACTTCATCAGGTGCCAGCCGGAGAAGTTGGACACGCCCAGGTAGCGGATCTTGCCGGCACGCACGAGCGTGTCGAGCGTGGACAGCACCTCCTCGACCGGCGTGCGCGCATCGAAGCCGTGCAGCTGGAACAGGTCGATGTAGTCGGTGCCCAGACGCCGGAGCGCCGCATCGACGGCGTTGATCAGGTGGTAGCGCGACGAGCCGACCTGGTTCTCGCCGTCGCCGGCACGGAACGTGGCCTTGGTCGAGAGGATCAGCGCATCGCGCGGGCGGCCCTTGATCGCCTCGCCGAGGATCTCCTCGGCCGCGCCCTTCGAATAGACGTCCGCACTGTCGAACATGTTCAGGCCGGCATCGAGGCAGATGTCGACCAGGCGCCGCGCGCCGGCCACGTCGGTGCTGCCCCAGGCGCTGAACAGCGCACCCTGGCCGCCGAAGGTGCCGGTGCCGAAGCTGAGGGCCGGCACGCGGAATCCCGAGCGGCCCAGATAGCGATAGTCCATGCGTGTGTCCCGAGGATGGAGGGGCCGCCATTTCACTCCCGCAGGCGACAGCGCTCAACGCCGCCGGTGGGATGCTGCGGACTACCGCGGCGTGCCGATGGCGACACCTCCGGAATCAGGTCATCCGGCAGCACCCCCATCATGGGCCAGACCCGTCGACGCACACGGCGCGGACCTGCGGCGCGTGCGAATCCTGCGGCCCGCTCCGTACCGCGCGCCGTCACCGCGTCCATCGCTGCGGCCGGTGCGGCCGGTGCGGCCGCGGCCAGCTGAAACCAGGCATCGCTGTAACCGGAATCCCCGCGCGCGCATGCCGACATCACCCTTCGACGACGCCGATTACGCATGCCATTGACCGGCGACTGCACACACTGCTGCGTCCATCGCGCAACGAGGTCACGTCCATGGCTCTTCCCGACTACCCACGCCCGCCCTTCCAGCGCCAGCAGCAGGGCTTTCCCGGCAAGACCGAACAGATGCAGCCGCGTCCCGACCACGGCGAGGACAGCTACGTCGGCAGCGGCCAGCTCGAGGGCAAGCGCGCGCTGGTCACCGGTGGCGACAGCGGCATCGGCGCGGCGGTGGCGATCGCGTTCGCGCGCGAGGGCGCCGACGTGGCGATCGCCTTCCTGCCCACCGAGCGCGACGATGCCGAACGGATCGGTGCACTGATCGAACAGGCGGGACGCAAGGCGGTGCTGGTCGCCTGCGACATCAGCGATCCGGTGCAGGCCGGCGCGCTGATCGAGACCGTCCGCGGCCAGCTCGGCGGCCTGGACATCCTGGTCAACAACGCCGCCTACCAGCGCTACTTCGAGAACTTCGACGAGATCACGCTGGAAGAATGGCGCAAGACCTTCGAAACCAACGTCCACGCCGTGTTCAACCTGGTGCGGCTGGCCGTGCCGATGCTGGAGAACGGCGGCACCGTCATCAACACCGCGTCGGTCAACTCCAAGCGACCCAAGCCGAACATCCTGCCCTACGCCACCAGCAAGGGCGCGGTGGCCAATCTCACCATCGGCCTGGCCGGCCTGCTGGCCGAACGCGGCATCCGGGTCAACGCCGTGCTGCCCGGCCCGATCTGGACGCCCTTCATTCCGGCCGGCATGTCGCCGGACGAAGTGGAGTCGTTCGGCGAGCAGACGCCGTTCGGTCGCCCCGGCCAGCCGGCCGAACTCGCCTCGGCGTACGTGATGCTGGCCAGCGACCGCGCCAGCTACACCTCCGGCGCGCTGCTGACGATCTCCGGTGGCGCGGTGGTGCTGTAGGACCTGGGGCCCGGCCTGCGCTGCCGCGCCGGCGGTCGCGCGGGCCGGACATCGTGCCGCCTCGTACGACGATGCAGCGATGCCGGTTCGTGCAGCGGAGGACCATCACGCCAGGTGTCGCTCGATCGCCGAACCGCGGTCGGTCCGCCGCCTTCTGCAGCACCGGCACCCGCAACGCCTGCGGACGCGCATGCGCGCATGGCTGACCGGCGAGCGTGCCGTCGCGTCGCATGTCACATGTCACATGTCACATGTCGCCACCGATGCGACCTGCATGGATGCATGAGCGTGCGTCAGCCTCGGCGGCAACCGCGGCGTCGTGCGCGTGGCCTTGCAGCCCGCGCAGCCGCGCTCCCATCCTCCACGGCGCATTGATGCGTGCTGCCGCAGCGTGTCCTTCACACGCAAAAGGAGAACGCGCATGACCCGTGACACGCATCCGGACCGGCAGCCGCCGGCAGACACCACCGACGCGCCGCGTGGCCAGCAGACCGGCAAGCGCAGCAGCGATGCGCGCAACGACCCGGTCGAGCAGGACGGCGCGCGCAGCGGCCAGCCACGCCGCCGCGAGGCGGACGACCTGCCGGCCGACCTGACGCGGTGAGCGGTGCCTGCAGTGCTCCAGCGGCGCTGCAGGCGCGTCGTCAGGGCTCCGGAGGCACCTGCTCCACGCCCGGGATCGGCTGTGCGTCGGGCCACTCGCCGCGCAGCGCATCGACGCCCTCCTGCGGCCGTGCCAGCTCACGCAATGCTGTACGCCGCTCACGCACGGTCGCAGTGTCCATGCCGAGGCGCTCGTCGCGCGCGGCCACGAGTGCCGGATCGATCTCGCCATCCCGGCTGAACGACCACGCCAGCATCGCCTCGCCCAGCGGCAGCGCGTCGCCGGCAACGGTGCCATGGCGCGAATGCCAGGTGTGCCAGGTCTTGCCGTAACTGTTCATCTTCGAACGCATCAACGCGGTATCGGCCACCGCCGGCAGGCCGGGTGCGATCAGCTGGCCCGAGAGGATTTCGCCGTTGTGCGGATGCCAGTAGCCGCGTTCCCCGTCGGGCAGGGTGAGGAACAGCCGCTCGGAAATGATGTACTCGATGCCGGTCAGGTTGGCCTCGGCGGTGTTGCCGTCGAACAGCGCGCACTGGGCCAGGTCTTCGTTGACCTGCCGGCAGAAGTGGTGCGCCTCCATCTGCATCCGGGGTGCGTCCTTCATCGGATGGAAGCCGACCACGTAGATGTCCATTCCCGCCACCGGCGCGTTGCCCTGCAGCGCCCTGGCGCCGGCTTCCAGCGCGCGCGTGGTGGCCGACTCGGCGTGCCCGGGCGGGAGCACGTTCGGCGCAGCGGCGTCCTGCATCGTGCAGGCGCCCGCCAACAGCGCAGCGAGCGCGGCAGCAGCATGCTTCATGGTGTTCTCCAGACGGTGGCCTGCACCACACCGGTCCGGGCTGCGGTGCAGGCAGGGGTTCAGGACTCGCGCGCGACCGGGTTCCCGGTGGTCGAGCCTGCGCCGACGCCGGCACCGAGATCGGCACCGGTGACGCCATCGAAGTCGGGCCGCGACATCGTGCGCTGGGTCATCGCGGCCACCGCTTCGCGCTCGACCAGCGACAGTTCCACCACCGCCTCGCCGTCGCCCCCGTCCACCGCCGCCTGGGCCTCGCGGTCGCTGACGGTCTCCCACTGCTCGCCGCGGTTCCACGGGCCGGGCATGTCGCCCGGGCCCTGCGACATGTCGTAGAACGTGTCGACGAAGCGCGGATCGCCCGGCAGCATGCCCGGCGGAAAGTTCTGGTCGATCGCGTACAACGCCTTCTCGAACGCCTTCTGGTGCGCGACCTCGCGGGTCATCAGGAAGGTCAGCGCGTCGCGGATGCCCGGGTCGTCGGTGACGTTGATCAGGCGTTCGTAGACGATCTTGGCGCGCGATTCGGCGGCGATGTTCGAGCGCAGGTCGCAGGTGGGATCGCCGATCGAATCGATGTAGGCCGCCGTCCACGGCACGCCGCTGGAATTGACCAGTGCCGGGCCGCCGCCGTACAGGATCTGCTGGGTGTGGCTGGTGCTGTTCCGGGTGAGGTTGCGCATCTCCATCGCCTCCTCCATGCCCTGCGACAGCACCGCCTTCGGCCCCTGGTTGAGCATGGCCACGATCGACCCGATGATCTCCAGGTGGCTCAGTTCCTCGGTGGCGATGTCGTAGAGCAGGTCCTTGCGGCCCGGATCGGTGTCGCCCAGCGCCTGGGTGAAGTAGCGCATCGCGGCGGCGAGCTCGCCCTGCGGGCCGCCGAACTGTTCGAGCATGAGCGAGGCCAGGTCGGGATCGGGCCGGGCGACGCGGACGGTATACATCAGGCGCTTGTTGTGGATGAACATGTCTGGCTCCTCGCGGCGCGCGGCCGCAGCTTGCAGGATGGAGGCGCGGTCAGCGCTTGGCGGTTTCGCCCTCGGTGGACTCGCGCTCGAGGAAACGCAGCACCACGTTCTCCTGGTGCTCGATCAGCCATTCGGCCATGGCGATCTCCTCGCGCAGGATCGCGTCGCAGACCTCGGCGATGTCGTTGCGTCCGGCTTCGCGCGCGGCGATGACCAGGGCCCGGTAGGAGGCGATCTCCATGTGCTCGAACGCGTAGCCGATACCCAGGCCCTTGGCGACCTCGTCGCTCATCAGCGCGTTGCCGGCGGCATGCATGCCGGCCATGACGTCGGCGATCATCCCGCGGGCGACCGGGACCGAGCCGTCGAGCGTGCGGATGCATTCCTTGAGCCGTTCCGACTGACCCCTGGTTTCCTCCACGTGCGCCTCGATCCGGCTGCGCAGTTCCGGGTAGTGCTCGATCCTGCCGGCCATGGCGGTGAGCATGGTTTCGGCTTCCTGCTCCATGGCGTAGGCATCCTGCAGCCACATCAGCAGACGTTCGTCCGGGGTTCGGGTGGTCATGGGCGTCTCGTGTCGGCGCGGCGGAATCCGCACGCGTCACTCTGCGGACCGGGCCAGTCAACACCACGTCGCAGGTGCATCGTTTTCTGTGCGGGCTGCGGAAACTGCGGACGACGCACTGCGACCGGAACACCCTGCATCCGCACATCAGGCCTGCGCGGAACACGCCGCGCACGGGGATGCCCGCATCTCAACCGGTGATGCGCTGCCAGATCTGGCGGAACACCATTTCCGCATCACGCCCGGTCAACGGACTGGCGACCACGGCCTCGCGCACCAGGAAGCGCTCCAGGATGTCGGTGGCGGGCGCATGCGGATGCTGCAGGTACACGTCGTAGCCGGCCCGCAGCACCGGCCAGTAGCGCTTGAAACTGCGGATCGCGCTGGCCCGCGGCAGCGTGCGCCAGGCGCCGCGCCAGTGCTGCTGCTCGCTGTCGACATCCACCATCGTGGCGCGGGTGACGGGTCTGGTCGTGTGATCCATGGAGTGGAGGACTGCTTCGGTCATGATCTGCTCCTGCGTTCGTCGTCTGCGCCGTCCGGCGATGCCGGGCGGTCGTCGCTCCGCTCCGCGGCGGGCATGGTGTCCAGTGGTTCCCCGAACGGATCGAGGAGGCGCCAATGCCCCCAGCGATCCCGCACGTCGTGCCCTGCGGCCCGCCCGGCACCGGCGTCGCCGGCGTAGCGGTAGAGAGGCTTTCCCGCGTAGGTGACCTGCTCGCCACCACCGGCGTGGCGCATCGCGCCCACCAGCGCGGGATTCAGGCCGGGCCCTGCGCTGGCGCGTGCCTGCTCCACCAGCACCGGTGGCCAGGCGCCCTCGCAGACCGCGTCGCAGCGGCCGCCGTCGTCGTTGTCCGCAAGGTGGTACAGCGAGGCGCCGCTGGCATCGACCAGGTAGAGCGGGCTGCCCGACGACACCGCGAGGATGGCGGCGTCCTGTCCCGCCTCGCGTGGCGTTTCCGCAACAGGCGTTTCTGCACCGGCCCGCGATGCGGAGGCCGGTGCCGCTCCGGTGTCGTCGGCGGTGCGGGGTGCGCCGACATCGACGCCGCAGGCGGCAAGCGACAACAAGGGAAGCGCGAGGCAGAGGCGGTAACGGCGCGTCATGCGAGGACTCCATCCACGGTGTGCGGACACGCAACGCAAACCGCATGCCAGCCATCGCGGCCTGCATTCGGGACTGCCTGGACGCGCAAGCCGTGCACTTCGTGCAGCCCGACGCAGGTTTTGCATGGATGTTCCGCGCGAGCGCGCCCCATTCGCAGCGGGGTAACGGCCTTCACGCTAGGCTGTGTGGTGGAAAACTCCCTGGAGACACCCGTGCAGGCGCCCGTGCTGGCAATAGTCGATGACGATCGCGATTTCGGCGCCTGCCTGGCGGACGTGGCCGATCGGGTCGGCATCCGCACGCGCCTGCTGCCCTCGCTTGCCGAGGCCGTGCCCTGGCTGGCCGGCAACGATGCCGACCTGACGATGCTGGACATGACCCTGCCGGACGGTACCGGCCTGGAACTGCTGGAGCGGCTTCCGCTCAAACGCCATGGCCAGATCGTGTTCGTCTCCGGCACCAACGATGCCGAGTCGATCCGCCGTGCGGTGTCGACCACGGCGACCGAATTCATCAGCAAGCCGCTGCGCGAGGACGTGCTCGAGCGCCTGCTGCAGACCACGCAGGACCGCTACCGGCAACGGCTGCAGCCGCCGGGCACGCCGTTGCTCGGGCTCAGCCCTGCCATGGACGCGGTACGCGCGGACATCGCCCGCGTCGCACCGACCGGCCTGAACGTGCTGATCGCCGGCGAAACCGGCACCGGCAAGGAACTGGTGGCCGCGGCGATCCATCAGGCGAGCGGACGCCGCGGCCGCCTGGTCAGCGTCAACTGTGGCGCGTTACCCGCCGAACTGATGGCCAGCCAGTTGTTCGGCCACGAACGCGGCGCATTCACCGGCGCCAACGCGCGGCACGCCGGGTTCTTCGAGCAGGCCGCCGGCGGCACTCTCTTTCTCGACGAGATCGGCGAGATGCCGCCCGCGCTGCAGGTCTTTCTGCTGCGCGTGCTCGAGACCCGCCGCATCGTCCGGGTCGGCGGCACCGAGGAAGTGCCGGTGGACGTGCGTATCGTCGCCGCCACGCAGCGCGGCATGCAGACCCTGGGCACCGATCCCGGCCTGCGTCCCGACCTGTTCTATCGCCTGGGACGCTACGTCATCGAGATGCCGCCGCTGCGCGCACGCGGCGAGGACGTATTCCTGCTCGCCGACGCCTTCATCGATGCGCTCAACCGCGAGCATCGCGGCGACAAGCGGCTCGATCCGCACTGCCGCACCGGAGTGATGCACCATGCCTGGCCCGGCAACGTCCGCGAACTGATGGCCGCGACCGAACGCGCCTACCTCGTCAGCGACGGCGATCTGGTGAACGTGGTGCCGCTGCTGCATACCATGGCCGCCCCGCCGGTCGAGGACGCCAGCTCGGTGCTGTTCCGGGTCGGCATGAGCCTGCAGGAGATCCAGGACGCCATGCTGCACCGGACCCTGGCCTTCCACGGCGGCGACAAGACCGCCACGGCCCGCAGCCTCGGCGTCAGCGTGCGCACCATCCACAACCAGCTGGCACGGAGCCGCGGGCATGGATGAGCGGCCGATCCACCGCCTGCGCAACGAGCTCAACGTGATTTCGGTGGGCTTGATCGCGCTGAAGCGGCGGCTGACCGCCGAGCAGGCGCAGGAGATGCAGCCGACCCTGGAGCGGGTCAGCCTCGCACTGGCCCGGTGTGCCGACCTGGTGGCCACGCCGCCAGCCGACACGCAGAGCCGGATAGAGCAGGACTGAACATGCCGCGTCGACGGACAGGTGCTGGCGTCGCCTTCTGGAGGATGGAATGGCGGACCCGGCCGACGCGCCGGCGGAACCCACCGAGCGGGAATCAGTCCTCGACCGGGGCGAAGCGGCGCACCGCCTGCCCGTCGACCACGACGCTCTCCACGAACATCGCGTAGGGACGCACCCACAACCCGCGCTCGCCGTACAGCGCGCGGTACACCACCAGCGTCTCCAGCGTTTCGCTGTGGCGGGACAGGCCCACGACCTCGTAATCGTTGCCCTTGTAGTGGCGATACAGTCCTGGCGCGAGCGCAGGCAGGGCGGGAAGATCGGACATGGCGGCACACGTGCGGAAAGGAATGCGTCCATCGTAGCCGGATGCGGGTCTCCGCTTCGTGGATGGATGCCGGCCCGCGTGCGGCGCCCGGCATGCAGACCGATGCCACGCATTCGCCCGGTGTCGAACGGCAGCGGCGCTCGTGGTCGCTGGCATTCGCACCCGATCCGCGCGCACCTGCGCCTGCACGCATGGAACCAGCATCCGGACGCTCAGCCCGCCCACTGCTTCAACACCTGCACCTCTCCCGGCGCGGCCGGCCAGACCTGCACCAGATAGCGGTCGTCGCCATGCAGGCCATCGTCCGACAGCGTGTCCAGCCCATGCGCGCTCAGCCGTACCCGGTAGCTGCCGGAGGCCAGCGGCAGGTGCAGCGCGTCGGGCAGGTGGTCGGTGCAGCCGGCGATCGACACGCGGCCGCTCTCGACCTGCAGCGGGCCTTCGACGGCATGGTCGACGGCGTCGAGATCGATGCCGGGCGCCTGTTCCAGCAATGCGAGCCGCACTGGCACGGTCATGTTGCGCACGGTTCCCAGGCCGACCACGCCGGGTGCGAGCGCGAGCATGCGCTCGACCGCCGCATCGCTCCAGGCGGCGGACAGATCGCCGCTGGCCGATGCGTCCTGCAGCCGGAACTGGAAGTAGTCGGCCAACAGGACGAGATCGTGGGTCTGGCGCATCGAGGGCGTCTACGCGGGCGGCCGGGACGGCGATGATCGCGCCGGGGCCAGGCGATGTCGAACCGCGCGACGTAGCCGTCGGGCATGGCCGCATGCTCGCCGCAGGCCGGCGGCGTGCCGTGCGTTCAGCGCGGCGCGTCGGGGGGTGGCGCGGTCCATGTCATCGGCTGGTAGCGCAGGCCGGGCGATTCGGACACGGCACCCGCCAGCACGAAGCCATGGCGCAGATGCGCCGGCACCGAAGTCAGCGACGCACTGACGGTGATCGTGTCCTCGCGGAACGATGGCCGCGCGGCCGCGAACAGGCGCCGGCCGACACGACGAACAGCGTCGCGACGTGGCGCCCCTCGCGGATCTCGATCAGGCCATCGACGCCGCCAGCGTGCGCGTGGACGAGCATCGCGTTGTCGCCGGCCATGCGCTCGGCGAACGCGGACGCCGACGCGATGGACGAGAAGGTCGCGATGCCCGCTGGCCCGGCGTCGGGGCGAGCGACGCGATGAAGGCGCGCATGCACAGTTGCGCGACCGCGTCCAGATCGTGCGCGCGCAGCCGACGCACCGTCATGTCCTGCCCTGCGTCGAGGCGCTGGGCGCAGGCCGCGAGGTCACCGGCGCATGCGTGGCCATCAGCGCCACCACCCAGTCGATGAACACCCGCAGCCTGGCGCTGACATGGCGGCTCGGTGGGTAGGCCAGGTACAGTGGCATCGGCGCCAGTTGCCAATCCGTGAACAGCGGCACCAGTTCGCCGCTGTGCACAGGCGCGTGCGCCATGTAGCGCGGCAGCCACAGCACGCCCAGCCCGGCCACGCCGGCGGCCAGATAGGCATTGCCGTCGTCGACCGAGACCGCGTAGCGGCCCTGCACCTCGAGCGCCTCGTCGCCACGGCGCATCGCGTACGGCCCGGTGCGCCCCGCGCGCGACCAGACGAAGCCGACGATGCGGTGCGCGCCCTCCTCCAGCTCGCGCGGATGGAGCGGGGTGCCGGCGCGCTGCAGGTAGGACGGCGCCGCATAGATGCCCAGTTGCAGGTCGGCCACATGGCGGGCGATCAGCGACTGGTCGCGCACGCTGCCGCCACGCAGGACGCAGTCCACGTGCTCGCCGACCAGATCCACGACGCGGTCGCTGACGCCCAGATCGAGCTGGATGTCCGGATAGCGCGCATGGAAGTCGGCCAGCGCCGGCACCAGGATCAACCGCGCCAGTGGGCTGGGCACATCCACCCGCAGCCTCCCGCGCGGCGATGCGGCGGCACCGGACAGGCCGGTCTCCACATCGTCCAGGTCGGCCAGCAGGCGCAGCACGTGCTCGTAGTAGGCCGCGCCATCGGCGGTGACCGCGACCTTGCGGGTGGTGCGGTTGAGCAGTCGTACCCGCAGCCGCGCTTCCAGTTGCTGGATCAGCTGGGTCAGGCTGGCCCGGCTCATCCGCAGGGTCTGGGCGGCCTTGGTGAAGCTGCCGGTCTCCACCACGCGCGCGAACGCCTGCATCGCGTCGAACCGGTCCATCGCCGCTCCAGTGCCGCCCAGGGATTGTTCGGATTCTACAAACAGTGGTGCAGGCTGGCGCCGGTTTATCGCGCACCGTGGGATTCCTACAGTGGCCGTCCGCAGTCCCCGGCCGGCCACGGCCCTCACGTTGGAGCACCCTCATGGCAACACGCGATGTCGTCTTTCCCGCCGGCCGCCGCGCCCTGTACGAGCGCAACCGCTACTCGCCCGCCGTCCGCGCCAACGGCTTCCTGTTCGTGTCCGGCCAGGTCGGCAGCCGCGAGGACGGCTCGCCCGAACCGGATTTCCACCAGCAGGTCCGGCGCGCCTTCGACAACCTCAACGCGGTGCTGGCCGCGGCCGGCTGCAGTTTCGACGACGTGGTCGACGTGACCGTGTTCATGGTGGACCCGGCGACCAACTTCGAGCGCGCCTGGACCGTGGTGCCCGACTACTGGGGCGAGGCACCGCATCCGACCGCCACCGTGGTCGGCGTGACCTGGCTGTACGGCTTCGACTTCGAGATCAAGGTGATCGCGAAACTGCCGGAGCCGGCGGCCGCCTGACGGCCGTCTGCGCTACTCCGGCAGCAGCGCCGGGCGCGACTCGTACCAGTCGCGCGCGCCGGCGATGTGCAGGGTGCGCTCGCCCCCCTGCAGCTCGACGCCCAGGCCGAGCACGCCCCAGCGCGCGTAGAGATCGCCGTCGGGGCGGCCATTGGCGATCCGCAGCCGCGCCTGCAGACCGATCCGGTCGTTGCTGGCCTGCACCCGGTCGAACACCACCTCCTGCCCGCGCACATGCAGCTGGCCGGTCGCGCGCGCCTCGCCCGCGTCGACGAGGTTGCCGATCCAGCGCGGGAACACCGACCGCTCGGCGAACAGGCCCAGCAGCACGCTGACATCGCGCATTTCCACGGTGCCGCGCCCGGACACCTCGAACGGTTCCTGCCAGTCCAGCACGCCATCCTCCAGCGCCAGACGCGCCCACCAGGGCGCGTCGTCCGCCGCGTCCTCGCCATCCAGGCGGACGCCGTCCAGCTCCACCGACAGCGCGTCGATCGCATACCGGCGCCCGGCCCTCTGCGCGCGCGACAGCCGGCTGTCCATGTCGACGTTGCCCGACAGCTGCGATGGCCCCAGTGCCACGCGCACGTCCTGGCCGCGCACCCGCATGCGGCCGCTGATCATCTCGCCGGCGTTGTCCAGGCGGATGTCGCCGCTGGCGTGTCCGCTGCCACCGACCAGGCGCGCACTGTCGCCGGGCAGATAGCGGTTGTAGCTGCGCAGGTCCGGCACTTCGGCATCGTCGAACTTCAGGTGCGCATCGAGGTGCCTGTGGAACTCCGCCAGCGTGCCGGTGGAGGCCAGGTCCAGGGTCAGGTCGCGGCCGCGCAGGTCGATCCGCTCCGGCTCGGCATCGGGCGCCAGGGTGAAGCGCTCCATCACGATGCCGATCGTGGTGCGCGGTGACTGGTTCCCATCCCCGTGCAAGCGCAGGCGTGCGCGCGCCCGGCCGTTGAAGCGGTTGTCGAGCACGTGCGCCGACAGCTGCGCGCGGTCCAGGTCGACCCGGCTGCCCGGCTGCAGCTGCCCGTCCGCCAGCCGCACCGCCGCATCGAGATCGGCGCGCCCGTCCACCGCCAGCCAGTCGATGTCGTCCAGCAACAGGTCGACCCAGCGCAACGGCACCGCGTTCCAGCGCGCATCGACGCTGCCACCGAGCGCGCGCAGCGGCCGCAGCCAGTCGTCCGGGCCGAGCCGCCGGTCGTCGACCCGCAGGTCGGCATGCAGCCACGGCGTGGCTTCGCCGTCGGCCGGCTTCACCCGCGCGGCGACGTGGATCGCCGCTGCTTCGGTCCGCAGCGCGACGCCGAGCGGATGCCGCAGCGGCCGGCCCTGCGCATCGCGCGAGAACACCGGCGCGGACCAGTCAAGCCGGCTGCCCGGCATCAGCACGCCACGGGTCATGCGCAGGTCGGCGCGCAGATGCCCGGACGTGGCCGAGGTGCCGATCGGCAGCGCCTGTCCATCGCGTGCGACCAGGTCGATGCCCGGTGCCGGACCGTCGACGCGGATGGCCGCATCCAGCAGCGCGACCTTCTCCTCGCCCTGCGCGCGCTCGCGCAGATGCGCGGGGATGGCGATCTCGAAGTCCAGGCGGCCGTCGCGCAGCAGCTCGATGCCCTCGACCGACAGCGTCGCATCGGGCATGTGCAGGGTGGAGCGGCCCACTTCCATCGGCCCGCCCTGCAGCACCTTCTCGAACACGAAGCGCGCATCGCCGTGGCCGCTGACCCGGGCGCCGTAGAAATCCATCCGCAGCAGGCTGGGCGTGGTGATCGCATCGAAGCGCATCGTCCATGGCGTCTTGCCGGGTCGCTTCGTGGTCGGCTTGTCCTCGGCCACGCGCTGCACGTGCACCGACACGTCGTGGCCGCGGATGGTGCCGAACGCGACCTCCTTCCACAGCAGCGGCAGCAGCTTGATCCGGCCGTCGGCGCGCGGGCTGGCGACGAACCACCGGTTCTGCCGCGCATGCCCGCCCATCACCACGCCGCGCGCGTGGATGTGTCCCGGATACGCGCTGAGCGCCCAGTCCCAGCGCGCGTGGTAGCGGTCCGGCTTGCGGTTGATGACCTGCTCGCCGATCGACGTGTTGAGGAACACGTTGGCGGCGAGCAGATAGAGCAGGTAGACGCCGAGCAGGACCAAACCCGCCCGACGCAGGGCGACGCGCGAGGGGCGCCAGCGGCGTCCGGGCGGAAGGATCGGCATGGGCGACAGGATGACGCGGGCGGAGTGATGGCCGCCTGCACATCCCGGTTGCCGGCCGGTCCGCCCACCTGCTCGGCGGCGGGAACACCCGCGCAGCGGTCAGGCCTGCCCGCCCCAGGCCTCCTCGACATTGGCCAGCACCTCGCAGTCGCAGCCGCCACCCTGCCCGAGCAGCCACGGGACGATGCCGGCCTCCGGCAGCCCGCGTGCCAGCAGGAACGCCCGGGTCAGCCGCAGCGAGTGATCGCAGCCATGCTCCAGCGCCGCATCGAGGTGGTCGAACAGTGCGTGCAGGTGGGACAGCGCGATCGGCATCGCCGCGACCGCTTCCGCCCTGCCGCGCTCGGCGGCCCCGCGTGCCAGCGCCTTGCGGCGCGCCTTCTCATCCGAGGATGTCATGCTGCTGCCGTCCTGGTGCCGATGTGCGTGGATCGATGTGCAGCGTTCCAGGCACGGTGGATCGATGCACGTGGACTGCGCGCGGCGGCCGTCCGCCCTCACCGCTCCGGCAGCGGCTGCTCAATGGGCGAAGTTCTCGACGATGGACCGGCGGTAGTCCCATCCGGGATCTTCCAGGAACTCGATCGCCAGCGGATACCGCGGCTTGCCGGCCAGCACCTGGTTGAAGCCCTGCATGAAGGCCTCCTGGTCGCGCACGTACCAGCACAGTTCGCTGATCCCGCCGCCACGGATGACATGGGTCAGCAGGGCATCGCCTTCCGGCGCGTCCAGCGGCGCCAGATCGGCCTCGAACGCGTGCAGGGCCGCCAGGGTGTCCGGATCCGGCAGGCCCTCGTCGGCGTACTGCCATTCCACGATCACCGCGACCGGGAAGGCGGCCGGCTTCAGCCCGTCGGGGAACGCCTCGCGGATCTGCCAGACGCGCGGCCCATCCTCGGCATCATCGGTGTCGTACAGCGTCCAGTCCTGCCTGTCGGTATCCATCTCTGATCCTGTGCGGGGAAAGACCGGCGCATCGCCCGGCATGCCGGTCATGCCACACGTGTCCGGCCGGCAAGGCGCGAGCACCGGCCGCTCTGCGCCAAGCCATCGATTCTCAGCCGCGTCCATGGCACAGCGCAATCGCGCCCACGGCAAGGAACGCCAGCCAGGACAGATGGCGCCCGCGCGTGATCAGCAGCGGCAGCAGGGCAGACAGCAACAGCGTCCAGCCGATGGCGGCCAGCGCCCGCTGCGGTGTCAGGGTGCCGCTTCCAGCCTGCCACAGCAGCGCCGCCAGCCCCCACCACGCCACCGTGGTGATGTGCCAGGCGAACCGCAGGGTGCGCGTGGTGAACGCGGTACCGCCGAACAGGCGCGGAAGATCGTCGCGGCGGAACAGCCGCATCAGCAGGTAGCGCTCGCCCAGCGCCGAGTGCGCGGCGCCGATCAGCACCAGCAGCAGGGCCGACCCGTGCAGCGCGTTCATCGGCGGCACGCGCCTGTCATGCGCAGGCAGCGTCGCACGGACGCGCAGGCGGGCGTGGAGCGCATCGGATCAGACATGCAGCCGCAGCCCCTCGTAGGGCTGCACGGCCAGCGCGGCAAGCCGGCTGTGCAGGTCGCCGACGTGGAGTTCGAGCTTGTGCCCGTCCGGATCGAGGACGTAGAGCGACGCGCCCTCGCTGCGGTCCTGTTTCCATTCCACGGCGCCATACGCCCGCAAGGCGGCAGCGCGCGCCTCGAACTCGCCGGGCGCAACCGAGAAGGCCAGATGGGTGTAATCCGGATGCGGCGTGGTCCGCGCGGCAGGATCCAGCGACAGGCAGATCCAGTCCTCGCCGGCCAGCAGGTAGGCGCCGCGTGTCCACGTCGCCACCGGCGTCAGCCGCAGCACGCCGGTGTAGAACGCGAACGCACGTTCCAGATCGCCCACCGCCAGGGTCACGTGATTGATGCCGGTCACCATGCACTTTTCCGCGGACATGCCCGTGCGCACGCGTGCGAGTGTACGCGCGCCCCGCCACCAGCGCGGCCGTGCTCGCCCCCGACTGCGGGCCACGGTGCGCACCAGCGATGGCGCGCGCCGGTCGCTGGCTAACGAGTCGTGCTGATCGTGCGTTCGGAATAGCTGATCGTCGCGCCGTGCCGTTCCAGCCAGTCCACGCCGACGACACCGATGATCGGCCGCCCATCGGCGGCGAGTGCCCTGACCACATGGCCCAGATCCATGATCCGGAACGTG
>Ga0075364_10000077_pt1 | contig 38648 bp, 47 predicted proteins | sample EndMetdeltDD1764_FD_71517 | JGI IMG/M metagenome (GOLD analysis project Ga0075364, IMG submission 71517) | Populus endosphere microbial communities from Tennessee, USA - Endosphere MetaG P. deltoides DD176-4 | ecosystem: Host-associated > Plants > Roots > Endosphere | place: USA: Tennessee... | reverse complement strand
CCAGATAAGATTCAGGTAACGACCCGCTTCCAAAACACAGGCAACGTGCAAGAAGGTCCATTTGGTAAAGTGACGGTACAGCAAGACGACAAAAAAGTCGTTTACGAAACTGACTTCAACAACAAAAATCCTCGCGATATGGTCCTGCCTGACAGTGCACGCCGTTGGGATATTCCTCTCAAGAACATCGGTGCTTTCGGCCACTATACGGTGACGGCAACGTTTACGTACGGCAAGGACAACCAAACGATCGACGTATCCAAATCGTTCTGGGTAATCCCGCAGATGGTCATCATCGGAGCGATCGTCGGCCTCCTCGTGCTTATCGCCCTTATTGTAGGTGTCGTAATGTTCCTGCGAAACTACAAGCGACGCATTTTGCGCAATCACGGCGGTGGCGGCCTGAGTACCCGGCGCTAGCCAAAATATCGTACAATAGGACGTATGGATTATTCTGTCGTACGCTTATCGAAAGATGATTTAGAAACGATGCGCGAGCTGAACGTGGTGTTCGGCAACGCCTTCGAAGATTCGGAAAACTATCATAACCACAAGCCAAGCGACGACTATTTGCGCGACTTCCTAGCCGATGAACGCAATATGGTCGTCGTTGCGCGTCGGGACGGTGGGGTGATTGGCGGTCTTGTCGCCTATACCCTCGACAAGTTTGAGAAGGAACGGCGCGAAGTATACTTGTATGACCTCGCTGTTTTATCGGGCCATCGCAAGAAAGGCGTTGGACGCCGGTTGATCGACGAGCTGAAAATCATAGCTCGCCAAGCAGGGGCGTACGTGGTGTTCGTCCAGGCCGACGAAGGTGACGAGGCGGTCAAATTTTACGAGTCGTTGGCCCCGTCCGAGAACCTGCGCACGCGAAATTTTGATTTTGACGTGTAAATAAGCAAAAACTCATCTTATACAATAAAAATGATAAAATAACGAAGTATGAAACGTCTGCGTTCCAGCTATTTAAAGTGGCCTAATTTATTGCTGATAGGGGTGCTAGTACTCATCTCATTTTCGATTCGGCCAAGTATCACGCATCCAACGCCTGCTAGGGTGCAAGAAAAAATCGGCTTCATAGGCGACTCTATCACGCATGGCCCAAAACAGGGATCAGGGGCCGTCGAGGCTGAGATGGCGGATCTTCGAGGTAACTACGTGGCTGTAAACAAAGGGGCGAACGGTACCACCTCGGCCGACTGGTTGCCTGGCGGCTTGAGATTCGACGAAGCGCTTTCGACCTTCAAAACCCAAAACGTCCACACTGTTTCTATCATGCTGGGCACGAATGACGCACGCCGCGACCAGGAAACCTCGCCGGCGACGTACCGAAGGAATATGGAAAGGATCATTGAAAACCTGCTTGGGTCCGGCGTGGTGACACGAGTGGTCGTCAACTATCCACCATATGTTATTCCGGGGGCGCTAAAACTTTGGGACGGTCTTTCGACGGTCCGGTTGAAGTTATATGCGCTCCAGCTGGACGAGATCGTCAAGCAACGAGGCGTTACGAAAGGGGATGCCAAGGCCTTTGGGTATTTCGAGCAGCACCCATACCAGCTGACGGACGGAGTCCACCCCAACGCTACGGGAGCCGAAATACTAGGGAAACTCTGGGCGGATGCGTATAAGAAAGCGATCGCCGACGAGATTTCCAAGCGGCAACTATCCTCTCTTGCCGTACCTTCGTATAGCTAAGTATGTGTAATATATAAGTATGTGTTGTAAAACTTTAAGCATAAGCTTACAATGAAATGAAGATAGGATAACACACAAGACTTTGAGGAAATCGGAGCATGAAATTAACAAGAAAAAGCCAGTATAGTACAGTAGCCGTCATGATGTTAATGGGGGTCGTTGGACTACCAACAGCGGTCGGAGCGGCAACGACTTCTACGACAATCAACTCCGCGATCAGCTCGGTCATCAGCGTGTTTACCAGCAACGGCACGGTAACAGCCAACGTGACTCCTACGGGCGCCGGAGCGCAAACGATCGCAAGCGACACGCTGACAGTCAGTACGAACGACACGCTTGGCTACACGTTGCAATTGGCCGATTCTGACGCGACTACCACGCTTGTTTCCGGTGCTAACAGCATCGCAGCATCATCAGGCTCACAGGGAACCCCAATCGCGCAAGCGGTCAATACGTGGGGATACCGGGTTGATGGCATTGGTGGATTCGGTGCTGGTCCAACCTCAGGGCAGAGCAGCGCGGCAATCAGTGGCACGATCAAATTCGCGGGCGTGCCGGCTAACTCGTCACCGAACACCATCAAGACGACCGCGACGACCGCAAGCAACGATACGACTACCGTTTGGTACGGAGTTGCTGCGAATACCACACAGCCAACAGGTACGTATAGTGATACGATAACCTACACGGCAACGGCGAACTAATTGCCGCGAAGGGGCTAGTTATAGTGAGACTTATTCGAAAACGACTTGCAGTAGGCATTCTTGCCATCGTTCTTATGGGATTGGGGCTGACAGTGCCAAGCGCGCATGCAGCTTCGGGCGGCCTGACTATTTCGCCTACTTCGGTGGACGTAAAGGTGAAGCCGGGCGGATCGTACAAAGGCGAGATGCTCGTCATCAACCAAGGCGAGCTCGACGTATCGTATAAGGTATACGCGACGCCGTACAGCGTGACCGGCGAAGAATACAAGCCGTACTTCACTCCAATTCCTGGCGCTGCAGACATTACGAAATGGATCACGTTCGGCGCAAAAGGCAAACTGCTTAAAATAGGCACTCAAGACACGATTCCCTATACCATTACAGTCCCAAAGGGAACGGGGGCGGGAAGCTATTTTGGAACGGTTTTTGCTGAAACCGAAGACAAAGGCGGCTCTGGGGTCATTACCCGAAAGCGCGTAGGAATGGTCGTTTATCTTAGGGTGCTTGGTGACGCGACCGAAAAAGGCAGTGTTTCTGCATGGGATGTCCCTTGGATTCAAGAAGCGCCCTTCAAGGCGGCCATCAAGATGACGAACGAAGGTTCCGTCCATTATGATGCCAAGGTAAACGTCCGGGTGAGTGACTTGTTCGGCGGAGTGAAACTAGCGTACACTCGCGACCCTATAATTTTGCCACAAAAGATTCGCAGTATTCCTGTTATCTGGGAAAACGGGGCGACCTTTGGTTTGTTCAAGGTTGACGGCGAGGTGACATACCTAGGAAAAACCGAAAAGCTGCCAACGCGGATCGTCTTTATTGCCAACACGCCTATGCGGCTTCTGGTAGCAGGCATGCTTATCGTCTTCATTGCAATCGTCGTCGTACTCGTACTGGGGAGAAGGCGTGCGGTGGCACCTCGTAAAGAACAGTAAGCTCGCCGTCGTATCGAGCTTCCTGGCGGTGGTAGGCCTGCTTTCGCCGGCATCGGCCATGACGACCGTCCAGTCGCAGGTGTGCGAAGATTTTCTTGCCCCTGCTATCGTATCGCCGAGTGACGGCACGCAGACGACGGAAGCATCGGCAATGATCGAAGGAACCGGCGAGCCGGGAAAAACAGTAGCGATCATGAAGGATGATGTCAGCCAAGGCGTGGCGACGATAGCTTCGGACGGTTCGTTCGGGTTTACTGTTACGCTTGAACAAGGTGATAACGAACTGGTTGCTCGCGAGACTAATGAGTGCGGTACGGCCAAGGATTCGCCTGCCATTACTATTATTGCCGATTTGCCGGTGCCGCCTGTAGAGGAACCCACTACACCGGCCGGGAATCCTCCCGCTTCGAACCAGCCCGAACCTCAACCTAGCACGAGTGAGCTAGGGCGTCCTATCACACGCCACCCTAGTTCACCCGGCTTTGAAAAGCCCGTTATAACCCTGCCGGGCGATGGCGCGGTAGTATATAGTGATACGTTCTTGATGGAGGGGACGGCATATCCGGGCAGTTTGGTGACTGTTTATGTAAACGACAAAAGCCAGGCTCAGGTAGTTAGTTCGAGCCGCGGGGTGTTTCGGGTGAGGATAGTGCTGGAGCAAGGCCAAGATGTTATAAAAGTACTTTCGACGTACGCTGGAAAGTCGGCCATTTCTGATACGGTAACGGTCACGTATATAAAAAAGGTAACCGCCGTTTTGACCCGGCCTCTGTCGTCGAACGAAATCGCAACGACGGCTGTCACGGCTGGAGCCGCGGTGACAGGCGGTGCGGCCGTGGCCGTAGCAATCAACTGGTCACTCCATAAAAGCGGGTTCAAATTAAAGTTTTGGCGGCGAAAATAATGCGAAACAGGTTGCTTGTCGCCATGGCGTGTCTCGTAGGCTTGCTAGTAGCCGGCGCGCCGATAGCTTTAGCAGATACTACCGACTCGACGGTATATGGGAGCGGCAATTATGGTGACTGCGACTATGGGTCGTGCACTATCACGCTTTCTAGTGGTGGTACGACGACGCTGAACGTGGCACCGACACCAGCAGGAAAATGCACCGTCCAGAGTGATACGGCATCGGTACTGACGGACAGCACTGCTGGGTATAGCCTGACAATGACGACCAGCACGACCAACAACGCCATGACAAGCGCGAGCGGGAGCATTTCCGCCGCCTCCGGGACCGCGGCGTCTCCTGCGATACTCTCCATGAACACCTGGGGATATAGGGTGGATAGCTTGGCAGGTTTTGGGACTGGTCCAACGAGCGCGCAGAACAACGGGAGCATCCCTAGCGTTTCTTTTGCCGGCGTTCCCCCGAGCAACTTGGCCGCGACCCAAGTGGCATCATCGGGCGGCCCGGCCAACCCAGCGGCAACGACCACTGTTTGGTATGGATTATGTGCTGACTCTAGCGTACCGGCTGGCAACTACAGCGTAACCGTCACGTATACGGCTGTTACCAACTGATATCCTACGTATATATCCGTTGACGTAATGACGGCGAGCAGGGTATGATAAACATAAGCACCAGGGGGAAATATGATCGATTTGGAGCAGCTTGCTACAAAGGTGGCCAAGCGAGAAATTACTCGTAAGGAATTTTTGGTTTTGACGGGTGGAAGTTTTCTGGGAATGATCAGTGTTTTTCGTGTACTGCAGAATCTCAATACCCCCGAACTTGTAAAGAGCGATAAAGGCGTATTCGGCGAGCGTGAATACGGCCGTCCCGATCCTGTTGAAGTGGCGAAGGTAAAGGCCAAAGGCTTTAGCCAGGACGTCTTTGGGTAATGGCCCGATTACCGATCGTAGGCGGCGATGCCGGAAACTGGGGTACGATTCTCAATACCTTTCTTCAGGTATCGCATGCTTCCGACGGTACGTTAAACAGCGGCGTCGTTGGCGCGACCCAAACCAATCTTCCTTCGGTCGCGGGCGGCATGCTGCTGCGTGGCACGTTTGCTTCGCGCCCGGCAGCAGGTAGTACCAACAGTGGGCTGTACTATCTGGCCACCGACAATAACGGGGGTACGGTCTACCAATCGACCGGAAGTGCTTGGGTGCAGGTAGCGGCGGGTGCGACTCACGGTGCGACGCACAGTACTGGCGGTCCGGATGCGCTAAGTGGCAACATCGATGCTATCGCGCGCCTGGCAATCGCTAAAAGCGGCACGACGACTGGCTCGCGGCGGATGCTCAACTTTATTCCGGGAACGAATATCAACATTACTACCGCCGATGATTCTGGAAACGAAAAGGTAGACGTGACGGTCGCGATTACTGGTAGTGTGGCGCTGGCCAATGGTGGTACGGGCGGAACGGACGCAGCAACGGCCCGAACCAACCTCGCCGTGGCGCAGGCATCCGGCTTCGCGAAGATGACGGTGGGGACGGTGGCGCCGAGCAGTCCGTCCGTCGGTGATTTATGGGTGGATACAAACTAAGGTAGGAACATGGCAACAAGACTCAAGACAGTACAATATAGCTTTCCGGTGTTGGCATCTCTCACGAACAACACGCTGACCAACATGACTCAAATCACGGTGTATTTGCCAGAAACGGGCACCAAGACGTTTCGCAAGGTCATAGCCAAGGTAACCGCCGATGACATCGTGACGGCGACGGGTGGCTCTATTGGAACCCGTACGGTCAACTTGCGCCTTGGTGCGGCTGGTTATACGAGCAACAGCAACGCCAACACGCTGACGAACTCGGGTGAGAACCTGAGCGTGTATTACTCGGCCGACTTTACTTCGCATTTTACGACCAACTGGACGGGCACCTCCATGACCTGCGACGTGCAAGTGCTTATGAACCAAACGACCGGTACGACGCTGAATATGGTCAACGTGTGCGTGACGCTCGACATCACTTACGAATACGACGATACCTCGACGACCCAAGTAAAGACCGTGTGGATTCCGTTGAACGCACCCGTAGCTGCGCTTGCCACGGCCAAGCCTGGCGCGGCAACTGATACCATTCCTGCCCTCGACACGTACTTACCAGAAGCGAGCAAGACGTATCGGAACATGTTCATTACGGTGCAGGGAAACGAAGCACGTAACGCTGCCACGACTGATCATACGCTTTCGCTTCAAATCGATGCGCTCACGGCTCAAACCTCGGGAGCCTACGCTGGTGCGCTGGCAACGGACCGTTGGTATAGGTACATATGGAACATGACCAGTCTTGGCATGACCACCAATGCGACGCACGGATTTTATATATGGGCATCGGTGGCACGCGCCAATCATCCGCAGGTATGGATGACGGTGACGTACGAGTTCGACGCCACGACCACGACCAGTGTCATGCAGTCGCTCATGCTACCGATGGAATTCAACTCTCCTATGGGCGGCGCCACGTCGAGCGACTACCAACGTGCAAGCCGTGAGCTATGGATCGAGGAGCCGGCAACGATAACACTGCAGCGCTTGGCTGCCTATATATTTTGGGACCAATCAGGGAACATTGGTGGGCTGAACGCACGTGTAGGGACTGGCTCGTTCGTTACGTACACCGACACCGCATCAACGCTAGCGGGCGGTAATGGCTGCATGGTGCGCAATGATGCCGGTGCTACCTTGGCGCGTGGGCGCAATACGCTGCAAGCGGATGTATATCGCACCGATACGACCGATCTTGGCGAGAACCTCTGCGCCTTTTGGATCGTGAACTACACTTCTGGCAAACACGCTAGTGGAGTAGGGACTCACAACAAAACGGTATTCTGGAATCTCTCTACTACTGGCACGGCAGCGGCGGCCGAGACCGTTACCATTGCTGCGACGGCGCCGTCCATCCCCGAGTCGAACTACTTCCTTTCGTCGGTAGATACAAGATACGAGTATATTAGCAGCAGCACGGGGTCGCCGGCCGGAGTGTCGGTATTAGTTGAGCGCCTCGCTGCGGAGGGTGGGGTAAAATGGGAGACCGCCTATATCGATATCGGCGAGACCGACCCCGAAGTCGGCCTGCACACCTGTTACTCTCAGGTGACCGGTTTATTTTACCGGTGGCCGGGTGACGCCAGCTCGACCCGTATCGCGTTCCAAACGGCTCGTCGCTGGAAGACAACGCTTTCTAACAACTGTACGGCTTTTGATACGCTCGAGCTTTTGTTTACCTACCACGCTATCACGTACACGGTGGCGGATTCCATCAGCGGCTTTACTGGAACGGCATACCTCGATTTATGCCGGACGCTTACTGATGAAATGGTGTTATCGACGACGCGATCGGGCGATGGGTCTTTTAGCTTTACGTGGTATGACAATACCGAATACCTGTTTCTTTCTGTCAGTGATGCATCTAATGTCGTCGGCAGGTCGCAAGACAGCTTGGCGGTGTAGGGGGCGGCATGTCGTTTCGTGTCGTCGCAAACCAAAGTACCGGCTTCAGTGTCACGATGCCAGTACTTCCGTTGGCGTCGTTTTACGACGACTTTAACGACAACTCGCTCGATACCGCAAAATGGACGCAGTGGACCTTCGGTGATACCGTCGAAACCGGCCAAACGCTACAAATACAATCCAGCACGGCTTCGGGTGCGTATAAGGGAATGAACTCGGCCGTCAAGGGGAACTTGGTGGGGTCGTATGCCCATGTCGAGGTCCCTCATGTCCTTACCGGACTGACGAGTGCCAGCACGATGCTCCAGGTCGGACCGGACGACCAGCACACGATGACCCTGTACGTCGGCGGCACGACGTTCGCGGCCGAGTACCAAATCAATGGCGTGTATACGACGCCGGCAACGACTCCGTACAATTCGACGACGCATCGCTGGTGGCGCATCCGCGAATCGGGCGGAACCATTTATTACGAATATTCAGCCAGCGGTGCGTCATGGTCGGTGCTTACCTCGATTGCCGCGCCGTTCGCGGTAACGAGCGTCCGCATATCGCTCTTCGTGGGAACCGAGGCAGTAAACGCGACGACCGACACGGCTATTTTCGATAATTTAAATGCGTTTCCCGTGGCTACGCTCCCCCGCGGCCAATATAGGAACGATCAGTACACTCCGGTGGCCGTGGGCGCTACTTCGGGCGGGGATGGCGCTTCGAACAACCTTTGGCTCGAAGCGGATGTCTCCAATGATACGCCAACGCAGGCTACTACCTTGTTCGCGGAAGCTCGCCTGACGGGCACCTCGTTTACGAACGCGGCAACCGCGACGGCTGCTGCCGTCACGTTTAAGCAGGCGACGCTGCCAACCTCGCGGCGCGGGTCGGTCATGGTGTACGATGCAAAAAACAAACGGTTCGTTTTGTTCGGCGGATATAACGGCACCGTTCGTTACAACGAGGTATGGGAACTTTCGGCGGATACGGCATACCATAGGTGGAAAAAACTGACGCCAAGCGGAACAGCGCCAGTGGCAAGGAACTTATGTGCCTCGACCTATGCGCGCGGCACGACATCGGGATCGGTCGATAAGGCCTACATGGTCATATGGGGTGGCGCCGACCCGGGCGATAGGAACGACATGCTTATTTTAGACGTATCAACCCCTGGCTCCGAGGCCTGGACGACGGTTTCGCAAACCAACGCGCCAAGCGCACGTGACTATATCACCCACCACATGGCGGCGAAGGTGACGGCATCGAATACCATCGATATCTACCTGTTTGGCGGCTGGGCTTCGAGCCGTGTGAACGATTTGAACCGGTGCACGCTGAACGTGAATTCGCCGGGCAGCGTCACCTGGACGACCCTCAAGGCGAACGGTGCGGCTGGCAACCCGTCCATTCGTTCGGGCGCTGCCATGATATATGACGCCGCGAATGACCGGCTGGTTATTACTAGCGGTTACAACGGCTCGACCTACCTAAGCGATGTATGGCAATACAGTATCAGTGGTGGCGCGTTCACGCAACTGAGTCCTACCGGCACGACTCCAGGCGGGCGCGAACTTCCAAGTATTGGGTACGACAGCGTTAACCAGCGGCTTATTTTGGCAGGCGGCTGGCAGGGAAGCGCTACTGCCAACCGCAATGACGTATTGCAGCTTTCGCTCACGTCGGGTAGTGAGGCGTGGACCCAAATAAAGAGCAATGACACGAGCAACCAAGGTGTCTTTCCATTCTCGAACGCCTGCGCGGCGGTGGATACGGCCCGCAATATCATGGTCATATCAACGCTGTATGGGTACGATAGCACGGATAAATACGTATATGCGTTCAACATGAACAACACGTCGGCGACCGCGCCTGTCTATGGACTTATGGTAGCTGATGATTTTCGTGCCCGTGATGCCCCGGCGTATGTTTACAACAGTGCTCGCGGCGAGCTGCTGCTTATTAATGGGTATAGCGCGATGGATGACGACGCTACCATCGCGAACGGCGAGCACGTCTCGGAAATATGGGCGTATGATCGTACGAACAGCAAGTGGCGGTATGCAGCCAAAGGCCCGTTTGGCATGACGCAGTGCGAAGGTGGCCTTGCCGTGTATGATTCGGCTAACGATAGGGTAATATTCTTTGGCGGCCTAAGGGGCACGAGCCAAATGAGCAACGATGTCTGGGAGCTGAAGGCGGATGCTCATGGCATGTACAAGGCAACAAAACTTTCGCCTTCCGGTACGTTGCCGGCGCAGCGTTGGCTCATGGCGGGGTGTTACGATGCGGCGAACCACCGTATGGTGGTATGGGGTGGACAGAACAATTCGACGATTTTGGGCGACGTATGGGCACTTGACCTTACGCAGGGTGCCGAAGCCTGGTCACAGCTAACGCCTACTGGAACGGCACCGACGGCAGCTTGGCAATCCGCGTACGTGTTCGATCCAAGCACGAGCCGGTTGTATGTTCACGGGGGGCAGACGGGTGCCAGCTACACGTCGCAGCTGTTCTATCTGAACGTCAGTACGACCAACGGCGTATGGACTGATACGGGCGTGACCGGCGGGTTGTCGCTGCGTGGTGCGGTAATGGGGTACGATAGCACGAACCAGCGGCTTATATGCTTTGGCGGCTTTGACGGCACGGTCGTTAATAATACCGTTCGCTACACGAGCACGAGTGCGTTTTCGGCCTGGAATACCGTCACCACCACCAACACGCCAGCCGCGAGGCGTAGTGCGGGAGCCGGTATGATAGGCAGTGTGTTCGTGGTGATGTGTGGCCGTCCGGTAAGCGGGACATGGTTTAGCGATACCCAGGAACTCGATATGAGCTTGGCTCCAGCCGCATGGTCATGGACGGCGCGGTCGCCGAGGATTTACCAACCCATCGCCATCGCGCTTACGGGACTCATCGCCGGGAGCTACCATTGGCAGGCGTGGTCGTCGGGCACGACGAACGGTGGTCCGCCGGTGGCATTTGGCAACAATGCCGAAAGCGCTGCCGATTTTACGATGCCATCGATTGCTGGTCAGGTGAAGGTTTATAACGGCTCGTCTTGGCTGGACAAACCCGTCAAGGTGTGGAGCGGCTCGGCCTGGATAACAAAACTAGCTAGGTACTGGGACGGCTCGGCGTGGCAGCCGAATTCGTCAGGCGTGACAGTGGCGAGCTTCAACGCGCTTGCCCCAAGTGCTTCGGGTGCCGTCGCGACCAATACGACCAGCATATCGTGGACGCATAGTTGCATCGGATCGAACCGTTACCTTGTCGCCGCCGTCGCGGTGGGCGGCGCCGGCGCCTCAATGACGACGACGGCAACCTGCAACGGCGTCGCGATGACATCGTTAGGTAAGCAAAAGTCGAATAATCAGAATGATGGCTACGTCGAAATGTTCGGCATTATTCCGCCCACTGGAACATGTACGATCATCGTGACGGCGAGCGCGACCGTCAGTCCGGCACTCGTTGGTGGATCGCTCAGCTTTACATCGGTCGATCAGTCGTCACCGGTCAAATCGGTCACGCCGGCATTTGGTGACGGTACCAGCATCCAGGCCGCTCCAACCGGTGCGGTCGGTGATATTTTTGTCGATGCGACCTGCTGTGGATCGCCGATGAGCACGTCGTTGCAAACACTTCGGGTACAACAGAACCACGATAGCAATACAGGCGCCGGCAACCTCTCCATGTCGACGGCGCTCGGGGCTGCATCAGCAACGATGGGCTATGCTTGCCAGAGCGACTGGTGGGGAATTATCGCGGTAACCCTGCGCGCCTCCTAGGCCATGCCGACGTAACGACGGCTTTGCTATATAATGGTTTTAGTATAAATCAAAAAAGGGTGCCTTATTTATGATCAGTTATCTCCGTTCCACCAACTACCGCCCGGGTATTAAAGAAATCGCCGGGTTGCAGCCGGGTACGTGGGTGAGATCGGAGCGTCCTAGTGACGATGAGCTCGAGACACTGATAAAATTAGGAATCGATCAAGATATTCTTAGTGATGCGCTTGACCCGCACGAGGTGCCGCGTGTCGAACTCGAAGGTGATTGGACATACTTCATTACGCGCCTGCCGGATACCGATGATGATTTCAACGATTTTACGACACCGATTTTGTTTGCGCTAGGTACCGAACATATCGTTACGGTAAGTCGCGATCCACTGGGCCGTCTATGGCAGCCATTCATCGACAAGGCCGACGCGCCTACGACCCAAAAAACCAAGATTTTCATGCTGATGGTCGACGCGATTGCCGGCCAATATCAGCGACGCGTGGCTTCGATCAACCGGCAGATGCGAGCATCGACCAACGACGTACGCACGCTCCGCCCTCAGGACATCGCAACTTTCGTGGAGTACGAACGCAAGCTGAACGACTACCTGGACGCGCTTATTCCCACCAACACGGCGCTCGAAAAGCTTCTTGGTGGCCGCCTCCTGAAACTATACGAAGACGACCGCGACGTAGTCGAGGATCTCTCGATCGATCTCGAGCAGCTGATTGCCCGCTGTAAAAGCTTGCTTCGTACCATTACCAACGTGCGCGACTCGTACCGTGCGGTAATGGATACCCGGCTGAACGAAACGCTCCGTATCTTGACGGTCATTACGTTAGCCTTGACCATTCCGACCATGATTGCCGGCTTGTACGGCATGAACGTGCCACTGCCTGGCGAGGGGAATCCGTGGATGTTCTGGATCGTGATAGCGGTAAGCGCGCTTGCGGCGCTCAGTCTTAGTTACTATTTTACAAAAAAACGCTAGCTACTCTTTCGGTCCTCATGAGCCTATAATAGTAGTAGAGGAGGGCGAGGGTATGAACGAGGATGAAGCGCGGCAAAAAATACGAGCGGCATATAATAAGCTACGGTCATATCGTGGCGAAGATGACGACTCCGTGAAACTTAGCAGCAGCACCGTCGAGCAGCATATCGATGCTATTCGCCAAGCAGGTGACGGTGAGTGGAAGCAAGCGGTCGCCATGGAGTATATCCGTAATTTCGAGGAACAGGTCGAAGGAGAGGTCGAAGAATCAGCACCAGCATTTCGCCGCGAAGCAGCCGAAGACGCCATTACTATAGAGGCTACCGACGATCCTTCGAAAGACCTTGGCGTGTCGCGGCGCGAACTGCGTGACGAGCTCGATCGTTTTGATGCTGATGACGACAGCGAAGACATGCGCGAATATATCGAAGATGCCGACGACATTGCCGGCGAGGATGAGCGGTACCGATACCGCGACTAAAGAATGAAGACGACATTACTATCCGACCAAGTAGACGAGCGCGAAGTGCGGGTTATTTTGCGTGAGCTTGAGTCGGTACTGGCGGGCGAGGTCGCCGGCGATGTCGTTGAATTTGGTTGTTACGTCGGCACGACGAGCGTCTTTTTGGCCGAACGTTTGAAAACAACCGGCCGGAAGCTTTATTTGTACGACTCGTTCGAAGGCTTGCCGCCCAAAAGCCAAGAAGACGAAAGTCCGGCAGGAATGCAGTTCGTGACCGGCGAGCTGCTGGCGACCAAAAAACAATTGATCCGCAACCTCAAGCAGGCAAACGTACCGATGCCGGTTATAAAAAAGGGGTGGTTTTCTGAAGTAACCGTGTCGGATGTTCCGGGAACTATTGCCTTCGCGTTCCTGGACGGCGACTATTATCATTCGGTACGTGATCCGCTTGCGCTTATATGGCCGTTTTTGGCGCCTGGTGCTACTATTATTGTTGACGATTATGCCAACGAAGCCTTGCCGGGTGCGGCAAAGGCGGTTGATGAGTGGCTAAAAACTCACGCTGGCCGAATGTTAGTTGAGCATTCTTTGGCAATTATTCATACTTGACATACTTTTCATACTTGCTATACTTACTACAGCAAAGGAGTACTAAATACATGGGAAAACCCCTCATCACCCCTGATAAAAAGCTTTACGGCACCGCGACCGTTGGAACCAAAGGACAAATTGTCATTCCTTCGGATGCCCGCGACGAGTTGGATATCAAGCCTGGTGATCGTCTCTATGTCATGAATGCCATGAACGGTGCTGGCGTCGTTCTTCTGAAAGAAGAAATGCTAGAGTCGTTCGTCGAACAGATCATGGCGCAAGTCGAAGTATTTCGTACGCTTAAAGAAGAAAAAGATAAGGAGTAGATATGCACCATCACTTGAGCCTGCGTAGCAAGCTTATTATCATGGCGTCCGTCATGGCAAGCTTGTTCCTTGTGGCGCTCGACCAAACCATTATTTCGACGGCCCTTGGCAAGATCGTCGAAGATTTCAATGCCTACTCGTCGCTTTCATGGGTCGTAACGGCCTACTTGATCACGACGACGATAACCACGCCGATCGCCGGTAAGTTTTCCGACATGTTCGGTCGTCGCACCGTCCTGTTGGTCGGCGTGACCATCTTCACGCTTGGATCGCTGCTTAGCGGGATGAGTGGTGATGTCAACCAGCTTATCATGTTCCGGGCCCTGCAGGGTATTGGTGGCGGTATCATTACGGCCAATGCCTTCACGATCGTTGGCGACCTGTTCGCTGCCCGTGAACGTGGCCGCTGGCAGGGGCTGATTGGCTCCGTATTCGGTATCGCATCGTTCATCGGACCGCTGCTCGGCGGCTTCCTTACCGAATCGCACCAAGTCCTTAACTTCGTGACCGATTGGCGCTGGACGTTCTTCATCAACATTCCAGTAGGCATTCTTGCCTTCGCGATCATCGCTATTTTCTGCCCGCCGCTACGGCACGAGAACAAGCCGAAAGTCGACTACGTCGGCGCCGGCCTGCTTGCGGTCGCGCTGGCAACATTAGTGTTGGCCGTCGACAACACGGACAAGATTTTCTCGGGTCTTCTGGACGCGACCGGCATGAGCCTCGTGACGCTCCGCATCATAATGGCTGCTATCGTGGCCGCATCGGTCGCCGGCTTCATCGCCGTGGAGCGTCGTGTCAAAGAGCCGATCTTGAAGATGGATTTCTTCCTGAACAAAAACTTCCTCGTGCTGACGGCCGTGGCTATCTTCGTGGGTGCTGCCATGCTCGGTTCGATTCTGTATTTGACCCAGTTCAACCAGCAAGTATTCGGCGCTTCGCCTGAAACGTCCGGCCTTATGCTGCTGCCGATGATCGGCGGACTGATGGTCGCCAGTATCGCGACCGGCCAGCTCGTGTCGAAGGTAGGGAAGTACAAGCGCTTCATGGTCGTTGGGTTCGTGCTTTCTAGCGTTGCCATCGCCATGCTTACCACGCTCAACCCATCCAGCTCATTCCTTCAGGAGGCGATCATCATGGTGTTCGTCGGCGCCGGTATCGGTATGGCGATGCCGCTCATGAACATTGCCGTCCAAAACGAGTTCGAGCAAAAATACCTTGGTATGGCAACCAGCTCGGTCCAACTGTTCCGCGGGCTTGGTTCAACGATCGGTACGGCGGTATTCGGAAGCATGCTGACGTTAGGTATTACCAACGCGCTGGGTGACATGAACAAGGACCCGTATGTCCAAACGTTAAAGCAAAACCCTGCGGCCGTGCAGCAACTAGGTGACATCAATGATGCCAACACGCTTCTAAGTATCAACGCGCCGCAAACCAAGGATAAGATTACCGAAGGTTTTGACGAAGCGCTCGCCAAGAACCCATTGCCGCAACCGGTGGCAGATAAGGTCAAGAAAGACTTCGAGAAAAAGCAGGACGATTACAGCAAAAAAATCGTCAACGCATTTTCTGACAGCCTGCACACGATCTTCGTGTCGACCGCGGCGATCATGGGTGTAGCACTGCTTCTCAGTTTTGCAATCAAGGAACGTCCGTTGCACGCCGCTTCTCCAGAAGAAACCCCTGGCGAATAGGCGGGATGTAAGGGCACGCTATCTAAAAACAAGGGCCATGGACGGCCCTTGTTTTTTGGCTTATACTGCTTATGTATGCTCAAGTACTATGTGAGGCGCAGTCTGGCGGAGGCGTTCGAAGAAGTGAGTCGGCCACCCAAGCAAGGGGTGTGGATTCATGGCGACAATATTGCCGAGCACGAGTTGGTGCAGCTTGCTGGTACATATGGGTTTGACCTTAATCTTATCCGCGACGTCCTTGACGTGAACGAGCTGGCTCGGGTTGATACCGAAAACGGCAAGGACCTCTACGTGTTCATCCGAACGGCGCACCGCACCAGGCAAGGCGTGGTAGTGACGACGCCGATATTGTTGGCCGTGAAGGGAACGGTATTCATCAACCTGTCGATGGCAAATACCGAGCATCACCGGCTGGCGCGGCCGAGCGTCATTGCCCAGGCGTCGGATACGATCAGTCTTTTGCTAGGAACGTTCGCGGCGGTCGTCGAAGAATACGAAGGATTCATGCAGCATACCTCGCATTATATTTACGACACCGAGCGCCGGCTGCGCACGCATGAAGTTACGAATGATGATTTCATCCGCTTCGTGACCGTCGAAAACAACCTCAACGAGTATCGCACGCACCTTAGCGGCATGCAGGCAGTTGCTGGACGTCTCCAGGAGCTCATGACTGATAAAGGCGACAAAGAGGCGGTAGAAGACATCGAGCTGTACATAAAACAGTTGCTGGTAGGAATCGCAAGCCTCAAGCAAAGCATTACCAGTATTCGCAATACCTACGGCATGATCGCCAACAATTCGCTCAACCAGCGTATCAAGGCACTCACCGTTCTTATGGCACTCATCGCGCTTCCAGGGGTGTTTTATGGCATGTATGGCATGAACGTCGCGTTGCCATTCCAGCATGAGCCGTGGGCGTACGGGGTAATATCGCTTTCGAGCATCGTGATAACGCTGTGCGTTTTTCTGTTCGCTAAAAAACGCGGCATTTTTTAGAGCGTTGTAAATTGCGCTATGAAAAGACGGTTGCTCCGTCTCTGTTTTTTCTCTATTATTAAAACATAAGCACCGTAAAACGGTGATGCGCTTGACGTGTGTATACACGTTTGTTACCATTATGTACGTGTCCCGCGCCAAAACACGTAAAATTTCATTTTAAAGGTCGAAGCGCGCTGGGGCTGCACATAGTACAAGGAGTACAAACTCACATGCCAATAGCTGTCGAATTTGTGTCTACGAGACGCAAAAAGATTGCAGTGGATGTGGTGCCTGCCGAATGGCAACTGTATATCGCACATTAGGACCTTTTTGGTCCACCCCCGAACTCTGACGAGTTATACCTCCGAGAGTTCACCCCATTACAAAAACAACTAAAAACACCCCAAGGCACCGGGGTGTTTTTAGTTGTTTGAAAACGGCTACTTAGACTCAGGTACCTTGATGCCGTTGGCTTTCATTTCGTTTACGAAAGCTTGATCGAGCTTGGCTTCTTCGCCCCAAGTGTCGTTGTCGATGGCCTTGCCGTTGAGATAAAGGGTAGGCGTGGCGTTAACGCCGATTTTCTTGCCGACCGCAATATCGTAGTTTATCTTTTGGGTTACCTTGGTGCTAGCCATGTCTTCCCTGAACTTGGTGACGTTCAGGCCGAGTGTCTTGGCATAGTCAGCAAAAAAGTCGGTCCGTTGCTTCGTATCGAGGTTTTCCCAGCTGCTTTGGTTGGCGTAAAGCACGTCGTGCATTTCCCAGTATTTGTTCTGGAGTCCTGCTGCTTCGGCTGCTGCCGCCGCCGCTTTGGCGTTAGGGTGCAGGCTGGTGAGCGGGAAGTTGCGGAAAATAAAGGCGACTTGTCCTTTGTACTTTTCGGTCACGCTCTTGACGGTCGGGTAGGCACTGCCACAACCAGGACACTGGAAGTCACCGTATTCGATAAATACGACCTTGCTGTCTTTCTTGCCAAAAACATGGTCGGCAATGTTACCAGACTGGGTGCTTGCCGTCTGAATTTTGTTGGCATCTACCTTGCTGACGTCGACTTTGTCCTTGCTTGAGACATAGACAAGCCCGACAAGCAGAATAACGCAGGCACTAGCAAAGATAATCCATGCTTTCTTACTCACTACTGTAAACTCCTTATGATTACTATAAATAGTGTAGTGGAAAAGGTGTGTCTCGGCAAGCGCGGATAAGGTACAATAAAGGGAATATGGTGTGGTTTTTGTCGTTTCTCAGTCTCGTCTCATTCGTAATTTTGGTAATGGTCAGTTCGGTGGTTCCCAGGCGGTCGCGCCTAAGCGAATTCGAGCTGCGACGACGCTTGCAGGCCGGCGACAAAAAAGCCGAGGAAGCGTTAGCTCGCGAGGAAGTGCTGGGTGATGTTTTGTCGATGCAACGCGTGCTCGGCGCGCTTTTCTTGGTGATTTTCGTAGCGTTGTCGGTAGTTGCTTTTAGTTGGTTTTGGGGAATTATCCTTGCGGTGATAGTTGCGCTAGAGTACGGCACGATTGCTCGTTTGCCGGTTGTTCACCAAAGGGCGCAGGCGCTGTACGAGCAATACGAGGAGCCGATCTTGCGATTCATCCATGACAACGAGGCTGTTTTCCGGCTGTTCCGAAACGTTTCTACGTCTGCCCAGGAGGCAACGCTCGACTCGCGCGAAGAGCTGGCGCACCTCATCAACGAATCAGGCCAGCTGCTTAGCGGTGACGAAAAAAAGCTGATGTTGCATGGCTTGGAGTTCGGAAGCAGGGAAGTGAGCGAAGTCATGACGCCGCGCGGCGTTATCGACAGCATTAGCAAAAAAGAGCTGCTTGGACCACTAGTGCTCGATACTCTGCATAAGACAGGCCATAGTCGGTTTCCGGTAACGGACGGCGATGTTGACCATATCGTCGGCGTGCTTCATATCCAAGATTTGTTCGTACTGGATGGCAAGCAGCGTTCGGCAACGGTCGAAAAGGCCATGGAGCCACGAGTGTTTTACGTTCGTGAAGACCAAACGCTCGAACGGGCGCTAGCGGCATTCCTTCGCACGAGGCACCACCTGTTCGTAGTAGTAAACGAATACCGTGAAACGGTGGGGCTGTTAAGCCTTGAAGATGTCATCGAAACGCTGCTCGGCCGCAAGATTATGGACGAATTTGATACGCACGAAGACCTACGGGCAGTTGCTGCCAAAAACCCTCGCGGCAACAACGAACCGCAGAAGCGCGAGGATGTCTAGCACTATCAGGGGTAAAGTGGTAAAATATTACTAAATGAACCAATGCGCGGTCACGAATAACAGCAATTCATGGGTCGGCTAGCAAGCCGGGCGTCTTTGCTAGCGATCGACCCTCACGCAGCCCTACGCATAATGACACTAACGAGGATTATTCTATGACACGAACACTTTCAGTCGAAGCGACATCGAAAGTCGGCGAGACAATAACGGCAGAAGGCTGGGTGCACACGCGTCGCGATCACGGCGGCCTTATCTTTATCGACCTACGCGATCATACTGGGTTGTTGCAACTCGTCATCCATCCAGGAACGGCAGAGGCGTTCAAGCAAGCCGAGGAACTACGCGACGAATACGTCATCAGCGCGACGGGTACCGTAAAGGAGCGCGAGGGCGATTTGAAAAACGACAAGATAGCTACCGGTTCGATCGAGCTGGTCGTTGAGGAGCTGCGCGTCCTCAACAAGGCGGATGTCTTGCCGATTCAACCCTTCGCGGAAGCGCAGGCCAATGAAGAGCTGCGCCTGAAATATCGCTATCTTGACCTACGCCGTCCTAAGATGCAGGACACGCTGAAAAAGCGTGCCGATTACTACAAGGTACTCCGCGCCTACATGGACGAACATGACTTTACCGAGGTAACTACGCCGATCTTGGCTAACTCCAGTCCGGAAGGCGCTCGTGACTTCTTGGTGCCCTCACGCGTGCACGTAGGGAAGTTTTACGCGCTTCCGCAAGCGCCGCAGCAGTTCAAGCAGTTGCTTATGGTGGGGGGCGTGTCACGCTACTACCAAATCGCTACCTGCTTCCGCGACGAGGATCCCCGCGCCGACCGTCTATACGGTGATTTTTACCAACTTGACCTTGAGATGGCGTTCGTCGAAGACGGCGAGATCGTTCGTGCGACCATGGAGCCGCTCATCAAGCAGCTGGTAACTGGTTTTGCTGGCAAGGAGCTGGTCTCCGAAACGGTTCCGCGTATTCCGTACCAAGAAGCAATGGATCGCTTTGGTTCTGACAAGCCCGACCTACGATTTGACATGGAACTTACCGACCTAAGCGAAGAGCTGCGCGACACGGAATTCGGCGTCTTCAAGAACACTATCGACGCTGGCGGTGTCGTGAAGGCGATTTGCGTCAAGGGCGCAGCAAGTCTGAGCCGTTCGCAAATCGACGGCTTTACGGCTATCGCGAAAAGCGAAGGCGCTGGCGGCTTGGCCTACATTACCTATGAAGGCGGCGAAACGAAATCACCGATCGCCAAGTTCTTGTCGGCAAGCGAGCTCGAAGCAATCAAGCAAAAAATGGGTGCTGGCGACGGCGACGCGATTTTCTTTGGAAGCGACAAGCGCGAAAAGGTCAGCAAAGTTCTTGGGCGCCTGCGCAACGAATTCGCAGCACACTTCGGCCTGAAAGATCCAAGCAAGGTCGCTTTGGCCTGGATCGTTGACTTTCCGTTTTATGAGTGGGACGAGGCAAACAAAAAGGTAGATTTTGGCCACAACCCATTCAGCATGCCGCGTGGTGGCGAGGAGGCGCTTCTTGCTGCCGACACCGACGAAAAGAAACTGGCCATCGTGGCCGACCAGTACGATATGGTCGCGAACGGTTACGAGATTTGCTCGGGCGCCGTGCGAAACCATAACCCAGAGGTAATGTACAAAGTATTCGGTGCGCTTGGCTACGATCGCGAATATGTCGAACAAAAGTTCGGTGCCATGCTTGGCGCGTTCAAGTTCGGTGCTCCGCCGCACGCCGGCTGTGCCTTTGGTATCGACCGTATTTTCATGGTACTCGTGGGCGAAGACAATATCCGTGAAGTGGTCGCTTTTCCAAAGAACGGTTCCGGCATCGATGTCATGATGAGCTCGCCAAGTGCTGTCGAACCGGCACAACTAAAAGAACTTGGACTGTAAATGAGCAGCGACGCCTACCGACGAACAAGCAAGAAAGCACTCGCCGTCGGTATTGGCGTCATCATTATCGTAGGCGCGCTTATTGGCTGGGCCTTCGTTGCCTCGACGCACCAAACGGCAAGTAACGCAGCCGCTGCAGCTTCGGCCCGCTCGGATAACGAGAAGGCGTACGAAAACATCGTCAGGGATAGCCTGAACGTATATCATTCACGCTACTCTAAGTACCCGCCTGATTACCAGGGGCTCATCGATGACATCACCAAGTCTCCTGATATTTACGGCGTCAACGATGAAGGTCTTGGTGAACTTAAAGAAATTGACGGCTGGCTTGCAAGTTTTTCCTATGTAAAGATAAGCGACAGCGATTACATGTTTACATACCAAGCAGCCAATTCGGGCCAAACAATAACCGTAACGAACGGATAGGTAGGATATGGAAGAGGGGGCACAAGAAAATACAACCGTAGGTCCGTCTGCAGAAGGCCGCCATTTCTTGGCTGTCTTCTTCCTTAGTTTTACGTGGGGAACATTCGGTGTTGATCGGTTTTACCTTGGCAAGATTGGCACGGGTATAGTAAAGTTAGTAACCTTTGGTGGCCTAGGCGTGTGGGTAATCGTTGATTTGGCACTGATCATGTCGGGGGCAATGCGTGACAAGCAGGGGCGACCCATGCTGGAGTACCAGCGATATAAAAAGTTTGCTGCTCGCACGGTGATTATCTTTGCCGTCGCACTTGGCATCATGCTGCTACTAACGGGTGGTTTGCTTATTTTGGCTGTTACCCAGGCGGTGAACGACTTCATGCAAAATAACCCTGGCGGATTGAACGGTTTGTTGCCGAGTGATGCCCAGCTTTTACCATAGCTTTTCTATCAAGCTATTGCTTTTTTGTCAAAATAATGCTAATGTATAGAAGTTGTCCAATTCAACACAAAAACATAATAAATATCACTGACGCGAAGAGAGGGTAGACGCTACAATCGTTGTGGCCACCCCGTCGCAGGAAAGGAGAAGTACATGGATGCAAACGTCCTCATCACGCTACTCACAATCACGGTCATCTTGCTTTCGATCGTCATTATTGCTTGGCTAACGGCCATCACGGTCGTCCTACTAAAGGTACGCCAAGTGCTAAAGAATATCGAAGCAATCACCACTAACGTCGCGTCGGCATCAGAGTGGCTTTCACCCGTAAAGCTGTTTGCCCAGGCGGCTAAGTTTTTCCGTAAGTAACAATAAAACAAAAGGAGAATAGAACTATGAGTAAATTAGCAAAAGTCGTTATCGCAGCAGCCGCAGGATTTGCTGCTGGAGTATTACTTGCACCAAAAAGTGGCAAGGAAACTCGTAAGGATCTAAAAGACAAAGCAATGGATGCCAAGGCAACCGCCAAGGATAAAGTCGCAAGCGTAAAGAAAGTTGCCAAGCAGGCAAGCAAAACAGCAGGTGTCAGCGCGGATAAAGCCCGTGCTGAAGCGTCTGAAATGATGGAAAGCACTCGCCGTTCAGGCAAAGTTGTTGCCACCGAGGCAGAGAAGCTTGCCAACGAGGCCAAAGCCCGTGCGGCTCGCGTCGCTGCCGACGCCAAGCGTACGGCGGTTCAGGTACAAAAGGACGCCGAAAAGAAACTTCGGTAATATCGCTAAACATAATAAAAGAGTCGCCTCCTGGGCGGCTCTTTTATTTTGGCGCGTTATCGAGCGAATGCCATACATACCAACTAGCAACCGATTCATATGGGTGCCAGTGATGGTTGGAAGCAACAAGCCGAACGCCGTCTGGCGTTGGGAGCTCCGAGAGTTCATAAAGCTGCTTGATGCCGCTACGAATGCCAAGGTCACCCGTCGGAAGAACGTCGAGCCGTCCCATGCAAAAAAGCAAGAACATATGTACCGTCCACTCTCCAATGCCTTTGACGGCGGTGAGTTCGGCTACGATCTCGTCATTCGTAAGTTGGTCGATCGTTGTAAATCGTACGTCTCCGTCCAAAATATGACGCGCTAGATCTTGCACGTACCGAGCTTTTGGTCGGGACAGGCCAACGCTACGCAACTCCTCGATGTCACGCTCGATGATTTGTTCCGGCAAAGGAAACGTGCCGTCAAACAAATCGATGAATCGCTGCTTGATGGTTGCGGCCGCCTTGACGCTGAGCTGCTGGCCGATGATACTGTTTACTAATGCGCGGTAGTAATCGGTGTGCGGGCTGAACGTAGGAAGCGGTGCGGTGGCAATCACCTTTGCTAGCACTGGGTCGGTGGCCGAAAGATACCTGGCGGCTTCCTCGAGCTGTGTTCTGAATACCGGACTCATAATTCTACGGGCGAGCCGAGCCGTTGGTAGGTGATATCATGTCGCTCGGCTGCCATTTGGAGCCATCGATCGGCCGACTCTTTGCCAAGCTCCGACAGCACGGCATCGTGGGTCGGGAAAGCAAGACGAGGTCTTATGAGCTCCAAAAAATCCATGGCGTCGCCGATTTTCAACCACGGGGCGCCAGCAGGAATGGCTAGCGTATCGACGGGTCGGCCCGGTAGCGTAAATGAATCGCCTGGATAATAGAGCAGGTCGTTTATCATGACGCCAAGGTTGGCGACGACGGGGACGGTCCGGTGAATAACGGCGTGTGTCCCGCCAAAAAACTCAAGGTCGAACGGTCCGATTGCAAGCTTGTCGCCGGTGTTCACGGCCTGCGTCTTAAAAACCTCGATTTGGGAAGTAATGCTTTCATGGCCGATGATGACAGCCTCTGGATTCTTGTCGACGATTGCGGCAAGCTGCTCGGGATCGTAGTGGTCAGGGTGCTCGTGCGTGATGATGACGGCTATGACCGTGTTCGATGGCAAGTAGTCGGTCGAGAAGTTGCCAGGGTCGACGACCAGGGTTTGGTTGTCTTTTTCAACGGTAAAGCAGGCGTGATCGTACTTGGTCAGTTTCATGTGGTTTCCTCCTTGAACCATTGCTTGAAGTGGGCGCGGGCCTTGCTGATTTTTGGTTCGATGACGATACTGCAGTAGCCAGCCTCCGGGTTTTTTTGGAAGTAATTTTGATGTTCTTCCTCAGCGATGAAAAATTCTTTCAAGGGCGTGACCTCGGTAACGATAGGATCGTCCCAGACCTCCTGCGCTCGTTTCTGGGCAAGCTGAAATTCTTGTTGCTGGCTGTCATTGGAATAGAACATGGCCGATCGGTACTGCGTACCGACGTCGGCACCTTGGCGGTTCAGCGTTGTTGGGTCGTGCATGACAAAAAACAAATCGAGAACGACGCTAGCTGGAATAATCGACGGATCAAACGTTACGCGGACGACCTCGGCGTAGCCAGTCGCGCCAGTCGCAACTCGGTAGTAGTTCGGCCTGCCTTCACCTCCGGCATACCCAGTTTCTACTTGCGAAACACCCTTGATTTGACGGTAGACCGCGTCCAAGCACCAAAAACATCCGCCGCCGAGTACAAATTGCATCATACTTCTAGTATACCCCCGTATAATGAAGAGGTGAATACGAAAGACTTTCAAGAGCTTGTTGCCGAAAAAGGTGCCGAGCTGTATCGCTCCATGCCCTGGCGCGACGACACGCGGCCGTATTATGTTCTCGTGAGCGAGCTGATGTTGCAGCAAACCCAAGTAGACCGTGTCATTCCTAAGTTCAACGAGTTTATCGCCCGTTTTCCAGATGAGCCGGCGTTGGCCAACGCGCCGCTTAGCGAGGTGCTCGTGCTATGGAACGGGCTCGGCTACAATCGTCGCGCCAAATACCTGCACGACGCGGCGAAGATGATAACGAGTGAATTCGGCGGAAATTTCCCTGTCTTGTACGAAGAATTGTTACGATTGCCGGGCGTCGGTCCAAACACGGCCGGGGCTATCATGACGTATGCGTTCAACCGGCCCGAGCCATTCATCGAGACCAATGTCCGCACCGTGTACTTCCATCATTTTTTTGACGGTGGCGACAAAGTGCCGGACGCAACCGTGAAAGAATTGGTTGCCAGTACGTTGGACCAAGAAAACCCGCGTGAATTTTATTGGGCGTTAATGGATTACGGTACGTTCCTTAAAAAACAAGGAGCCGGGCGGATTCGCCAGAGCGCACATTATAAAAAACAGGCAGCGCTAAAGGGGAGTGTACGGGAGATCCGCGGACAGATTATCAGGGCGCTTACGACGGATGACAAAACGATGGATGCGCTCAAACAGGCAGTTACCTACGACCAACGGTTTGACGGTGCGCTTGCGGGGCTGATTGCGGACGGCCTGGTAATGGAAACGAGCAGGCGATTCCATTTGACCAAATAGAGGTCCCGTAAGATAATGAAAAGACATGAAGCGGTTTCTTATTTTTAGTATAGCGATGGTTGTCGTGGCAACCGGTACGGCCCTTGGCCATTCTTTGCTGGTGCGAGCGGACAGTCCCATGACCGAAACCCAAATCCAGCGGATACGCGAGAACTGCGTCGAAGCGCAGTCGACCCTGTACCAACTGCACGCCAGCGACGCGCTGCTGCGGGTAAACCGAGGCCAGTTATACGAAACGATGTCGACCAAGCTGATGGAGCCGTTCGATAGCCGCCTGACGCTCAATAGCTATGATGCCTCTGGCCTGGTGACTGTCGCGGCCGATTACGATGCCAAGCTGACGGAGTTCAGAGTTGATTACCAACAGTATGAAGAGGCGATGTCCCGCACTCTCGCGATTAACTGTACCAACCAGCCCGTCGCATTTTACGACAGCGTTGCTGACACCCGCTCCAAGCGGACGAAAGTACATGACGCGACACTCGTGCTTCACCAGCTTATCGGCGATTACAAAGATGCGTTCGAGAAATTCGCCAAGGATTTCAAGGAGACGGACAAGTGAGCGAAGAGCAGCTAGTCACTGATGCGAGCAGCCTGAGTCCCTGGCAGCGCCACCGGTTCGTCGTGTTGATCGGGCTGACGATCGTCATATCCATTTTTTTGGTCGGTGTGGCACTGGCGCTGTATGCAAGCAGTGGCGCGGCACAACTCGACCTTAGCAGGCCCGGCTATACGTCGGTTCGCGACAAAGCCGTCCGCTCGGATACGTTCGAAGGTTTTTCGGCGTCGGGCTCGGTAGACAAAGGCACGCTTGATGATTTTAGGAAACTATATGCCGACCAAGCCGAGAAAGCTACCAATTTCGATAGCTTTGGCGGCGATGTCATGAGCGACAAGACGCTTTCTATCGACGCGCCTACGAAGTAATTATTTTTTCTTGGCTGGGGCGAGCGCTGGGAAAGCCGTGCTGAGATGAATCTTTTTCTTTTCGAATTCAGTAAAGATACGGCGGCGCATCTCTGAAGTGACGGCCCATTGATCTGATGGTTGGGTCTTACCGGAAACGAGAAGGTTAACTTCCGTAGAGGTAAACTCGGTGACCGAAACGAACGCGGCCGGCTCGATAATCTTACTTTTCCATTTTTCTTCTTTTGCCAGATCCTCGCCGATAGTGTTGATGATCGCTATCACGTCGTCAAGGTCGCTAGACGGGTGGATGCCGATGAAGAAGCGGGCCATGCTGTAGCCCATGGTCTTGTTGATGACATGTTGGATCATGCCGTTCGGAAAGTAATGAACGTTGCCGTCGGGGTCGCGAAGGACGGTCGAGCGGGCGCCAACGCGTTCGACGCTACCGCCGAACCCTTCGATTTCGATGACGTCGCCAACGCGGTATTGGTTTTCGGAAATAATGAACAGTCCCGAAAGGAAGTCCTTGACCAGCGACTGTGCGCCGAAGCCGAATGCCACGCCAACGATGCCGGCACTTGCGAAAAGTGGGGCGAGGTCGGCGCTGGGCCAGATGGACTTGAAAAGGTAAAAAGTACCAAAAGCAAGCACGAGAATGCGCCACATGGTCGTAAACAGGCCAGCGAGTGTTTTTTGGCGTTTCTCGATGTCTTTCTTGTGCCAATCCCGTCCTCTGGCTTTGACGGCGCGGTTAACGATGCCTCCCATGAAAATAACGCCGAGAAGGTAAAGGATAGCGGTCACGAGAACGGTAGTAACGATACTGAGACCTTTGTCATTCGCGAACAGACTTATCAGTGCATCCATATGTGGTAGTATAGCATGTGATATGAACGACGGCACCAAGGAAATCGACAGTGATCCGTCCGTGAATCCGGACGATTTTATCATCACGAGAAAGCGCAAAAAATATAAGTTCGCCAAGTTCGCGGGCTCGCCGCTTTGTTTTGAATACGAAGAGTGGGACGGCTCGTACGTGCCTAGTGCTGTCGAGATAGGCGCGGGAACCGGACTCTTTAGCGTTATACAGGCCCGGCAACATCCTGAAGGAAAGTTCCTGGCGGTCGACGTAAAGGCGGATCGATTGCAAAAGGGTGCCTACATGGCTACGGAGGACGGCCTGGAGAACATACGTTTTTTACGCTCCCGAGCCGAACTGGTGGCCGAGCTTCTTGCGCCGCATTCGCTGGACATCTTATGGATAACGTTTCCCGACCCGTTCCCACGAAGGCACTCAACTGGCCGTCGTTTGACGCACCCAAAGTTCCTAAAGACATACGCCGAATTGCTTGGACCAGCTGGGGCGCTCTATTTCAAGACGGACGCTCTTGCATTGTTCCATTGGAGCTTGGAGCAACTGACGCGTGAAGGTTGGAATATAAAAGAAGTCAGCTTCGATCTCCACGAATCGGATTTGCCCGACGGGTATAAAGTGCAGACTGCGTACGAGACCCGCTTCATTCAGGAGGGGCTACCGATAAACTTCGTTAAAGCCATGCCACCGACTGCTAGTTGAGGCGCTGACGTAGCCAACTATCGATCGTCCCGGCTCCCATGGCCAGGACGAGCATGCCCTGGGAACGAGCCTGTTCGATGGCATCCCACAGCTGGTCGTCGAGGCCAGCCAGCCGGACGGCGGTTTTATTGGTGATGTTTTGCGTGAGTTCTTCGGGGGTGAGAATAGGCAGGCTTGGGTCTTCCCGAGACAGATAGGTAGGGAGCCAATAGACAAGCTCTGCTTTTTCGAAACAGTCGGTGTATAGCCCGCGTACTTCATGTTGGCGGACGTTTTGGTGCGGCTGGTACACCAGGGCGACGTGGTCAGAAACCTCGCGTGCCATTTGCAGCGTCGCGGCAATTTCTACCGGGTGGTGACCGTAGTCGGTGTAAAGGTTGTCAGCAAGTTTTTCGAACCGTCGGCTAGTGCCAGGAAAGGATTCAAGAGCGTTCTTTACTGTTTCGGCGTTGCCAAGCTGGAGATATTCGGCTGCTTTGGCGACGAGCGTTGCGTTGCGGCGGTTGTGCGCGCCTGGCAGGCGGAGCTCCGTAGGCTCGTCGTCGCCAAGTATCCAGCCGTCCTTTGCGGTCGCCTGGATGTCGGTATTATCGGCGTGCCACATGATGGTCGCTTGGGACTGGCTAATGAACTGACGGAACGCCGCGACGTAGTCGGCACTGGTAGGGTACACGTCGGGATGATCGTAATCTATCGAGGTAAGAAGCGATAGGAATGGGTGAAAATGGAGGAAGTTACGGTCGAATTCGTCGCATTCGTACACGAAGTATTCGCTCGCCGGGTCAAACGTGCCGCTTGGTCCGAAGCTGACGCGGGTGCCGATGGAGTAGCTGACAGGAATACCAAGCTGCTTCATCATCCATACCATCATGCCGGTAGTAGTGGTCTTGCCGTGGGTTCCCGAGATGGCGATGAGCTTCAAGTTCTTTTCTTTGATAATCTGCGCTAGTAGCTCATCGCGCTTGCCCGTTCTGATACCTAGCTCTTTGGCGACGAGCAGCTCGGGATGGTCGGCCGGGAGGGCGGCGGTATGGATATACCAGTCTACCGGCGTTTGTTCGTGGGTGGCGCGCAGGAACGATCCGTCCTGCGAAAACGAAATAGGGACGCCGCGGTCGGCTAGTACCTCAGTAAAAGGGCTTTCTTGCAAATCCGAGCCACTAACGCCGTAGTGAGCATCGCAGGCAATCTCGGCCAAGGGTCCGATGCCGACGCCGCCAATTCCAGAAAAGAAAATGTTCATAGTGCCAGTATAGCATCGCTTCTTGAGAGTAAAGGGTGGTATACTGAAGAAAACCATAAACACAAACATTTTCCTATGATTCACCAAATTATCCACCGACTCCTCCTTAGGCGCCATTTCTGGCGTCATGCGACCTTTTCTGAAGTTGCCGAACTATATACCTCCCGAATGCTACGCATGCTGGCCATCAACATGTCGGCGTCGTTCGTGTCGGTATATTTGTATCAAAACGGGTATTCGATTCAGTTCATCGCGACCTATTGGGTTGGTTTTTTCCTGTTCAAGACGCTCGTGGCGCTTCCTGCTGCCAAGTATGCGGCGACCTTTGGCCCGAAGCACGGCATACTGTTGTCAAATATACTCTATATTCCGTCGATGGTTATATTTGCGTTCGTTCCGGAGTGGGGAATTCCGGCCATCGTCATTGCTGGAGCCATGCAGGGTTTGTCGGCGGCGCTGTACGACCTTTGCCATATGATCGACTTCTCGAAGGTAAAGAGCGTCGACCATGCGGGCAAGGAAATCGCGTACATGAACATCGTCGAAAAGATAGCCACGGGCCTTAGCCCGCTGATCGGTGGTGTGTTGGCTTTCGTCGCCGGCCCGCAAACGACGATGCTTGCTGCAGGGCTTTTGTTCGCTCTCGCGGCATTCCCGCTATTCAAGACCGGCGAGCCGACCCCGACCGGCCAAAAACTGGCGTTTCGCGGTTTTCCCTGGAAACTTGCCTGGCGAAGCCTAGTGGCCGAAACGGCGATCGGGTTCGACGGTCTTGCGTCGAGTTCGGCGTGGTCACTGCTCGTCGCCGTCTCTGTTCTTGGTATTCATGGCGATAACCAAGTATATGCCCAGCTGGGAGCCTTGCTTTCGGTCGTCCTTTTGGCGGCGCTTGCTGCGTCGTACGTGTACGGAACGCTTATCGATAGGAAGCGTGGACGAGAGTTGCTTCGGATTGCCGTCATGTGCAACTCGCTGATCCATCTTAGCCGTCCATTCGTCGGTACGACCCAGGTGGTTGCCGGGATCAACGCTGCCAACGAAGCGGCGACTACCGGCTACGCCATGTCGTTCATGCGCGGTATGTTCGATACGGCCGATCTTTCCGGTCATCGCATCACCTACCTAGGTTGTATCGAGGTGGCGCTGAATTTTGGTGCCATGCTTTCAGCCACCTCGGTGCTACTGTTCATTCTGTCGTTCGGGCCTATTTCGGGCATGAAGTCGTTCTATTTCTTGGTTGCTGCCGTGTCGCTTCTCATCATGACTCCCAAGTTTCATCTCTATCGAAAATAACGCTCATGCTCTACAATGGGGGATAGAATCCAGGTGGGGTAAATTTTTAAGTGGCAGATAAACGGCGAGTAAAACGGAGCATCAAACAGCTGCAGCGCGTAAAAACGTGGCAGCTGCTCGTTTTGTTGATCCTTATGTCGTTCGTATCGGCGACCTTCCTGAGGCTTGATAATATCGGTATGGACCAGCGGCGCGCGGCAGTGCTGACGGCAGACAAGTCAGGAAGCGAAGAGGCCATCCAAAGCAGGTTGTATGACTTACAACGATATGCCGCTACTCATATGAACGCCGACACTGGGCCGTTCTACCTCGAAAGCGAATACAAACGTGAGGCTCAGCGCCGGGTAGACGCAGCCAAGTCGTACACCAATCCCAACGGCAATATTTATGCCAAGGCCGAGGCCGTGTGCCGCCCGCAATTTACTGTTTGGTCCGAGGCGTACGTGCAGTGTTTTGCCGATCAATTGGCTAAATACCCTCCTTCAAGCAACCCTTCTGAAAACGTGACTTTGCCAGACGTGAACCTTTATCGGTATAGTTACGACTCGCCTCTATGGACGCCCGGTTTTTCTGGTTGGTCGGTAATCGGTTGTATTACTTTGATCATCATGATCGTTGCGCGGTTGGTGAGCATTGGCGTACTTCGTTTGTTATTAAAACGCCACTACAGGGGTATTTAACTGTTGACACCATAACCGGCAAACGGTACGCTATCAGAGTAAGACGCTAAAGGAGGTATAAGAACTTATGGCTTACAAGCACACAAACTCGAAGGGTGTAACCTACTACCTACACAAGACTAACGTGACGCTCCGTGGTGGCAAGCCACAGACGATTTTCTTCTTCGCCAAGGTAGAGAAGAACGCAAAGGGTGAACCAACAGATCTTCCAGAAGACCGCGTTGTGAAAGAAAACCCACGCAACGGCTTCCTGACCGTCAGCAAGAAAAAAGACTAGTTCATTTTCGACTTGAAACATAAGCACGTTTGGTGATACAGTAGTATCAAACAAACAGGTGCCAAAACTGCCCTCTAACGGCGTCTGTTGATGCCCGTGAGGGCTTTTTTGATTGTAGAAAATAGACGCTTATGGTATAGTTTGCTCATCATGAATCGCGAACATGTTCTTAGCAAACCACTAGTCCGGGCTGAAAACCTAGTGAACTTAGAGGTGGAGCGACCGGAGATTCCTATTGCCGTCGATCTTGGCGAACGTGCAGTCGCGCTCGAGGCTATCATGGCGTATCTAAACAAAGCAAACCAAGTGCGCGGCAGTCGCGTGCAGCTGGATAACGGTGGCGGCAAGCTGAAAAAACAATACGGCGAAGAACATGCCCGTGTAGTCCAGCACGGTGCCCAGCAGAACCGAGACCAGCTTATTGCAGGATTCCGCGAGGGGATAAGCACGCTAGCCGCAGAGGATGCCCTAAGGGCCAGTGGCATGGACGAGGCGGACGTCGAAGTACAAGTCCTGTCACTCCAGGCTGCTATAAACCGCCGTTTTGGCGTAGGGAATGCCAATGCCGCCGAACGGGCAAAGGCCGTAAGCCAGGCAAAGAAACTCGCCGGAAAATAAAATACGCAGACCGAATAGTCTGCATATCTTATTGGTGGGGCAGAAGCCATATTTTTTGAACGACCTATAGCGGGGATCGTTGATTGGTTGATGAGTAATCCAAATGTCGCTTGGAATACAGCTCTACGCGAGGCGTCCGATGTATTGCATCCCCAGGGATATGAGTATTAACTAGTGGATTTTAAGCGGTGGCAGACAATGTTTGAACCGAGCGCATCACCTATTAATAATCGACTTGTAACAATTTTAATTTCTCGTATAATAGGAATTAAGATGACTGATAATAAAAAGCAATTTACCATTCAGAACGCCACGATCAATGTGGCGACGGTAGAGGGTGAAGACTATATTTGTCTGACTGATATGGTTAGAAATATCGGTGGCAGCGCCGTAATCGAAAAGTGGTTTCGCAATAAGAATACGCTGGAATTTTTGGGCGTTTGGGAGGCATTGCATAACCCGAATTTTAAAACCCCCGAATTCGAGGGTTTTAGAAATCAGGCGGGTACCAACAGATTTGTTTTGTCAGCTAAGCAGTGGATTGATGCCACTGGTGCTATCGGCGTTCGAGCGCGTTCAGGTCGCTACGGTGGTACGTACGCGCACCGTGACATTGCGTTTGAGTTTGGCAGCTGGGTCAGTCCGGAGTTCAAACTTATGCTTATTAAGGAATTCCAGCGCCTAAAGAGTCGAGAGCTACAATTGGAACAGTGGGACTATCGCCGCTTCCTTACAAAGGTAAATTACCGTTTGCAGACTAATGCTATTCAGCAGTCGTTGTTGAGTGATGCGAGCCTAAGTAAATTACAGAAGAGTTTTGTGTATGCAGAAGAGGCGGACGTGGTAAATATGGCACTATTTGGCAAGACAGCAAAGGAGTGGCGTGACCAAAATGGCCGCAAGTCTAAATCCGGTACGAACCTACGTGACGAAGCTACTGTCGAACAGCTAACGGTGCTGTCAAATCTGGAAAGTATGAATTCCATGTTTATTGCGCAGCGTATTCCGCAACCTCAACGTCTCATGCTGCTTCGCAATGAAGCGACCCGCCAACTTCGCGCCCTCTTTTCACTCGGCACAGAGCAGATTGCACCTAAGAACCTAAGCGCCCCACGCGTCGCCGACGACGGAAGAACATAGTAGTTATGCACAGTTTATGCACAAGTAAATTTAATTAAGAAGAAACCGAGACTGCAACATGGACGCAATATTACCAGACAAAAACGCGCAACTTTTTGAAGATATAAAACAAATTATTAATGGCGTAGAATGCTGGGATGCTAGGCAGCTTATGGCGGTGGTCGGGTATTCAACTTGGCGTGATTTTGAAGGTGCTATTCAAAAGGCTAAAATTTCTTCAACAAACTTTGGTATCGATGTGGATAAGCACTTTTTGAGCGCGCGCTCAAAAAGTACTGGCGGCCGTCCAGGCAGTAATTATTTACTTACGCGAACAGCCTGCTATTATGTGTTTCAAAACGGCGATCCTCGAAAAAAAGAAATTGCCAATGCGCAGGCTTATTTTATCCTTCAAACAAGAAAGCAAGAAGCTCAAGATCGCATAGGGATTGAAAGCCGTCGGGTATTATTAAGGGATAAGGTTATCAGTAGCACGGAGTCTTTAACCCACATAGCTACCATGGCGCATCACGTTACGGACGTAGACAGTTTTCATGAGGCGGGCAACGCCGGTATGTATAATATGCCTACTGTTGAAGTCGAAGCAACAAAAGGGATTGCGCCAGGTCGTCTTTTAGATAATATCGATTCAGCTGAGCTGGCAGCTCATTATTTTCGTACAACTCAGACGGAGATATCGTTAGCCAACGACGCTTACGATGGATATGTTTATGATCAAGAGGGTGCAGAAGAAGTGGCAAAATCTGTCGGTGTTAGTGTGCGCAGCGCTATGAGAGAGGGTGGCCGCACGCTGCCGGAGGACTTAGCGGCCGTTGAAGATATCGAACCTGTGCTTGAACGTGTCAACCAGTACGAAAAAAATTTGCTTGAGCAACCACTGAAAAAAAGTGATCAACCACCACAATCAAAGGTAGGCCCGAACGATTCTGAACAAACCGAACTATTTAAACTGGACTAGCCAAGTTCTGTGGGTGGTGCGTCTGTAATGAAAACAGCGTGACGGGAATCACGCTGTTGTTGGTGCTTATCTCAGCATTCAGGCAGATCGTCGAGATTGTTGCCGGTAGTTGCATCGCGGTCGGTCCGTAGATACTTACCATTCGGGCCGTCAACGACGCGAATCCACGTGTGTGGATCATTTAGCCAAGGAACGTAGTAACGATGAACGCCATTTTCGATGTCACGGATCGCATCCCACTTCAGGACTGGAGACCAGTCGCTGCCGGGATTGCCGATTGCCGTGATGTCACCGTCGCCATCGTGACGAGCTTGTCGGATTGGTCGGTCGGCCATTACTTTGAGGCCTTTTTTACAACCTTGGTCGTTTCACGGACGGTGGTTTTCGGATGCTTCACTGCATACGACTTTTTTACGTACTGTCCGGTGATAGCCGACCGGGTGCGGGATTTTGGAGCTTGAGCCATGAGATTTACCTCTTTCTGGCATTATTTTTTTTATAATGCTAGAATAAGGAAGACAAAAAGCACGAGTAGCGATTTGTTGCCTAGGCCTCCGTTCCCGCGGAGGTTTTACCTATTCTAACCATTTCAGTATAAGGTTTTTTACTCTGCGGTGCAAGCGTCACGAGCGGGTTTTATACACAACAGAAATGTGTAAAGTATAGTTGACATACAATAAGCGGCATGCTATCATAGAATCAATGGAATTACAAAGCAAGCGAATAGCTGAAGAGATAAAAATATTGCGTGATGATAGGGGCTTGTCGCAGCAGGAGCTTGCGCATCTTGTTGGCGTTACGCGCGCTACCGTCAGTAATATTGAGCGCTCACAGCAAGCACTGTCTCTAGATCTGTTTTGTAGAATCGCCTTTGCGCTGAACGCTAATCCAGCGTCTGTATTGGAAAAGATCTTGCATTCAAACACGACTATCGACTTATCATCTGATGTAAAAGATGAGCATATTCGTAAAATAATTGAAGAGGCAATAAGCTAAGGGAGACTACAATGTATAGAAAAAAGATACAACAACTCGTTTGTAACATCATGCAGCAGTATGATCTAAACGTTATCCCGGTAAATATTGAAGCGCTAGCTAAATATATTGGAGCCGAGATTAAAAGAGATGACTTTGATGCTGCCTTATCGGGATTTGCTTTACAGAAGAATGGATCAAAGTATATAGGCGTTAACTCTCTTGAGAGTCATGAGCGTCAGCGTTTTACTATTGCGCATGAGATAGGCCATCTATTCTTGCACAAAGAGGACAAGGTTAACTATGACACGGGGGCTGGTGTTGTATTGCTGAGAGATGTTCATTCAAGTCAGGGCACTGACACTAAAGAGATTGAAGCGAATCGTTTTGCTGCGGAGTTATTGATGCCAGAAGAAAGCATTAGACAAGAGCTTTCAAATCATGGCGATATTGATCTCATGGCTGGCGATGAGAAATCGGTGAGTTTAATTGAAGAGCTTGCAGCTAAGTATGAAGTCAGTTTTCAGGCAATGTCCATCCGATTAACCACCCTCTATTTTAACTAGTCCTTTTTGTTTAGCTTCTTCTCTTTGTATATATCAAGTATCAGCTTTGCAAGACTCATCGCATCAGCCTTAATCCTTGCTAGATACTCTTCCTCTGATTGAAAGATGATGCCGTTTATAATTTTAGGAAACTCCTTGGAGTCTATATTATTCGCGTTTTTTTGGTACTTCGCCTCTCTCACATTACTCATATCTGCCACAATCGCTAATCTCTTGCTCTATTTTCTGAGTATATTCCTTCTCGGATCGACTATTATTCTTCAGTAGTTGATGTTCAAAAGGATTATTCGCATCCTCTATGCATTTAGCGTATTTGTCTTCGTTTAAGGCTCTCTGTGAGCTTGTCTTCGTGGTTTGCGGTACTTGCTTAGAATTTGCCGCAAAGCCCGCCATATAGCCTGTGAATATCGCCAGGGCTATAAGAAACATGGTAAGCAGTATATAAATAATTCGTTGAAATGAGGACTTATTTACTCTGATAGCTTTCACTGTGGTAATCTCCTTAAGATAAAAAAATGGACACCCAGCGTACTAGGTGTCTTAAGCCAACAGTCGGTCATGCCTTCTGCTTTTGCACGTGGGTGCCCAATTTCAGGCACGACTCGTACAGGTACGGTTGACGGATTGTTGACTTAAGACTTCTTGATTATACTGTGACCCCCTATTCTAAACAAGAAGCACCCCCATACAACCCCAAAAGACACTCTGGGGGAGGGGTGCCTACTATGTTAGTGTCACTTGTATGTCGTTTATGATATATTTTATTTTTCAAAAAATGTCCTTGGATATTTTTATTTATATGTTGCATCCAGCTGTAGCTATATATTTTTTTGTTTTCCATTAAAAAATTCTTCTTGATGTAGACTTATGCCGGTGGACGTGTGTGCAATAAAAACCGTAATGTAGCGCCAAGACTAAAAATGATAGTCAATATCCATTCAGTGATATGCTTATCCGGACGTACTCAACTGATAGAATAAAGGGATGGAAGACACTCGAGGCAAAGAACTAGTAAAGGATTTGCTCATTATCCCTAGTGTACGGAGGCGAATAGAGGCGGAGCGTGAAAATCCTCAAAGTGATGGCCTCTGGAAAATTATGCATGGCTATAATATACCCGTTAAATTCCAAGAGGTAATAAGGTGGTATGTCGAAGAAAACGAGCTAGACTTTTCTCTAACTACAGAGCCTGTTGAGGTGGATGTGAGTAACGGTGTAGCCTTGCAGCTTTCTCGTGACATCGTTAAAGAGGAGCTCCTCAGTTACGTAGAGGAGCACTGGACTGATGAAATAATCCCAGCGCTTGAGTACATGAACATGGAGCCTACAGAACGCATTACCAAACAATACGATCACGAGAAGGATCGTCAAATCTATCTCGACTACCTTAATAAGAAAAAGCTCAGGCTTACTAATCAGGGGTTAGCCACGAGACACAAGACAAATCTCTCGAGAGTGAAACGGGTTATTCGGAGGTTCAAAAGGCTCGAGATAGGACGGTCCTAAGTCGAGATTCCAAGGGCACTCCTTAGTTTTATGATGAGTGCATGGAGATTCCAGAGGAAGCCACAGTGATCTTACCGTCAGTAGTGACGGGTGATTCTAGTGGTCTTCTGGCACTGATTGAAGAGCTACAGAATATCAACCCGACCGATTCCCTTGCGCAGCTAAACGAGACGACCATATCCGACAACAATGGTGGTCGCATTGAGCTGTAGTTTGCCAGAGGTGTTAGAATCGCAGTATGAGGCATAGCAAGTTATCCGACATCAAGAGTCTTAGATATGTCTTGTATGTTCGTAAATCTACAGAAGATGAGAGTCGACAAGTTCGTTCGATCAATGATCAGATAAAAGACTGCCAGAAATTATCTAGAGATTTAGGCCTGAATGTGGTCGAGATATTAGAGGAAAGGAAATCAGCTAAGAGGCCTGGTGAAAGGTCTGTATTTGATCAGATGATCAAGGGACTCGAGGGAAAGAAGTACGATGCCATTCTTTGTTGGCATCCCGATAGGCTCTGTCGCAACATGCTTGAAGGGGGTTACATTATCAATATGCTCGATGAGGGAACCCTTCTTGATATGCGGTTCCATAGCCACCAATTCAGCAACGATGCAAACGGAAAAATGCTTCTAGGAATGCTGTTCGTCTTCTCTAAGCAATATTCTGATGATCTCTCAGATAAAGTCAACAGAGGTGTATCCGGCAATCTAGAAGAAGGCAAATCGGCAGGTACCCCTAAGATGGGTTACGATCGTAGCGAGGTGACAGGATTATATGAGCCTAATCAATACTTTGATGTAATTAGACAGGCTTGGGAGATGCGTTACCAAGGCGAAAGCCTTAATGGCGTAACTAGATTTTTGAAAGAACAGGGCGTGAAGAGAGTTACGAAGGTCCCCAAGAAGTCTCGTGTTATCGTGCCCCAAGTCAGTACTGTGAGTAATATGTTTCGTGACCCCTTTTATTACGGCATTCTCCTCCAATCAAATCAAACCGTAAATCTCTGCGAGTTGACGAACTTTAAACCCGTAGCGACTAAGAAGATGTATGATGCGATTCAGGCGATGAGTAGAGGCAGGACGCAGGATAAATTTAGCAAGAAGAGGGTTATTTTCTACCCTTTACATGCATTTGTCTATTGTGCGGTATGCAACAACTCTAGTCATATGATTGTAGGTAAAAATAAGAATGGAAGCGGTAAATACGTCTTATCCTATCGTTGTAGCAATAAGGACTGTACGAGACAGGTGAGGTCATTTAGGGCAAAGTACGTGTTTAACTCTATATACAAGATGCTTCTCAATTTAGAGCTTACAGACGTAGCATACAAGCGTTATAGTGACGTTATTGACGGTATGACTGATAGTAAGATTGTAAGCATAAAGAAAGATATTTACAGTAAAAATGGCAGGCTTACGCATATGAAGCAAGAGATCAACGAAAGGTCCTTAACTGTTGGCCGCATCTCTGAGGGGTCGGCGGCTTACAAGGTGAATATGGATCGGCTAGAGGAGCTGTCTACCCAGCAACGCGATCTAGAGGATGAAGTCGGTGAACTTAGTAAAAAGATAGCAAATCCCGCAAGAATTAAGCTGAGTAAAGAAGAGTTTTTGAACGTAATAAAAACAGCCGCCGACAAGATGAAAGCGGGCTCTGCGGTTGAAAAAGACGCATTATGCAGAATTTTGTTTTTGAACGTACGTGTAGACAACGAAAAAGTGGTAGACTACCTCTGGAAAGAGCCGTTCAATGAGTTGGTGGATTTGGCAAAAATCAATTCTGGTGGGGGCGGTTGGAATCGAACCAACTACCAAGTGGTTATGAGCCGCCTGCTCTAACCGATGAGCTACGCCCCCAACTGCGGTTATTATAGCGTATAGTCATCTGTTA
>Ga0075364_10000076_pt1 | contig 38765 bp, 34 predicted proteins | sample EndMetdeltDD1764_FD_71517 | JGI IMG/M metagenome (GOLD analysis project Ga0075364, IMG submission 71517) | Populus endosphere microbial communities from Tennessee, USA - Endosphere MetaG P. deltoides DD176-4 | ecosystem: Host-associated > Plants > Roots > Endosphere | place: USA: Tennessee... | reverse complement strand
CTGTTCAAGGCGGCGCGCATGGATGGGGCAGGGCCGATCCGCTTCCTCATCGATATCCTTCTGCCGCTCGCCCGCACCAGCTTTGCCTCGCTGTTCGTACTCACCTTTCTCAGCGGCTGGACACAATATCTGTGGCCGCTGGTCGGCGCCTCGACGCCCGACATGCAGACCGCCGTTGTCGGCCTTGCCCGCCTCGTGCCGGATGCCGACGGCCAGGTGCCCGATTTTCCGATGATCATGGCCGGTGCCGTGCTCGTCTCACTCGTTCCCCTCACGATGATCGCCATTCTGCAGCGCTTTCTCGTCCAGGGCCTCGTTCTTTCGGAGAAATGATCCCATGACCGCCATCGATACAGCCATTCGCGCCGCCGCGGCCGAGATCGATCTGATCGGCGTCACCAAATCCTATGACGCCAAAAACACCATCATCCCGCCGATCGACGTGACCTTGCGTCCCGGCGAATTCACCGTCGTGCTTGGGCCCTCGGGTTGCGGCAAGTCCACGCTTTTGCAGATGATCGCCGGTCTGGAACGCGTTTCCGGCGGCAAGATCGTCATCGGTGGTCGTGAAGTACAGGATCTGGAACCCAAACATCGCGGTTGCGCCATGGTGTTCCAGAACTATGCGCTTTACCCGCACATGACGGTGGCCGAAAACATGGCTTACAGCCTCAAGGTCGCCGGCGTTTCCAAGGCCGAACGCGCCGAGCGCGTCGGCACGGTCGCCAAGATGCTTGGCCTTGCCGATTTTCTCACCCGCAAGCCGGGACAGCTTTCCGGTGGCCAGCGCCAGCGTGTCGCGATCGGCCGCGCCATCATCCGCGAGCCCGGCGTACTGCTGTTCGATGAGCCGCTGTCCAACCTCGATGCGCAGCTGCGCCATGACATGCGTGTCGAACTCGCCGAACTGCATCGCCGTATCGGCGCCACCAGCGTGTTCGTCACGCACGATCAGGTCGAGGCGATGACGCTGGCCGATCGTATCCTCATTCTCAACAAGGGCCATATCGAGCAGTTCGATACGCCGAAAGCGATCTATCACCATCCGGCTTCCGTTTTCGTCGCCAAATTCATCGGCTCGCCGCCGATGAACATCCTGCAGGTCGAGGGTGACGGCTCGGTTCTGCGGCTGGCCGATGGTCAGGCGGTTGCGAATTATGCGGGCAAGGGCAAATTCCAGCTGGGCATCCGCCCGGAAGATATTACCGTCAACGAAGGCGGGTCGATCAAGACGGAAATCCGGTACCGCGAAGACCTCGGCTCCCACGAAATTCTGGAAACCAAGATCGCCGAGCAGAATCTTCGCATCGCCATGCCCTTCGGCGTCGAGATCGATACGACGCAGACCTTGTCGCTCTCCTTCCCGCAGGCGCGCCTGCATCTCTTCGAGGGTGAAAGCGGCCGCGCCATTGCCAACGCCTTCAGCGACGCGCAAATGGCATCGGTGAAGGAATACCAGTGAGTTACAGGGAGTTTATTGCCGACAAGGCTCGCGATTGCGCCGTGGTTGCGCATCGCGGCATCTGGCGCAATGCGCCGGAAAACGGCCTGTCTGCCATCCAGCGTGCCATCGATGCCGGTTATGATGTCGTCGAGATCGACATTCGCCGCAGCGCCGATGGCGGCCTTTTCCTGCTGCATGACGACACGCTGGAGCGCATGACGGGTCTCGATCAGAGGCCGGAGACGCTGGCTTCGAGTGATCTTTCGGTCCTGCGCCTGCGCGACCGTGATGGCGGTGAAAACAATGCCTTTACGCTGGAGAGGTTGCCGAGCCTCGCCGAGGTGTTCGAACTGACGCGCGGCCGCATTTTTCTGCATCTCGACGTCAAGGATCGCGAGGTGATCCCGGATGTGATCGCGCTCGCCAAGGCCATGGGTGTCGAGTATGAGGTCGATTTCTGGGCCGCGCTGAAAACCGAAAAGGATCTGAGTTGGATCCGCGAAACTATTTTGCCGCATGAGGTGCTGTTTCTGGCCAAGACCCGGCTCAATGTGCCGGGTGCCGCCACCCAGCTGGCGCTGTTGCATGATCTCTCTCCCGCCGTCTGCGAAATCTATTTCGACAGGCCGGAAGAGCTGACCGCCGTGAAGGACCTCACCCGCACCACCGGCATGGCGCTCTGGGTGAACACGCTCGACAGCGTCGCCTGCGCCGATTTCACCGATACCGCGGCGCTTGCCGATCCCGACGCCGTCTGGGGACGGCTGATCGATGCCGGCATTTCGATCATCCAGACCGATGAGGCCGCTGCTCTCAAATCTTATCTCGCGGCCCGCCGCACCTGAATACTCTCCAAGGAAAAATGACATGACGCATTACGTAGATTATATCGCCGACCAGAACCGCGATCCCGCCATCGTTGCCCATCGCGGCGCCTGGCATGGTGCGCCGGAAAACAGCCTCGCGGCCATCGAACGCGCGATCGCCGTCGGTGCAGACGTTGTCGAACTGGATATCCGCAAGAGCGCCGATGGCGAACTGTTCATCATGCACGACGACACGCTGCTGCGCATGGCTGGTATCGACCGCGATGCCGAGACCTTCACCATTGCGGAGCTGCAGGCCATTGCGCTGCGTGAAGACGATGGCGGTGAACATCGTGCCACGACCGATCAGCGTATTCCGACGCTGAAACAGGTTCTGGAAATCACCCGTGGCCGCATTTTCGCGGATCTCGATCTGAAGGATCGCGGCCTGTTTGCCGAGGTCGCCGCCTGCGCCCGCGAGATGAACGCTGCATCTTACGTCGACCTCAAGACCCGCGTCATGACCCGCGAGGAACTGGACTGGGTGCGCGCCCAGAATATCGATGGCGTGGCCTTCATGGCGATGTCGAAATTCACCGTCGAAAGCATCCACGAGACGATGGCGCTGCTGTCGGAAATCAGGCCTTTCATGTGTGAAATGCGCTTCGACGGCCTCGAAACCATCAAGGCCAACCGCCAGATGTTTCGTGATGCGAACATGGCGCTATGGACGAACACGCTCAACATGGAAGCCAGCGGCGAATGGGTGGACAAGACGGCGCTTGTCGATCCCGACCGCATCTGGGGTACGTTGATGGATGCGGGTGTCAGCGTTTTCCAGACGGACGAGCCGGAAGCGTTGAAGGCCTATTTGCAGGGCCGTCGAGGATGAAAACCGTTTCGGACGAACTGCTCGATGAACTGATGGGGATCATGCGCGAGGCGGCGGTGGGAGAAATCCTGCCGCGCTTCCGCTCGGTCACCTCGGACAGTATCCGCGCTAAAACCGCGGCTGACGATATCGTCACGGATGCGGATATCGCTTCCGAGCGGATGATCAGCGACAAGTTGAAGGCGCGTCTGCCGGGCATCACCGTCATCGGCGAGGAAGCGGTGTCCGATGATGCCTCCATCCTCGCACAACTTGCCGATGCGGAGCTGGCGGCTGTCATCGATCCTGTTGATGGCACCTGGCATTTTGCGCATGGCACGCCGATGTTCGGCAGCATTCTGGCCGTCGTCTCGGGTGGGGAAACCATCGCCGGGATCATTCATTACCCGGTTCTGGGCGATTTTATTGTGGCACGGCCCGGGCACGGTGCATGGCATGTGGCGGCGGATGGTGCACGTACGCGCCTGTCTGTTTCCCCACCGATGCCGGTAAACGAGATGCACGGCTTCATTCCGCTGCATATGTTCGAGCCGGACAGACGCGACGAACTCGCGCTCAGTGTCCTGAAATTCCTGCGTGTCACGACATGGCGTTGTTCGGCATGGGAATACCGAATGCTGGCGACAGGTGCGATGAGTTTTTGCCTCAATGAGAGCCTGAAACCGTGGGATCATGCGGCCGGTGTGCTGATCCACTGCGAGGCTGGCGGATATGCGGCAACGATGGACGGAGAACCGTATCGGCCGACCTTAACCGAAGGCCACCTTTTGGCTGCGCCGGACAGAGCATCCTGGTGCGATATGCAGCAGGCCCTTTCCGCATCGGGCCAGCATATCTAAATGCAAGGTGAGCAGGCGCGGGTTAGGCAAATGTGAGCTGATGCTGAGGCGCGGCTTATCCTTCCGTCGTCGTCGTGCATGGCATCAGTCCGCCTGCCTTTCCGTCTGCGGGGCTCGGGTTATATAACGCGCTCCAACGGTATCGGCCTCAGCTTCAGTGCATGGACTACCGTCTTCCTGTCATGGAAAGGAAAGACGGTAGTCTAAAAGGAGCTTCGATCAGCCCTCTACGCCTTCAAGGAAGGCTGCAAGCTGGTCTGTATCCTGCAGGCCATGGCTTGCGGATTTACCCATCATTTCTGCCGGAACCTTCCAGCCCGGATCGACGCCGTCCATATTCGGCAACTCGTGTGCAATGCCCTTGTGGCAATCGATACACGTCGCCTTGCCGGAGATCAGGTAGCGTGTGTGTATCTCCGCCGCGCGCTTGGTCTGCTTGGTAAAGTCCATGGCGATGGACGAATGGCAGTTGCGGCATTCCAGGCTGTCATTGGCTTTCAGGCGAGCCCATTCGTGCTGGGCAAGCTCAAGCCGGTGATCCAGAAATTTCTCACGCGTGTTGATGGTGCCGAAAAGCTTGCCCCAGACTTCTTTCGAAGCCTGCATTTTACGGGCAATCTTGTTGGTCCACTGATGCGGCACGTGGCAATCCGGGCAGGATGCGCGCACACCCGAACGGTTCGAGAAGTGAACTGTTCGCGTCATTTCTTCGTAGACGTTGTCCTTCATCTCGTGACAGCCGGTGCAGAAAGCTTCGGTATTGGTCACTTCAAGCGCGGTGTTGAATGCGCCCCAGAAGATGATGCCGCCGACGAAACCACCCAGCGTCAGAAAACCGAGACTGAGGGTGCCTGCGGGTGTGGCGAGAACACGCCAGACCCACAGAAGGATCGCTTTGAACTTTCCGATCATTGGCCAGATCCCGTCGGTTTGAACCCGAGTTCGCTCATGTCCTTGAACATGTTGGGAACGAGCGGACGCGTGTCGGCCTGCGGCACGTGGCATGCGGTGCAGAAATAACGGCGCGGTGAAACGTCGGCGAGCATCTGACCTTCACGTGTCATGTAGTGGGTAACGCTGATCATAGGCGCCCCCGATCCTTCGGTCATTTCACGCCGGTGGCAGGACATGCAACGGTTGGTGTTGACCGACAGCTGGTAACCTTCGATCGAATGCGGAATGACCGGCGGCTGATCCGGATAGTTACGCATGCGCTGGATGTCATCGACGATCCAGCGCGGAAGCGGATCCGCACCGGTGTTTTCCATCGGGCTTGGACGGCCCGACAGTTGCGGAACCGTCTGCGCAAGCGCCACCGTGCCGGTGACGAGGCATAGGGCAAGCGCGAAAAGCGTCCAGAGACGCCGGCTCAGGCGACGGGAAGGATCTTGACTGCGCATTTTTTGAAATCCGTCTGTTTGGAAATGGGGTCGGTGGCGTCGAGCGTCACCTTGTTGATCAACTGGCTGGCGTCGAACCACGGTACAAAGATCACACCATGCGGCATGCGGTTACGGCCGCGAATATCCACCCGGCTGATGATCTCGCCACGGCGCGACTGGATTTTCACCTGTCCGCCCTGATTGATGCCGAGGCGGCGTGCGTCGTCGCCGTTCATGAAGCAGCGGGCACCCGGAAACGCTTTGTAGAGTTCCGGCACGCGCATGGTCATGGAGCCGGAATGCCAGTGTTCGAGAACACGGCCGGTGACCAGCCAGAAGCCGAATTCGTCATCCGGCGATTCTGCCGGTGGCTCGTAAGGTGCGGCGAGAATGACGGCGCGGCCATCCTTCTGGCCATAAAATTTGACGCCTTCGCCTTCCTTCACATAGGGGTCGTAACCTTCGCGGTAACGCCACTTGGTCTCCTGATTGTTGACGACCGGCCAGCGCAGGCCACGGACCTGATGGTAGAGGTCGTACGGGCCAAGGTCGTGGCCATGACCACGGCCGAAGCTGGCATATTCCTCGAACAGGCCTTTCTGCAGATAAAAGCCGAAAGCCTTCGCTTCGCGGTTCTCATAGTCGGGGGAGACTTCAGAGATCGGAAACTTGTCGACATTGCCATTCTGGTAGAGCACTTCATACAAGGTCTTGCCCTTGTAGTCCGGGTTCTGGTCGAGAATGTCCTTTGGCCACACTTCGTCCGTCGTGAAGCGCTTGGAGAACTCCACCAACTGCCAGAGGTCGGAGCGGGCCTCGCCCGGTGCCGTGACCAGCTGATGCCAGACATGGGTGCGGCGTTCCGCGTTACCGTACGCGCCTTCCTTCTCAACCCACATGGCGGCAGGCAGGATCAGGTCGGCGGTCATGGCGGTGACGGTCGGGTAGGCATCCGAAACAACAATGAAATTGTCCGGGTTGCGATATCCGAGATAGGCCTCGTTGCTGTTGTTGGCAGCGGCCTGCATGTTGTTGTTCACCTGAACCCAGTAGAAGTTCAGCTTGCCGTCATGCAGCATGCGGTCCTGCTCGACGGCATGGTAACCGGGCTTCTCCGGGATGATGCCGTGCGGGATGTTCCACAATTCCTCGGCATGCTTGCGGTGTTCCGGGTTGGTCACGGTCATGTCGGCCGGCAGGCGGTGGGCAAACGTGCCGACTTCGCGGGCGGTGCCGCATGCCGAAGGCTGGCCGGTCAGCGAGAATGGGCTGTTGCCCGGTTCCGAGATTTTGCCGGTCAGGAGATGGATGTTGTAGACCATCTGGTTGGCCCAGACGCCACGAACGTGCTGGTTGAAGCCCATGGTCCAGAGCGACATGACCTTGACCTTGGGGTCGGCATAAAGCTCGGCCAGCTGTTCAAGGAAGGCCTTGTCGACGCCGGCCAGCTCGGCAACCTTGTCGAGCGTGTATTCCGAGACATGCTTCTTGAACGCCTCGAAATCGATCGGTGTCATCTCTGCGGCCTTGGCCGCGCCGGTTGCCTTCACTTCCAGCGGATGCTCTGCACGCAGGCCATAGCCGATATCGGTCGTCGCCTGCATGAACTTGGTGTTCTTGTCGATGAACTCCTGATTGACGCGGCCGGTCTGAATGATGTGGTTGGCGATATAGTTGAGGATCGCCAGGTCGGTGCCGGGTTTGAAGACCAGCGGAATGTCGGCAAGGTCCATGCTGCGATGGGTGAAGGTCGACAGGACCGCAACCTTCACATGCTCATGGCCGAGGCGACGGTCGGCAAGACGCGTCCACAGGATCGGGTGCATCTCCGCCATGTTCGAGCCCCAAAGCACGAAGGCGTCAGCATGCTCGAAATCGTCATAACAGCCCATCGGCTCGTCCATGCCGAAAGTGCGCATGAAGCCATAGGCGGCAGATGCCATGCAGTGGCGGGCATTGGGGTCGAGGTTGTTTGAGCGGAAGCCGGCGCGCATTAGCTTGGTGGCGGCATAACCTTCGAAAATCGTCCACTGACCGGAGCCGAACATACCCAGCGCCGTCGGACCTTTTTCCTTCAGGGTCTTCTTGGCCTTTTCGGCCATGATATCGAAGGCTTCTTCCCAGGTGACCGGTTCGAATTCGCCTTCCTTGTCGAACACGCCGTTGCGCTTGCGCAGAAGCGGTGTCGTCAGGCGGTCCTTGCCGTACATGATCTTCGAAAGGAAGTAGCCCTTGACGCAGTTGAGGCCGCGATTGACTTCCGCTTCCATGTCGCCATGGGTGGCGACGACATGGTTTTCCTTGACGCCGACCATGACACCGCAACCGGTGCCGCAGAAGCGACAGGGGGCCTTCGACCACTTGATTTCAAGCGCCGCAACGCCGCCGGGAACGGATTGGGCAGCTGCCGGCATGGCGATGCCAGCTGTCGAGGCTGCGATCGCAGCCGCCTGTGCTTTCAGCACATCACGCCGCGTGAGTTCTGCCGTCATCCGACATCTCCTTCTCTGCAATTGTCTGTTCGAAAACCATGTGTGCGGCAATGACATCGTCCATCGCCGAAATTCCAATCAGTGTTTCGCCAAGGAAGCCGGAACTCGGCCCCTCGATGACGATGACGATCTTGCCACCGCCGGTGGCATGCACCTCGACACCTTCGATCTCGGTGAGCGCTGCGGACATGCGTTCGACCGCTTCCGGTCGCACGACGACGACCGCGCTCGATATGTGATGCTGCGGCTCACGCATGCGCCACCTCCATTGTGTTTGCTGTCATGGTGATGGACTGGGTGGGGCACACCGAAATGCAGGCGCCGCATCCCGTACAAGGATCAGTGTCGAGCACTGGCACGAATGGCCCACCAAGCCGTGGCTTGAAGCGGATCGCAGCCGGCGCACAGACGTCACGACAGGCCTGGCAGTCCACGAAATTCAGAGCGAGGCAATTGTCCGCGATGACAGCGTGATGGGCAAACGATGTGGCGGGTTCAGGCGGGAAAACCCGCTCAGGACATCGTTCCGAACATTTGCCGCAGAAGGTGCATTCGCCGGCGCTGAAATCGACGGTCGGCACGCCATCACGCATCAGGATGACCTGCGTGGGACAGGCTTTTTCGCATTCTGCGCAACCCGAACAGTTGCGAACGGATTCTTCCGTCACGCCGGGTGGGTAATATCCCTGGGTGACCCGCAATGCGCTGCCTCTCAAAAAAGCGCGACGGGTGGTGGCGACTTGACCCATGGGGTTACTCCGCAGAATTCGGCCGTGCCGGGGTAATGTCGTGCGGGCCGGGCGGGCCGTAGACGATCTGGTAGGCCCAGACCATGAAACCGTAGCTGGCGACGGTGCCGACGGCGACAATGGGCCAAATCCCAAAGGCCAGCACAACGAAGGTGAAAAGCTCACGGCGTCTCTGTTGGCGGAAAGTGGCTTTCTCCGATATGGTTCTGGTGTCGCTCATGTATGCATCCGCTTGGTATGAATCGGAGGAGTTTGCTCATAGTTTATGCAAAGGGCCTTCGGCCTCTTTGACGTAGGACAAGTAAAAATGAAAAAATGCTGAATTTGTAGGCTTGGCAATCTAGGATTGATGAATTTTTGTCGCTCTTCGTGATTATAGATCATGTTTTGCGCAATTTAAAGACAGTTGCGCTTTTTCAAGCTATGCACGCGGACTATGGTTTCGTGGACGTGAATTGACGGATCTTGAGATGAGAATTTTTGTTGTGACGGTTTCGGACCGCGCCAGCCGCGGCGAGTATGAAGACATCAGCGGGCCCGCTATCGAAGCGTGGTTGAGCAGGGCGATTACGACCCCTTACACACTGTCGCGCGTGGTCATTCCTGACGGGGTTGAAAGTGTTCGCGACACGCTGATTGACCTGAGCGACCACCAGCAGGCCGACATGGTGCTGACCACCGGTGGGACTGGACCGTCGCCGCGCGATCAAACGCCGGAAGCGATGGCGCAGGTGCTCGAAAAGGAGCTGCCTGGTTTTGGTGAATTGCTGCGCAGGGAAGGGTTGAAACAGACCCCGACATCGATCCTGTCCCGTCAGACGGCAGGCACTCGGGGCAAGACGTTCTTTCTCAACCTGCCCGGCAAGCCCGCAGCGATCGACATGTCGCTGGACGCCGTCTTTCCGGCAATCCCGTATTGCCTGGATCTTATCGGTGCAGGTCGCATCGAAACCGATGCGACTGTGGTGAAAAGTTTTCGGCCCGCAACGTAGTGCGGTTGGGGCTTTTCCTCCGGTCTGTCTTCGACTGTCGATGCAGGCCAGACCAAGCGGTTTGTCGGCATAGCCGCCGGCACGTTCCTGCAATGCATCTATAACGTAACCAGCATTGGCTTCGACGATCAGCGGGTCACTGGGCGTTATCGCGATATACCGGCCGACGGGGCGCAGTGGCCGGATCGCCTGATACGATGGAAATTTCTGGCAATCACATTATTTCCCGGCGATGACTTCGAACCGGCCTTCATCGACGAAGACTTCGACGGGATGTGGGTGCGAAAGAAACTCAAGCGGGCTTGCTGATCGGCCATAGGCCCCCGATTGTAATATGGCGACAAGATCACCTGAACGCAGGTCAGGCACGGCTGCGTCGCGTGCCAATGTATCGAGCGGTGTGCAAAGCGGACCAACGAGGGTCGCGAAAAGAGCGAGCGGCGCACTCATGCGTGCAGGCGCGACAACCGGATAGTTGCGCTTGATGACCTGGCCGAGATTTCCCGAGGCGGCGAGATGATGGTTCATGCCGCCTTCCATGACGAAAAAACACACGCCGCGAGACTGTTTGACGGCGCTGATCTCGCTGACATAAACGCCGGCCTCACCCACAAGAAAACGCCCTGGTTCGACGATCATCTGTGCACCGGAAATCGCAGCGTTGCGGCTTTTCATCGCCTTCAATTCAGGAATGGCCGCCGCAACTGCATTAAGATCAAGCGGCTTGTCCACAGCGTAATAAGGAATGCCAAGCCCGCCGCCGAGATCGATGGTTCGGAGTGGCTTGCCAGCTATTTGTGCGACCCGTCCGGCAAGTTCGATCGAGTGTCGCCATTGGTCTATCAAGGCGTCGGCGTCGAGAATCTGGGTCCCACCATAGACATGAATGCCTGCCAGATCGATGTTGGGTGCCTTGCCGAGGCTCGTGATCACTGCCTCTATCTCTTCCTCATCAAAACCGAAGGCAGTTGGCTTGCCGCCCATGCGCATGGCGCCTGCCTGAACTGTCGGTACCGGGTTGATGCGGATTGAGGCTTGCACCGGTTTGCCGATCGAACGGATGCGTTCGATTTCATCAAAGCCTTCGATATGGATCTCGCCGATACCGTCCCCGATGACGGTTTCGAGTTCGGCGAGGCGCTTGCCCGGTCCGGCAAAGATAATCTGCTGCGGACTTGCACCGGCGTTTATCGCCGCGCGATACTCGCCGATAGACGCGATCTCCATGCCAGCGCCTTCATTGAGGAAAAGCTGGATGATGGAGAGTGCGGGGTTGGCTTTGACCGAATAATAGACCGATGCGAAACCGTCGAGCGCATCCGAAAGGCGGCGATACGCTTTTCGCATCAGCCTCGCATCGTAAATATAGGCGGGTGACCCTACGGTGGATATGATCGAGCGGGTAGAAACGCCACCAATCAGGAGGTCATCTCCGTCGATCTCGAACAGGCGTCCAGCAAACTCGTATCCGTGGTTCACGGCGGTTACAGTATCAGCCATGGAGTGTCCGATCCCTGACAAGCTGTTGATAGTCAACCTTGCCATTGGGCGTTACCGGCAATGCTTCGACGAGTTCCAGATCACGAGGGACCATGTAGGACGCCAGTGCACAGGCAACGGTTTGCAACACCTTTTCCTGTGGGACATCCGGCCCGAGCGGAATGGCAACCGCATGGACCTTCTGGCCGGCGAATTCATCCGGCAAGCCGATGACGGCAACCTGTCGGAATAGACCCGTGGCCATGATGGCTTCCTCGACCTCCGAAGGGCTGATGCGATAACCGGAGGATTTGATCATCGCGTCGTTTCGGCCGATGAAGCTGAAAAAGCCGTCTTCATCCTCGACTGCGAGGTCGCCGGAATAACAGACGATATCGCCACCCTGATCTTTGGTCCTGAAGGGGTTCTGCTTAAGGACGCGGGCCGTTTCTTCCGGCCGGTTCCAGTAACCGAGCGATACGGTGGGACCTCTATGCACCAGAATGCCGCTCTCGCCTGGTTTTGCCCGGCGACCGTCTTCCGTCACGATGAAAATTTCGCATTCCGGAATGGCCTTGCCGATCGATGTCGGCCGGCGGTCGAGTTCCTCCGGCGGCAGGAAGGTGGACCGAAACGCTTCGGTCAGGCCATACATCAGGAAGACACGGGTGCGCGGCAGCAGCCTGCGCAAGTTGGTAACGGTTTGCGATGGAACGGCGCCGCCGGAATTGGTGATGTAGCGTAGGAAAGGCAGTTCTGTCTTGGCAAGGAGCGGAGAAGCCTTGGTGAGGATTGCCCATATCGTCGGTACACCAGCCAGTGCCGTAATCTGGTGATCGCGTAGCGCTCGCACGATGTCGTCACCAAATCTGAATGTCAGGATGACAGTGAGAGCTCCCTGTTCGACGGAAGTCAGGAGCTGGTTGAGACCATAGTCGAAACTCAGCGGCAGAACGGATAGAATACGCTCCTCCGCCGTGATGCCGAGATAGGTTCTCACGATACGGGCTCCGGCGAGCAGGTTTCGATGCGATAGCATCACGCCCTTGGGGCGGCCGGTGGAGCCGGATGTATAGAGGATAGCCGCCAGGTCTTCGCCGATATTGGTGTCCGGCAGAGCTGCACTGCTTGGCGTATCCTCCATCTCTTCCACGAGAAGGATACGCGCACTCGGCAGATCGCCAAGACACTCCGTGACCATCGCTTCGAGTTGCCTGTTGGTGATGACGATCCGCGCTTCGCAGTCGTTGACGATATGGCCGATCTGCTGTCCGCGCAGCAACGCATTGATCGGTACGAAGACGCCCATGGCCCGGCTGACGGCAAAGATCGCAAGACATTCCTCCATGCCGCGCGGCAGGAAAATCGCAACACGTTCGCCACGCTCCAACCCTGCGTCTTTCAGGGCCGTTGCATAAGCATCGACACCCGCTTGCATGGCGCGGTAATCCATCCGGCGGTCGCCGCAAACCAAAGCTGGCCTGCTGCTTTGGGCATAAGGCGCAAGCAGATGATGAAGAAGAATGGGATGCGTGCTCACGTCCGGGCTCGCAAAACGAAATTTACGAGATTGGCCGGCGTCGACAATTCCTGAAAGTCTAAGCCATCGTCCTCCATAGACAGATTGAAACGGTCGCCGAGGAACATGATCAATTCCAGAAAGCCAAGCGAGTCGATTGCTCCATCCAGCAAGGCCGTATCTGGCGCGACCGGAGCAAGAGCCGGGAAACGTTTGTCGAGATAACCGTAGATTTCCGCCTCAATGGTATTGGCGGTGTTTGTTGCAGCAAGCATGCGGACACTCCCCCTCGTGTGACCAGGTTCGACCTAGACGTTCAGCAATACGCGTTCGGAAAAGAGTTCGTTGATCGTGCTCTCATCCCAATCTCCCTTGATCTGGTAGCGAAGGTCTCGCTGCCAGATTTTCGAATACGGCGATGTCGTTCCATTCGGCACCCGAAGGCAGAGCAGCGGCACGCCGCGCATCAGAAGCATTCGGGAAAGCAAGGCGAGGTTGTTGACAATCAAATCCTGATTTTCAGCGAAAATGACCCTTGCGACAGGTATCCGCTTCCGTTCGAAGGTCTGAAAGACGATCGGCTGGAAGAGAGCATCACTTTCGACGACCGTGACGATGCAGCCGAGTTCCCGATGCCGTCGCAAATCTTGCAGTAAGGTTTGTTCCAGCGCGCCTGCGGGCAGGGCATCGAGAGAATGCAATTTCCCTTGGCCGCGGCCGGCAATGGCGTGCCAGGGAAGGGGGAGAAGATGAAGATTGAACTCAACCGTCCTGAAGCCAAGGCGTGTGTTCAGTTCCGCCGCCGCTCTGGAAGGTGTCAGGTCCGTATAGACGGCCGTTTTGTCCATCGTTGCAGCCATCAACATGCGCGGTGCATACCAGCGATGGCTTTCCTCGACATACCAGCTGGAAAGATTGACGATCTTTTTGCCCGTTCGTGCATCTTGGCGGGGTATTGTCAAAAGAACGCCGACAGGCGTTTCATCCGCCATCAGTAAAGTCCCGATCGAATCTCCACCGGTGATCCGAATATACTCGGCCAAACGCCCCAGTGCATTGTGCCAGAACGCAGGTGAACGTGACGGAAAGCCCTTGAAGAGCAGTTCCGCTGCCGCCTGCATTCCGTCCCAACCGATGGTGCGCAGCTTGAGCATATGTATTCCTGGGCTTCGTTGCTCCCAGAATTTATCTGATACTCTTTCGGAAATGTTAAGCCGGAGATATAGACTGCTTTCTGGTAAGTTTCGACCGGAAACAAGGTAAACAAATTCGAAGATACCTTGCCTTTACTGGCCTTCATTCTACTGGTCGCGAGTTCTTTCAGTCGTAAGCGCCAGCGCCGTGCGCTCCACAATCGCATAAAGCATCTCCCTGCTCACCCGTGGGGTTACGTTGTGATCCGTGTCCGGCAGGATATGGAGTTCGACATTAGCGTAATTGGCAAGTTTCCTCCCATCTTCGCCAAAGTGCACATGCATATTGTCGAGGCCCGGATCTCCGGCGCTATAGACGATGCAGGTTTTACCCTGCCGCTGAGAAAGCATGGCGACATCGGAATGAACCGCACGGTTGAGGCGTTCGCTCGGCATCAGCGGGCCGAGTATGGGTGCCAGCAGGTTGGACATTCGCTGCCCGACCCGGACCCTGATGTGGCGTACCGCCGCTCCCACATCGATATCGCCTTTGAGCAGCCGGGAGACGGTCTGTAACCGGAATGCTTTGCGGGAGTAGTCGGCGAGCGGGCGTGGTGCGCTGCGGGCAATATTTTCCGGCGGAGTACCATGCCAGCGGAAAATGTAGGGATTGATGGCAATACAGCCCGCCCAGCGTTGATCCTCGGCGGCCGCACGGAAGGCAACATAGGCACCGCTGCAACGACCGTAAAGCAGCGCTGGCCCGGTTCTGCCTATCGTTTCAAGGAAGGTTCTGGCGATAGCTATGTCGGCGATCTGCGTTTCGTCGTACAGAACTTCGATCCTGCGATCGGATACGGGCGGGCTGTCGCCGACACCGGCGCTGTCGAAGCGAAGTGATACGATGCCTTTTTCGGCAAGGCGGCGCGCGAGCTCTACCGACGAACGCCCCCATCCGGCCTGATGATCATAGGCGGTGCTCAAAAGCACGACGGTAACGTCCGTGGCGTTTGCGATCGGTTCACACAATGTACCGATCAGATTGACACCCATACGCACCGCCGTTTCACGGATTGTGCCGGATGTCAGTGCTTGCGGAAGAGAGAGGTTATGCAGTTGTGTCTCGATTGGTGTGTTCGTTGCCGGTAAATCTCGCATCCAGTCGAGGAAGCCGGGTATCAAGCGATCGGGAAACCTTTGTCCATGCGGATTTTGCACCATCCGATCATAGCCGGAAAATTCGAAATCCCGCACGTCGGCACCGCTGGTTACGAGTTGGTCGCGTAACTGTTGGTCGGCATTGTTGTCAGGGCGACGGGCAAGAAAGATGCAGCTGACAGAGGTGTCGGGGAGCAATTTCGGATTCAGAGTATCGAGTGTATCGATGATGCCTCTCGGCATCGTCAGCCCTGCGATTGTGCCCGGCGCGGTATCACGCAGATGTGGAGGAACACCGACACCTTCGTCGATCATGGTTGACCACAATGACAGTTCACGCAGATATCGCCGCCCGGCAACAACCGGAGCAAGTAGCGCCAGACCGGTCAGATTATGAATATCGCGGCTGACCTTGAGGGCAATCGCTCCGCCAAGGCCGAAACCGAACAGCACGGCGTGTTGTGCGCCGGATAGCTGGCGTAATGCGGCTGCCCCGTGGATTGCAGCGCGACACCATGTCTCGACGTCGATGTCCTCATCGGGATGTTCCATGGCATTGACCGTGCCGGGATAATCGAAGCGGAGGCTTGCAATGCCGATTTCGCTCAACTGTTCTGCGACGATGCGGAAGAACCGCCGGGTGCTGAGTTCGTCTATGCCCCATGGGCTAAGAAACAGGACTGCGACGTTGCGTGCCTGTCCTTTGGCCGGTTTGAACAGCCCCGGATTGCCCGTAAAGGTGACCGGCCATGCGGCCTCGTGTTGGTGGGCTGCGCTATCGATAATGGCATTGTCAGGCATTGTGTATGCCTCGTCCCCGGGGTGCTGGCGTTCGAAAATTTCCCAACCGTCAGTCTGTTGTGTGGCGGTCATTAAATCGCGCTTTGATTGCATTCTTTGGCGCGGGAACACTTAAAATTATGTGAGCAGGATGAGCTAGAGGTTGGTATTCGCGACGGAATGTTGGGTCTTGACAAGTATGATCCAGGTGGTTGCGACCAGCAGGATCTGAACGATAAGCCGCGCCAGTCCGGCACCCATCAGACCGCCAAGAGACGCACCCAGCCAGATTGCCGGGATCATGATGGCGGCTGCGGCGAGCAGTAGGCCGATGCGGATTTTCTGACGTCCTACGGCGCGCAGAATGTCGGCGCCGATGCCTGAAAGTCCCATCAGCAAGGGATAAAGCGCCAGCAGCTGAATAATGCCGGAAGACCCGTCATAGTCGTGCCCGATGAGGACCGGAATGAAATCCGCTATCACGTAAAGAAAGATGGCAAGCGGCACGGATATCGTCAGTGACGGCAGGACGAGGCGGCGTCCGAACTGGATACTGTCGGCGGCACTTGCCGAGGCATTGCGAAAATGCCGAGTGTATGTCGCATACAGCAAGGCCCGGATCGGCGCGGAAGCCGCATCCACGATCTTGAAACCCGCTGCGTATTGACCGGCAATTTCGGGCCCGAGTGTCTGCGAAACGACTGGTTTGTCGAGATCCGCAACACTGCCGATGGCAACAAATTCCAGACAATATTGAAAGCCGAGCGAAATGTCCTTGCGGATGACAGCAGGTGTGGGAAGGCCACACACGCGTTTGACCAGAATGATCGAGCCGAACGCGCCGACAGCTGATGCAGCGAGATACCACCAGGCCCAGTTGTCGAGCGTCAGTTCCGGCTGGAGAAGGATGGCGGCGACGAGAAAGAGTGTGCGCAGGACGGAAAGACCGATATTGATGGTGACCTGTAGCTTGGAGCGGTCGCAGGCCATGAAGGTGCTTGCACAGATCGACACGATCCGCCCGAAGATGAGATGCGCTATAACGAAGGCGAGCAGCGATGGCATGAGCAGGTTTTCGCCGACAAGGTAATAACTGATGCTTACCGCCAATATGCCGATAAACGGCATAGTCAGACCGGACATCGCAATGCTATGCCCGAGGTGTCGGCCGAGATTTGTGGGGTCGACCGCAGCACGCTGGATCATGACATGATCGCTGCCGAGCCCGATCAGTAGGCTTCCTATGGTGCTCACACTCGAAAGGGTTACGAAAACACCGTAATCGGATGGCCCGAGATATCGGGATATCAGCATGAAATAACCGAACTGGATAATCAGCTGCATGCCGAAATTAAACGTATAAACAAGAGTGTTTCTGGCCAGCAGGGAGCCTCTGACCTTGCCTATTAGCATCGCGATCGATTTCATCCGGCCTCCTGCAGGCGGCATCTTGAAATTTTTTTGGTAAATTCAGGGTTGTGGAGGCAGGCTGTTTTTCGACGTTTTCTGGTCGTGGCACTTTTTCTAGTGTACGGAGGCGATGTGCACAACCGGGCTTGATGAACAGGATAAACCGTTTCTTGAATTTTGCATACTAAACCTTGGCATCCCAAGGCTTTAGATGGGGGGCTCATGCTTGCGAACGCATTGTATTTGACGTTTCACGGAATCGGATCGCCGGTTGTTCAGCCTGCCGAAGGCGAATTGAAGTATTTCGTTTCCTCTGATGTGTTCCGCAACACGATGGCTATGCTTGACGACCTTGAGGTTGTGCATGGCATCAAGGCGCATGTCACATTCGATGATGGTAACATCTCCGATTATGAGATTGGCTTTCCGACGCTTGTCGATCATCGGCGCACCGGGATTTTTTTTATCCTTGCCGGCAGGATCGGCCAGAAGGGTTATCTTTCGGCAGGACAGATACGCGAACTGGCTGCGGCCGGAATGACGATCGGCACTCATGGCCATGACCATGTTGACTGGCGGCGGCTGGATGCTGCGGGTCGTCAGCTCGAACTCGTGGACGCGCGCAGCAAGATCGAGGATATCGTCGGTGCGCCCGTCACCTACGCATCCCTGCCTTTCGGGCGTTTTGACAAACCGCTTCTTCAGTTGCTGAAATCTCTGAACTACGAGCGGGTGTTTACCAGTTCGACAGGTCTGGCTTACACCTCTCAATGGTTCTGTCCGCGCCGCTCGCTGACCGATGCGTTCGATCCCTCTGGCGGACCCGACATGTTGATTGGTTCGAATGCCAGGATCCGCAGCCTTGCCTATCTGATTGCCCGTCGGTTGCGATACGGCATATAGTACGGCTTGTTTTCACCAATCATCAAACTCTTCAAATGGTTGCAACAAACACGGGTTTGATGCGTCTTTTGCATGTGCGATATCCATTCGTGTTTTATTGAATAAAGTTACGATTTATCAGCTTTAAAATAAACAATACTGCCCACAAACAGGACTTGTACTCATAATTTAACCCCTTATTAGGCACGCAAGCGCTCAAATGTGAGCATTGCTTCGATCTTGAGGGCTTTCGCTGGCGGCTGGATAAACAGCCAAAGGTTGCGAAGGTCGGGTCGGCGCCAAGGCTGGGGGGCTTTGACTGTGATTTCGGTCGTGATGTGCACGTTCGACAGAGAGACAATGGCGCGGCGGACTATCGAGTCCGTCTATGCCCAGCGTCTGCCTGCAACGCTCACCTTCGAAATGATCGTTGTCGACAACACATCCACCGGTAACGCACGGGGCTGGGTCGAAGCGTTATCCGGTCTTGAGCCTGCACCACGTTACGTTCATGAGCCGCAGCCCGGTATTTCGCACGCCCGCAATGCCGGTGTCGCGACTGCGCGGGGCGCGTTTCTCGCCTTCATAGATGACGATGAGACGGCAGAATCGGATTGGCTTGCAAACCTCCATCGGGCGCTGCTGGTCCATCGGGCGGATATCGCCACTGGTCCCGTTCTTCCGGTGTTCGAAGACAAGGCCGATCTCGGTTGGAACCCGCTGCCGTTTTTCTTCGGAAAACGGGAGGCGATGTCGACCGGAGAAGAACTGCAGGCTGCCCGCACCGGTAACATCATGTTGCGTGTGGCGAGCTGCTTTGACGGTTCGGCTCCGTTCGATACCCGTTTCGGCCGGTCGGGTGGCGAGGATACTGACTTTACCCATCGTCTGTACCGCGAAGGCCGCAAGATTATCTGGGTGGCGGATGCTGTCATTCACGAATTTTGGTCCAATGAAAAAGCTTCGCTTCCAGCATTTCTGCGCCGCAAGCTGATCACCGCCCGCAACACGACCTCCGTCAGGATCAAACGTCATCCACGACCGCTTCAGGCAAAATTTTTCAACACGGCCAAGGCGCTTGCTCAACTCGTGATTTTTGCGCCGCTGGCGGCCGCCAGCTACCCCTTTCACCGTCAGATCTACGCGCATTTCGCCATGCAGGTCATGTCGGCGCTCGGCAAACTGACCTTCTGGCAAAGAACGGGCTATTATGGTCATGGCGGGGAGCGCACGTGATGCTGCAATCGACCGCCAAAACTTTCAAAATTGCCGTTTTCCACCAAGGCTGCGTACCGGTCTATCGCCGCGGTTTTTTCGCGCGTCTCGCGGAAACATCCGGGAACGCTTATGTCGTTTTCCATGGCAAACCGCCGTCGAATACGTCGCTTCAAGCCGCCAAGCCGCCATTTCCCTTTGCGAATGTCGAAGTACGCACGGTCGAACTGCGGTTTGGAAAAGCGATCCTGATCTGGCAGGCCGCGGTTTCGCATTATGTTGCCGGCCGTTTCGATGGTGTGGTGATCGGCCACGAATTCAAGTTCCTTTCCAGCCTCGCCATTCTCCTTTTTTCCAAGCTGATGCGGCGTCCCGTTTTCTGGTGGGGTTTCGGTTATCGCAAGGCCTACGGGTCATGGGACAAAGGCAGCGTGCCGTCGTTGAAAGATCGATTGGCGATCTGGGCGGCAGACCGGCTTGCGCGCTGTGGTGACGGCTATCTCGCCTATACGGAGAAAGGCCGTGACCATCTTCTCTCCATCGGCATGCCTGCCGAGCGCATAGAGGTTGTTCGCAACACGATCGATGTCGAGGAGCAAATCATGCTCTCGCAGTCGGTTGCCGGCGGTGACGATGCGGCACTTCGGGCGGAATTCGGTCTGCCGCCGGGCTCTGATGTGCTGCTTTACGTGGGCCGTCTGGTGCCGCGTAAAAATGTCGATGCGCTGGTTCGCTTCGGCAAGGATAATGCCGAATGTCGCGGTCGCCCGATGACGATCCTGATCATCGGCGACGGCGAGGAACGCGAGAAACTTGAGGTGCTTGCTGAAGGTGCTGCCAATATCCGTTTCCTCGGCGCCATCGATCCAAGCGATATCCGCATCGCCAAGGCGATGAAGCTTTGCAGCGCGGTGGTCATCCCCGGTTATCTCGGCCTGGCCATCAACCATGCCTTTGCGCATGGCCGCCCGGTTATCACCCGCAAGCATGAGTTCCATAGTCCCGAGATCGAATATCTGACGGATGGTGTGGACGGTCTGCTTGTCCCCGGCGACGAGCAGAGTTTTCATGACGGGCTGAGAGCATTTGTCGGCGACAGAGCCGAGCAAGCCCGTCTGGCCAAGAATGCTGCGGAACGGCGCGAGACGCTGAGAATGGATCATATGGTCCGCTCTTATGACGCCTTCATCAGCCGCGTCCTCGAAAATGCCGGGAGCCGCCGATGACCAGTACGATCACCCGGCTCAAGATGGCTTCTTTAGGCGATGCGCTGGTGCGCCGTTTTCCGCCTCTCTACTTCAGATTCCGCCGCGAACTTCGGCAGTTCGAGGAAAGCAATCTGGCGGGCCGACAGGCGCTTCAGGATCGACTTCTGAGCAAAATGCTTGGGGCGGCGACTGACCTTCCCGGTTATTCGGGCTTGAAAGGCCTGCCCATCAAGGCTTTCCCGGTTTTGACAAAGGAAAGGCTTCGCTCCGCTTCCTATGACTACCTTGCCGCGCCGGGAGTGCTGTCCGTTGCCGCCGCAACCAGCGGCTCCTCCGGCATTCCGCTGGCTTTGAAGCGCAGTTTCTCCTCTGTCGTCTTCGAGCAAGCGGCGATCGATCATATCGTTGCGCTGGCCGGTGGTGATTTTCGTCGTGACAGGATCGCTATTCTTCGCGGTGAAGCCATCAAGGCCCCGTCGGATCGCCAGCCACCTTACTGGCGGATCGAGCGCGGTGGCCGGATCATGAATTTTTCCGTGGCTCACCTGAATGCTGCAACGGCGCAAACCTTTGTCGGTGCCCTCGAAACCTTCTCGCCCGGTGTGATCTGGGCCTATCCGTCCGCGCTCGAAATTCTGGCAATCTCGATGGAACGCCTTGGTCGCCGGATGCATGTGCCGGTGGTTCTGACATCTTCGGAAGTGCTGAGGGATGAAGTCAGGGCGTACGCTGAAACCATGTTCGGTGGCTGCGTCGCGGATTATTACGGTCAGGCCGAGCGAGCTTGTTTTGCCTATGCGCTCAAGGCTGGCGCTTATTCCTTCATGCCTAGCTATGGGAAGGTCGAGTTGCAGCCGGTAGATGGTGGTGACCAATCGCGTTTCCGCATCATTGCAACGAACCTCCGCAATAGAGCTCAACCACTCGTCCGTTACGACACCGGCGATATTGCCATCGTTCCTCTGGAAGCCACCGGCAATCTCGAAACGGTTGCGATGGGCTGTGTGCCGTTCTTCAGGATCGAAGGCCGAGAAAGCGACTATCTGGTTGCATCAGATGGCAGCCGCCTGATCGGCATGAACCATATTCCACGATCCATCGAAGGTCTTGTGCAGATGCAGATCCGGCAAGTGCAGCCGGATCGTGTGCTGGTGCTGGCCGTAACCGACGGTTCGCCGCAAGAGGCTTTGAAGACCACCATTGCAGCCAAGGTTGCCTCGCGATTGCCGTCAACGATGCGGGTCGAGGTCCGGTTCTGCGAAGCCATCGAGCGGGAAAAGAATGGGAAAATGCCGCTTGTCGTCCGGGAGGGAATAACAACTCCGGGCTGAAAATCGAAATGTTCATCGCCGGGAGATTGGGGCCGGCAGCGTGTTTGCAGATCGAAGATCACCTTCGGTCGGTATTGTGGTGGGGTTTTAAATGAAAATCTCTTTGTTTGGCTTAGGTTATGTCGGTGCCGTGACTGCCGCCTGTCTTTCGCGCGACGGACATCACGTCGTCGGCGTCGACAATCAGCAGATCAAGGTCGATATCATCAACAACGGCAAGTCACCCGTGGTCGAAGACGGTGTTGATGCGCTTATCGAGGCGGGGCTGGCGAACGGACGCTTGAGAGCGACGACGGATGTTGTCGAAGCGATCGAGGCGACGGATATGTCGCTGGTCTGTGTCGGTACGCCCAGCCGCAAGAACGGTTCGCTCGATACGGATATCGTCGAGCGCGTCTGTCAGGAAATCGGCGAGGCTGTTGCCCGCAAGGGCCGTCCGCACACCGTCGTCATCCGCTCGACCATTCTGCCGGGCACGATGCGCAAGGTCATCATTCCGGCCCTGCGGAAAGCCGCAGGCGAGGGGGCCGAACTTCACATCGGTAATAACCCGGAATTTCTGCGCGAGGCGAGCGCCGTCTATGACTATGACAACCCGCCCAAGATCGTCGTCGGCGGTGAAGATAAAGAGACTGCTGCGCGGATAGCATCCATCTACGATGGTATCGAAGCGCCGCGTTTCCTGACGACTGTCGATGTCGCCGAACTGGTCAAATATGCCGATAATGCCTGGCACGCCGTCAAGGTCGCGTTCGGCAACGAGATCGGCAATATCGGCAAAGCCGCGGGCGTGGATAGCCACGAGGTCATGAAGATTTTTTGCAAGGACGAGAAACTCAATATCTCGCCTCGTTATCTCATGCCCGGTTTCGCATTCGGTGGGTCCTGCCTGCCGAAAGATGTGAGAGCGCTTTCCTACAAGGGGCGTGAACTCGATCTCGAATTGCCGCTGTTGAACAGCCTGTTGCGTTCCAATGACGAACAGGTTGCCCGCGCTTTCAGCGAGATCATGGCTTATGGCAAGCGCAAAATCTCGATCTTCGGCATAAGCTTTAAATCCGGCACCGACGATCTGCGCGAAAGCCCGTTGGTCACGCTGGTGGAGCGTCTGCTCGGCAAGGGCATGGATATCCTGATCTATGACCGCTTCGTCAATTTCGCCCGGCTGTATGGTGCGAACCGCGATCATATCCTCAACGTCATCCCGCACATTTCGTGCATCCTTGTCGACGATTTCGACAGGGTCGCAAGTCATGGCGACGTGGTGATTGTCGGCAATTCCGACCCCGAATTCGAGATACTTCCTGCCAGAATGCGAAGAGACCAAAAACTCTACGATCTGGTGCGCCTCAAAAATGTAGATGAGTTGGAGGAACGCTATGAAGGTGTTAACTGGTAAGGAAATCGAGGCGGCAATCGAGCGTCCGTTCGACCGTCGTGTCCTCATCATCGTGGAAAATCTGCCTGTGCCGTTCGACCGCCGCGTCTGGTCGGAAGCGACGACGCTGCGGGATGCCGGTTACACGGTTTCGATCATCTGCCCGACAGGCAAGGGATACGAGGCCCTGTATGAAGAGCTGGAAGGTATCCATATCTACCGCCATCCGCTGCCGGTCGATGCAAGCGGTTTTGCCGGTTATATCCGGGAATATTCGGCAGCTCTTTATCATGAAGTGCGGCTGGCTTTCAAAATCCGCCGTCGGCATGGCTTTCACGTCATCCATGGCTGCAACCCGCCCGATCTGATCTTTCTGGTCGCCTGGCTTTTCCGCCCGTTCGGCGTGAAATTCCTGTTCGACCATCACGATATCTGCCCGGAGCTTTTCGAGGCAAAATTCGGCAAGCGCGGCATGCTGTATCATGTGACCCGCTTTTTCGAGCGACTGACTTTCCGATCTGCCACTGTTTCTATCGCCACCAATGTTTCCTATCGAGATATCGCCATCCGGCGCGGCGGCATGGGTATGGATGATGTATTTATCGTCCGCTCCGGCCCGAAAATCTCGAAACTGCAAATACGCCCGCCAAAATCCGAATTGAAGAAGGACTTCAACCATCTGGTTGGTTATGTTGGGGTTATCGGGCAGCAGGAAGGTATGGACCTCCTCGTGGCTGCGGTCGATCATATCGTCAATGCACTTGGGCGGACCGATATCCATTTCGGTATCGTTGGAGGCGGGCCGGAACTCCCCTGCATCGTTGCGGACGTGGAGAAGCGGGGACTGTCTCGCTATTTTACCTTCACCGGCCGCGCGTCGGACGATGTCATGCTCGATATGCTGAACACGGCGGATCTCTGTGTGAATCCAGACCGTGTTACGCCGATGAACGATCTATCGACGATGAACAAGATTCTCGAATACATGACGCTGAAAAAGCCGATCGTACAGTTCGAAACGCGCGAAGGTCGTTTCTCGGCGGGCGAGGCATCGCTTTATGCGAAACGCAACGATCCAAGCGATTTTGCGGAGAAGATCGTGACGCTTATCGATAATCCCGAAGAGCGCCATAACATGGGCGAAGTCGGTCGCCAGCGTATTCTGGCGTCCTTTTCCTGGGAGCATTCGGCACCGGTGCTGCTGGCTGCCTATGAACGGCTTTTTGAAAAGATGGGCAGCGCATCACCGCAAAAAGTGGCTGCGGCCGCACCCAGAAAAATCGCCGGGAAGGCTTATCGATGAGCCGTGGCGGCCTCCCGGCTCGGCTTGCATGGTACGGGCAACGCCTCTCACGAATGTCGGCTGGCGAAATTTTGCACCGGGTCGCTGAGCTTTCAAAAAAGCAGGCTGCGCGGATCGCAAATTCCGGATGGCATAAGTTCGATGTCGCTGACGGGCCGCTTCCCGTTTTTTCCGCGCGGATCGATCCAGCGCTGGCGGGCGAGCGGCTCGTGGCAGACTGGCAGCGTTTCGCCGATGACACGATGGCGCGCCGGCATCGTTTTCTGGGTGTCGAATGGCCCACGGTTGGCAATGCGTCGCTGTGGCATTTCGATCCCGTCTCGCGACGAGAATGGCCAAGGGATGCCTATTGCTTCGATATCAACTACCGCCACAACGATCTCTACGGAGACGTAAAATACGTCTGGGAAATCAATCGTCTGCAATATCTCCAGCCGCTTGCCGCGCTCGCTGCTGTAAGCGGCAGGGCAGACATTCGTGACTTCGTCGTTGCAGAAATCGATAGCTGGATTGCCGAAAATCCGCCGTTCCGCGGAGTCAACTGGCCATCCGGCATCGAGCTTTGTTTGCGAGCAATCAGCGTTCTCATCGTGACACGCCTGTTGGGCGAAGAAGCCTTTTCGCCGCCGCAGCGCCGGGCGATCCGTTCGTTTCTGGCCGCAACTGCCGTCTGGCTTTACCGCTATCCGTCGCGTTATTCTTCTGCCAACAATCATCTGGTTGCCGAAGCCGTAGGGCTTCTGGTTATTGCGCTGGCTTGCCCCGATCTGAATGGCGCCGCCCGGTGGGAGGCTTATGCGCGCCGGATTTTGACAGAGGAAGCGGCGCTGCAATTCCATTCCGATGGCATCGGTGCCGAACAATCGCCAACCTATACGGCCTTCACGCTGGAGCTTTTCCTGACCGCCGTAAAAGTCGCAGAGGCGGCGGGCAAGCCGCTGGAGCAGACAGTTATCGATCGGCTGGGCCGCGCCGGTGAAGCATTGTCATGGTTCATGGATGAAAATGGCAAGGTGCCCCGCATCGGTGATGACGATGAAGGTCGGGTCCTAGTCAGCGATCCGGCAGCCGACAGGCTGTATGTCGCTTCCATTCTGTCAGCAACTGCAACAATCTGCGGCAGGCCGGAGATCGCGCCTCCGGTTGCTCCGCTGCATCTGCGTGATCTTGTCTTCGGCCGCGTCGTCGGGGTTGGCAGGCAGCAGGGTGTGCAGACATTTGCAGAGGGTGGTTACAGCGTGTTGCGAGACCGGGTGAATGGCCGTGACCTCATTGTCTGCATGGATCACGGGCCACTTGGTTATCTGTCGATTGCTGCCCATGGTCACGCAGATGCACTTGCTGTCTGGCTGACCTATGGCGGCAAGCCGCTGTTGTCGGATGCAGGCACCTATCTTTATCATTCCGGTGGTGTGTGGCGAGATGCCTTTCGGGGCACGCCGCTGCACAACACGCTTTCCATCGAAGGGGAGAGCTCAAGCCTTGTTTCAGGTGCGTTCAACTGGAAGACCAAGGCCAATGTCCGCGACGTTATAGTCGAAAGCGATCTTGCTTTTTTCCGCTGTCAGGCTGTGCATGATGGTTATTCGACACGGTTCGGCGTGCGTCACGCAAGGAACCTGCACCGTATTTCGACTGAACGGTTCCTCATCGAGGATCGGTTGGAAGGCGACGAACACTCGGTGCATGAGGTTTCGATCTCCTACCTTGCCGGAGAAGGTGTCGAGATCTGCAAAAGTGATGACGCTGGCATCTTCGATTTTCTTGTCGATGGAACCGTGGCCATGCGGCTTGTGGCTCCTCCGCAATTAGCTGGCCGGATCGTTTTTGGTCAGGAAGACGACAAACTTGGCTGGCTGTCACCGTGTTTCGGAGTGAAGCTGCCGGTGTTCCAGTTGATTTTTGAAGGCAAAATGCGCGGTGGTGAGGCGGCAGTCACGGAGCTGGAACTGATATGATCCAATTTCTGGCCGTCTTGCTGGTCTTATTGGCGGGTAACCTGACAAAAGCCTTTGCGCTCGATAGTTCAGCCTTCCGAAAGGGGATCAATCTCGCACGTCTGCATAATTTACCTCAGAACGATCCTTCAAAACCGGGTGCATTTCTCTGGCCTCCTTTTCAGGGGGCGCTTGCCGAGATAAGCGAGGAAGAAATCCTCCGGCTGATAGCCGCCGGATTTGACTTTGTTCGCCTGCCCGTCGCACCTGCGCCGTTTCTCGTGCAAACGGAAAAGCGGCGGAAAGTGCTGCTCGATTCTCTCTATGTTACGATTAAACGCCTGCAAACGGCGGGGTTTGCCGTGTTGATCGACGTTCATCCCAATCATAGCCATCCGACTTGGTCCGCGGAGAAAATTTTATCGAAAGCGGATGGTGCCGCCTTCAAGGGCTATTCAGCTTTTCTACAAGAACTGGCGCGTTTCTCGCAGCGTTTGCCTGCGGACAAGGTCGCTCTTGGTCTGATGAACGAGCCGCAGCAGGAATGCCACTTGTCCAGCGCAAGTGAGTGGACCCGAATGCAGCCGTTACTCTACAAATTGGTCAGAGATGTCGCGCCAGTGCTGCCCATTGTTCTGACGACCGGCTGTTGGTCGTCACCGGAAGCGCTGCCGCATCTCGACATGAAATTCTATGACAGCAACACGCTGGTCGATGTCCATTATTACCGGCCCTACATATTCACCCATCAGGGCCTGCCTTTTGCCAGCGGCGGAACGCGGTATGTCGCCGGGCTGGAATATCCAGGCCCCGGAGCAGACAAGAACCTGACATTGTTCCGTTCCATGCAATTCATCCAGCAGCGTGAGGCCGATGGAGCAAACCTTCCCGCCGGTGCGTTGATCGAGGCCAAAAAGAAAATCGATAGCTATTACGATGATCCATCGGCTGTCGATCGCCAGTACATCGGCAGTCATTTTGTGGCGATGCGGAAATGGGTTGATGAGCAGGAGATCGAGCCACACCGGCTGATTGTTGGAGAGTTCGGAGTTGCTCGCCAGCAAGAAGGCATGCCGGACATCGAGGGGCGCAGGCTCTGGCTCAAGGATGTGCGCGAAGAGGCGGAAGCAAACGGTTTCGGCTGGGCACTGTGGGACTACAATGCAGGGGATGGATATCCCGGTTTCGGCTTGGTGTTCGATAATGAATCACGCAAAATCGATCCCGACATGATCGATGCGCTTGGTCTGGATGGAACGGCTCTCCGCCAATGACAAGGACTTGAATGACAATATGGCGAACAGTGTTCTTGAGGCCGGGCAAAGCCAGGAAACGGTTCGAGCTGGCGATGGCTTGCTGGGCTGGCTGCCCGCCATCGTCATCGGTTATGCCACACTGCTGACGCCGCTGTTCCTGCAACAAAGCGTGTATTCTACCGAGGATCCGACTGCCTCAGCGCCAGTGAGCCAAGGCACCAGTGCCGCAAACCAGGTTTTCTGGCTCTTGCTTTTCTGTGCTTTTCTTTATGCGTGCAGACACCGGCTTGGTCAGCTTGCCAATCTGCTAAAGCGGCCATTGGTGGCGATCATCATATTCTACATGCTGGTCGCATTTGCCAGCATCTTGTGGTCACCCGCACCGGAGATTGCTTTTCGCCGGGCGACCTTGCAGTTCATCGTGCTGTTTACGGTGGTGCTGCCGACACTGCTTGTCGAAAATCCAAGGGCACAGGTCGATCGGCTTCTGTTGGTGTTTTTCATCACGATTGGCATCAATCTTGCTGCTGTTGCTTTATTGCCGGCAGGGCGGCTTGGACACCAGGGGATATATAGCCACAAGAACGAATTCGGCCTCGTCGTTGCCTATGGTTTCATTTTCTGCATTTACGGAATGGCCCGGCTCAAAGGTATGGGCCGTCTTCTTGCTGTCGGACTGGCCCTTGCCGCCTTGATCGAGCTGGTGGTCAGCCGCTCGAAAACGTCGCTTGGTCTGACGATTTTGATCCCGTTTCTGGCGATGGTCATTCTCGGCTTCAGCCGCACCTTCCGTGTTAACGCGCTTTTTCCGCTCGTTTTCGGTCTTACGGCTTTCATTTTATGTGGTCTGTTTGTGGCACATCTTGTCGATTTCAGTTTTGCGGATCTGTCGATGCTGATCTTCGACGATACGACATTCACCGGGCGGACAACGATCTGGAGTTTCCTGGCGGACGTCATCAGCCGTGCGCCGTTTCTGGGGCAGGGCTACGGTTCCTTCTGGGATATCGGTCCCGGATCGATCGTGCAGAGAGAGGCTCCGGGGTTCGTGATAGAGCTCTTGCAGGGCCACAACGGTTATATCGATGTGACGGTCGAACTCGGGGTACTCGGTCTTGTGGTGCTGATGATGTTCCTTTGCTGCGTCATCTACATAATTGGCCGTGCGGCAAACGAGGCGAAAGTGGATTTGGCGCTGGCCTGGCTGTTCCTCTCATGCGTCATCATCGGCCTATGCCACAACATGCTCGAAAGCAGCTGGTTTCGCGGTTACTCGGTCGTCTGGATGATTTTTCTTCTCGTCGGTGGCTGGGCTCATGCAATGAACAAGGAAGGCGATGCCGCAAAACCTTGATGCGGTATGACTGTTGCGCCTCGCCTACGATCTCGGGAAGTTGAGAGTGCGTTAATTCTAATCCGATACATTGTATTGATATGCCGCCAAGAGGGCGACGTGGACGACAATGGCTTGGGTGGGGTCTATGGCGAGCACAGTCGGCGCAAGAAACAGCGAAGGCATCATTGATGTTTTGGCTATCGCTATAAAATTGCGCGAGAAAATCTGGCTGATTATTTTAATCGCCTTCGTTGTCGTTGGTGCGACGGCGGTCTATGTCTTCGCGGTTCCGCCGGTCTATACGGCGTGGACGAGGCTGGTTGTCGATCCGAATGTCCGCAAACCGTTCGATGATTCCAGCGCACCTTCCGTGCTTGGCAACGAGGCGCTGGCCGTCGATACACAGCTGCTGATCGCGTCCTCGGCGGCGGTTCTGAAACCGGTCGTGCAGGAATACGGTCTCGCCAGCGATCCTGAATTTGTCGATGTTGAAGCTGGTAGTTCGCCTGATGAACGCGAAGCAGAAGCCGTCAAGAACCTTGGCAAAGCAGTGACGGTATCTCGCGAAGGCGCCACCTATGTCATCTCGGTCGGTGTCAAATCGCAGGGTGCCCGGAAGTCTGCTGACCTGTCGCTCGCTATCGCCAACGCCTACATGCGCGAGCAGCGCCAATTTCAACTCGATCATTCCCAGCAACTGGCCGAGCAGATCGATGGTCGCTTATCGGGACTTCGTGAGCGTTTGAGGCAGGCAGATGAAAAGGTGCAACAATTCCGCGCCAGCAAGCGTCTGCAAGGTTCTGCGGACGGCACCTTGCTTGTGGGGCAGGAGTTGTCCGGTCTGAACGTTCAACTGGTGGAAGCGCGCGCCGCATTCGCAGGCGCAAACGCCGCCAACGTCGAGATACAGCGTTATCTCAAGCGCGAGATCGATCCGACTGCGCTCGGCAACATCACCAACTCGCCGCGTATGGTCCAGTTACTTGAAGAATATTCCCGCACGGTCAAGGAAGAGGCGTCGTTTTCGACCACTCTGCTGCCGCAGCACCCATCCGTTCAGCGACTGAAATCGCAGGTCGCGCGACTTTCCGATCTGATCCGGGACGAGGTAACGGCCATTGGCGAGGGAAAAAAGGTCGAACTGGATGTCGCCCGGCAAAGGGTTGAGAATATCGAGCGCCAGATGGAAACACTGCGCAATTCTTCCAATGCCGGCGAACAGGAGATGATCGAATTGCGGGAACTGGAAGCCGAAGCGCAGTCGACCCGGGCCGTTTATGAGAACGTACTTGGACGCGCCAAGCAGGTCGCCAATCTCGAACAGGTTACCATGCCGGTTGCACGTATCATCAGCGCGGCCCAGCCGGCAGATGCACCTTCATGGCCCAAGAAGAAAATCCTGCTTGGGCTTGCCGGAATTCTCGGGCTGGGTTTGGGAGTAATCGTCGTCGTTTGGCAAGAAGTTTGGAACCAGCTGCGAAACTTCATGGCGAGCAGTGCTGTCGTCCGCAGACAAGCTAGCGATCATGAGTTGCTGGAGTTCTCGTCAGCAACAAGCGGAGGAACTCAGGCTCCACCTTTGCTGTCACTTTTCTCAGATCCGCAGCTGCCGGAGGGCGCGCGAAGAGCGCAATGATTTATCACGCGATCAGCAGCTCGATGCCGCGCTTTTCGAATTCCTTGGCATCTCGGTCGGAGATCCCGTCATCCGTGATGAAGGAATTGATCACATCCAAGGATCCAAGCCGGGTGAATGAGGAGCGGTTGATCTTGGTGGAGTCGGCCACGAGATAGACATGCGCGGCCGCCTTGATCATGGCTTCTTTCAGCTGAAGATCGGCAAAACTCGGATAGGTGAGGCCCGCATCGAGCGCCACACCGGCGGTCGCGAGGAACAGCTTGCCGGCAAAGATGTTGCGGAAATATTCGACCGATTTATCGCCGGAAAGCGAAAGGGTGGGGGACTTGAACTGCCCGCCCGGCATGTGAACGGCAAAGCTCGGCACGGACCCCAGAATGATCGCGATATTGAGCGCATTGGTTATCAATGTCAGATCGCGGCGAGTGGTCAGGCGGGTGGCGATCTCGGTCGTGGTCGTGCCTGCGTCAAGAATTAGGGTCTCACCATCCTTGACGAGGCTTGCCGCCAGCGCGCCGATCCGCCGTTTCTTGTCCATGTTCTCTTGATGATGGAGTGTCATGGTGCCCGTCTGCGGTGCTGCCGTATTCAGATAAGCGCCGCCATGTTCGCGGGTGATGAAGCCTTCGTTTTCAAGACGCTCCAGATCCTGCCGAATGGTGGCTTCCGACACGCGAAAAGCGCCTGCCAGCTCCCTGACGCGTGCCGATCCTTCTTCCTGAAGCCATTCGAGAATGCGCCGACGCCTCGGTTCGGACAGAAGTCCGATCATCGAGTCCGATGCATTGTGCTCGTCTTTTGCTTCCATCTGGACCTGCCTAACTCACAATTCGCAATCAATCGAAAATGATCGACTCTTCCCCCACGTCATACAAGCATCGGTTCGCGTCATCAAATGTTCAGTTGGCGTTCTGCTGAAGCACGACACGGGCTTGCAGCTTCTGTTGCACCTGATCGATGACGACGGCCGCGATGATGACCAGCCCCTTGATGACGGTCTGCCAAAAAGAAGAGACGCCCATCATGATCAGTCCGTCCGCAAGGATGCCGATAACGAAAGCGCCGACGATCGTGCCTGCAATACGGCCGCGTCCGCCCGACATCGAGGTGCCGCCGAGAACAGCTGCCGCAATCGCATTCAGCTCGAATGTTTCGCCCGATGCTGGATGGCTGGCCTGCAGCTGCGACGAGATGATCAGGCCGACGAACGCCGCACACAGACCGGAAAACATGTAGACGAACAGTTTGATGCGATCGACGCGCACACCGGACAACGCCGCCCCACGCTCGTTGCCGCCGACGGCGTAGATGTGCCGTCCGAGCGGTGTACGTGTGGCGAGGTAGGCGGCGATCAATGCCACCGCAACCATGATCCAGACTGATACGGGAAGGCCGAGAAACGTGCCGGAGCCGATGATACGAAAGGTATCCGATCCATATTCCGGATTGCCGGAGAGGTTGGGGAAGGTTCGCCCTTCAGAAAACAGCAGAGCCGTGCCGCGTGCGACATAAAGCGTGCCGAGCGTTGCAATGAAGGGGGCGACATTCAGTTTGGTTATCAATACCCCGTTTATCGACCCTATGAAGATACCCACGACGAGCACGATCATGCAGATTTCGATCGTGTTGAACTGAACGCTGTAGGCGATCCCGAGAAAACCGAGGTCGATGCCGTAAAGCACCAGATAACCGGCCACCATGGCGCACAGACCGACGATCGAGCCGACCGAAAGGTCGATGCCGCCTGCAATGATGACGAAGGTCATGCCGATGGCGAGAATTGCATTCAACGCAACATGTTTGGAAATGATCACCATGTTGCCCATCGACAGGAAGTTCGGTGCGGCGATGGCGAAAAACGTGAAGACAAGGATCAACGCTACAAAGGTGCGCATATGCAAAAGCAGCAACAGCGCCGATGTGCGGGATTTGTGCCCTCCGATGACGGTCTTGACGTTACCTGCGGCGTCGGTGCTGCTCATGATAGTTCAACCTTTGCAAGATTGGGCGTCGCTGCGGAAACAACGTCCGCTGCGTTGGCGCCAGCCGGGAACTGCCCGGTCAACCGGCCATTCGCCATGACGAGAATACGATCGGAAAGGGCGAGAACCTCCTCCAGATCGGATGTGACAAAAAGGATGCCGAGACCGTCTGCGGCGAGCGTGCGCATGGTGCGGAAGATTTCGGCCTTGGCGCCGATATCGATGCCGCGCGACGGCTCATCCATCAGAAGAATTTTTGGCTTGGTCATCAATGCCTTGCCGATAACCACTTTTTGCTGGTTGCCGCCGGAAAGGCTGGAGACGGGGTGTTCGAGGCTGGCGATCTTGATCGCCATACGTTTGACGAATTCCGCCGCTTTTGCCGCCTCGGCTTTGAGGCTTAGATGAAAACCGCGGGTAAAGTCGGAAAGCGATGACAGGGTGAGGTTTTCGCGGATGCTCATGATCTGCACGAGGCCGTCGCGTTTTCGGTCCTCGGGGATCAGCGCCAGACCGCGCCTGATCCTTCCGGCGACACTCTTTTCCTTGAGCGGTTTGCCGCTGATGAAGAGCTGCCCCGAAGAATTGGGATGCTGGGCCATGATGCATTCCAGCAGCTCCGAGCGTCCTGCACCCATCAAACCGTAAAGGCCGACGATTTCACCTTCGCGAACGGAGAGCGACATGTGGTCGACGGCATAACCGCCGGCGGGGCTTGGAAGGCAGATGTTTTCCACCCGAAACACTTCGCCGCCCATGTCGTGGCCGACTGTCTTCGGAAAATCCTTCGAGGCGCTGCCGATCATGTTGGCGACGATCCAGGGAATGTCCACACCCTGCATGGAGCGCGAGCCGGTGATCGCACCGTCGCGCAGCACGGTGATATAGTCGCCGATACGGATCAGTTCTTCCAGCCGGTGAGAGATGTAAACGATCCCAACGCCCTGCTTCTTGAGATCGTTGATGACGCGGAACAGTACTTCGACTTCCGCTGCGGAAAGCGCCGAGGTCGGCTCATCCAGAATCAGGATGCGGGCATTTTCCGCCAGTGCCTTGGCGATCTCGACGATCTGCTGTTGTCCGATCCTGAGATTGCCAAGCGGGCTATCCGGATCGATATCCTGCTCCAGGCGCGTCATCAGTGCCTTGGCAGCTGCCACCTGCGCCTGTCTGTCGATATGAATGCCGCCAAGTGTCTTTTCATGGCCGACAAAAATGTTCTCCGCCACCGTGAGGTTCGGAAACAGATTGAGTTCCTGAAAGACGATACCGACGCCGTGTTTGGCAGCATCGGACTTGTCGGTAAACACCACCTCTTTGCCGTCGAGTTCGATCGAGCCGCCATTCAGCTGTTCGACACCGGCAATAATCTTCATCAGGGTGGATTTGCCGGCGCCGTTTTCGCCAACCAGCACGTTCACCGCACCGAGGCGAAGGTCGAAATCGACATTTTTCAGCGCCTGCGTGCCGGGATAGATTTTGGAGCCGTTGCGGATTTTCAGACCGACAGGATGCGGGTCTGCGGATGTGGTGTCGCTCATGGCGCCACCTCGATCGAGACCGGCATGATCAGCGGCTTTTCGCTTGCGGAACGAATAACGACAGCGCCGACAAAATTGATGCGTTTGCCCTTTATCGCGTTGTCAGCCCCTGGAAGCTCTGAAACGGCCTTGTCGTTCAGGGCGCGGCCGAGCTTGGCGTATTCGATCTGGTCGCGGAATGTCGAGAAGTCGTAAAGCGCGGTCGTGTCGCGCAGGGCCGTGCCTTTGATAACCGGGCCGAGCTGCAATGTCGCATCCGCTTTGCCGTCGCCATCGAGGTCGATTTCGGCAGTCGCCGCCTTGGATTCACGGTTTTCCTCGATGACGGTAGCGCTTCCCTTGACCGGGAAATTCCAGCCGCCGCCAGCACCGCCGACGCGCGTTCCATGGCTTTCGCCGGCTTTATCCAGCCCAGCCTTGATGGCCTCCTGCAATGTTGCAAGATCGACCGCCTTTTCGTTCAAAGCAGGAACGAGTTTGGCGTCGAATGTCGTCTCGACGACTTCGGCAATGGGGTCGACGGCGCCGCCAGCCTCGTCATTGCCGGTCTTGACCAGTTTGCAGCCGGAAAGGGATGCGGCAAGCAGGCTTGCAGCAAGGAGACTCGTGATTTTCATAGGTATCCGCACTTTCTTGGAAGCAAGAGCCACCCGGAGCGCTGGCTCCGGGTGGCAGATAGCGGTGCGTTACTGCTTGAGCGCGAACGTCTCGAGCTTTTCGGCATTGTCGGCATTGATGAGAATGCAATCCATCAACTGCTTCTCTTCAAGCCCGGTCGAGCCGGTCTTGATGAACTTGTCGGCTTGCTCGACCGCGTTCTGGGCCTGCTGGTATGCAGGCTGCAACACGGTTGCCTTGATGCCGCCCTTCTTGATCGAGTCGCGCACGTCGTTGGAGCCGTCGAAACCGACAACGATGACATCCTTGCGGCCAGCCGCTTCGAGGGCGGCATAGGCACCCATTGCCATCGTGTCATTGCCCGAGATCACACCCTTGATATCCGGGTGCGCCTGCAGGATGGATTCCATAACGGTATAGGCTTCGGTCTGTGACCAGTTTGCCGTCTGCTTGGCGACCAGCTTCATATCCGAATACTGGTCGATGACATCGTGATAACCCTGCGAGCGAATGCCGGCATTGGTATCGGATTCCTTGCCGAGCAGTTCGGCATAATTACCCTTTTCGCCCATCAGCTTGACGAATTCTTCCGCGCCGAGCTGTGCACCCTGATAGTTGTTCGAGACGATCTGCGAAACGGCAACGCCGGTCGTGGTGATTTCACGGTCGATCAGGAAGGACGGAATGCCCTTGTCCTTGGCCTTCTGGACAGCGGCGACAGACGCGTCCGCACCGGCATTGTCGAGAATGATGGCTTTTACGCCGGCAGCGATGGCGCTGTCGAACAGTTCGTTCTGCTTGTTGGCGTCGTCATCATGGACCAGTACCATGGTTGCGTAGCCCAGTTCCTTTGCCTTGGCTGCGGCGCCATCCGCTTCAGCCTTGAAGAAAGGGTTGGAATGGCTAGGCGTGATGATTGCGATCGTGTCGGCAGCCAGCGCCGTACCGGATACTGCGCCGGCAATGCCAAGCGCAACGACGGACATCAATAGACGTTTCGTAAGCTTCATGAGGACCTCCCGTTGTCAAAACCACCCTCCAGTGGTTCTCGGGTTGCAGACTATTGATTGCTTTCGTTTGTTGTCAATATATTTTTGAAAATCTGTGTTTCACGAATTGATGAAACCTGTTCTGTCGTAATTTGCTGCGATGCGGCATCGTTTTATGTCGTGTGACCGATCGACATCGAAGAAATTGCTTGAACGGCTCTGCGACTTATGTCAGTTAAATCGTCAAACGAAAGAAATCGAAAGCAATCGAAAATTCGCGAATTGATTTCGATGATGGTCGTCACGCCTCGGGAGGGTTAGGCCGCGCCGTAGCGACGGTTTGAGGCTTGGGCTTTGATATTCGCATATTTGGAGGAAGATCATGACAACACAACGTTTCGGTGCCGGTATCTGGCACTTCGCCACCTATCTTGATCGTTACGCAACCGATGGCTACGGCACCCCGCGCAGCGTCATCGAGGCAATCGATCTCGCCGGTCAGGTCAAGGATCTGTCGGTCGTGGATATCAATTACCCGTTTTTCGGCGGCGACTTTTCCAATGCCCAGGTGAAGGAAGCGCTCGATCGCAACAAGCTCGGTGTCATCGGCATTACGCCGGAAATCTACACCCGCGAATTCGTCAAGGGCTCTTTCACCAACCCGGATGCGGGCGTTCGCCGCCGCACCCATGAGCTGGTGACCGAAGCCTGTGATCAGGTTCGCTATTTCGGCGCCGATTACGTCAAGCTGTGGCCGGGTCAGGATGGCTGGGACTATCCGTTCCAGGTCGATTACGGCACGTTGTGGAAACATTCGCTCGATGGCGTCGGCCAGCTTGCGAGCGAAAACCCCGACCTGAAATTCGTCATCGAATACAAGCCGCGCGAGCCGCGCGTTCGCATGAGTTTCGGTTCTGTTGCGCGCACGTTGCTCGGTATCGAGAAAATCGGTCTGCCGAATGTCGGTATCCTGCTCGATTTCGGTCATGCCATCATGGGCGGCGAATCCGCTGCCGATAGCGCCCAGCTGGCCATCGACTATGGCCGTCTCTTCGGCATGGACGTCAACGACAACTACCGTTCCTGGGATGACGATCTGGTTGCCGGCAGCCTGCATCCGATTGAGCTGTTCGAGTTCTTCTACGTGCTTCGCAAGAACAAGTGGGAAGGCGTTTGGCAGCTCGATCAGTTCCCGTTCCGCGAGGATAGCGTTGCGACCGCGAACCACGCCATCGATTTCCTCAAGGCCGCCGACAAGGGCCTCGAAGCGCTCGATGTCGATGCTTTGAAGGAAGCGCAAAGCCGTCACGATGCGATCGGCGCGCTGAAAATCGCTCAGAAGGCCCTGTTCGGCTCCATGTAGGCGCCGGCTCGGCACAGCCAGTCTTTTGGCAATGAAAGGCCTCGACCCATGTTGAAGAATGATATCGTCGATACAATCCGCGAGAAAGCATTGTGGATGCGCCGCAAGGCCTTCACCATGGTTTTCGACGCGCAGCTCGGTCATCCGGGCGGTGACTTTTCGGCGATCGACATCATCGCGACGCTCTATTTCGGCGTGATGCGCTATGACCCCAAAAAGCCGGACATGGCGGGCCGTGATCGCTTCATCATGTCGAAGGGCCATGCGACGGGCGCACTTTATACCGCGCTCTGCGCCGCCGGTTATTATCCGGAAGACTGGCTGTCGACCTATATGCAGCCGAAATCCATGCTGAACGGCCACCCGAACCGCAATTACCTGCCGGGTGTCGAAACCAATACGGGACCGCTCGGTCACGGCATGCCGGTTGGCCTCGGCATTGCGATTGCCGGCCAGATCACCAATAGCGATTACCGCACCTTTGTGCTGACCGGTGACGGCGAATTGCAGGAAGGCTCCAACTGGGAAGCCGCGATGACGGCGGGCAACCGCAAGCTCGGCAAGTTTACGCTGATCGTCGATCGCAACCGGCTGCAGCAGGGCATGGGCACCGAAGAAACCAACGGCCTCGATCCGCTGGACGACAAGTTCCGCGCCTTCGGCTGGGATGTCGAAATGGTGGACGGTCACGATGTGGCGGCGCTGGTTGCGGCCCTTTCTGAACCGGCGGGCGGGCGGGAAAAACCGCTCTGCATCATCGCCAACACGGTCAAGGGCAAGGGTGTGTCCTTCATGGAGAACAAGGCTTCCTGGCACCATGGCGTGCCAAATGCCGAACAATATAATAGCGCTATGGAGGAACTGGTCTGATGGCTGCTCCCGCTCTTAAACAGGAAGGCTTTTTCGATTGTCGCGATGCCTGGGCGCGCACGATCGAGGCGCTTGCCGAAAGTGACCCGCGCATCGTCGCTGTCGTCAACGATTCCGTCGGATCGTCGAAACTCGGCGGTTTCCAGAAGAAGTTTCCGGATCGCCTCGTCAATGTCGGCATTGCCGAACAGAATATGGTCGGCGTCGGTGCAGGCCTTGCCAATGGCGGCCGTATCCCCTTCGTATCGGCTGCCGCCTGCTTTCTCACCGGCCGCGCGCTGGAACAGGTGAAGGCGGATATCGCTTACGCCAATTTTAACGTGAAGCTTGTCGGCCAATCCTCCGGCATCGCTTATGGCGAGCTCGGTCCGACGCACCATTCGATCGAGGATTTTGCCTGGCTGCGGCCTTTGAGTAACCTCAAGATCATCGTGCCGGCGGATAGCTGGGAGACGGCCGAGGCGGTCAAATGGGCCGCCGAATATGAAGGTCCGGTGTTTATCCGCCTCAGCCGCATGCCGGTGCCGGATCTGGTTGTCGAAAACCGCAAATTCCAGCCGGGCAAGGCTGAACTCGTGCGCGATGGCGGCGATGTGACGTTGATCGCCTGCGGCACGATGGTTCACCTTGCTGTTCAAGCAGCTTTGGAATTGCAGGCCGAAGGCATTTCCGCGCGTGTTCTCAACATGGCGACCATCTCACCGCTCGACGAGACGGCGATTTCCCTTGCCGCCCGCGAAACGGGTGCAATCGTCACCATCGAGGAAGCCAATATCCATGGCGGCCTTGGCGGTGCGGTAGCAGAACACACCTCGGCCGATATCCCGGTTCCGGTCGAACGC
>Ga0075364_10000075_pt1 | contig 38780 bp, 38 predicted proteins | sample EndMetdeltDD1764_FD_71517 | JGI IMG/M metagenome (GOLD analysis project Ga0075364, IMG submission 71517) | Populus endosphere microbial communities from Tennessee, USA - Endosphere MetaG P. deltoides DD176-4 | ecosystem: Host-associated > Plants > Roots > Endosphere | place: USA: Tennessee... | reverse complement strand
GACCGCCGCGGCGGTCGCGGCGGCAACAAGAAGCCGCACGGCGGCCTGACCGTCAGCGGCGAGATGGCGGCCAAGCAGTCGCAGAAGCCGTTCAAGCAGCGCAAGGACAAGGGCCTGAAGCCGCTGCCCGAAGGCAATCCCGCCGCGTTCCGCACGTGGTACGTGCCGGACGGCGTCGGCACCGGCCCCAGCGGCCACCGCAACGCCGGTCCGAAGAAGCCGTACTACGGCAAGTCCGGTGCAGGCGCTGGTGCAGGCGGCCCCGGCGGCGGCGGCGGCCAGGGCCAGCAGCGCAAGCCGCGGCCGTACGGCCATCCCGGCAATGCGCCGCATTTCCCGTCCGACCATGCCACCCCGGGCGCGTTCCCGGGCAACGAGCGTGGCCGCGGCCCGCGTCCTGCCGGCGGCGGTCGCCCCGGTGGCGGCGGTCCGGGCGGTGGGCGTCCCGGCGGCGGCCCTGGCGCTGGCCGTCCGGGCGGAGGCCACGGTGCAGGCCGTCCTGGTGGCGGCGGTCCGGGCGCCGGGCGCCCGGGTGGTGGCCGGCCTGGTGGCGGCCCCCGTCCCGGCGGTCGCCCCGGTGGCGCCCCGCGCGGCGGCAACCGTGGCCCGCGCGGCCAGGGCTGATCGCACGACGCGTCCGGGACACCGCCGAATCGATGTCGAGTTTCGATCATGACCTGCTGGTCGTCGGTGCCAGCTTCGGTGGCGCCGCCTGCGCGATCGCCGCCGCCTCGGCCGGGCTGCGCGTCTGCGTGGTCGAGCGCAAGGACGATCCGGGTGCGCGGCTGCACACCACCGGCATCATCGTGCGCGAGGCCGCCGAGCACACGCTGCTCGGCCAGGCACCGGCCGAGTGCCTGCAACGCGTCGAACGGGTCCGCCTGTACGCGCCGTCGCTGCGCGACATCGCGCTGGCGGCGCCGGGCTACTACTTCCTGACCACCGACACACCGGTGCTGATGCGCTGGCTGGCCGGGCAGATCCCGGCCCATGGCGCGGAACTGCGGCTGGGCACGTCGTTCACCACGGCGCAGCGCGACGGCGACGGCTGGCAGGTGCCCGGCATCGGCCGCGTCCGCTGGCTGGTCGGCGCCGACGGTGCCCGCTCACGCGTCGCCGAGCGCACCGGGCTCGCACCGGTGCGCGACTTCCTCTACGGGGTCGAGTACGAGTACGCCGGCGCATCCCTGCCCGAACCCGATGCGTTGCACTGCTTCGTCAGCCGTCGTTTCGCGCCGGGCTACATCGGCTGGGTCGCGCAGAATCCTGCCGGCGTGCAGGCCGGGCTGGCACTGCGGCACGACGCCTCGCGTGCGCGGCTGCCGGACATCGCCGGCTTCCTCGAACGCATCGCACCGAAGGTCGGGCTGCCGGTCGGGCGCAGGCCCGATGCGATCCGTGCCGGCCTGATTCCCTGCGGCGGCCCGGTCTCGCCGCTGGCGCGGGCCGGTGTGATGCTGACCGGCGACGCGGCCGGCATCGTGTCTCCGGTCACCGCCGGCGGGATCCATTCGGCGTGGGCGCATGGCTGGGCGATCGGCGAGGCCGCGGCCGCGCATGCGCGGGGCGTGGGACCCTCGCCGGAGGCCGTGGCCGACGCGGCCGCACCGCGCTTCCGGCGCAAGCGCCTGCTGCGCTGGGCGTTCGACCATTTCCAGATGGACTGGCCGTTCGACCTGCTGCTGCACTCCGCGCCATTGCGCTGGGCCGCCGAGCAGGTCTATTTCCATCGACGCGGCACGCCCGGGCACTGAGCCCGGGCGGCCCACCGGCTCAGCGCGGTTCGATCACGAAATTGCCGAAGCCGACACCCAGGTCCCAGCCGCGACCGGTACCGGCCAGTGCCAGCGACACCTCGCCCTTGGTCACCACCTGCGCCTTGCTCGACTTGACCGCGCCGGCATGCGCCTCGGCTGCGGCGTAGGTGCCCAGGGTCTCGTTGATGCTCTTCACCCCGGAGAACTCGCCGGTGCCGTTCTCGATGGTGGACTTGCCGAAGGTGATGCCGCCGCCCTTGGCGCTGATTTTCACCGGCAGGCTGCTGCCGTTGTCGCAGGTGATCGTGCCGGTGCCCGATGCGGTCTTGTAGAACGCCGACCAGCCGGACAGGTTGAAGCTGAGCTTGCAGTCCACTTCGCGCGCCTGCGCCAGCGGCGCGGCGGCAAGCAGGACCAGCGCAGCGAGCAGTGCATGCTTCTTGTTCGACATGGAAACGCTCCGATCCGGTGTGGGAAACGCGGCCGAGCATAGCAGCGGGTTTCGTCACGCCCCCGTGGATTCAGGCGCCGCGCAGAGCGGCCGCCGGGCATCCGTTCAGATTCCTGAGTCCCTTGTCGTCTGCCGCTTCAAGCGACGTCGCGAACCGATCAACAGGGCACCGCCCATGATCCGGCAGCATGGCAGCCCTGCCCTGCCAGGAGACCCTCGGTCTGGAGCGTGAGGCTCGTCGCGCACGACGGTGCGCCAACGTCACACGTGCTGGCGTGCCCACTGCAACAGCGCCTGCAACGGCATCGCCCCCGACTGCCGCGCCAGTTCACGCCCATTCCGGAACAGCACCAGCGTCGGGATGCTGCGGATGCCCAGGCGCGTGCCCAGCCCCGGCTCGGCCTCGGTGTCGACCTTGGCCAGCCGCATGCGTGGCTCGAGCAACGGCGCGGCCTGCGCATAGGCCGGCGCCATCGCCCGGCACGGTCCGCACCAGGGCGCCCAGAAGTCGACCAGCAGCGGCCAGTCCGAGCGCAGCGCGTGCGCATCGAAGCCCGGCGCGGTCAGCACGAACGGCGCGCCTGGAAACAGCGGCTGGCGGCAGCGGCCGCAGACCGGTCCATCGGCGATCCGGGCCGCAGGCACGCGGTTCAGTGCGTGGCACTGTGGACAGGCAAGCTGGATCGGATCGGTGCTCATCGGGGGGACCTGCTTCTCAGGAGCGGCAGCATCGCGCAGCCGGCGTGACGGGAACATCCCCCGTCCGGGGAAACGCGACGGAACCTGCCCGATATCCTGCCGCGCGCGCCATCCGGCACCTGCGCCAGACCTTGCCTGGATGACCGGACGCCGGATCCACCGACAACTGTCCACCGACTGCATGCGCCGGCGATGGCGGCAGAAACAGCGCGTGCCGGATTCGGTCCCGATGTGCGGGAAACCCTGCTGCATCGGTGGCGGGCGGATCATTCCGGGCATGCCGTTGCGGCGGCATGCGCGATGCGTGGCGACAGGTGTCGCGCTCAGCGCAGCTCGAACGCGTCCGCGTCCAGCATCACCGGGAAGCGCTCGCGGTGCGCGGCCAGCGCCGCGGCCGAGATCGTCGTGGTCACCACCTGCTCGCGCTCGCGGATCTCGACCTGTGGCTGGCCGAGGAAATCGATCACCGCGCTGTCGCCGCTGTAGTGCAGCTCGTTGCCGTCGACGCCGACGCGGTTGACCGCGGCCACGTAGCACAGGTTCTCGATCGCGCGCGCGCGCAGCAGCGTCTTCCACGGGTAGGCGCGTGCCGACGGCCAGTTGGCGACGAACAGCTGCAGGTCGAAATCCATCGCGCCCGGCCGTTCCACGTCGTAGCGGTTGCGGCAGAACACCGGGAAGCGCAGGTCGTAGCAGACCTGCGGATTGATCCGCCAGCCCTTCCACTCCACGGTCAGCCGCTCGCGCCCGGCGGCATAGCGCTTGTGCTCGCCGGCATAACGGAACAGGTGGCGCTTGTCGTACCACTGCAGGCCGCCATCGGGCGTGGCCCACAACATACGATTGAACACACCCTCGTCCGTGCGCAGCTGCGCACTGCCTGTGACCGCCGCGCCGAGCCGTGCGGCCTGCTGCTGGATCCACGCCACGGTCGGGCCGTCCATGCCTTCGGCGCGGTCGATCGCGTCGTTGGAGAAGCCACTGGTGAAGGTCTCCGGCAGGATCACCAGATCGGTCGTGCCGGCAAGCGGTGCCAGCAGCGCACCGTAGTAATCGCGATTGGCGGCCGGGTCGTGCCAGCGGGTGTCGCCCTGGACGAGCGAAATGCGGAGGTCCTGCATGGGAGGCTTCGTTGAATCGGAAGATGGAAGGCTAACCGGCGGGAGCCGTCCGACGCGAGAACATCATCGCGAAGATGCCGATCAGGGCCACCAGCGCCAGCAATGAAAACCAGCCCGACCTTCCGATCAGGCCATTGCCCAGCATGCCGACGGCCCAGGCCAGCCAGAACGCCGATTCCCACAGGCCCGCGCGGACCGACTGGCCACGGCGAAGCCTGAACGGCCGTCGTCCGCGCAGCTGCGGCGCGAACGCCAGCGCGGCCAGCCGCGCCGACGCCCACACCAGCCCCAGGCCTGCGGCCACCAGCACCAGAAGATCGAGCACCCCGAAGATTCCATTCGCCATGTCCGTGCCTCCATGCACGCGGTTTGATTCAGAGCCTGCGCAACCGCTCGATCGCCGCGTCCAGCGTCGCCTCGTTCTTGGCGAAGCACAGCCGGGCCAGGCGCTGACCGACCGGTGGGGCCTCGTAGAACGGCGACAGCGGAATCGCGGTGACGCCATGCTCGATCGTCAGCCAGCGCACGAACTCATGGTCCGGCAGGTCGCTGACGGCCGAGTAGTCGACCAGCTGGAAGTAGCCGCCCGGCACCGGCAGCGGCTTCAACCGCGTGCCCAGCAGCTGCTCGCGGAAACGGTCGCGCTTGGCCTGGTAGAACGCGCCCAGCTGCTCGTCGTGTTCGGGCTCGTCGCGGATCATCGCGGCGAACGCATGCTGGGCCGGCGCGAAGGTGCAGAACACGTTGTACTGGTGCACCTTGCGGAACTCGGCGCTCAGCGCCGGTGGCGCGATCGCGTAGCCGATCTTCCAGCCGGTGCAGTGATAGGTCTTGCCGAAGCTGGAGATCACGAACGCGCGCGCCGCCAGTTCAGGCCAGCGCAGCACCGACTCGTGGCGGCGGCCGTCGAACACGATGTGCTCGTAGACCTCGTCGGAGATCAGGGTGATGTCGGTGCCGTCCAGCAGCGCCGACAGCGCGCGCATGTCGGCCTCATCGAACATCGCACCGGATGGATTGTGCGGGGTGTTGACGATCAGCGCGCGGGTGCGCGGCGATACCGCGGCGCGGACCCGCTCCCAGTCCACGGCGAAGGTCTGCGGGTCCAGTGGCACGTGCACCGCGCGCGCGCCGGCCAGCTCGATCGCCGGGTCGTAGCTGTCGTAGGCCGGGTCGAGCACGATCACCTCCTCGCCGGGGCGCACCACCGCGTGGATCGCGTTGAACAGCGCCTCGGTGGCGCCGCTGGTGACGGTGACCTCGGTGTCCGGATCGACCGTGCGGCCGTAGCAGCGCAGCGCCTTGCCGGCGATGGCCTCGCGCAGCGGCGCGACGCCGGTCATCGGCGCGTACTGGTTGTGGCCGGCGCGCATCGCCCTGTCCAGTTCGTCGACCAGCCGCTGCGGCACCGCGAAATCGGGGAAGCCCTGGCCCAGGTTGACCGCGCCGTGCTCGGCCGCCAGCTGCGACATCACGGTGAAGATGGTGGTGCCCACGCGGGGCAGCTTGGTCGGCGGGGTCTGGTACATCAGGAGATCCATGCAGCGGCGTGAACGGCGAAGTGTACGCAATGCCGGTGTCGCGCGATCATGCGGCATGACCGCTACCGGCATTCCCGATCCGCAAGCGCTGATGCAGGCCTGGCGGGCCGCGCGCTACCGGGTGCTGCTCGACGGCGGATGGGTGCCGCTGGCGATCGACGCGCCGCTGCCGGCCGTGCTGGACCGCCATGTCGCCGGCGCGCCATGCGCGCTGCTGACCGCATTCAATCCGGGCTCGGTCCCGGTGGATGCTTCGCGCAACCGGCTGGCCGACGCCGCGCTGCGCTCGGCGATCGATGCGGGTGGCTGGCGACGGCTGCCGAGCCTGGCCGATGCCGTCGATGGCAGCTGGCCGGAGCCTGGCTGGCTGATCGTGGGCATCGACATGCATGACGCCGATGCCCTCGCCCGTCGCTTCGGCCAGGCCGGGCTGCTGTACCGGTCGCCGGCGGGCCCGGTGCTGCTGCGGACGCCGGATCTGTCCCGGTCGGCATGACGGTGCCGGGGTGAGCCCGCTGCATCCTCATGGGTTCAGCCGGCGATGGAACGCGCCATCGTCGCGACCCGGACCGGCTGGTCGTGATAGCGCCCCATCCAGGTATCGACCACCTCGAAACCGAACCGGCGATACAGCGCCTGCGCCGCCGCGTTCGAGGCCACCACGCTCAGGCGGTCGATCCGGGGATGCGTGTCCAGCAGATGCGCGAGCAGCCGGCCGCCCAGGCCCTGCCCACGCGCCTCCGGATGCACGAACAGGCCGGTGATCTCGCGCCCGTGGCACGCACCGTAGCCCTGCAGCGCGGTGTCACCGCAGACGAACACCGTCGAGCGCTGGAACGTCGCGAACCGCTCGGCGTCATGGTCGAGCGCAACCAGCGCGGGCACGCGGCCCTCGTTGCGGAGTTCGTCGAGCTTGGAGGCGGCGTACACGGCGAGCACGCCGGGGAGGTCGCCTGTCTCGAACGGTCGGATCGTCATGCGCGCATCCTCGTCTACATTCGTCGGCACACGTCATCGGTCGCGTCGACGCATGCCCCGCTGGAGCCGCGTGCCAGCCGGTGAGATGCCGTACGCACGGAGAAGCGGTGATCCGCATCGGCCGCCCGATGCGGTGCAGGCCGGGGAGCACGACATGCGGCATGGGCATCGAGCCCATCTGCGGCGATCTCACGCGAGCACGGCGCCACGCGCACATCGCGCCATCGATCTCCGGGTCAATCGCAGGCTTCCGACCTGCGCTGCCGGAAACGCTCCAGCACCGCCGCGACAGCGGCGGGCCGGAGCGCGGGCAACGTCAGCGCAGCCCGGTTTCGGCGCGGGCGATGACCAGCCGCTGGATCTCCGAAGTGCCTTCGTAGATCTCGGTGATCTTGGCATCGCGGAAGTAGCGCTCCAGCGGCATTTCCTTCGAATAGCCCATGCCGCCATGGATCTGCACCGCCTGGTGGGTGATCCACATCGCCGCCTCCGAGGCGGTCAGCTTGGCGATCGCCGCCTCGGCCGAGAACGCTTTGCCCTGCGACTTCAGCCAGGCCGCGCGCAGCGTCAGCAGCAGCGACGCGTCCAGCCGGCACTTCATGTCGGCGATCTTGGCCTGGGTCATCTGGAAGGTGCCGATGGCCGCACCGAAGGCCTTGCGCTCCTTCACGTACGCCAGCGTCGCCTCGTAGGCGGCCCGGGCGATGCCGATCGCCTGCGAGGCGATGCCGATCCGGCCCGAGTCCAGCACGCCCATCGCGATCTTGAAGCCCTCGCCCTCGTTGCCGAGCACGTCGGCGGCCTGGGCCACGTAGTCCTGGAACTCGATCTCGCAGGTGGCCGAGGCGCGGATGCCGAGCTTGGGCTCGGTCTTGCCGCGGTGGAACCCGTCGCGGGTGGTGTCGATGACGAAGGCGGTGATGCCGCGCGCGCCCTTGTCCGGCTCCGTCACCGCGAACAGCACGATGTAACGGGCCACCGGGCCGGACGTTATCCAGCTCTTCTTGCCGTTGATGACGAAGCTGCCATCGGCCTGCTTCACGGCGCGGCAGCGCATCGCGGTGGCGTCGGAACCGGACTGCGGCTCGGTCAGGGCGAAGGCGCCGATCTCGCGGCCTTCCGCGATCGCCCGCACGTAGCGCTGCTTCTGCTCCTCGCTGCCGTGCTTGAGGATGCCGGCGCAGAACAGCGAATTGTTGACCGACATGATCGTCGAATGGGCCGCGTCGCCGGCGGCGATCTCGATCATCGCCAGTGCATAGGCGACCGGGTCCATGCCCGCGCCGCCGTATTCGTCCGGCACCTCGATGCCCATCAGGCCGTTCTCGCCCAGCAGGCGGATGTTCTCCAGCGGGAACTCGCCGGTCCGGTCATGGTGCTCGGCGCTCGGTGCGATCACGTCCTGCGCGATGCGTCGCGCGACGTCCTGCAACATCAACTGCTCTTCGGTGAAGCTGAAATCCACGGATGACCCCTCCGGTCAGTGTTTGACCGGATTGTACCCACCATTCGCAGGCGTATGCGGTTGACCCGCCCGTCACGCCCCGCCAGAATATCTCTATATCGCGATAGGAAGATATTTATGGATCTGGAAGACTGGTCGACCCGGCTCAAGGTCTTCGCCGACGCCACCCGCGTGCGCCTGCTGGCGCTGCTGGAGCTCGAGGAGCTGACCGTGGCCGAGCTCTCGGCCATCACCCGGCTGGCCCAGCCGCGCGTGTCGACCCATCTGGCCAAGCTGAAGGAAGCCGGACTGGTGCGCGACCGCCGCGCCGGCGTGTCGGCCTACTACCGCTTCGACGAGGCCGCGCTGGACCCGGCCCAGCGCGCATTGTGGCAGGCGCTGAGCACCGGCAGCGACGACCCGCTGCTGCGCCAGGACGCCGAACGCCTGCCCGCCGTACTGGCCGCACGCGCCGCCGACCAGAACTGGGCCGACAGCGTGGCCGGCGACATGGAACGCCACTACTCCCCCGGCCGCACCTGGGAAGCGCTGGCCCGCAGCGCGCTGCCGCTGCTGCACACCGGCGACGTGCTCGACATCGCCTCCGGCGACGGCGTGCTGGCCGAACTGCTGGCCCCGCACTCGCACCGCTACGTCTGCGTGGACACCAGCGCGCGCGTGGTCGCCGCGGCCAGCGAGCGCCTGCGCCGCCTGGCGAACGTGGAAGTGCGCGAGGGCGACATGCACGCGCTGCCGTTCGGCGATGCCAGCTTCGATCTGGTCGTGCTGATGCATGCGCTCACCTACGCCGCCAAGCCGGCCCAGGCCGTCGCCGAGGCCGCGCGCGTGCTGCGCCCCGGTGGCCGCCTGCTGGTCACCAGCCTGGGCCGGCACGAACACCGCGCCGTGGTCGAGACCTATGGCCACGTCAATCTCGGCTTTTCCGCGAAGGACCTGAAGAAGTTCGTCGAGAAGGCCGGGCTGGAGGTGCAGAGCCTGGAGACGGTGACCCGCGAGCGGCGCCCGCCGCATTTCGAGGTGGTCTCGCTGCTGGGGAGCAAGGCGTGAGCGCCCTGCCCTGGCTGCATCCGCAGCGCGCGCAGGCGCTGCTGGACGCTCTCGCCTCCCGGATCCTGATCCTCGACGGCGCGATGGGCACGATGATCCAGCAGTACGGACTGGAGGAGCCCGACTACCGCGGCCAGCGCTTCGCCGACGGCTGCGACGGCACCCATGCGCATTCGCACGGGCCGGACTGCGACCACGACCTGAAGGGCAACAACGACCTGCTGCTGCTGACCCGTCCGGAGATCATCGCCGCGGTCCACGACGGCTATCTGGAGGCCGGCGCCGATCTGGTCGAGACCAACACCTTCAATGCCACTTCGGTCAGCCAGGCCGACTACCACCTCGAGCATCTGGTCTACGAACTCAACCGCGAGGGTGCGCGCATCGCCCGCGCCTGCTGCGACCGCGCCGAGGCGCTGACGCCGGACAAGCCGCGCTTCGTCATCGGCGTGCTCGGCCCGACCAGCCGCACCGCTTCGATCAGCCCGGACGTCAACGATCCCGGCTACCGCAATACCAGCTTCGACGAGCTGCGCCTGACCTACCGCGAGGCCACCGAGGGCCTGATCGATGGCGGCGCCGACGTGATCATGGTCGAGACCATCTTCGACACGCTGAACGCCAAGGCCGCGCTGTTCGCGGTCGAGGAATGCTTCGACGCGCGCGGTGCGCGCCTGCCGATCATGATCTCCGGCACGATCACCGATGCCTCCGGCCGCACCCTGTCCGGCCAGACCGCCGAGGCGTTCTACACCTCGCTGATGCATGCGCGGCCGCTTGCGATCGGGCTGAACTGCGCGCTGGGCGCGAAGGACCTGCGCGAGCACGTCGAGACCCTGGCGCGCGTCGCCGGCTGCTACGTGTCGGCGCATCCGAACGCCGGCCTGCCCAACGCCTTCGGCGGCTACGACGAAACGCCCGAAGAGATGGCCGAGGTACTGCAGGAGTTCGCACAGTCCGGCCTGCTCAACATCGTCGGCGGCTGCTGCGGCACCACGCCGCCGCATATCCGCGCGATCGCCGATGCGGTCGCGCACCTGCCGCCACGCGCCCTGCCGCCGGGCCCTGCACCGTCCTCCACCGCCATCGCTGCCTGAGCCCGTCCTCGATGTCCGCACCACGCCATACCCGCCTGTCCGGCCTCGAACCGCTGGTCATCACGCCCGACCTGCTGTTCGTCAACGTCGGCGAGCGCACCAACGTCACCGGCAGCGCGCAGTTCCGCAAGCTGGTCAAGGAAGAGCGCTACGCCGAGGCGGTCGAGGTCGCCCGCCAGCAGGTCGACAGCGGTGCGCAGATCCTCGACGTCAACATGGACGAGGGCCTGATCGACTCCGAGAAGGCGATGGTGCGCTTCCTCAACCTGATCGCCTCCGAGCCCGACATCGCCCGCATCCCGGTGATGGTCGACTCGTCGAAGTGGACGGTGATCGAGGCCGGCCTGCAGTGCCTGCAGGGCAAGGGCGTGGTCAACTCGATCTCGCTGAAGGAAGGCGAGGCGCTGTTCGTCGAGCACGCCCGCAAGGTGCTGCGCTACGGCGCCGCGGCGGTGGTGATGGCCTTCGACGAGGTCGGCCAGGCCGACACCTGCGCGCGAAAAGTCGAGATCTGCACCCGCGCCTACCGGATCCTGACCGAACAGGTCGGCTTCCCGCCCGAGGACATCATCTTCGACCCGAACATCTTCGCGGTCGCCACCGGCATCGAGGAACACGACAACTACGCGGTCGATTTCATCGAGGCCACCCGGATCATCAAAAACACGCTGCCGCACTGCCACGTGTCCGGCGGCGTCTCCAACGTCAGCTTCTCGTTCCGCGGCAACGAGCCGGTGCGCGCGGCGATCCACTCGGTGTTCCTGTACCACGCGATCGCCGCCGGCATGGACATGGGCATCGTCAACGCCGGCGGCCTGCCGGTGTACGACGATCTGGATACGGAACTGCGCGAGCGGGTCGAGGACGTGATCCTCAACCGGCGTTCCGATTCGACCGAGCGGCTGCTGGAGATCGCCGAGAAGTTCAAGGGAAAGAAAGGCGAGAAGAAGGTCGAGGACCTGGCCTGGCGTGGCAAGCCGGTGCGTGAGCGGCTGGCGCATGCGCTGGTGCACGGCATCGACCAGTACGTCGAAGGCGATACCGAAGAGGCCCGGCAGCAGGCCAACCGCCCGTTGGATGTGATCGAAGGCCCGCTGATGGACGGCATGAACGTGGTCGGCGACCTGTTCGGCGCCGGCAAGATGTTCCTGCCGCAGGTGGTGAAGTCGGCGCGGGTGATGAAGAAGGCCGTGGCCTACCTGCTGCCCTTCATCGAAGAGGAAAAGGCGCGGACCGGCGATGCCGGCAAGTCCAACGGCAAGATCGTGATGGCCACGGTCAAGGGCGATGTGCACGACATCGGCAAGAACATCGTCGGCGTGGTCCTGGCCTGCAACAACTTCGAGGTCATCGACCTGGGCGTGATGGTGCCGGCGCAGAAGATCCTGGACACCGCCCGCGCCGAGAACGCCGACATCATCGGCCTGTCCGGCCTGATCACGCCGTCGCTGGAGGAGATGAGCCACGTCGCGCGCGAACTGCAGCGCCAGGGCTTCGAGACGCCGCTGCTGATCGGCGGCGCCACCACCTCGCGCGCGCACACCGCCTTGAAGATCCATCCGCACTACACCGCGCCCACCGTCTGGGTGAAGGACGCCTCGCGCGCGGTCGGCGTCGCCCAGTCGCTGATCTCACGCGACCTGCGCGGCCCGTTCGTCGCCGCCAACGACGCCGACTATGCCGAGATCCGCAAGCGCCACGCCAACCGCGGCGACGCCAAGCGGCTGGTGTCGCTGGAGAAGGCGCGTGCGCAGAAGTTCGACGGCCGTTGGGACACGCATGTCCCGCCGCCCCCCAACCGGACCGGCGTGCACGGCTTCGACGACTGGCCGCTGGAGGACCTGCTGCCGCTGATCGACTGGACCCCGTTCTTCCAGGCCTGGGAACTGGCCGGCAAGTTCCCGGCGATCCTGACCGACGAGATCGTCGGCACCCAGGCCAGCGAGCTGTACCGCGACGCGCTGGCGATGCTGGAGCGGGTCGTCGCGGAGAAATGGCTGACCGCCAAGGCCGTGTTCGGGATCTGGCCGGCCAACAGCGTCGGCGACGACATCGTGCTGCAGCACGCCGACGGCCCGGCCACCCTGCACTTCCTGCGCCAGCAGGTGGACAAGCCGGTGGAACGCCCGGACTTCTGCCTGGCCGACTTCATCGCCCCGCGCGACAGCGGCGTGCAGGACTGGATCGGCGCGTTCGCGGTCACCGCCGGCATCGGCATCGACGCCCACGTGGCCCGCTTCGAGGCCGCGCACGACGACTACAACGCGATCCTGCTCAAGGCGCTGGCCGACCGCTTCGCCGAGGCCCTGGCCGAACGCCTGCACCAGCGCGTGCGCACGGAGTTCTGGGGCTACGACGCCGGCGAGACACTGGACAACGAGGCGCTGATCGCCGAGCAGTACCGTGGCATCCGTCCCGCGCCCGGCTATCCGGCCTGCCCCGAGCACAGCGAGAAGGCCACGCTGTTCCGGCTGCTGGACGCGGAAACCCGCGCCGACATGCAGCTGACCGAGAGCTTCGCGATGCTGCCGACCGCGGCGGTGTCCGGCTACTACTTCAGCCATCCGGACAGCCAGTACTTCGTGGTCGGCCGGCTGGGCAAGGAACAGGTCGCCGATTACGCCCGGCGCAAGGGCGCGACGCTGGCCCAGGCCGAGCGCTGGCTGGCCTCCAACCTCGACTACGACCCCGAGTAATCCTCCCGACCTCGCAAGGAAGACCATCGCCCGATGGACGCGTCCCCACCGCATCCCGTCGCCGGCGTCCCGCATGTCCTGCCGGCCATCCGCCATACGCGGCTGGACAACGTGCAGGGGCTGGCATTCGGCATCGTCATGACCGCCTTCGGCCTGTCCATGCTGCAGGCCGCCGGACTGATCACCGGCCAGTTCGCCGGTCTGGCGCTGCTGCTGTCGCGCGTCGGCGGCTGGGACTTCGGCCCGGTGTTCCTGCTGCTCAACCTGCCGGTCTACCTGTTCGCGCTGCGCCACCGCGGCTGGCGCTTCACCGCCGGCACCCTGGCCGCGGTCGCCGGGGTGTCGCTGCTCGCCCAGCTCGCGCCGCGCTGGATCGCCTATGCGCACCTGGACCCGGCCGCCGCGGCGCTGATCGGCGGACTGGCGCAGGGCATCGGCCTGATCGCGCTGTTCCGCCACGGCGCCAGCTGCGGCGGCATCGGGATCGTGGCCCTGCACCTGCAGGACCGCGGCGGCCCGCGCGCCGGCTGGGTGCAGCTGGGCTTCGACCTGCTCCTGTTCGCCTGCGCGGCCCTGGTCCTGGACCGTCAGGCGATGGCGCTGTCGCTGCTCGGTGCGGTCGTGCTCAACACCAGCATCGCGATGAACCACCGGCGCGACTGGTACACCGCCCAGTAGGCCAGGCCGGTCGCTTCCGCGACGGGCGGCGGCTCCGCCTACAATGGCGGCTTCGCTTCTGGGAGGACGCCATGCACCCCGACACCATCCGCGCCGTCGTCACCGGCGGCGTTTCCGGCCTCGGCCTGGCCGTGGCGCAGCGCCTGGTCGCCGACGGCGGCCGGGTCGCCCTGCTCGACGTCAACGACGCCAAGGGCGCCGAGGCCGTGGCCGCGCTGGGCGACGCCAATGCGCGCTATTTCCGCACCGACGTCACCGACGAGGCCGGCGTGGCCGCGACGCTGGAGCAGGCGCAGGCCTTCCTCGGCGGGCTGAACGCGGCGATCAACTGCGCGGGCATCCTCGGCGCCGGCCGCGTGCTGGGCAAGGACGGCCCGATGCCGCTGGACGGCTTCGTCCGCACGGTGATGGTCAACCTGGTCGGCAGCTTCAACGTGGCCAAGGCCGCCGCGGCGCTGATCCAGCACAATGCACCGGGCGAGGACGGCGAGCGCGGCGTGATCGTCAACACCGCCTCGGTCGCCGCCTACGAAGGCCAGATCGGCCAGGCCGCGTATTCGGCCTCCAAGGGCGGCGTGGTCGGCATGACCCTGCCGATGGCGCGCGAGCTGTCGCGCTTCGGCATCCGCGTGATGACGGTGGCGCCGGGCGTGTTCTGGACCCCGATGGTCGACGGCATGCCCGAGTCCGTGCAGGCATCGCTGGCGGCGACCATCCCGTTCCCGTCGCGGCTGGGCCGGCCGGAGGAGTTCGCCGACACCGTCGCCTTCATCCTGCGCACCCGCTACCTCAACGGCGAGACCATCCGCCTGGATGGCGCGACCCGGCTGCAACCCAAGTAAGCCCCACTTCCGCCCGCACCGCGGGCATCGCACCACCAAGACAGAACAGACCCATGAGAGCCAGCGAAATCAAGAAGGGCAACGTCGTCGAGTACAACAACGGCGTCTACCAGATCCGCGACATCGAACGCAGCTCGCCGCAGGGCCGCGGCGGCAACGTGCGCTTCCGTTTCATCATGTACAGCGTGCCCGGCGGCGCCAAGCTCGATGCCAGCTTCGATGCCGACGACAACCTGACCGAAGTCGAGCTGCTGCGCCGGCAGGCCACGTTCTCGTACAAGGACGGCGACGCGTTCGTGTTCATGGACGACGAGGACTACACCCCGTACACGCTGGACCCGGGCGCGCTCGGCGATGCGGCCGGCTACATCACCGATGGCCTGACCGGCATCTACGTGCAGGTCATCGACGACCAGCCGGTGGCGATCCAGCTGCCGCAGCACGTGACCCTGGAAGTGGTCGAGACCCCGCCGGAACTGAAGGGCGGCACCGCGACCAAACGCCCGAAGCCGGCCACGCTCAACACCGGCATCGAGATCATGGTGCCGGAGTACATCACCACCGGCGAGCGCATCCTGGTCAACACCACCACCGGCGAGTTCGGCGGCCGCGCCGACTGACCGACGCAGGCGGTGGCCGCTGCGGAACACGCAGCGGCCACCGTTGTGCCACGGAGAGCTGTGGCAGGCAGCGGCACATCGCGCGACGCCGTGCTCGCAGGTCTGCGCGCGGCCACCTCGCCTGATGAAGCATGGCTGCGGCACAGAGATGGCAGTCGCGCTCGATCGCGCTCCTGCACAGCAAGCCACGCATCCGCACGACAACTTTCCAGCAGGGCGCGCTCGGGCGCGACCGCCATGCCTGATGCGGCCCTTGTCCAGGAAGGGCAGGTTCATGATTGCGGGCAGGCCCGTCCCTACGGAGTCTCCGCGGCCATTGCGCGAACGTGTTCACCGACCAGGGCGACATTGGCCTCGGTCATCTCCACGCGTTCGCGCCGTTGTGCTGACAGCAGCCGCTTCAATCCCTGTTCCAGCACGGCGGCGTGCGTGCGGCGCTGGCCGGCGTCCTGCGCCGCACGGATACGCAGCGCGGCGCGCTCGCCCTGCTGTGGAAGCCCGTAACCGTCGATGCCGTCCAGCCAGGCGGCGGGCCGGCTGAACGCGCCGCCGATGCGCAGGTACGCACGCAACGCCTCCACCGTCCCGTCATCATCCGCCTGGTGTGGCGCCCGCCTGCCCAGCCAGTGCCGCTTCACCTCGTCCCGCGCCAGCGCCTGCTCGCGCCGCAGCGCCGCCGACTCCAGCACCAGCAGCGCGGCGCCGTCGCGCAGACCGCTGCGCTGCAGGTGCCGCGCGCGCGCGGCCGGTGGCAGTGCCATCCAGGCCCGGGCATCGGCCGCCTCCAGCCCCAGGGCGTCGCGCGCGACCGCATACAGCGCGTCGTACTGCGCGTCGGCCGCGGTGAAATGGTAGCCGGCACGTTCGGCGGCCTCGCGGCCGGCCGGCACCTGGTCCAGGTCGAGCACGCCGTGCTTTGCGAGCCGGCGCTGCAGGCCGGTCGGGGTGATCGCCGCCAGCGGCAGCTGCGCCAGCCGCGGCACGCCGTCGTGCAGCAGGCGGAAGGTCTCCACCGCGCAGTTGTTGCTGACGAACAGGTAGCGCCCGTCGTAGCCCCAGTGCAGCTGTGCGGCGCGTTCGACCAGCGCGCGGATTTCCCCGGGCGACAGCGACAGCGGTGTCGCGCTCAGGTCGCGCAGCTCGACCTTGGTGTACTCGTCGATCACCTGCCCCATCGGCAGCACGAACAGGCGCGCCGGGTACCGTCCGGTCAGGCCGCGCCAGCTGGAGATCTGCACGTCGTCGACGAAGGCCCGGAACGACAGCACCAGGTGATGCTGCAGGTCCAGCCGGCAATCGGGGCCAGGCGCGCGACCGGGCGCGCACACCACCAGGCGCAGCATGCTGTGCCCCCAGCGGCTCATCGGCTGCGCGTTCGGTTCGGCCAGCAGGTAGTCGACCGCGTGGACGCGCGCCGGATCCAGCTGCAGCAGCGGATCGGCACCAGCCAGGTCGTCCTGGACGAAGGCCAGGCCTTCCGCACAGGCCGCGCGCCGTGGCGGCACCTGGCCGAAATGCGCGTCGAAGTACGCCGCCAGCGCGGGACGGCGACAGTGGTATCCGGGATCGAGCAGGTAGTGCTCGAGATTGACCGCGACGAACTCGCGCGGCGAGGCCAGCTCGTAGGGATCCGGACTTCGGTCGCGCAGGTCGTTGCGCCCGCGCCGGCCCGGACCGAGCGCGGCCACCTGCCAGCCGGCCAGATCGAGCAGGCGCGGGTCGCGCGACAGACGGCCCTGCGGTGTGCGGTCGTAGAGGTGCGCGAGTTCGTGCAGGACCGCGGTCAGTGCCGCGTCGTCGGCCGGGCCGACGGCAGGTGCCATGTCGTCCCGCGCGGCAAGGTCATGCAGCAGGCGCAGGTCGAGCGCGATCTTCCAGTGCGTGGCGCGGCCATGGACGCCGTCCGGCAGATCGTCGCGCCAGCGCACGCCGATCGGCCGCTCGTCCAGCGCGGCAGCCCACGCATCCGGCAGGCGCGCGACCGCATCGGCCAGCAGGCGCTCGCTCGCCTCGTACTCGACTGGCGACAGGCCGTGCCGCTCGATTTCGAACACCGGCGCGGCCTGCGCCGCGGCCAGCCCCAGCCACGACGCCAGCAGCGCCGCCGCGCAGCGCATCACTGCCGGGCGAGAATCGCCCGCGCCAGCGCCAGGTCGTCCTGCTGCCCGGTGGCCTGACCACGCTCGCGCATCACCTGCAGCGCGGCTTCCAGGCGTGCGGTGCGCACGCGCCCTTCGCTGGCGACGAAGCCGGCCGCATCCTCGCGCGCCTGTTCGACCAGCTTGTCGTCGCCCGAACTGCTGCCCGAGGAAGCCGAGGAACCGGCCGAAGAGGCACCGGCACTGGTACCGGCGAAGCTCGATGCCAGCGCCAGCGGCGCAGTGGCGGACAGGACAAGGAAGGACAGCAGCAGCGTGGAGCGCTTCATCGGGGACGATCCGCAATCGATGGCCTGTGGCCGGTGCGTGAAGACTAACCGCAGCCGCCGGCGGCCTGCATGCCCGGCGCGCCCACGCGCCCGTTCTCGTTCAGGCGTCAAGCAGCTTGCCGGGGTTGAGGATGCCGTTGGGATCGAACACGCGCTTGACTCCGCGCATCAGCGCGATCTCGGCCTCGCTGCGGGTGCTGTCCAAGTAGGGCTTCTTGACCAGACCGATGCCATGCTCGGCCGAGATGCTGCCGCCATGGTCCTTCAGCGCCTGCGCCAGCAGCTTGGTCACCTGCTCGCATTGGGCGACGAAATCGGCATCGGCCGTGTCGTCGGGCTTGAGCACGTTGATGTGCAGATTGCCGTCGCCGATGTGGCCGAACCAGACCACGTCGAACTGCGGATAGGCCTCGCCGAGCAGGGCCTGGGTCTGGGCCAGGAACGCCGGCATCGCCGAGATCCGCACCGAGACATCGTTCTTGTACGGCTTGTAGCGCGCTACCGCCTCGGTGATGCCCTCGCGCAGCCGCCACAGCTGCGCGGCCTGCGCATCGCTCTGGCTGATCACGCCGTCGACCACCCAGCCCTGCTCCATGCAGTGCTCGAACGCGGCCATCGCCGCGGCCTCGGTCGCTTCATCGTCGCTGGCGAATTCGGTGACCACGTAGAACGGATATTCCTCGTCCAGCGGCTTCTGCGCGCCATGCGCGAGCACGTGGCGCAGCGCGCGGTCGGTGAAGAACTCGAATGCCTCCAGCCGCAGGCGTCCGCGGAACTCGGCGAACACCTGCATCAGCGCCTCGAAGGTGGGCAGCGCCAGCAGCATCACGTTGGTGGGCGGCGGTGGATCGGTCAGCCGCAGGATCGCCTCGACTACGATGCCCAGCGTGCCTTCCGAGCCGATCATCAGCTGGCGGAAGTCGTAGCCGCTGGAGTTCTTGATCAGCGCCCGGTTCAGTTCCAGCACCTCGCCGCTGCCGGTGACCACGGTCAGGCCGGCGATCCACTCGCGGGTGTTGCCGTAGCGGATCACGCGGATGCCGCCGGCGTTGGTCGCGATGTTGCCGCCGATCGAGCAGGAACCACGCGCGCCGAAATCGACCGGATAGATCAGGCCGTGTTCACGCGCGGCGTTGTGCACCGCTTCCAGCGCGATGCCCGGCTGCACGGTCAGGGTGCGGTCGACGCGGTCGAAGGTCAGCACCCTGTTCATCCGCTCCAGGCTCAGCACCAGTTCGCCGTTGGCGGCCACCGCGCCGCCGGACAGGCCGGTGCGCCCGCCCGAGGGCACCACCGCCACGCCATGCCGGTTGGCCCACTGGACCACACCCTGCACCTCCTCGATCGAGCCCGGCAGCGCAATCGCCAGCGGCGCCGGGGTCCAGCGCCGGGTCCAGTCGCGGCCGTAATGCTCCAGGTCCGCGGCATCGGTCTTCAGGCGCAGCGCAGGCAGGGCCTGCTGCAGGTCGGTCAGGCGCGGATCGGTCATGGCGTGGGCACGGCTCGAAGAGGGAAACGGCAGCCGGCAAGCGTGCCAGCGAAGCCGACACGCGTCCAGCCACGCAAACCCGCGCCGGCGCACGGTTTCAGCGGCAACCGCAGGCGCGCGCCGATTGCGCTCCGGCGCCGCACACGATGTTCCGCCGCAGGGCCGAAAAACCGCATGCGGCACCGCGGCAAAGGCGGTCGGCATCTGGCATAGTTCCGGGCTCCTTCCGCCATTGCCGGACACAGCGCGTCATGTCGCCCAAGAAGACCTCGTACCCGAAACAGGACATCCGCGTGCTGTTGCTGGAGGGGGTCAGCCAGACCGCCGTCGACGTGTTCAAGGCGGCCGGCTACAGCCAGATCGAGCTGCACGCCAAGGCGCTGCCCGAGGACGAGCTGAAGGCGCGCATCGCCGAGGCGCACATCGTCGGCATCCGTTCGCGCAGCCAGCTCACCGCCGAGGTCCTGGCCGAGGCCAAGCGCCTGATCGCGGTCGGCTGCTTCTGCATCGGCACCAACCAGGTCGACCTGGACGCGGCCGAGCTGGCCGGCATCCCGGTGTTCAACGCGCCCTATTCCAACACCCGCAGCGTGGCCGAGCTGGTGCTGGCCGAGGCGATCATGCTGACCCGCGGCATCCCGCAGAAGAACGCCGAGTGCCACCGTGGCGGCTGGTCCAAGTCGGCCGCCGGCAGCCACGAGGTGCGCGGCAAGACCCTGGGCATCATCGGCTACGGCCACATCGGCACCCAGATCGGCGTGCTGGCCGAGGCGCTGGGCATGCACGTGATCTTCCACGACATCGAGACCAAGCTCTCGCTGGGCAACGCGCGTGCCGCGGCCAGCCTGGACGACCTGCTGGGGCGCGCGGACATCGTCACCCTGCACGTACCGGAAACCGCCGCCACGCAGTGGATGATCGGCGCGACCGAACTGGCGAAGATGCGCCGCGGCGCGCACCTGATCAACGCCGCGCGCGGCACCGTGGTCGACATCGATGCGCTCGACGCGGCGCTGGCGTCCGGCCACATCGGCGGCGCCGCGCTGGACGTGTTCCCGGTCGAACCGAAGGGCAACGGCGACATCTTCGAGTCGCCGCTGACCCGCCACGACAACGTGATCCTGACCCCGCACGTCGGCGGCAGCACGTTGGAGGCGCAGGACAACATCGGCGTGGAAGTGGCGGCCAAGCTGGTCCGCTACAGCGACAACGGCAGCACCCTGTCGGCGGTGAACTTCCCCGAAGTCACCCTGCCCGAGCATGAGGACAGCCTGCGGCTGCTGCACATCCACCGCAACGTACCCGGCGTGCTGTCGCAGATCAACGAACTGTTCTCGCGCCACAACGTCAACATCGACGGCCAGTTCCTGCGCACCGACCCGAAGGTCGGCTACGTGGTGATCGACGTGGCCGCCGACGAGGCGCTGGGAGCGGTGCTGAAGGACGAACTGTCGGCGATCACCGGCACGCTGCGCACCCGCGTCCTGTACTGAGCGACGGTCCGGTCCGAGCGGCCGGACCGTGCGGCATGCACCGGAAAACCGAAATCTGATTCAGGCCCGGCCCCGCTGATCGCGGTGCCGGCCTTCTGTAGCGTGTCGCTGCATGAGACGCCCGGCTCCCGGGCGCGCAGCGGCGACCGCTGAAGGGATGGATCAGCGATGGATTGGGCACTGCTTCCGGCCATGGGCCTGTTCTCGCTGGGCATGTCGATCTCGCCCGGGCCGGTCAACATGGTCATCGTGGCCTCCGGCGCCAACCACGGCGTCTGGCGGACCCTGCCGTTCGTCTCCGGCGCCACCGTGGGGTTCACCCTGCTGCTGGTCTTCGTCGGCGTCTGGCTGGCCAGGGCGCTGGAAGGCCGGCCCGCGTTCTTCCACTGGCTGGGCATCGCCGGCGCGCTGTTCATCGCCTGGGTCGGCTGGAAGATCGCCTCCGCGCGGCCGGAACTGCCGATCGAGAAGGCCGGCGTGCCCGGCTTCGTGCGGGGCGTCGCGCTGCAATGGCTCAATCCCAAGGCCTGGATCGCCTGCGCCTCGGGCACGGCGCTGTTCTCCGATCCGCGCACGCACGCCACCCTGGCGGTGTTCGTGGCGATCTACGCGGTCGTCTGCTACCTGTCGCTGGCGGCCTGGGCGGTGCTCGGCGACCGGGTCTCGCTCCTGCTCGACAGCCCGCGCCGCATCCGCGCCTTCAACCTGGCCATGGGCGGGACGCTGGTCGCCACCGCCGGCTACATGCTCTGGCTGCAGCTGCTCAACGGACCGGCGACGGGTTGAAGGCGTCGTAGAGGGCGTTGACCAGCGCGTAGGCGGCGCTGCTGGCGGAGACGTTGGCCGGCCAGACGGCGTGGACCTGCAGCGGCTCCAGCGTCCAGTCCGGCAGCACCGCGACGACCTCGCCGCGGCGGATGCCCTCTTCGCTCAGGTACTCCGGCGGCGCCGCCAGGCCGGCACCTGCGGCGGCGAGCCGCCAGGCGGCCTCCACGTTGTCCACCCGGACCTGCGGCACGTAGCGGATCTCGACCGTCTCGCCGCTGTGCACGTGCCGGAACCGGCGTGTGTCCGGGCGCATCGCCAGGCCGATCCACGGCAGCCGCTCCAGCCCGGATGGATGCGCGACCGGGCCGTGCCCGGCCAGCAGCGACGGCGCGGCGACCACCCGCCGCGGCAGCAGGAACAGATGCCGCGCCTTGAGCGTGCTGTCGGGCAGCTCGCCGATCCGGAAGGCCAGGTCGATGCCCTCGGCGACGATGTCCTCGCGGCTGTCCTGGCAGCTGATGCGCAGGCCGAGCTGCGGGTGCGCGCGGATGAACGTCGCGAGGTGCGCGGTGAACGGACCATTGATGAACACCGCGGGGATCGAGATGTGCAGCCGGGCCGCGGTCGAGACCGAACGCTGGCGGAACTCGATCACGCCCTTCTCGTACAGTTCCAGCATCGCCCGCGCCGTTTCCAGCAGGCGGACCCCGTCCTGGCTGAGCGAGAGCTTGCGGGTATTGCGGTAGAGCAAGGCGGTGCCGAGGTTCTTCTCCAGCCGCGACAGGTGCTCGCTGGCGGTCGCGGTCGCGATCCCCAGCGCTTCGGCGCCGCCGGAGACCGTGCCGACCTCGGCGATCTTGGCGAACACGATCAGGTAGCGGATGTCCTCGATCATCGCCGCTGCGGATCGCCCTGCAACGGCGTCGCCTGCGCGGCCGGCGTCGCCTGCGCCAGCCATCTGCCGGCCATGCGCCGCATCGATGCATCGCTGGCCGGATCGGCGGCGACGTCGGCGACAGCGCGCCAGGCCAGGTCGTCGGACTCCTCGCTGACCACGTAGCGCTCGTCGTCGCCGGCGCGCACCACGTAGCGCACGTCGTAATGCCAGTGCCCCGGCACGTCGCGCCGCTCCGGAATCCAGTGCCGGTCCAGGTCGAAGATCGCGCCGTCCTGCAGCCGCAGGCCGGGCACGCCGGTCTCCTCCTCGGCTTCGCGCAGCGCGACCCGCGCCAGATCGGTGTCGCCATCGGCATGTCCGCCGGGCTGCAGCCAGCGCTGGAGCTTGCGGTGGTGGGTCAGCAGGGTGCGCAGTCCATCGGCGCTGACCACCCAGGCCGAGCCGGTGAAATGACCGGCCAGCCGGCTGCGCAGGAACGGGTCGACCGGATCGTCCAGCAGTTCCAGGAACTGCTCCGCCAGCGCCGCCTCATCGGCGTGGTCGCTGGCGTACGCCAGCAGCGCCTGCCGCAGCGGCGTGCGGTCCGACGACATGGCGTGGCCCGCGGAATGCGTGTCCGACATCGTGATCCTGCTGCGTTGCGGCGAAAACCGGAGCCGCATCGTCCGGGTTCGCCAGCACGCCGGCAAGTGCGCCCGGCGTTCTTGTGCGCGACCGCGGCGTTTGGCATGGTACGGCGATTGCCGCGTGGCCGCGGGGGGACGACGGAACGTCTGGGCGGCCGCAGTGCGCCACCCACACCGAACCGGGGACCCCGATGCTGAAGAACCTGCTGATCACCAAGCCCATCGCGGCCCAGCCGCATGTCGATGCGGGCGAACCGGTCGAAGGCAGCCTGTCCGGCGAGGTCGGTCTCAAGCGCACGCTGACGGCCAAGCATCTGATCATGCTGGGCCTGGGCGCGGTGATCGGCGCGGGCATCTTCGTGATCACCGGCACCGCGGCGGCCAACCACGCCGGCCCGGCGATCATGCTCAGCTTCGTCATCGCCGGCTTCGCCTGCGCGATGGCCGGCCTGTGCTACGCCGAGTTCGCGGCGATGATCCCGGCGTCGGGCAGCGCCTACAGCTACACCTACGCCACCATCGGCGAGGCCCTGGCCTGGTTCGTCGGCTGGAGCCTGGTGCTGGAGTACCTGTTCGCGGTGTCGACGGTGGCGGTGGGCTGGTCCGGTTACACGGCCAGCTTCCTGCAGAGCTTCGGCCTGCACCTGCCCGCGGCGCTGACCCAGGCGCCGATCAATTTCTGCACCCATGAAGCCGCGCAGGCCGGCGCCTGCGAGTTCGGCACCTTCGTGCTGACCGGCGCGCTGTTCAACCTGCCGGCGGTGCTGGTGATCGGCGCGGTCGGTGCGCTGTGCTACGTCGGCATCACCCAGTCGGCCACGGTCAACGCGCTGATCGTGTCGATCAAGGTGGTGGTGATCCTGCTGCTGCTGGTGTTCGGCGCGCAGTACGTGGATGCGCAGAACTGGCTGCCGTTCGTTCCCGAAAACCAGGGCGGCGACCGCTTCGGCTGGGAGGGCGTGCTGCGCGGCGCCTCGATCGTGTTCTTCGCCTACATCGGCTTCGACGCGGTTTCCACCGCGGCGCAGGAGGTCAAGAACCCGCAGCGCGACATGCCGATCGGCATCCTCGGCTCGCTGCTGCTGTGCACGGTGATCTACATCGCCGTGTCGGCGGTGCTGACCGGCATGGTGCCCTACACCCAGCTGGGCACGCCCAAGCCGGTGGCGACCGCGCTGGAAGCCTATCCGAGCCTGCTGTGGCTGAAGACCCTGGTCGAGGTCGGCGCGATCGCCGGCCTGACCACGGTGATCCTAGTGATGCTGATGGGCCAGGCGCGCATCTTCTTCTCGATGGCGCAGGACGGCCTGCTGCCGCGCTTCTTCGGCGCGATCCACCAGCGCTTCCGCACGCCGCACAAGGGCACGGTGCTGGTCGCCGCGGTCGCCGCGCTGATGGCCGCGCTGCTGCCGATCCAGCTGCTCGGCGACGTGGTCTCGATGGGCACCCTGGTCGCCTTCGCCACGGTGTGCGTGGGCGTGATGGTCCTGCGCCGCACCCAGCCCGATCTGCACCGCCCGTTCCGCACCCCGGCGGTGTACGTGGTCGGCACGCTCGGCATGCTGACCTGCCTGGGCCTGATCGCGATCATGCCGATGCTCAACTGGATCGTGCTGGCCGGCTGGACGGTGATCGGCTTCCTGATCTACGCCGTGTACGGCTACCGCAACAGCAAACTGCGCAAGGGCTGAGTCCCGACGCGCACCCCGCACGGCCCGCCCTCGCGCGGGCCGTGCGCGTTCCGGCCCCGGCCGCCCTCCACTTCCTTCGAGCCCCCGCGCGCATGTCGACCGTCACCCAGGCCAAGAAGATCGGACCCGTGCTGGCCACCTTCGTGGTCGCCAACAACATGATCGGCTCGGGCTTCTTCCTGCTGCCCGCCTCGCTGGCCAAGGTCGGCGGCGTCACCGCGTTCTCCTGGCTGCTGGGCACGATCCTGGCCGTCACCCTGGGCGGCGCGTTCGCGCGCCTGGCCCGCCAGTATCCGGACCTGACCTCGCCGGACGACTACATCCGCCCCTCGCTGGGCCGCGACATGGGCTTCCTGGCGACCACGATGTACTGGCTGTCGTCGTGGATCGGCAACAACGCGATCGCCGTGGCCGCGTTCGGCTATCTGGTGATCCTGCTGCCGATCGACGATGGCGGCTCGACCCGGCTGATCGGCCAGATCGCGCTGCTGTGGCTGATGTTCGCGCTGAACCTGCTGGGCCCGCGCTCGATCGCCCGCTTCCAGTCGATGTGCGTGGTGTTCGGCCTGATGCCGGTGGTGGCGGTGCTGATCGCCGGCTGGGGCAGCTTCGACCCGGAAATCTACCGCGCGGGCTGGAATGTGACCGGCAACTCCGACACGGCGGTGGTGTTCGGTTCGCTGGCCTCGGTGTTCTGGGCCTTCGTCGGGCTGGAGACCGGCGCGATGATCGCCGGCGTGGTCCGCGACCCGAACCGCAACGTGCCGATCGCCACCCTGGGCGGCATCCTGATCGCCGGCGTGGTCTACCTGGTGTCCTCGGTGCTGATGATGGGCATCGTGCCGGCCGCGGAGATGGCCGCTTCGAGTGCGCCGTTCGCGCTGGTGGCCGGCCAGATGTTCGGCGCCTGGGCGATCCCGGTGATCGCGGCCGCCGCCGCGCTCAAGGCCAGCGGCACGCTCGGTGGCTGGATGCTGGTGACCGGCGAATCCGGTGCCCGTGCCGCGCAGCGCGGCTTCCTGCCGGCGATCTTCGGCCGCCTGCGCCCGAACGGTGCCGCCGGCTGGGGGCTGTTCATCATCGTGCTGTCGATGAGCGTCATCTCGATCATCACCCAGGCGCCGACGGTGGGCGAGCAGTTCGGCACGATCATCGAGATGGCCGTGACCCTGGTGGTGATGGCCTACGTCGCCGCCGGCCTGAGCCTGTTGTTCGGCACCCCGGAGCGGCGGCCGCGCGGCAGCGACCGTGCGCTCGGCATGGGCGCGCTGATCGCCTGCGGCCTGCTCGCCTGGTCGACCGACACCGACATCCTGGTCGGCGCGCTGATCGTGGCCGCGCTGGCATGGGCCGCATACCGCGGCTTCTCGCGCCGTTCGCGGGCCACCCCGCCTGGCGCCTGAGCGGAACGCGCCGGGGCGTCGCCATGACGCCCCGGCCTACCCGCTGCCGGACGCAGGCCCTACACTGCGCGGCATGAACGACGCGACCCAGGTTCCCTACGACAGCGGCCGCCTGCGCGAGCTGGCGCAGCTGCTGATCGGCAACATCCGCGAGCTGGCCCAGGCCGGCTGGACCCCGGCCACCAGCAGCAACTTCTCGCACCGGCTGGACGACGCGCATGCCGCGATCACCGTCTCCGGCCGCGACAAGGGCCGGCTGGTCGAGGACGACATCATGGTCGTGGATTTCGACGGCAAGGCGGTCGGCCGCCCGCTGCGTCCGTCCGCCGAAACGCTGCTGCACACCCAGCTGTACCGGCGTTTCCCGGAGATCGGCTGCGTGCTGCACACGCACTCGCCGGTGCAGACCATCGCCTCGCGCCTGTACGCGCCGCAGGGCCACATCCGCCTGGAAGGTTACGAGCTGCTGAAGGCCTTCCACGGCAACAGCACCCATGAGACGGCGGTGGACGTGCCGGTGTTCGCCAACACCCAGGACATGGACGTGCTGGCCGCGCAGGTCGATGCCCTGCTCGACACGCAGTGCCTGTGGGGCTACCTGATCGACGGCCACGGTCTGTATGCCTGGGGCCGCGACATGGCCGAGGCGCGCCGGCACCTGGAGGCCTTCGAGTTCCTGTTCCACTGCGAGCTGGAACTGCGCCGTCTGCGCGCCACGGGCTGATCGCGGGCACGGAGGTGTTCCGGTAGCGGGACGCCGCTGTTTCGCCTGCGTTCCCCGTCCGGTCGCGCACGCCTGATACCCTTTGCGTTTTCCACGCGCCCAGCCGCGCGCCAAGCAGGTGGATCCCATGAGCCGACTCCGCATCTTCGACGACACCCGCCCCGAGCAGCCGCTGTTCACCAGCACCGACGGCACCGAGATCGCGACCGAACTGAAGAAGATCGGCGTGACCTTCGAGCGCTGGCAGGCGAGCCAGCCGGTCGCGCCGGGCGCCACGCCCGAGCAGGTGATGGAGGCTTACCGCGCCGACATCGACCGCCTGGTGGCCGAACGTGGCTTCAGGACCGTCGACGTGGTCAGCATCGCGCCGGACAATCCGAACCGCGCCGAGATGCGGAAGAAGTTCCTCGACGAGCACTTCCACAAGGAAGACGAGGTACGCTTCTTCGTCGCCGGCTCCGGCCTGTTCACCCTGCACGTGGGCGAGAAGGTCTACGAGATCGAATGCGTGAAGGACGACCTGATCGCGGTGCCCGATGGCGCCACGCACTGGTTCGACATGGGCGAGGAGCCGAGCTTCATCGCGATCCGCTTCTTCACCGAGCCGGACGGCTGGGTCGGCCACTTCACCGGCACCGACATCGCGCAGAAGTTCCCGCGCTACGTGCCGACCGCCGCCTGATCCAGGCACGCACCGATCCCACCCCTCCCATCCGGGAGGGGTTTTCCTTTTCAGGCAGACCCGCATGACCCGCGCGATCCTCACCGACATCGAAGGCACCACCAGCAGCATCTCGTTCGTCAAGGACGTGCTGTTCCCCTACGCACGCCGCGCCCTGCCCGGCTTCGTCCAGGCACACGGCCACGAGCCCGAGGTCCGGCGCTGGCTGGACGCGGTGGCGGTGGAGATCGGCGGCGCCTGCCAGGACGCACTGGTGGTGGAGACGCTGCAGGGCTGGATCGACCAGGACCGCAAGCACACGGCGCTGAAGGCGCTGCAGGGCATGGTCTGGCAGGCCGGCTACGCCAGCGCCGACTTCACCGCGCACATCTACCCGGACGCCGCGCCGACGCTGGAACGCTGGCACGCACTGGGCCTGCCGCTGTACGTGTACTCGTCCGGTTCGGTCCCGGCGCAGAAGCTGTTCTTCGGCCACAGCGACGCCGGCGACCTGACCGGGCTGTTCTCCGGCTGGTTCGACACCGAGGTCGGCGGCAAGCGCGAGGCGGCCAGCTACACCAGCATCGCCGAGGCGATCGGCGAAAGGCCGCACGACATCCTGTTCCTGTCGGACGTGGTCGAGGAACTGGACGCCGCACGCGAGGCCGGCCTGCAGACGGTGCTGGTCGACCGCCTGGCCGACTATCCGGTGCCACGCCACGGCGAGGCCACGCACGGGCACACCCGCGTCGGCAGCTTCGTCGAGATCGAACTGCCGCTGTGACGCCGTGAACGGGCGGTGTGCCTGACGGCGTGTGCATCCCCGGATCCATGCCCTCGGACACCGGCTTGCAGTGCGGGCGCGGCGTCCACGGCGACGCACCCGGGCCAGTCCCGACACGAGGCGATCGCGTCCGCCACCGGCCGGTTGCCCGGTCGCGCATGCCGTCCCGGCTTGACGATCAGATCGGCGCGCAGCGCGGCAGCAGGACGTCGCCGTCGCTGCGTTCACCAGCGGCGACGGCGGACGTCGATCGGCCGCAGCGGGCAGGCACGGGATGCGGCCTGGCCGGGCAACCGGACTGCTGCGACTGCGAATGTTTCTCGTTCGAACACGCTGGTGACGGACTGTCTAGACTGCGCGCCACGCAGCTCGCTCGCCACCGGCCAGCCAGCGACGCATTCCGCGCCAGCCAGCCGACAGCCAGCCAGCCGCGGATCCGACAGACGCCCCGCAAGGGGCGTTCTGCGTTTCTGGGCCATGACGGTTCCCTGGTCGCAGGCACCGACAGAGGAGGTCACCGGGCCGCGGATGCCCCTGATCTCTCCGCTCCGGAACCTTCGCCGTCCCACGTTCCCAGGTAATGACTGCTGCCAGGAGGATTCGCGCAGTCAGACTGCAGGTGCGTGGGCTGCAGGCGACCGCCATCGGCCTGTCATCGCGTGCGAAGTCCGTGCGCACCGCGCATGCCGCGCTGACGCGCACCGCGATGTGCCACGCGCGCGCCAGGATCGACGGCGATGCCTGTCGCGGCACGCAACGGCCGCATGCGCATCGCAGCCCGCTCAGGGCAACGCGGGCTCCGCCTGCAACCGGTACATGGTGCTGGCCAGCTGCTCGCCCTGCCAGCGGTCAAAGGCACGCACCTCGATCCGGTGCTCGCCGGGCGCCAGCGTCGTCGGCAGCGCGCCGCGCCACAGATGCGTTGATGGCGTCGCCTCGGGCGAGCGGTCGTAGCCGCGCAGCGCTGTCGCCAGGTCATCGGCCACGTTCTCGACCAGCAGCCGCGGGTCGGCACGTTCGACGCGGCGCATCGGCGCCCAGGCACCGCCGTCGACGCGGTACTCGACCCGCGTGTCCGCATCGCCCATGAACACGTTGGCGTAGACGCCCCAGGCCGGATACGCGCCCTGGCGCAGCACCTTCGGCGCGTGCAGGGCCATCGCCGCGGTCGAGGCCGGGTCGCTGCCGTCGACGCGCGCCGGATGCCAGGCCAGCGCGTAGTCGCCGCCCGGCAGCACGCGCAGGCTGGCGTGGCCGTTCGGGGTGCCGTCGCTCATCGTCGCGGCGGGAATGCCGGCCGCATCGGCCACGCCCGACCAGAACGCGCCGCAGACCGCGCCGACGTTGTACTCGTGCAGCGGCGCCGTGCCCTGCCAGCCCTCGGCCTGGCCATGCCAGAACTGGCGCTGGGTGTGGCTGTGCCCGCTGAGCACCAGCAGCCGCGGACGCTCGCGCAGCAGCGCGAACAGGCGCGCGCGGTCGGCGGCGCGGAAGGTCTGCCGGCCGCCGGTGTCGAACAGCGGGATGTGCACGCCGATCACCAGCAGGCGCTCGCGTGGCAGCTGGGCGAGATAGGTTTCGAGGAAGGCGAACTGGTCCTCGCGCAGGCCGCCGATGTAGCCGTTGCCGACACCGGGCTGGTGGATCACGTCGTCGAGGAACACGAAGGACGCGCCGCCCTCCTCCACCGCATAGGTGTCCGGGCCGTAGACCGCGCGCCAGCTGCGCAGCGCATCGGCGTCGCCGGCCGCATCCAGATCCATGTCGTGGTTGCCGGGCACATGGAACCATGGCACGCCGATCCGCCTGGTCACCGCGTTGAGTTCCGGATACAGGTGCAGCGTGTCGTCGACCAGGTCGCCCAGGGTCACGCCGAATGCCGAACGCGGCCGGCTCGCGGCCAGCGGCTCGACCACGTCGCGCAGGTAGTAGTCGATGTCGCGCACGCTCTTGACCTGGGTGTCGGCGAACAGCAGCACCTCGCTGCCGGCCTCGCGCCGGGCGCGCGGCGACACCTCCAGCGCGAAATCCCAGCCCTGCCCGGCATCGCCGTCGACGCGGGTGCGCCAGAACCGCGGAAGTCCGTCCTCGGCGGCGATGAAGCGATGCCCGTCGGGCTTGATCACGAACACCGTGCCGCCCGCTTCGACCGCGATCCGGTAGCGGCCCTGCGCATCGGTGCGCACCAGGGTACTGCCGTTGGACACCGCGATGCCCTCCAGCGGTCTGTCCTGGCGTCCGAAGCCGGGCACGCCGTCGCGCTCGAGGTGGACCCGGCCTTCGACCAGCAGCGGCGAGGCCACGGCCGGCACGGACGCGGCCAGCAGGCCGAGCGAGAGAAAAGCGGCAATCCGCATGGGCGGTGGATCCGGAACCGGGAAGGTGCGCCATTCTAGGCGGCATCCGTTGCAGCTTGATGCCGCCGGCGCGGACCTGCGCCGCTCAGCGCCGGTGGCGGCTGGCGAGGATCTCGACCGCGTCGGCCAGTGCCAGGTCGCGCGAACGCAGCAGCACGGTCAGGTGGTACAGCAGGTCAGCGGCCTCGCCGAGCAGGTGCTCGTCGCTCTGGGCGACGCCTGCCAGCGCGGTTTCCACGCCCTCCTCGCCCACCTTCTGCGCGATCCGGCGCACGCCGCCTTCGAACAGCCGCGTGGTGTAGCTTCCCTGCGGCCGTTCGCGCGCGCGCGTGGCGATCAGGGCATCCAGTTCGGCCAGGAACTGCACGGTGTTGGCGTTGCTGGCGTCGGCGCTTCCGGTCGACGGCGCCGACGGGAAGCAGCTCGGCCGCTGCAGATGGCAGGTATGCCCATGCGGGCGCGCGGTCACCAGCAGCGTGTCGGCGTCGCAGTCGGCCTCGATCGAAACCAGGGCCAGCACATGGCCCGAGGTTTCGCCCTTGGTCCAGAGCCGCTGCCTGCTGCGGCTGAAGAAGGTGACACGGCGCGTGCCCAGCGTGACCTGCAGCGCCTCGCGGTTCATGTAGCCCAGCATCAGCACCTGCAGCGTGTCCGCATCCTGGACCACGACCGGCAGCAGACCATCGCCCTTGTCCCAGTCCAGCGCATCGGCCTGGACCTGCAGCGGATCGGGCGGGGACGCAACGGGGGAGGAATCAGACATCGCGGACCTCGATTTCGCGTGCGCGCAGGAAGCGCTTCAGGTCGGGAATGGCGATCGCGCCGCTGTGGAACACGCTGGCGGCCAGCGCGCCATCCACATCGGCCTGCGCGAACGCATCGGCGAAGTGCTGCGGCTCGCCGGCGCCGCCGGAGGCGACCAGCGGCACCCGGCACAGCGCACGCGCTTCGCCCAGCTGGACCAGATCATAGCCGCGGCGCACGCCATCGCTGTCCATGCAGTTCAGCACGATCTCGCCGGCGCCCAGACGCTGCGCCTCGACGATCCAGTCCAGCGTGCGCACCGCCAGCGCGCGGGTCTTGTCCGGGTCGCCGGTGTTCGTACGCACCCGCCACTGCCCGTCGGTCTCGCGGATCGAATCGACACCGACCACCACGCACTGCACGCCGAACACGTCGGCCAGCTCGGCGATCAGCGCCGGGCGTTCCAGCGCGGGCGAATTGATCGAGATCTTGTCGGCGCCGGCATGCAGCACCCGCCGCGCGGTCTCGACATCGCGGATGCCGCCGGCCACGCAGAACGGGATGTCGATCAGGCGCGCGACGCGCTCGATCCATGCGACATCGACCGAGCGCCCTTCCGGGCTGGCGCCGATGTCGTAGAACACCAGCTCGTCGGCGCCTTCGTCGCGGTAGCGCAGCGCCAGTTCGGCGATGTCGCCCATGTCGACGTGGTCGCGGAAGCGCACGCCCTTGACCACGCGGCCGTCGCGCACGTCCAGGCAGGGAATGATGCGCCGGCTCAGCATGGGCGCGCCTCGGCCAGGGCGTCGTCCAGCGACAGCCTTCCTTCCAGCAGCGCACGGCCGAGCACCGCACCGGCGCAGCCGGCCTCGCGTGCGGCACGCACGTCGGCCGCATCGCGGACGCCGCCGGAGGCCTGGATCGCCACGTCCGGCGCCAGCGCGCGCAGATGCGCGTACAGGTCCAGGTTCGGGCCGGACAGCATGCCGTCGCGGGCGATGTCGGTGCACAGCAGGTGGCTCAGGCCGGCATCGACGTAGCGCGGCAGCAGCACATCCAGGCCGACGCCGGCGTTCTCGGTCCAGCCATGCACCGGCAGCTGCCAGATGCCGTCGGCGTCCTGGCGCGTGTCCAGCGCCACGGTGATGCGCTCGCCGCCGAACTCCTGCAGCCAGGCCAGCACGGACTCCGGCTCGCGCACCGCCAGCGAGCCGATCACCACGCGCGCGGCGCCGGCCTCGATCAGCCGCGCCACATCGTCGCGTCCGCGGATGCCGCCGCCGGTCTGCACCTGCAGACCGGTCGCGCGCGCGATGTCGGCCAGCAGCGGCAGCAGCGTGTAGCCACCGGCTTTTGCCGCATCCAGGTCGACCAGATGCATCCAGCCGGCACCGGCATCGGCGAAGGCCTGCGCACGCGGCAGCGGATCGTCGCCGTAGTGGGTCTCGCGCGCGTAGTCGCCCTGCGCCAGCCGCACGACACGGCCGCCACGGATGTCGAGCGCGGGGTAAACGGTGAAGCCCATCAGACGTCCATCTCCAGGAAATTGCGCAGGATGCGCGCACCGGCCGTGGCCGAGCGCTCGGGGTGGAACTGCGCACCGCAGTACAGGCCACGCTGGACCACCGCGGTGAACAGGCCGCCATGGTCGCTGGCGGCCACGGTATCGGACGAGATCGGTGCGGCGTAGCTGTGCACGAAGTAGGCGCTCGCGCCCTCCACCACGCCCGCGAGCAGCGCCGACGGACGCAGGCTGCGCAGCCGGTTCCAGCCCATGTGCGGCACCCGGATGCCGAGCGCTTCGGGCAGCCTGCGCACCGTGCCCGGCAGCAGGCCGAGGCATTCCACATCGCCCTCTTCCGAGCGTTCGTACAGCAACTGCATGCCCAGGCAGACGCCGAGCAGCGGTACCTGCAGCGCGCGCAGCGGCGCGACCAGGCCCTGCGCGTGCAGGCGCTGCATCGCCGGCGGCGCGGCGCCGACGCCAGGCAGGATCACCCGCTGCGCGCCCTCCAGCCCGGCCGCATCGCGGACCAACCTAGGGGTGACACCCAGCCGCTCCAGGGCATAGCAGACCGATCCGAGGTTGGCCCCGCCGGCATCGATCACCGCGACATCGGCAACGCTCACAGCGCCCCCTTGGTCGACGGCAGCGCGGTGCCTTCGCGCCTGATCGCCTGGCGCAGCGCACGCGCGAGCGCCTTGAAGCTGCCCTCGACCTTGTGATGGTCGTTGTCGCCGTGCACGCTCAGGTGCAGGTTCAGACCGGAGGCATCGCACAGCGAACGGAAGAAGTGCGGCACCAGCTCGGTCGGCATGTCGCCGACGCGCTCGCGCACGAAGCTGCCCTCGAACACGAAATACGGGCGCCCGCTGAAATCCAGCGCGGCGCTGGCCAGGGTCTCGTCCATCGGCAGGGTGAACCCGTAGCGGCCGATGCCGCGCTTGTCGCCCAGCGCCTCCTTCAGCGCCTGGCCGAGCGCGAGGCCGGTGTCCTCGATGGTGTGGTGCTCGTCGATGTGCAGATCGCCTTCGGCCTGGATCTCCAGGCTGAAGCCGCCGTGCTTGCCGATCTGTTCCAGCATGTGGTCGAAGAACGGCAGACCGGTCGTGATGTGCGCCTCGGGCGCGCCATCCAGATCCACGGCGACGCGGATCTTCGTTTCCTTCGTGTTGCGCTGGACCACCGCGCGGCGCGGCGCATCGGCCAGCTCATGCGCGATGCCGGCCCAGTCCCACTGCCCGCCGAACTGCTCGGTGCGCAGCTGGAAGCCGCGGATCTTCATGTTTTCGGCGAACTGGATGTCGGTGATGCGGTCGCCGACCATGCCCGAGCGCGCCCAGTCGATCGTGCGGTCCTGCAGGTAGGGCAGCATCAGGCCGATGCCCGGCTTGCGCGTGGGCGCGTTGTCGGCCGGCCAGCTGCGGTCCACCAGCACCTCGCGGAAGACGATGCCCTGGCTTTCGAAGACCTGCAGCATCAGGTCGTTGGGGCCGTCGAAACTGGCCTGCGGGTAGGCTTCGCTGCCCAGCCCGTCCTGGTTGGTGACGATGACGAACTGGTAGCCGGCATCGCGCAGTTTCAGCATCGCCGGGATCACGCCGCGCACGAAGCGCAGCTTCTCGTAGGCGTCGATCTGGAAATCGGTCGGCTCCTCGATCAGGGTGCCGTCGCGGTCGACGAAAAGAATCGGGGTCATGCAGCCACCTTCAATGCGGCGAGCACCGCGATCACGCAGTCGTTCTGTTCGGGAGTGCCGATGGTGATGCGCAGCGCGTCGCCGAGCTGCGGCGCCGCACGCTGGTCGCGCACCACCACGCCGGCGGCCAGCAGCGCATCGAACGCGGCCTGCGCATCGTCGAAGCGGGCCAGCAGATAGTTGCCGACCGAAGCATAGACCCGGCGCACGCCGGGCGCGGTGGCCAGCGCCGTCTGCAGCCGCGCGCGTTCGGCGATGATCGTGCCCACGCGCTGCGCGGTGGTCGCCAGCGCGGCATCGGACAAACCGCGCAGCGCCAGTTCCGCGCACGGCGTGGGCACCGGATAGGGCGCCTGGCAGCGGCGCAGCACCTCGATCAGCGCCGCATCGGCGATCACGCTGCCGATCCGTGCCGCGGCCAGCGCATGCGCCTTCGACAGCGTGCGCAGCACGGCGATGTTGTCGTACCGGTCCAGCAGCGTCGTCGCCGACGGCTGGCCACTGTACTCGCCATAGGCCTCGTCGACCACGACCAGCGCACGCCCGCGCAGCGCCTGCGCGACACGTTCGACCTCGTCCAGCGCGATCAGGCTGCCGGCCGGATTCGATGGCGAGCACAGGAACACCAGTTTCACCGGCGCAGCCAGCGCTGCGGCGATCAGCGCATCGATGTCGGCGCCCAGCCCGGCCTCACCGTCGACCAGCGGCACCTCGACCAGCGCCACGTTCTGCAGCCGCGCGCAGACCGCGTACATGCCGAACACCGGCGGGGTCACCAGCACCGCATCGCGCCCGGGCACGCACAGCGCACGTACCAGCAGGTCGATCGCCTCGTCGCTGCCGCGGCCGATCAGCAGCTGCTCCGGCGTGCAGCCGTACAGACCGGCCAGGCGCGCACGCAGCGCGCCCGGTTGTGGCTCGGGATAACGTCGGCTGCTTCCGGCCGCATCGCCCGGACTGGCCCAGGCCGATTCGTTGGCATTGAGCCAGATCTCGCCATCGATCTTTGCGCTGCGTGCAGAGGAATAGCCTGCGAAACCACGCAGATCCTCGCGCACCAGCGACAGCACGGCACCGCCGCTCATCGCGACACCCCCATGCGCAGCGCGACCGCGTTGGCATGCGCATCCAGGCCCTCGGCCCGCGCCATCACCAGCGCATCGTGACCGATCCCGGCGATGCCCTCGCGCGATGCCGACTGCACGCTGATGAAGTTCATGAAACTGGCCACGCTGACACCGCTGTAGGCGCGCGCGGCGCCGGCGGTGGGCAGCACGTGGTTGGTGCCGCTGCAGTAGTCACCCAGCGCCTCGGGCGTGTAGTCGCCCAGGAACACCGAGCCGGCGGCCTCGACCTGCGGCAGCCAGGCCTGCGGATCGCGCAGCGCCAGGATCAGGTGCTCGGGCGCGTAGCGGTTGCTGATCGCGAACGCTTCATCCAGCGCCTCGACCTTGACCAGGCGCGAGGCCGACAGCGCCTGGCGCGCGATGTCGGCGCGCGACAGCTGCGCCAGTTGCCGCGCCAGCTCCACCTCGACCGCGTCGATCAACGCATCGTCGTCGCTGAGCAGCAGCACCTGCGAATCCGGCCCGTGCTCGGCCTGCGACAGCAGATCGGCGGCAACGAAGGCCGCATCCGCGCCGGCATCGGCGATCACCAGCACTTCGGACGGGCCTGCCGGCATGTCGATCGCCGCGGCACCGGCCTGGGCGACCTGCTGCTTGGCCTCGGTGACGAAGCTGTTGCCCGGCCCGTAGATCTTGTCGCAGGACGGCACCGACGCGGTGCCGTAGGCCATCGCCGCCACCGCCTGCGCACCGCCGAGCTTGAACACCCGGCTCACGCCGGTCAGACGCGCGGCCACCAGCACCGCCGGATCGGCGCTGCCATCCTTGCGCGGCGGCGTGCACAGCACGACCTCGCGGCAACCGGCCAGCCGCGCCGGCACGCCGAGCATCAGCGCGGTCGACGGCAGCGGCGCGCTACCGGCCGGCACGTACAGACCCACCCGCCCGATCGGACGCACCATCCGCGCGCAGGACACGCCCGGCGCGGTCTCCACCACATAGCCCTGCGGCAGGCCGGCGCGGTGATAGGCCTCGATCCGGGCCGCAGCCCGTTCCATCGCCTCGCGCAACGCCGCCGGGACCTGCCGTGCGGCCGCGGCGAATTCGGCCTCGCCGACCTCGAAGGTTTCAGGCGCGATCCCGTCGAAGCGCAGCGTGATCTCGCGCAGCGCCTCGTCGCCGCGGCTGCGCACCGCATCGATCAGGCCGGCGACCGCGTCGCGCGTCTGCGCGGCGACGGTCTGCACCGGGCGGGTCAGGGCCGCAGCCTGGGCGGCGGCGTCGAGCTGGTTCCAGACCAGCCGGCTGCAGCCGGCGGTGTTGGTGGACGGTTGTGCGTTCATGCCAGCGAGCGCTCCACCGCCAGGACCATCAGCCCCTGTGCGCCGGCGCGCTCGAGTTCCTCGAGCCGCTGCCAGGTCAGTGCGCCGTGGCACATCGTCTGCAACTGCAGCGCACCGCCGTCGCCGGGCAGCTGCACCAGCGGATCGGCGTCGATCAGCAGGCGCTGCAGCGCGGGCAGCTTGTCCTGTTCGGCACGGAACATCAGCAGCTTGCTGTCGCGGACCTTGATCACGCCGTCAAGGCGGCGCAGCAGCATCGCCATCAACCCGGCGCGCACGTCGCCCGGTTCGCGCACCGGACCGGCCAGCACCGCTTCGCTCTCCAGCAGCGTCTCCACGGGCACCAGCTGGTTGGCGCGCAGCGTGGCGCCGCTGGAGACCAGGTCGCAGATCAGGTCGGCGGTGCCCAGACGCGGCGCGATCTCGACCGAACCGGACAGCTCGACCACCGACGCCTCGACGCCCTGCGCGGCCAGCCAGTCGGCCAGGATCGCCGGGTAGCTGGTCGCGATGCGCTTGCCGGCCAGCTGCGCCGGCCCCTGCCAGTCCCACTCCTCCGGCACGGCCAGCATCAGCCGGCACTGGCCGAAACCGAGCCCGCGCAGCGCCTTGTAGGCATCCGGCAGGCCGATCCGGCGGCGGGCGGCGGCCTGCTCGTCCAGCTCGTTGCGGCCGACGATGCCGAAATCGCAGACGCCATCGGCGATCAGGCCGGGAATGTCGTCGTCGCGCACCAGCAGCAGGTCCACCGGCAGCGACTCGCCGTAGCAGAACAGCTTGTCGCGGCTCTCGCGCCAGCTCAGGCCGCAGGCACTGAGCAGGCTGCGTGCCGGCTCGGCCAGACGGCCGCTTTTCTGGATGGCGATGCGCAGGCGGTCACGGGCCTGGGCTGCCGGGGATGCACTCATGGGGGAAGTCTCTGGGAAAGGCCGATCAAGGGGACGGAAGACTGGCGAGCGCGGCGGCATAGCCGCGATGGCCGTGTTCCAGCGAGCGGGCCACGCGCCCTGTGGTGGTCACGCTGACCCCCGTGCGTTCGTGGATCTCGCGGTAGGGCACGCCCTGCTGCAGCAGCGGCACGACCTTCCAGCGGTCGGCCATGGCTTCCAGCTCGGCCGGCGTGCACAGGTCGCGCAGGAAGGCGACGACGTCGTCGACCTCGCGCAAGGCGGCGAACGCAGTCGCGAGGGCCTGCAGATCGGCCTGGGCATCTTTTTCGACGGGGAGCGGGCGTGCCTTCATCTCGAACCAATGTAATAGCGCGCTAGTACATTAGTGCAAACCTGCGCGGCGGTCAAAACCCTGCGCCTGTCTCACCCCACGGCGTTCAGGGGCGAGACTCCACGCGGCAGTGGCGACGCATGCAGAAACCATCGGGAATGCGGCCTCTCCAGGCCGACCGCCGGCAGCCTGACAGGGACAGCCGGCGCTCCACGGACGCCTGCTCTCCCATTCGCAGACAGCGCCGTGCCCCTGCCCGCTCGCCCCACGGACGGAGGCGGAGCGCAGGCCGGTCACCACGCGATGACGGCATCTCGCTGTCGAGCGGCATCGCGCAGTCGCGTTCCGGGAGCACTGACGAAGGCCGCGGTCAGACCATGCTGCAGAGATCGCCCGCACGGCCCGCCGCGATCGGGGGCCCAAACGAAGACACCCGCCTTGCGGCGGGTGTCGGGACAGTTCAGCGGGGTGTCGGGACGGTTCAGCGGGCTGCGGAGTGGCAGCGCACCTCGGCCTGCAATGCGCGGCCATGCAGGCATTCGCCGAGCAGGCTGCCCTTGCGGCTGCCGACCGGCAGCATCGCTTCCAGCGGCCCTGCACCCTGCGGACAGCGCCGGGCGGCTTCGCTCGCCAGATCGTCTTCCAGCTGCCGCTGGTCGATCCCCATGCAGCGGTCGGCCACCATCCGGTAGTGGCCCGGGCCGAGGCGCTTGGCCTTGACGCTGGCGTTGGTGGTGCAGCCGGCCAACACCGCGACCAGCGCCACGCCCAGTGCCGCGCGCGGCACGCTCATGCCATGACCCGGGCCTGCTCCAGTTCCACCTGCAGCGTGCTGGCCAGCTCGTCGCGGGCGACCTCGAACTGCTGCTCGCGGACCAGGTCCTTGACCGC
>Ga0075364_10000074_pt1 | contig 38784 bp, 39 predicted proteins | sample EndMetdeltDD1764_FD_71517 | JGI IMG/M metagenome (GOLD analysis project Ga0075364, IMG submission 71517) | Populus endosphere microbial communities from Tennessee, USA - Endosphere MetaG P. deltoides DD176-4 | ecosystem: Host-associated > Plants > Roots > Endosphere | place: USA: Tennessee... | reverse complement strand
TGCCTTCGACCGGTGCGCTGGCCGCTTTCGATGCGGTGGCGCGGCTCGGCAGTTTTTCCGCTGCCGCCGATGAATTGTCGCTGACGCAAGGGGCTGTCAGCCGCCAGATTTCCGGGCTTGAAGAGCAGCTTGGCGTGATGTTGTTCGAGCGTACCAGCCGTGGTGTGGGCTTGACTGTGGCGGGGGTGGATTATGCAAAATCCATCGGCAATGCGCTGTCGCTGATCCGTTCGGCCTCGCTCAAGGCCATGACGAAAACGCATAATGATCAGCTCAATCTCGCCATTCTGCCGACCTTCGGCACGCGTTGGCTGATGCCGCGTATTCCGCGTTTCGTCGAGCGTCATCCGGAGATCACCCTGAATTTCGCCACCCGGATCGGCATTTTCGATTTCGAGAAGGATGGGCTGGATATGGCTATCCACATCGGGCGGCCCGACTGGCCGGGAGCGGAATGCACGTTTCTGATGGATGAGATGGTGGCGCCGGTCGCAAGCCCGGCCTTTCTCGCCAGCCATCCGATTTCCCGCGCCGAAGACCTCGCTTGCCTGCCGTTACTGCATATGGCGTCGCGGCCGGGCGCGTGGAACCACTGGTTCCAGAGCCTTGGCCTTCGCGATGCGCCCTCGCAGGGCATGCGTTTCGAGCAGTTTTCCAGTGTTGCGCAGGCCTGCATTGCCGGGCTTGGCGTTGCCTTGATGCCGTTGTTCCTGATCGAGTCGGAGCTGCGCAATGGTGAGATCGTCCAGGCATTTCAGCATCAGGTGCGTAGCCCCAGCGCCTATTATGCGGTAGCACCCGTCGCCAAGACCGATTCCCGACCCGTTGCCATGTTCCGCGAGTGGCTGGTCGAGGAGATTGGCCGTTATCGCGACGAACCCTATTTTGCCTGAGCCCACAATTCGTGGATGGAGAGCCCGAATGCAGCCGCACGATTTCTGGCAGGAAATCTACCCCACCGACACGTTTGATCCGGCAGGCCCGTTCGACACCTTCTATCCTGCGGTGCTGGAAGATGGTCGCCAGATCATGCTGCCGATCCGGCATCTGTCGAATGGTGAAAACGCGCTGGCCTCGCTGATCATCAATCAGGCGAGTTTTGCTGTTCAGGATGCGCTGGCCGATGCGCTGGCGGCAAAGCTGAAACCTTACGATCCGGAAATCGTCGTCGGTCTGCCGACGCTCGGCCTGACGCTTGCGGCCGCCGTTGCCCGTCGTCTCGGCCATGGCCGTTATGTGCCGCTCGGGACCTCGCGCAAATTCTGGTACGACGACGAATTGTCGGTGCCGATGTCTTCGATCACCACGCCGGAATACAGCAAGCGGCTTTACGCCGATCCGCGCATGCTGCCGCTCCTGCGCAATGCGCGCGTTGCGGTCATCGACGATGTGATTTCCAGCGGTTCCTCCATTCTTGCGGGCCTGTCGCTGATGTCGGCTATCGGCATCGAGCCTGTAGTGATCGGTGCGGCCATGCTGCAATCGGAACGCTGGCGTGACACGATTGCCGATATCTACCCCAAATGGCGCGACCATATTGTCGGCGTTTTCCGGACGCCGCTGCTCAGTAAGACGGCAGACGGTCATTGGATGAAATAATAGGATTTTTCCGTCTTGCCGAGTGTGTGGAGTTCTGAATAGGATCAGTGCTTCGCATTCGCAGCAGAGATCTGGAAAATTCATGGAATTGGTGTTCGACGGCCATAACGACGTGCTTCTCCGGCTGTGGAGGAACATGAAGGCGGGCGGGGACCCCGTCGTGGAGTTTTCAGGGTGTGCGGGTGAGGGCCATATCGACGGTCCACGCGCAAAAGCGGGCGGCTTGGCCGGCGGCATCTGCGCCATCTACATTCCTTCGGGCGACCTGATCCTGAAAGAACCGGACGCCAACGGCCATTACGATACGCCGCTGGCAGCCCCGCTCGAATATCTGCCATCTCTCAACATCGCCATGGAAAAGGCATCGATCGCTCTGCGCCTCGACCGCGCCGGTGTGTGGAAGCTCTGCCGCTCTACCGCAGATATCCGCAAGGCCATGGCAGACGGTGTGTTTGCCGCCGTTCTGCACATGGAAGGCTGCGAGGCGATCAGTGCCGATCTGGCCGAACTCGACGTGTTTTATGCGGCCGGCCTGCGTTCGCTCGGACCCGTCTGGAGCCGCCACAACATCTTTGGTCACGGCGTGCCGTTTGCTTATCCGATGTCGCCGGATACAGGTCCGGGCCTGACCGATGTCGGTTTCGAACTGGTCAAGGCCTGCAATCGTCTCGGCATCCTGATCGATCTCGCCCACATCACCGAAAAAGGTTTCTGGGATGTGGCGAAGACCACCGACCAGCCGCTGATCGCCAGCCATTCCAATGCACATGCGCTGACGCAAGTTGCGCGCAATCTCACCGACAAACAGATGGATGCGGTGAAAGAAAGCCGCGGCCTTGTCGGCCTCAACTACGCCGTCACCATGCTGCGGCCGGATGCGCGCGACAATGCCGCCACGCCGCTTTCCGACATGATCCGTCATATCGATTACATGGTCGAGCGCATGGGCATCGATTGTGTGGCGCTGGGTTCCGACTTCGACGGCGCAACGGTGCCGGCGGATATTCACGATGCGGCGGGCAACCAGAAACTGGTTGCGGCCCTTCGGGACGCGGGCTACGCTTCTGAAGAAATTGCTAAATTATGCCGGGAGAACTGGTTGCGCGTGCTGGGAGAGGCCTGGCACGAAAAGGGCAAATAATAAAACGGCAGCCAGCCGCGGACTTTCAAAAACAAAGACAATAACGGGCAACAAAAACAACGGGACGACGACCATGATGAACTCTCTCAACAAGCGCATGCGTATCCTTTCGGCTGGTGCAGCGCTTACGCTGATCACCCTTGCCGCACCGCAGGCCTTTGCCGCGACGCCAGCCGATACGCTGGTTCTGGGCTTTGCTATCGATGACATCATCACCATCGATCCGGGCGAAGCGTTCGAGCTTTCGGCTGCTGAAGTGACCGCCAATGCCTATAGCAAGCTGGTCGGCCTTGACCCGGCCGATACGTCCAAGGTTGTCGGTGATCTTGCCGAAAGCTGGACCATTTCCGACGACGGCATGACCTATACGTTCAAGCTGAAGCCGGACCTGAAATTTGCCTCGGGCAACCCGCTGACAGCCGAGGACGTTGCGTTCTCGTTCGAGCGTGCAGTCAAGCTCGACAAGTCGCCGGCCTTCCTGCTGACGCAGTTCGGTCTGACAGGCGACAACGTTGCCGAAAAGGCCAAGGCGACCGACGCCACGACCTTCACCTTCACGGTCGATAAAGCCTATGCGCCGAGCTTCGTTCTCAACGTTCTGACCGCCACTGTTGCCTCCGTGGTCGACAAGAAGGTGGTGATGGAACACGCCAAGGCGATGACGCCGAGCGCGGAATACAAATACGACACCGATTTCGGCAATGAATGGATGAAGACCGGTTATGCCGGTTCCGGCCCATACAAGACCATGGCATGGCGCGCCAACGAAGCCGTCATCATGGAAGCCAACCCGAATTATTACGGCGAAAAGCCGAAGCTGAAGCGCGTCATCTATCGCCACATGAAGGAAAGCTCCGGCCAGCGTCTGGCGCTTGAAAACGGCGATATCGACGTTGCCCGCAACCTCGAGCCGAACGATCTGAAATCCGTCGAGAGCAAGGAAGGTATCTCCACCACTTCTGCTCCGAAGGGTACGATCTATTATTTCAGCCTCAACCAGAAGAATAAGGACCTCGCCAAGCCGGAAGTGGTCGAAGCGATGAAATATCTGGTCGATTACGATGCGATCGGCGCGACGCTGATCAAGGGCATCGGCGAGATCCACCAGAATTTCCTGCCCAAGGGCCAGCTCGGCGCAAGCGATGAAAAGCCTTACAAGCTCGACGTTGCCAAGGCCAAGGAACTGCTCGCCAAGGCAGGTCTGAAGGATGGTTTCTCCGTCACCATGGATGTGCGCAACACCCAGCCGGTGACCGGCATTGCCGAAAGTGTGCAGCAGACCATGGCGCAGGCCGGCATCAAGCTCAGCATCATTCCCGGCGACGGCAAACAGACGCTGACCAAATACCGCGCCCGCACCCACGACATCTATATCGGCCAGTGGGGTTCGGACTATTTCGACCCGAACTCGAATGCCGAGACCTTCACCGTCAACCCGGACAATTCCGACGAAGGCAAGAGCAAGACGCTGGCATGGCGTAATGCCTGGGATGTGCCGAAGGAACTGTCGGATGCGTCCAAGGGTGCGCTTCTGGAAAAGGATGCGGCCAAGCGCGCCGCCATCTATCAGGACCTGCAGAAGAAGGTCGCGGCCACCAGCCCGTTCGTGATCGTCTTCCAGCAGACGGAAGTGGCCGGTTACTCCTCGAAGCTCAAGGGCTACAAGCTCGGTCCGAGCTTCGATACCAACTTCGTGCATACGGTCTCCAAGGACTGATTGTCGTCGCTTTGGAATGAGGCGGTGCGCCCAGCCGATCTCCCCCCCCTTGAGGGGGAGATGCCCGGCAAGGCAGAGGGGGGTAGTGCTGGCGCAAATGCCGCTTGCTAACCATCTGCAGCACCGTTGCTCACCCCCCTCTGTCAGCTCCGCTGACATCTCCCCCTCAAGGGGGGAGATCTGTGGGAGCAAGCTGCAACGCCTCCAGTCCACGAGCATATTCTCTAGGAGATCTTCTTGACTCTCACCGATACGACGGCAGCGACACGGCGCAAGCGTAGCCGTTCCTCCTCCACCGGAAAGGCGATCTTTCGCTTTCTGGTGACTGTCGTTACGACATTTCTCGGCCTTCTGGCCGTCACCTTCTTTATCGGCCGCGTGATCCCCATCGATCCGGCACTCGCCATCGTCGGCGACCGTGCACCGGCGCATGTGGTGGAACGCGTGCGTGAGCAGCTGGGCCTGAACCTGCCGCTTTACCAGCAGTTCTATTTCTACGTCCGCGATGCGCTGACCGGCAATTTCGGCACCTCGGTGCTGACTACCAACCCGGTCATGGACGATATCCGTCGCGTGTTTCCGGCAACGATGGAGCTGGCGACGATAGGCACCATCTTTGGTGCGCTGTTCGGCATCCCGCTCGGCGTACTCGCCGCCGTCAAGCGTGGCAGCATTGCCGACCAGATCGTCCGTGTTGTCGGGCTGATCGGTTATTCCGTGCCGATCTTCTGGCTCGGTCTTCTGTCGCTGGTGCTGTTTTATGCAAAGCTGCGCTGGGTGGCTTATCCCGGCCGTCTTGATATCGTCTACGAATATACGTTTACGCCGATCACCGGTTTCTTCCTGTTCGACAGTCTCGTTCAGGGCCAGTGGGATGTGTTCTGGGATGCGTTTCGCCACATCATCCTGCCCGGTGCACTGCTCGGTTATTTCTCGCTCGCCTATATCAGCCGCATGACGCGTTCGTTCATGCTCAACGAGCTGCAGCAGGAATACATTGTCGCGGCCCGCGCCAAAGGCCTGTCAGAAACGCGGATCATCTGGTTCCACGCGCTGCGCAATGCCGGCGTGCCGCTGATCACGGTGATCGCGCTATCCTATGCCGGTCTTTTGGAAGGCTCGGTGCTGACCGAAACCATTTTTTCATGGCCGGGACTTGGCCTCTACATCACCAATTCGCTGCAGAATGCGGACATGAACGCGGTGCTTGGCGGAACGATCATCGTCGGTTCCGTTTTCATCGCCATCAATCTTCTGTCCGACCTTCTTTACCGCACGCTTGATCCGAGGACACGCAGCCGATGAGCGTCGTGGAACAGACACCAAAACCCTATAGCCGCGACTGGCTTCTTTCCGACCGTCCGACTTCGCGCCAGCAGGCACGGCTTGGCCGCGCCTATGTGATCTGGCGGAGGTTTGCCGAAAACCGGCTGGCGCTATTGGGCCTCGGTATCATCATCCTGCTTCTGCTGGTTGCTGCCTTCGCGGATGTGCTGGCACCGCATAACCCTGTGCAAGGCGACCTGATGAATGCCCGCCTTCTGCCGCCCGGCAGCGCCGGTTACTGGCTTGGCACCGACGATCAGGGCCGCGATATTCTCTCGCGCCTGATCCACGGTTCGCGTCTGACGCTGATGGTGATCGTGCTGGTGGCGGTGATTGCAGCCCCCATCGGTCTGATCGTCGGCACGGTTTCCGGTTATGCCGGTGGCTGGATCGATGCCATTCTGATGCGCATCACCGATATCTTTCTGGCCTTTCCAAAGCTGGTTCTGGCTCTGGCGCTGGTGGCCGCCCTTGGCCCCGGCATCGAAAACGCCATTCTCGCCATCGCCGTCACCTCATGGCCGCCTTATGCGCGTATCGCCCGCGCCGAAACGCTGACGTTTCGCAATTCGGAATTCATTTCGGCGGTCAAGCTGATGGGCGCTTCGCCCTTCCGCATCGTGCTGCGCCATGTCATGCCGCTTTGCCTGTCGTCGCTGATCGTGCGTGTGACGCTGGATATGGCGGGTATCATCCTGACTGCTGCCGGTCTCGGTTTTCTCGGCCTTGGCGCACAGCCGCCGTTGCCGGAATGGGGTGCGATGATCGCTTCGGGCCGTCGTTTCATTCTCGACCAGTGGTGGGTTGCCGCCATGCCGGGTTTTGCCATCCTGATCGTCAGCCTCGGCTTCAACCTGTTGGGTGATGGTCTGCGCGATGCGCTCGATCCGAAGGAGGCCGGCCAATGACCTCTCACCCCTCTGGGCCTCTTCTGACGGTCGATGACCTGCGCGTCACCTTTCCCACCCGCACCGGCGAGGTACAGGCGGTGCGCGGTGTTTCCTTCACCCTCGGCCGAGAGCGATTGGGTATTGTCGGCGAAAGCGGTTCGGGTAAATCCCAGACCGGTCGTGCCATCATGGGCCTGACGCCGGGGCACGCCAAGATCACTGCATCCAAGCTGGAATTCGACGGCATCGATCTGTTGAAGGCGACGCCGAAACAGCGGCGGGACCTGCGCGGCAAACGCATCGGCATGATCCTGCAGGACCCGAAATATTCGCTGAACCCGGTGATGACCATCGGCAAGCAGATCATCGAAACGCTTTTGGCGCATGAAAAGCTCAGCCGGTCGCAGGCCCGCACCCGTGCTCTGGAAATGCTGGAAGCGGTGCAGATCCGCGATCCCGAGCGTGTGTTTGGCCTCTATCCGAACGAGGTTTCGGGCGGCATGGGCCAGCGTGTGATGATCGCCATGATGCTGATCTGCGGGCCGGAAATGCTGATTGCAGACGAACCGACCTCGGCACTCGATGTGACGGTGCAGCTCGATGTGCTCTCCATCCTCGACAAATTGGTGGTGGAGCGTGGCATGGGGCTGGTGTTCATCAGCCACGATCTGCGACTGGTGTCGTCCTTCTGCGACCGCGTTATCGTCATGTATGCGGGGCGTATCGTCGAGGAACTGCCGTCCGCCGATCTGGCGCAGGCGAAACATCCTTATACGCAGGGCCTGCTCAACTGCCTGCCGACGATAGGCACCGACCGACACCCGCTGCCGGTTCTGGAACGCAAGGCGGAGTGGTCGGCGTGAAGATGGGCAAATTGACAGAAAAAACCGCACTTTCCGTCCGCGACATGGTCGTGACTTTTAACGAGTATGTGGCGCTCGACAAGGTGAGCGTCGATGTCGCTACCGGCGAGAGCTTTGGCATCGTCGGGGAATCCGGTTCGGGCAAATCGACGTTGTTGCGCGCTGTCGCAGGACTGAACCGGTTCGATGAGGGGACACTCACCGTCGATGGCCGGACATATGACAGCCGCAGCCGCGACAAGGAATTTTACCGCACTGTGCAGATGGTGTTTCAGGACCCTTACGGCTCGCTGCATCCGCGCCAGACGGTGGACCGGCTTCTGTTGGAACCGCTTGTCATCCATGGTTTTGACAATATCGATATGCGCATTGCGCGTGCACTGGATGAGGTGGGGCTCGGTGCGGGTTTCCGCTTCCGTTATTCGCACCAGCTTTCCGGCGGCCAGCGCCAGCGTATCGCCATTGCGCGGGCGCTGATCCTTGAGCCGAAAATCCTGCTGCTGGACGAACCGACCTCGGCGCTCGATGCTTCTATCCAGGCGGAAATCCTCAATCTGCTGGAACAGGCGCGAAAAGACCGAAACCTGACCTTTGTCATGGTCAGCCACGACCTTGGCGTCATCAGCCATATGTGCGAACGGGTGGCGGTGATGAAAAGCGGGCAGATTGTCGAAACCGTACCGGTCGAGGCACTGGAAAAACGCGCGTTTTCCGCCGATTATACCCGGCAATTGCTGGTCGCCAGCGAAGGCTTTCGTCGCGGCTGATTTTGGCCGTGACATAGAGTGGATAAACGCATGCAGCTTCGCGCCCTGATGTATTTCGACGAACTGGTGCGCACCAATTCCATGCGGGCGGCGGCGGAGAACCTCAATGTCGCCGCCACCGCTGTCAGCCGCCAGATCGAAAATCTCGAACATTATTTTGGCACGCCGTTGGTGGAGCGCAACAATCGCGGCGTCCGCCTGACAGCTGCCGGCGAACTGCTGGCGGCGCGAGCGGGAAAAACCCTGCGTGAGCTGGAACATGTGCATCAGCTGATCGACGATCTGCAGGGCCTGCAACGCGGCAAGGTGGTGATCTATGCCAATGGCGCGACAGTGGCGAACCTGCTGGCACCTGTTCTGGCCGAATTCAGTCTAAAGTATCCAAAGCTGCGGTTCGAGGTAGCCATCACCTCGGCGCGCGAGGCGGTGGAAGCGCTGGCTTCCGCCGAAGCCGATCTGGTCGTGGCATTGTTTGCGCCGAAGATTTCCGGGCTAAAAGTGCGGTTCCGCTCGGAACTCACCTATGACGTCATACTCTCCGCCGATCATCCGGCGGCAGGCGCGAAGGAATTTACGCTGCGCGATCTGGTGCAGATGCCGCTTGCCCTGCCGGACAAGACTTTTAGCGCACGGCAGGCTTTCGAGGATGTGTTTTCCAAAGCCGGGCTGGAGCTTGACCCGGTGTTCGTCACTGGCGCATTGGAAATGCTCAAGGAACTGGTGTTGCGGCGCTCGGCCGTAACGCTTCTGCCGGCACTTTCGGTGAAGCGCGAAATCGATGCCGGGCAACTGGTTGCGGTGCCTATCGGAGGGGCAAAAGCGGTGAAAACGCCGATGGAACTTTGCGTCGCCCCCGACCGCCAGCTTTCGTTTGCGGCGGCAAAGCTGGTCGATTTTATCGAGGCCTTCATGCGCGGTGCCGTGACGAAGAAGACCGGCCCTAAAAAGACACCCTGACAAAATGCCCCGTGTAGCGATTTCAGCTACACAGAGACCACAAAAATCTGCATTGTGTGTGCACTTGCAACATGACAATCTTTTGTCAATCGCAGGCGGCGACGGATCACATTCCGCGGATGACCTGCTCAAAGGGGAACGACGCATGCTCAAGACGATTTCGATGATCGGCTCCGCATCCGGTGCCTTGACCCGCCGCGCCACGCTCGGGCTGATGATCACCGCCAGTGTCCTTGTCATGGGGCAGGTGAGGGCGGAAGCCGCCAAGGATAGTGTCACCATCGGCATGGCCGTTGAGCCGGGTGGCCTCGATCCGACCATCGGCGCGCAGGTGATGATCGGCCAGGTGACATGGCAGAATGTCTTTGAAGGCCTGACGACGATAGACCGCGACGGCAAGGTCGTGCCGCTTCTGGCCGAAAGCTGGACAGTGTCACCGGATGGCCTGACCTATACGTTCAAGCTGCGGCAGGGCGTCAAGTTCCATAGCGGCGAGAGCTTCGATTCCTCGACGGCGAAATTTACGCTGGATCGCGCGCGTGGCGACCAGTCGGTCAATCCGCAGAAGCGTTATTTCACCACCATCGACACGATTGAAACGCCGGATGCGGCAACGCTGGTTCTCAAGCTGAAACAGCCGACCGGAAGCCTACTCTATTGGCTCGGTTGGCCGGCAGCGGTGATGGTTGCGCCCAAAACGGCGGAAGAAAACAAGGTGACGCCTGACGGCACCGGCCCGTTCAAGTTCGCCAGCTGGGCCAAGGGCTCTCAGGTGCAGCTCGAAAAGAATGCCGCCTATTGGAACAGCCAAGTCTCGGTAAAGCTCGAAAAGGCTTCCTTCCGTTTCATCGGCGATGCACAGGCGCAGGCTGCGGCGCTGAGGGCCGGTGATGTCGATGCTTTTCCGGAATTCGGTGCGCCGGAACTGATGGAAAGTTTCAAGGGCGACGCGCGATTGGTGACGGAGGTCGGCAATACCGAGCTGAAGGTGGTGGCCGGCATGAACAATGCCACCAAGCCCTTCAACGACAAGCGGGTGCGCCAAGCGCTGATGATGGCGGTTGATCGCGCCACGGTTATCGAGGGCGCATGGTCGGGCTTGGGTACTGCTATCGGCAGCCATTATACCCCGAACGATCCCGGTTATATCGATCTCACCGGCACCTATCCTTACGATGTCGAGAAGGCGAAGGCTCTGCTGGCCGAGGCCGGTTATGCGAGCGGCCTGACCTTCACCATCAAGGCACCGCAAATGGCCTATGCGCAACGTAGCGCGCAGGTCTTGCAGGCGATGTTTGCCGAAATCGGCGTGACGATGAATATCGAGACCACCGAATTCCCGGCAAAATGGGTGTCGGATGTGTTGAAGGCCGCCAATTACGAGATGACCATCGTGGCGCATGCCGAGCCGATGGACCTCGATATCTATGCGCGCGATCCCTATTACTTCAACTACAAGAACCCCGAGTTCAACGCCGTTCTCCAGAAGGTGCAGGAAACCTCCGACCCGGCGGAACAAGCCAAGCTTTACGGCGAGGCGCAGAAAATTCTGGCCGGTGACGTGCCGTCGCTGTTCCTGTTCGTGATGCCGAAGCTGGGTGTGTGGGATGGCAAGCTGAAGGGGCTTTGGGAGAATGAACCGATCCCCTCGAATGCTCTGGCGGATGTGCATTGGGTAGAGTGAGGGTGATGTTGGATGTTACTGCTCGGCTGAAGATGGAGTGGCTGGCGCGCGCCCAGCCGATCTCCCCCCTTGTGGGGGAGATGCCCGGCAGGGCAGAGGGGGGTAATGTTGGCGCAAATGCCGCTATCGATCCATCTGCCGCACCGCTGCTTACCCCCCTCTGTCACCTTACGGTGACATCTCCCCCACATGGGGGGAGATTGTTGGGCGACTGCCGCACCACCGGTGTTCCTTTCGCTATATGCAAAAGCTTGGCGATCCACCCATGATCACCATCCTCACCCGCCGCATTATCAGCCTGATCATCACGCTTTTCGCCGTTTCGCTTCTGGTGTTTTCCGTCATGAACCTGTTGCCGGGCGATCCGGCGGCGATCATGCTGGGTACGTCTGCCAGCCCCGATACGCTGGCGGCACTGCAAAAGCAGATGGGGTTGGATCAGCCTTTGCCCGTACGTTATCTCGCCTGGCTTGCCGGCGTGTTTCAGGGCGATCTCGGCAATTCCTATACCTATAGCGTGCCGGTTCTGGGCCTAATCGTCGAGCGTCTTGCCGTTACGTTGCCGCTGGCGCTGATGGCCGTTGTGTTGTCGGTTGCCATTGCCGTGCCGCTTGGTGTGACTGCCGCGCGGCACCGCAACGGGCCGGTCGATCTTCTGATCGGGCTGTTTTCTTATGCGGGCATCGCCATGCCGGCCTTCTGGGTGGGACTGCTGCTGATCCTGCTTTTTTCCTCCAGCCTCGGCTGGATGCCGGCGGGCGGTTTTCCCGGTTGGGATGCGGGTGTCAGTGCAGGGCTGAAGGCGCTGGTTCTCCCTGCCGTGGCTTTGGCGCTGGCGCAAGCCGGTGTGCTGACGCGGGTGGCGCGCACCGCCGTGATTGAAGTGATGAACGAGGATTTTGTGCGCACCGCGCGGGCAAAAGGGCTGGGCGAGGCGGCAGCGTTGTGGCGGCATGCGGTGCCGAATGCGCTGATCCCGGTGGTCACCATGCTCGGCCTGCAATTCACCTTTCTGGTGGCCGGTGCAGTTCTGGTCGAAAACGTATTCAACCTGCCGGGGCTTGGGCGGCTTGCCTATCAGGCGCTGTCGCAGCGCGATATCATCGTCATGCAGAATGTTGTCCTGTTCTTTGCTGGCCTCGTCATCATCATGAATTTCCTCGTCGATCTCGCCTATCTGGTGATCGATCCGAGACTTAGGGCGAAGGCGCAATGATGGCTCGCATCCTATGTCGCCCGGTTCTTGTCGCCGGTCTCGTCATTACGCTGGCGCTGGTCGCCATTGCGCTTCTGTCGCTGGTCTGGACACCGGCGGTGCCGTCGAAAATGCAGATCCTCCTGAAGCTGAAACCGCCGCTCGCCGCCGGTCTTCTGGGCACCGATCATTTCGGCCGTGACCTGACCTCGATGCTGATGGTGGGCGCGTGGAATTCCCTTTCGACGGCGCTGGTTGCCGTGGCGCTGGGGGCGAGCATCGGCACGATGGTGGGTGTCATCCTCGCGGCCCGGCGTGGCTGGGCCGAGGTGATCGTCATGCGCATCTGCGATATCATCTTTGCGCTGCCGCCGATCCTGTCGGCGATGATGCTCGGGGCATTTTTAGGCGCTGGTCGGTTCACCGCCATTCTGGCGATTGCCACGTTCATGGTGCCGGTGTTTGCCCGCCTGACCTTTGGCGCGGCGCTGCAGATATGGACGCGGGATTATGTCTCGGCGGCCGTCGGCATGGGCCGCTCGGGCATAGCCATCACTTTCACCCATATCCTGCCGAATATTTCCAACCAGATCATCGTGCAGGTCACCATCCAGCTTGGCCTTGCGATCCTCACCGAAGCGGGCCTGAGTTTTCTCGGTCTCGGCATGCCGCCGCCGGCGCCGACATGGGGCCGCATGCTTGCCGACGCACAGACCTATCTCGGTCAGGCGCCATGGCTTGCCGTGTTGCCCGGCTTAGCAATTGCGCTCGCTGTGCTCGGCTTCAACATGCTGGGTGATGGTTTGCGCGATCTTTTCGACCCCAGAGACAGGAACTGAACGACCAACTCTTTTCACAGCGAAGATATTGCCATGAACGATCTTCTGAAATTGAGCATTCGCGAGCTTGCCGGCCTTTTCGGCCAAAAGAAACTCTCCCCTTCGGAATACTGGCTGGCCGTCGAACAGCGTGTCGAAGTTTTTGAGCCGCATGTGCAGGCGCTTTATCTCTACGATCCGGAAAGTGCGCGGGCACAGGCAAAAGCTTCCACCGAACGATGGGCGAGGGGCGAGACGCTCGGTCCTCTCGACGGCATTCCCGTTACGCTGAAAGAGTTGATTGCCACCGAAGGCCAGCCGGTGCCGCTTGGCACGGCGGCAATCGAGTTGACCCCGGCTATGGCCGATGCGCCGATTGCCGCGCGGATGAAGGAAGACGGTGCGGTCATCTTTGCCAAGACGACGTGCCCCGACTACGGCATGTTGTCTTCCGGCCTTTCCAGCTTTCACCACTTGAGCCGTAATCCGTGGGACCTGAGCCAGAACCCGGGCGGCTCCAGCGCTGGTGCTGCGTCTGCCGGTGCTGCCAGTTTCGGCCCTCTGCATATCGGCACGGATATCGGTGGTTCGGTGCGTCTGCCGGCAGGCTGGACAGGGATTTTTGGTTTCAAACCGAGCCATGGCCGCATTCCGGTCGATCCCTATTATGTCGGGCGCTGCGCCGGGCCGATGACACGTACAGTCGAGGATGCCGCGTTTTCCATGGCGACGCTGTCGCGGACAGACTGGCGCGATGGCACGTCTCTGCCACCCGAAAATATCGATTGGCTCGATCTCGATATCGACGTGAAGGGCTTGAAGATCGGCCTGATGCTGGATGCAGGTGTCGGCCTAGCGGTGGAGCCGGAGGTTCGTGACGCGGTGATTGCCGCCGCAAAGCGTTTCGAGGAGGCTGGCGCCATCATAGTGCCGGTCGAGCCGGTGATGACGCGTGCCATGCTGGATGGGCTGGACGTTTTTTGGCGCGCACGGTTCTGGGGGGATATCGAAGCGCTTTCGCCGGAGCGGCGGGCAAAAATCCTGCCCTATATTTTGCAATGGGCCGAGGGTGGGGCGGATGTTTCCGGTGTCGATGCCGTGCGCGGTTTCAACCAGACGATTGCCATGCGGCAGGCCTGCGGAAAGCTGTTTTCGACTGTGGATGCGGTGATCTCGCCGACCAATCCGATCGTGTCCTATCCGGCAGACTGGGCTTCGCCCACCAACGATCCCGCAAAACCGTTCGAACATATCGGTTTCACCGTGCCGTGGAACATGTCGGAGCAACCGGCATGCTCCATCAATTGCGGTTTTTCGAGATCCGGCATGCCGATCGGCTTGCAGATCGTCGGTCCTCGTTTTGCCGATATGACGGTGCTGCGGCTTTCCAGAGCATTCGAAATGTGGAGCGGCGGCATAACCGATTGGCCGGAGCCACCCGCTACCGTTTGAGGACTGCATTTTCAGAAATGGCTGGAACAAAAGCCGGAAGGCCGCGTTGAAGCGGTGAACCGAAGACAGGAAACGTGTGCCTGCTGAAAGGCGCATATTATGGGGCGGTCGTCACGGGGGCATTTCGGCAGGTTTTCGCCTGCCTTTGATCTTACCTGACATCACCCGTTTTCCGTCCTCGATTGCGGCTGAAGCCGTTCATTCGAAGATCGTCAAAGGAGATTGACATGGCGCCTGTAAATTCGACCAAGGACATTCCGGGTGAAGTCGCATCTGAAGCATATGCGCAGGAAATCGAGCTGCAGCTGGCGCAGTTGAGAGAGGACATTGCCGTTCTCGCCCGCACCGTTGCGGCGGCCGGTTCGCAGAAGGCGGAAAATGTCACCCGCCGCGTGAAGCGCGCCACGGATGAAGCGACGGATGCTTCGCTCAACATGGTCGAAGCGGCCCGCGAACAGGCTCTTTCGCTGGAGAAGGATCTTGAACGCCAGATCCGTACCAACCCGCTGCAGTCGGTTGCCATCGCTGCCGGTGCCGGCTTCCTGTTCGCCCTTCTGGCACGGCGCTGATCATGGGGGGGCTGGCCCCTATCCTTGCATCGCTGCTTGCGGTTGACATCCACGCTTTCACCAAGCGGATGCGCCGCAACGCCGTGCTTTATGCGATAGCAGGATTTTTCATGCTGACGGCTTATGCCGCCGGCGTGACGGCGCTTGGCATCTATCTGGCGACGATGATGCATCCGGCGGCGGCTGCCGCTGTGGTGGCTTTTGCGGCTTTTATCGTTGCGCTGATCTTTTTCTGCGCCGTCATGCTTTCCAATCGCGCCGAAGAAAAACGCAGACGTCAGGCCGCAGCCGCCAATAGCGGCAAGGCGATGATGCTGACGGCGGCGATGTCGGCTTTGCCGATGGTGATCCGGTCGAAACCGCTGGCGGCTGTTGCTGTTGCAGGCGGTCTCGCGGTGGTTCTGGGCAGAATGATGGGCGGTTCAGGCGGTTCGAGCGACGAAACCTGACCTTTGCCAATGTTAATGTCGAAATGGGACGCGGCAGTTTTGTCGCGTCCCATTTTTGTTGGCGTGCGCAACACAAGATCCGGCCAATGTATCATTTTATAAAGACCCACCCCCATTTGGGTGATCTAGACCCTTGATGGCTTCGGCCCAAATCATGATCAAGGTGCCAGGAATTTGCGTGTTCTCATTGTCGATCCCGAATACCTGGTAGCGCTCGATGGCGAACAGGTTCTTTCCGATGCGCTGGCCGATACGATGGGATGCGACGTCGAAATCGCCATGCCGCGCGATTATCCGGGCATTCTTGAAAACCGTCGCTTCGATGTGGTGCTGATCGACGTTCGCGTGATCGAACATGATGTCGCCGATGCGGCACGGCGTATTGCCGCGACGGGAGCCAGGGTGGTTCTCTCCAGCCTCTCACACGTCAATGCGGATGGTTATGCAGCCTGGCCGGATGTGCCTGTCGTACTGAAACCTTTCGACGACAAGACATTGATCGAGGCAGTCAAAAACGCCGCGATCAGTGACCGCGGCATTTTTTCTTCCAAGATATAATTTTCGAAATCAGCTTCCGAAGGCGCGGGCCGTAATCGCGGCATCGCCTGGATCGGGACCAAAGTCGCTTTCGCCGGTCACGCCCAGCAGTTCCTGCAGGCGGGTACGCGCACGGCTGACGCGGCTCTTGATCGTGCCCACGGCGCAACCGCAGATCTCGGCGGCTTCTTCATAGGCAAAACCGGCAGCACCGACGAGAACGATGGCTTCGCGCTGGTCGTCCGGCAGCTTGTCGAGTGCCTTGCGGAAATCCTGCAAATCGAGACGTCCGTACTGTTCCGGGTGTACCGAAAAACGTTCGGAAAACAGGCCGTCCGAATCCTGAACTTCACGGCCGCGCTTGCGCATCTGGCTGTAAAATTCGTTGCGCAGAATCGTGAACAACCAGGCACGCATATTGGTGCCGGGGGTGAAACTGGTCTGGTTTGCCCAGGCTTTCATGATCGTGTCCTGAACCAGATCGTCAGCCTTGTCGTGGCGTCCCGTCAGGGAAACCGCGAAGGCACGAAGATTTGGCAGGGACGCAAGGAGGTCGCGCTTGAATGCGCGGTCAGCAAGTTCCTGCTCTGTCATTTTACGTCCGCCGATTTCGCGTTTTTCTCAGCCTGTTCAAGGCGTTCGAGCAGGTCGAGAAAGCGGTCGGGAATACCTTCTTCCTGAACGGCATCGTAAAAGTCGCGCAGCTTGCGCGAGATTGCCGCGTTGGGAAGCATCGCACCGGGCCTGTAATCTTTTGCTTGCGCTGTCGTCATTGTTTTTTCTTTTTTTCTGCTATCTTGTTCACTCATCACGCGGGCAGCCTGTTGCGATATCACTGACCAACAGAATGCACGGCGACAAAAAAAGTTCCGTTACTGCCGGAACTTTTTTTGTCGCCGACCGTTCATCGCCAGTTAGTTGCCCACTGGGCTCAGGGGAGAATTTATTTATGTCACTCACCACGCGCGTCGCGTCTCACCTTCCTTACCTGCGTCGATACGCTCGTGCCGTCACCGGATCGCAGACATCAGGTGACGCCTATGTTGCCGCGGTCCTCGAAGCCTTGATTGCCGATATCTCGATCTTTCCCGAAACATCGAAGGATCGCGTGTCGCTGTATAAACTTTTCGTCGCGATCTTTGGTTCCACGTCCATTGAAATCCGCCCGATCGAATCGCCCTTCGCATGGGAACAGCGCGCTGTCGCCAATCTGTCCGCTTTGCCGTCCAAGGCACGCCATGCGTTTCTGCTGATCTCGGTCGAAGGTTTCACCATCGAAGAAACCGCCGAAATTCTCGACCTCAGCACCGAAGAAGCCACTCAGCTTCTCGATGAGGCATCGCGCGAGATTTCCCGTCAGGTCGCCACCGACATCATGATCATCGAAGACGAGCCGCTGATTGCGCTCGATATCGAGCAGATGGTGCAGGATCTCGGCCACCGCGTCACCGGTGTCGCCCGTACCCACAAGGAAGCGGTTTCGCTGTTCCAGACGTCGCAGCCGAAAATGGTTCTGGCGGATATCCAGCTTGCAGACGGCAGCTCCGGCATCGATGCGGTCAACGAAATCCTCAAGACTTCCAGTGTGCCGGTGATCTTCATCACCGCGTTCCCGGAGCGTCTGTTGACCGGCGAGCGCCCGGAACCGGCTTTCCTCGTGACCAAGCCGTTCAACCCGGACATGGTAAAGGCTCTGATCAGCCAGGCACTGTTCTTCAACGAGGCGGTGAAGGCGGCAGCCTGATCGAAAAGCGGGCTTCGGCAGGGATATCCACGGACATCAGGAACAAACAAGACATGGCGGCGTTCTTTCGCGAGAAAACGAAAGGAAATCGCCATGTTGTACTACGCTCTGGTATTTCTTGTGGTCGCCCTGATCGCCGGCGCCCTCGGATTCGGTGGAGTGGCGGGAACAGCGGCTGGAATTGCCCAGATACTGTTCTATCTCTTCCTGGTTCTGTTGGTTATATCGCTGGTGATCGGGTTGTTCAGGCGAACCTGACACTTTATAGGAAATGCTCTTGATCAACTGAATGCCGGCTCTCGGCATTCGGTATTTTCCAAAATCAGACAAGCAGGCGGGGTGGGCATTTGCCGCATCAGCTGACATGGCAGCAGACCGGTGAGAGTGATGACAAGCTCCAGGGCTTTTTCATGCCTGCGCTTGTGGATCTGGGTGCGAGTATCGTCATCCAGAATGCTGCCCGTGACTACCTGTTCGTGACCAACCTGCCGTCGGTCTGGAGCATGCCTGCCAATGTGCCGCCAAGCGATCGCGGCCTGTTTGGTGATGAGATTGCCGACAAGCTGGCCACACTCAAGGATGCGATCAAAAAGCCGGGCGACAAGGCGCATATCGAGATCGCCGTCGGTTCGGAAGACGTGTTCGAATTCCGTGTGCAGGCTGTCAAACTGCCTCAGGGTGATCTGCATTTTGTGACCACGATTATCGATCGCTCGGAAGCGCGCCACCGCGAACGCCTGTTGCGCGCATTGTTGCGTGAAGTCAGTCACCGTTCGAAAAACCTGCTTGCCATCATCCAGAGCATCGCGCTGCAAACTGCGCGGTATTCCGGCACGCTTGATGGTTTCCTCAACAAATTCCGCGGCCGGCTTTATTCGCTATCGCAGAGCCAGGATCTGATCACCGACAGTAGCTGGCGCGGTGCCTATTTCCGCGAGCTGGTGGAGCAGCAGACCCAAAAATATCTACCGGAAAATGCGCATCTGGTCGTCGTCAAAGGCGACGACGTGCTGTTGACGCCGAATGCATCGTTGCATATCGGGCTTGCCCTGCATGAACTGATCGTCAATGCCGTCAGCCATGGCTCGCTTTTGACGACAAGGCGCGCCATTCAGGTGACCTGCAACCGTGTTCTTGTGGAAGGTCACGACAGTCTCGAAGTGCTCTGGCGCGAGACGCTCGATCCGTCCGCCAATGAAAGCCTCGTCAACGAGGAAACGCTCAAAGGTCATTTTGGCAGCACCGTGCTGGAGCGCGTGGTGCCGGCTTCCGTGAACGGCAAGGCGCAATACACGATTTCCGACAGGGAAATCTCCTACAGCCTGACATTCCCGCTCGACGTTGCGGAATGAATTTCGCCGCCGTTTTCCGGCGAGATCAAAAAAATCGCTGTTTCTCAATTTTTTTCTGAAGCCGGCGGAACCATTATTGGGTAGGTCCGTTATCTGCATATCTGGAAGCGCCCCCGTCCCCCGCCCTTCAAGCTTCCAGATAAACTCTTCATCCCCCTCGAAGAGACGATCTGGCTCGGTTTCCCGCGGAAACCGAGCCAGTTCATTTTTGAGCAGTTTTTCTCAATGTTTCAGTGCACGCGGGTCCAGCGCATCGCGGATGGCGTCGCCGATATAGTTGACGCTGAGGACGGTCGCGGAGATGGCAAGGCCAGGCCATAAAACGCGCGATGGCGTCAGTTGCAGGAAGTTTGCACCATCGAACAGCAGGCGGCCCCAGGTCGGGAAGTCGGACGGAAAGCCGAGGCCGAGAAAACTGAGTGCGGATTCCGTGATGATCGCCGAGGCGATGCCCAGCGTTGCCGACACCATGATCGAAGATAGCACATTGGGCAGGATATGCCGCAGGACGATGCGGTATTCCCGCATGCCGCTGGATTTCGCCGCCAGCACGAATTCCTGACTTTTGACGGCCAGCACATCGCCGCGCACGATGCGGGCGGTATGCATCCAGCTGGTGATGCCGATCACGAAAACCACGAGGAAAAAGATACCGGTTTCCGGCCCGAAGGCAGACCGCAACGTATCGCGGAACAGCATGATCACCACCAGCAGCAATGGCAGCAGCGGCAGCGCCAGAAACAGGTCGGTCAGGCGCATCAGCGGGCCGTCGATGCGGCGGAAATAACCCGATAGCAGGCCAACAACAGTTCCCACGAACAGCGCCAGCAGCATGGCGGTGAAGCCGACGGCAAGCGAAATGCGGCCACCCGCCAGAACCTGCGCCAGCATGTCCTTGCCGAGATTATCGGTGCCGAAAGGATGCGCCAGCGACGGCCACTGGTTCTTGTCGCGGATATTGATGGCATTGGGCGCGACGGTGTGGATGAACGGGCCGACATAAACGGCCAGAACGATGAAGACGAACACACCAAGGCCGACAACGCCGCCCTTGTGGGCGCGGAACTGGTGCCAGATGTCGCCGAAGGCGGAACGGGTCGGCGTGGCGGCCACGGTCGGGGCGGCTGGTGTCGTGGCGGTGAGGGTAGCGTCAGTCATAACGGATCCTCGGGTCGAGAATGCCGTAAAGAACGTCGGCAATCAGATTGAAAAGAACGATCAGCACCGCGAAGATGAAGGTGAGCGTCTGCACCAGCGGCATGTCCGCACCCTGAACGGCGGTAATCAGCAACTGCCCGAGCCCATTCACGCGAAAAATCTGTTCGGTGATGATGGCGCCGGAAAAGATGGTCGGCACGCCAAGCGCAATGACGGTAACGACCGGGATCAGGCTGTTGCGCAGGACATGTACGAGCAGAACGGCTTTTTCCTTGACGCCTTTGGCGCGGGCGGTGCGGACGTAATCTTGATGCAGGTTATCCAGCATCGAGGCGCGCACGAAACGGGTGATCTGCGAGGCGTTGTAAAGCGCCAGCACCGCAACGGGCAGCACCATTTGGCGCATCTGCGCCATGAAGCTGTCAAAATCCGTGACCCGCAGATTGGTGTCGTAAACTGAAGGGAACCATTGCAAGTAGGAGGAGAAGATGACGATCAGCAGCACGCCGGTGAAGAAGGTCGGTACCGAATAACCGACCATCGAGATGAAGGTGCCGATCTGGTCGAAGATCGAGTACTGCTTGTAGGCCGAGATGACACCGATCGGGATGGCGATGAGAATGCCGAACAGATAGGCGAGGCCGACGACCCAGAGCGTCTGCGGCAGGCGCTGGACGATGAGATCGACCACCGGGCTGCGCGTTGCCCATGATAGAACACGCATGCGCTCCCCGTCGCCGAATTGCCAGCCCGTCAGGCTTTCGAAAATATTGATGGGTTCGTTGATGAAAAACTGTTGCAGCCATTTCATGTACCGAATGAGAAAAGGCTGATCGAGGCCAAGCGAGGCGCGGATCTGTTCGCGCACTTCCGGCGGAATGGTGAGCGGCAGGTCGCCGGTCGGATCGTTGGGGGCGAGGTCCAGCAGCGCGAAAATCACGAAGCTGATGACCAGCAATGTCGGGATTGCGAAAAACAATCGCCGCAATGTGTATGTGAACATCCATGGTCTCCAGGCTGCAGTACGGCTGGCCATGTCTGGCGTTGGCGGTGACTGCAGATTTACAAGACCGCCGCAACATCACGCGGGACGATGCGGCAGTGCGGAGAAAAGTGCGGCCGGGCGCTGTGTGTCAGGCCCGGCGGCGGGTATTATTTCTTGCGATACCAGTCGGCGATGTTCCAGACCTGGCTGTCCCAGGAGTTCATCCTGACACCTTCGAGCGAAACGGCGAAGGACGACTGGTCGCCACGGTGGACGAGCGGGATGTGCGCGCCTTCCTCCGTCAGCATGTCGTTGAGCTGTTTGGCGATTTCGGCGCGTTTCTCAGGCTCGGCAGTCTTGGAAAGGGTGCCGACCAGCTTGTCGAATTCCGGGTTGCAATAACGCGGAATGTTCTGGCCCTGCCAGCCGTTGGACGGGCCCGGCATCTTGTCGCACAGCCATTCCGCCAGATATTTTTCCGGGTCGGTGCCGTCGAAATTGTTGGTGTACATCAGCACGTCGGCGTAAAATTTCTGGAACGTATCCGGGCTTGCCGGATCGCCACCGAAAAAGACGGAAGCTGAGGCGTTGCGCAGTTCCGCACCGACGCCGATTTCGGCCCACATGGATTTGACCAGTTCCTGCGTTGCCTGACGCACCGAGTTGGTGGAGGTCGAATACAGGAAATCGAGCTTCACGCCGTCCTTGGCGCGAATGCCGTCGCCACCCTTAACCCAGCCGGCATCATCGAGCAGCTTGTTGGCGGCTTCGAGATCCTGTTTCAGGCACCAGCTGTCGTTCTTGGTGGAAGCGACGGCTTCCGGTGCCGGAACGATATTGCAGGTCGGCTTGCCAGACTTGCCGTAGCCGGCCTCGACGATGATATCGCGATCGATGGCAAGCGACAGCGCGCGGCGCACGGCCGGGTCTTTCAGAGCCGGATGCGGGCCGGCTTCCTTGGTGGAGCGCTTGGCGCCCAATGCCGGGTCCGGGTTGGTCCAGTTGAGGTTGATACGTTCGGTCTGGGTGCCATAGGAGATTTCCAGGCGGCCCTTGCCGGCTGCCATCATGGTTTCCAGCACTTCCGGCTCGACCTGTGCGTTCCAGGCATAATCGTATTCGCCGGTTTCCAGAACCGCGCGGGCCGCGGATGCGGCATCACCGCCGCCCTTTAGCGTGATCGAGGCGAAAGCCGGTTTTGCGGCATCGCGATAGTTCGGATTGGCCTTGAAGGTGACGACGTCGTTCGGTTTGAAATCGGTGACCATGAACGCGCCGGTGCCGATCGGGCCAAAATTTGCGGAAGTGCAGCCGGGAGCTTTTGCGCCAAGGCAATCCTTGAACTGCGCCGCCTGAATGATGGGGGACTGAGCGCCGACAAAGGCTGAATACGGATAAGGCTTGGGTTCGTCGAAGGTGATCTTGACCGTGTGCGGATCGACGGCCTCGACGTTTTTCACGCCTTCATATTGAGCCGCCTGAGCGCAGCCGCCATCCGGCGCGGTGCAATATTTCCAGGTGAAGATGACGTCTTCAGCGGTGAAGGCCGTGCCGTCGGACCATTTTACATCCGGCTTCAGCTTCCATGTCATGCTGAGCAGGTCTTTGGCGATGCCGCCGTTTTCGACGGTCGGAATCTCCGAAGCCAGCCACGGCACCAGTTCGCCCTTTTCATCGGTGCGCGCCAAAGGTTCGATGACGATGGAGGAGGCAAGAACTTCCTTGGTGCCGGCTGAAAGGAAAGGGTTCATGGTCGAGACCGCCTGCCAGAACAGGATTTTCAGGTCGCCATCCGTGCCTCTTTCGGCATGTGCGGTTCCACCCGCCAGCGCCAGCGCGGCCACCGTTCCGGCCAGAAGCATCTTCACGTGTTTCATTTGTCATTCCCCTTGTTGTTCTCTTATGAGTTGTGAACATGACAATCCGCCGATATGCGATCGGCGTGCATTCCACTGTAAGGGGCTATTGTTCAAGCCTCTGCTTTTACAGTCGAAATGCGGTTCCCATTCCTCCTTGCCGGCTTGTGTTCAGTGTCGCGATCACGGCGTTCCCATTCGCCTGTGATCAAATTTTGAGCCATCTAAGCATAGGCCTATTTTTCGTTCAAGATGGAAATTTGAAGCTTGCAAAAGACCTCAAACGCGTCGCAATATCCCTAAAATCAGAGTGGGAAATGACGATAAAAACAAAAGAGGTCGTTGAAATGCCAGTGCTCAATCGTGCCGCCGAAATGCAGGAAACCGTAGCCGGGTGGAGGCGACACCTGCATGAGAATCCCGAACTTCTCTACGATGTTCACGAAACGGCAGCCTTTGTTGCCGAAAAGTTGAAGTCTTTCGGTTGCGACAGTGTCGAGACCGGCATCGGCAAGACCGGTGTCGTCGGCATCATCAAGGGCAAACATGGCGATGGGCCGGTTGTCGGTTTTCGCGCCGATATGGATGCCCTGCCGATCTTCGAGACCTCGGGCAAGCCATGGGCTTCGAAAACGCCGGGCAAAGCGCATTCCTGCGGCCATGACGGTCATACCGCCATGTTGCTGGGCGCTGCGCAATATCTGACCGAAACCCGCAATTTCAAGGGTTCGGTTGCGGTGATCTTCCAGCCTGCGGAAGAGGGCGGCGGCGGTGCGCTTGCCATGATCAATGACGGTTTCATGGACAAATACGCCATCGACCAGGTCTATGGCATGCATAACGAACCCAAACTGCCGGTGGGAGAATTCGCCACCCGAAAGGGCGGTGTGATGGCCGCAGCCGATACGTTCGAGATTACGATCAACGGTCGCGGCAGCCATGCGGCGCAGCCGCACCGCTCCATCGATCCGGTGGTTGCTTCGGCGCATATCATCATCGCGCTGCAATCCATCGTGTCGCGCGAAACCGACCCGCTTAAATCGCTGGTCGTGACCGTTGCCACCACCCATGGCGGCGAGGCCAGCAACGTGATTGCCGACTTCGTGAAGCTGACCGGCACGGTGCGTACGCTTCTGCCGGAAACCCGCGATTTTGCCCAGAAACGCGTAACGGAAATTGCCCAGGGCACGGCCATCGCTCATGGCGCGACGGCAGAGGTCAACTATCAGCGCGGTTATCCCGTCACCTTCAACCATGAAGCCGAGACGGATTTCGCCGCCGGTATTGCCGCCAAGGTTGCCGGTGAGCATGCCGTGAATATGGGTATGGCGCCGCATATGGGAGCGGAAGACTTTTCCTACATGCTGGAAAAGCGTCCCGGTTCGTTCATCTTCATCGGCAATGGCGATACCGCCAACCTGCACAATGCGGCTTACGACTTCAACGACGAGGCGCTGCCATACGGCATCAGCTATTGGGTAACGCTGGCGGAGACCTCGCTGCCGGCGTGAGCCTGCAGCGTGTTCGAAGACTCTCAGAACAAACAGGGGAATTTGGGATGCAGCCTTCTGTAACGGGCGTCGCCCCGATCTTGTCGGTGGAAAATCTCACCACGTCGTTCCGTGTGAACAACGAGTGGAAACCGGTGGTGCGCAACATCTCTTTCGACGTTGCGCCACGCGAGACGGTGGCAATCGTCGGCGAGTCAGGCTCCGGCAAGTCGGTCACGTCTCTCTCGATCATGCGGCTGCTGCCCAAGGCGACCAGCAAGATCGAGGGCAAGGTGACGCTCGGCGGCAAGGAGCTGTTGTCGCTGCCGGAAGATGAGATGCGCAAGGTGCGCGGCAACGATATCTCGATGATCTTTCAGGAGCCGATGACCTCGCTCAATCCGATCTTCCCGATCGGTCGGCAGATTTCCGAGGCGCTTCTGGTGCATCGCGATATTTCCAAGGCGGAAGCCAAAGCTGAAGTCATCCGGCTTCTGGAAAAGGTGCGTATTCCCAATGCCAAGGGTCGGTTTGACGAATATCCGCATCAGTTTTCCGGCGGCATGCGCCAGCGCGTGATGATTGCCATGGCGCTTGCCACCAAACCAAAGCTGCTGATCGCGGATGAGCCGACAACAGCGCTCGACGTCACCATCCAGGGACAGATTCTCGACCTGATAAAAGTGTTGCAGGAAGAGGAGGGCATGTCCGTTCTCTTCATCACCCACGATATGGGTGTGGTAGCCGAAGTGGCCGACCGCACCATCGTGATGTTCCGTGGCGAGCAGGTCGAGACCGGCGATACCGACGACATTTTTCATCGCGGAAAACACCCCTACACACGGGCGCTTTTGTCCGCCGTGCCAAAACTCGGCTCGATGGGGGAGCGCAAACTGCCGCAGCGGTTTCAGATCGTCGATACGACGACCGGTGAGCAGATCCCGATGGCCGATGTTTCCGACACGGTTGCCAAGGGCAAGACGCCGATCCTCGATGTCAAAGACCTGACGACACGTTTCGACATTCGCTCAGGCCTGTTCGCGCGCAAATCCGGCGCCGTGCATGCGGTTGAAAAAGTGTCGTTCCAGCTGTTTGCCGGCGAGACGCTGTCTCTCGTGGGGGAAAGCGGTTGCGGGAAATCGACGACCGGCCGTTCGATCACTCGCCTTGTGGAGCCGACCGAAGGCAAGGTGACGCTGGACGGTTACGAGGTGATGCAGCTCGACCGGTCTGCTTTGCGCACCATGCGCCGTTCGATCCAGATGATCTTTCAGGACCCGTTCGCCTCGCTCAACCCGCGTATGAGCGTCGGTGCGGCCGTGATGGAGCCGTTTGTCGAGCATAAGCTCGGCACCAAACAACAGGCACGCGAAAAGGCGGCCGACCTGATGGAGAAGGTCGGCCTGTCGCCGGATATGATGCGGCGTTTCCCGCACGAATTTTCCGGTGGCCAGCGCCAGCGTATTGCGATTGCGCGAGCACTGATGCTCGATCCCAAGGTGATCGTGGCGGATGAGGCCGTCTCGGCGCTCGACGTGTCGATCAAGGCGCAGGTCTGTAACCTCCTGCTCGATCTGCAGCAGAATTTGAAGCTGGCCTTTCTGTTCATTTCCCACGATATGGCCGTGGTGGAACGGGTGAGCCACCGGGTGGCGGTGATGTATCTGGGCGAAATCGTCGAGATCGGTCCGCGCGCGGCTGTCTTCGAAAATCCGCAGCATCCCTATACGCAAAAGCTGATCGCAGCCGTGCCGGTGCCCGACCCATCGCGTCGTTCGATCAAGCGCAACATGTCGACCGACGAGATCAAAAGCCCGATCCGCGCCGTCGATTATGTGCCGCCGGTGCGGCAGTATCGTGAGGTGTCCGAAGGACATCTCGTGCAGGTGGCGTGAGCGCTGTGAACCCAAAACCGGCCGGCATTCGTTTGTCGGCCGAGTGCCTTTCTGATAGGGTTTCCTGAGATCGAGGTTTGAACGTCAGGATCGAAAGAGGTTCCGGGTGACGAAAAAGGACACGCTCCACCAACGCACGCTGGAAGCCGCACATTTGCAGGCAATCGAAGATAATCCGCTCGATGCGGAGGATTTCGCTATGTTTGAAATGTTTGATCGCGAAGGGTTTTCGGTCGAAGAGCAACTTGCCTATGTTCGCACTGACCTTGAGCGTCGTAAGACGGAAAAGCGCCGAGCATCTGTATTGGTCAAGTGACGCCGGAGATGAGCGTCGATCCATACGTCTATTCCGGTACGCGTATCCTGCGGAATAAGCTGGATGTTCGGGATGCTGACGACCTGGACCTGGCGGAAAGACGTTTTGCAGCAATCCGCGCTCGTCAGGGTATCCCCTCCGGAAATTTCGATCTCAAACATCTCAAAGCCATTCACCGGCATCTCTTTCAGGACATTTTCGATTGGGCGGGAGAACTGCGCACGGTTGAGATTTCCAAGGGCGGCAGCCAGTTCCAGTTCCGGCAATTCATCGAAACAGGCATGGCGGACGTGCACCGCCGGCTTGGGGCTTCGGATTTTCTGCGGCGCTTATCTGTGACGGAGTTTGCGGAAGGTGCAGCGAGGATTATCGGCGACGTCAACTACGTGCACCCTTTTCGCGAGGGCAATGGCCGCACGCAAATGTATTACCTGAAACAGCTTGCCGAGCGGGCGGGGCATCCTCTCGACCTGACGAGGGTCGATGCAAAAGGCTGGCTGGAGGCATCGAAGGCGTCGCATCGCGGCGATTACGGTTTTATGGCCGAGTTGATCGAGGGCGCTGTAGAAGCCCGCTGAGTGTGAACCGCTTCTCTTGCCGTTTGACAGGCCGTCCAAAAACATGTCAGCAAATCAGAGAGGAGATTTTCTGTCATGGCAAAACGGTCGGATTCGCAGGGACGGCTCGACGACGCGGCGCGCGCCGGCTGGCTTTATTATGTCGCTGGACGCACCCAGGACGAGATCGCTGCTGCCATGGGCATTTCGCGGCAGTCGGCGCAGCGTCTTGTGTCGCTGGCCGTTGCCGAGCGGCTGATCAAGGTTCGGCTGGATCATCCGATTGCCGCCTGCCTGGAACTGGCCGAGGCGCTGAAGGCCAAACATGACCTGAAATATATCGAGATCGTGCCGAGCGATCCTGCGGCCGTTTCGACCACGGTTGGCATTGCCGAAGCGGCGGCGGCGGAAATCGAGCGCTGGCTGAAGCGGCCTGACCCGATCATCGTTGCCATCGGCACCGGTCGTACGCTGAAGGCTGCCGTCGACCAGTTGCCGCCGATGGAATGTCCGCAACATCGCATCGTGTCGCTCACCGGCAATATCGGGCCGGACGGGTCGGCTGCCTATTACAACGTCATTTTCTCCATGGCCGATGCCATCAAGGCGCGGCATTTTCCGATGCCGCTGCCGGTCATGTGTACCTCGGTCGAGGAACGCGAGACGCTGCACGATCAGGCTTTGGTGCGCTCCACCATCAAGCTCGGCGCCATGGCCGATGTCACCTTTGTCGGTATCGGCGAACTCGGGCCGGATGGTCCGCTTTGCCTCGACGGCTTTCTCGAGCGCGAGGAAATGCAGATGCTGGTCGAGCATGGTGCCGCCGGTGAGATCTGCGGCTGGTTTTTCGATCACGACGGAAAGCTGCTCGACAACCCGATCAACGGGCGAGTCGCATCGGTGGCGATTCCCTCGCGGGATACATGCTCGGTTGTGGGTATTGCGCAGGGTCGGCGCAAAATTCCCGCCATGGCTGCAGCCCTTAAGGGTAAGCTAATCAATGGCTTGATCACCGATGAATCGGCGGCTGAGCAGTTGCTCTCCCTGTGAGCAAAAATTTATAACAATAAAATCAATTATTTAAATCGTTTCAATCGCGGTGCAGCAACGAATCCGCATTGACTTCTGTCAGTTGCTGATAAGTAATTGCCCACGAGCAAAGCGAATGCTCGCATCCAATCTTCTCGGGAGGAAGATATGACATTGAAGACCGTTCTGCTGGGCGCCTGCTCGGCGCTGGCGTTTGCCGGTATGGCCTCTGCCGAAACCCTCACCATCGCAACTGTCAATAACGGCGACATGGTTCGTATGCAGAGCCTGACGTCCGAATTCACCAAGGCAAACCCCGACATTCAGGTCGAGTGGGTTACCCTTGAAGAAAACGTGCTGCGCGAACGTGTAACAACCGACATCGCTGCCGGCGGTGGCCAGTACGACATCGTCACCATCGGCAACTACGAAGTTCCGATCTGGGCCAAGCAGAAGTGGCTGCTGCCGCTCGACGGCCTCGGCGACAAGTACGACATGGACGACCTGCTGCCCGCAATCCGTGGTGGCCTGTCGCTCGAAGGCAAGCTTTATGCGGCACCGTTCTACGGCGAATCCGCCATGATCATGTACCGCAAGGACCTGTTCGACAAAGCCGGCCTGAAAATGCCGGAAAAGCCGACCTGGGAATTCATCGCTGACGCTGCCCGCAAGACCACCGACCGCAAGGCCGACATCAGCGGCATGTGCCTTCGTGGCAAGGCCGGCTGGGGCGAAAACATGGCTTTCGTTTCGGCTCTGAACAACTCGTTCGGCGGTCGCTGGTTCGATGAAAACTGGAAGCCGCAGTTCGATCAGCCGGAGTGGAAGGCTGCCCTGCAGTTCTACGCCGACCTGATGAAGGATGCCGGCCCGTCGGGCGCTTCCTCCAACGGCTTCAACGAAAACCTGACGCTGTTCCAGCAGGGCAAGTGCGGCATGTGGATCGACGCGACCGTCGCCGCATCGTTCGTATCTAACCCGAAGGACTCGAAGGTTGCCGACAAGGTCGGTTACGCCATCTTCCCGAACAAGGAAGGCGTAGACAACCATGGCAAGTGGCTGTGGTCGTGGAACCTCGCGGTGCCTGCTTCTTCCAAGAAGGCTGAATCGGCGCAGAAGTTCATCGCCTGGGCAACCAGCAAGGACTACACCGCGCTCGTCGCTTCCAAGGAAGGCTGGGCAAACGTTCCTCCGGGCACGCGTACCTCGCTCTACAAGAACGAAGAGTACACCAAGGCTGCTCCGTTCGCCGCTCCGACGCTTGCCGCGATGGACGCTGCCGACATCACCAAGCCGACCGTCAAGCCGGTTCCTTACACCGGTGGCCAGTTCGTCGCGATCCCTGAATTCCAGGCTCTCGGCACCACGGTCGGTCAGCTGTTCTCGGCTGTCATCGCCGGCCAGTCCACGGTCGACGACGCGCTTGCCGCCGCTCAGGCAACGGCAACCCGCGACATGACGCGCGCCGGTTACATCAAGTAACGTCCTCCCAAGGACCGTGGCTGCCTGCCTCATTGGGCAGCCACACCCGCCGCCCGCGGCAAAGGGCAAAGCCATAACAAGAAGATGAAACCATGCGAGCGCCTCCCGCCGAGGCGATAACGCATGGCCACTCAGGGAGGGTCGCTGAAATGGCAACGCAGAATACGAAGACGTTGGCGCGGCTTATGATGGCGCCCTCCGTCATTGCTCTTCTGGTCTGGATGGTCATACCGCTGTCGATGACGCTGTATTACTCGTTCCAGAACTACAATCTCCTGACGCCCCAGAACGTCAGCTTCGGTGGTTTCTTCAACTACCAGTATTTCTACACGGATCCGGCCTTCTTCACGGCGATCTGGAACACCTTGATCCTCGTTGTCGGCGTGCTGGCCATCACGGTCATCGGTGGCATCGCCATCGGTTTGCTGCTCGATCAGCCGATCTTCGGCCAAGGGATCGTGCGCATTCTGGTGATCTCGCCATTCTTCGTCATGCCGCCGGTGGCTGCGCTGATCTGGAAGAACATGATCATGCACCCGTCCTATGGGGTGCTCGCCGATATCGCAAAATTCTTCGGGCTGCAGCCGGTCGACTGGTTTGCGCAATATCCGCTGTTTTCGGTCATCGTCATTGTTGCATGGCAGTGGCTGCCGTTTGCGACGCTGATCCTTCTGACGGCGCTGCAGTCGCTTGACGGCGAGCAGAAGGAAGCCGCCGAAATGGACGGCGCGAACTTCGTCAATCGCTTCATCTACCTGACGCTGCCGCATCTTTCCCGCGCCATCACGGTCGTCATTCTGATCCAGACAATCTTTCTGCTCGGTATCTATGCGGAAATCCTGGTCACCACCAATGGCGGCCCCGGTTACGCCTCCACCAACCTGACCTTCCTGATCTACCGCACCGCGCGTCTCGGTTACGACGTCGGCGGTGGTGCAGCAGGCGGTATCATCGCAGTCGTTCTCGCCAATATCGTCGCCATCTTCCTGATGCGCGCCGTCGGCAAGAACCTGGACAAGTAGGAGAGACGGTCATGGCTCGCAAAACCACAACGCAAACCAAGATCGTCTGGACCGTCATCGCATGGGTCGTGGCGCTGGTGATCTTTTTCCCGATCCTTTACGCGGTCATCACCAGCTTCAAGACGGAGCCGGAAGCCATTGACGGGTTCAGCCTGATCCCGTCGGGCACGTTCGAGAACTATATCACGGTGCAGACGCAGCGCGATTACTTCAAGCCGTTCATGAACTCGGTGGTGCTGTCGATCGGTTCGACCATTCTTGCCCTGATCTTCGCCATTCCGGCGGCATGGGCGATGGCGTTCGCACCGACCCGGCGCACCAAGGACATCCTGATGTGGATGCTGTCGACCAAGATGATGCCGGCGGTCGCGGTGCTTCTGCCGATCTACATCCTGTTCCGCAATTTTGGCCTGCTCGATACCCGTATCGGCCTGACGATCATGCTGACGCTGATCAACCTGCCGATCGTGGTGTGGATGCTCTACACATACTTCCGCGAAATTCCGGGCGAGATCCTCGAAGCCGCGCGCATGGATGGCGCCAGTCTGTGGAAAGAAATCGTCTACGTGCTGACGCCGATGGCGGTGCCGGGCATTGCCTCGACGCTGCTCTTGAACATCATCCTTGCCTGGAACGAAGCCTTCTGGACCATCCAGCTGTCGACCACGAACGCGGCACCGCTGACGGCCTTCATCGCCTCGTTCTCGAGCCCACAGGGTCTGTTCTGGGCCAAGCTTTCGGCAGCCTCCACCATGGCGATTGCGCCGATCCTCATCCTCGGCTGGTTCAGCCAGAAGCAACTCGTTCGCGGCCTCACGTTTGGCGCGGTTAAGTAAGGACCAGATATCATGGGCAGCATTACCCTCAAGAAAGTCTCGAAGGTGTTTGGCGAAGCCAAGGTCATTCCTTCGATCGATCTGGAAATCCACGACGGCGAATTCGTCGTCTTCGTTGGCCCCTCCGGCTGCGGCAAGTCCACGCTGCTGCGCCTGATCGCCGGTCTGGAAGACGTGTCCGGCGGGCAGATCCTGATCGACGGCAAGGATGTCACCGAAAATGCACCTGCGCAGCGTGGCCTTGCCATGGTGTTCCAGTCCTATGCGCTCTATCCGCATATGAGCGTGCGCAAGAACATCGCCTTCCCGCTGAAGATGGCGAAGATGGAGCAGTCGAAAATCGACAAAAAGGTCGAGGACGCTGCCAAGGTTTTGAACCTCACCGATTATCTGGAGCGCCGTCCGGGCCAGCTTTCCGGCGGTCAGCGCCAGCGTGTCGCCATCGGCCGCGCCATCGTTCGCGAACCGTCTGCCTTCCTGTTCGATGAGCCATTGTCCAACCTCGATGCCGCCCTGCGTGGCACGATGCGTCTGGAAATCAGCGAGCTGCACCAGCAGCTGAAGACGACCATGGTTTACGTCACGCACGATCAGGTCGAAGCCATGACCATGGCCGACAAGATCGTCGTGCTCAACCGCGGCAATATCGAGCAGGTCGGCTCGCCGCTGGAACTTTACAACACGCCGCGCAACCTGTTTGTCGCCGGCTTTATCGGTTCGCCACGCATGAACCTGATCGAAGGCGCCTATGCGCAATCGAAGGGCGCCAAGACCACCGGCATCCGTCCCGAACATCTGGGCATTTCGCGCGACAGCGGCTTGTGGACCGGCACGATCACCGTTGCCGAACATCTCGGCTCCGACACGTTCCTGCACATCAACAGCGAAGTCGGCACCGTGAACGTGCGCACCAATGGCGAACTCGGTTACCACCACGGCGACAAGGTATTCCTGACGCCGGACGAAAACAAACTGCATCGTTTTGACGACAAGGGACTGCGTCTGTGAGCACAGGTAGACTGGAAGGCAAATCGGCAATTATCACCGGTTCGGCGCGCGGCATCGGTCGCGCGTTCGCGGAGGCCTATGTGCGCGAAGGCGCAACCGTGGCGATCGCCGATATCAATATCGAACGCGCCGAGCAGACCGCCAAGGAAATCGGCCCAAAAGCCTATGCGGTGCAGCTCGACGTTACCGATCAGGCGTCCATCGATGCGGCCATCCGCGCCGTCGAGGAAAAGACCGGCGGTATCGATATCCTGATCAACAATGCGGCGCTGTTCGATCTCGCGCCGATCGTCGAGATTACCCGCAAAAGCTACGACACGCTGTTTTCGATCAACGTCGCCGGTTCGCTGTTCATGCTGCAGGCCGTCGCCAAGTCGATGATTGCACGTGGGCAGGGCGGCAAGATCATCAATATGGCGAGCCAGGCCGGCCGTCGTGGTGAGGCGCTGGTTGCGGTTTATTGCGCCACCAAGGCGGCAATCATCAGCTTTACCCAGTCCGCCGGTCTCGACCTGATCAAGCACGGCATCAACGTCAACGCGATTGCTCCGGGCGTGGTCGATGGCGAGCACTGGGATGGTGTCGATGCGCTGTTTGCCAAGCATGAAAACCGCCCGCGCGGCGAAAAGAAGAAACTGGTCGGCGAAGCCGTTCCGTTCGGCCGCATGGGCACGGCGGAAGACCTGACCGGCATGGCCGTGTTCCTGGCCAGCCGTGATGCCGATTACGTCGTTGCCCAGACCTACAATGTCGATGGCGGCAACTGGATGAGCTGAGGCTCTCGCTGACCGCCCGTTGGGGCGATCATGCATGTATTTGATATTCTAGGACCCTTGAGGACCGAGACCATGACCGTAAAACTTTCGCTGGCAACGCTCGATCAGGCCAAGGCCACCGCTGCCGTTCCGGCTTATAATCCCAAATCCCTTTCGCACGGCATCGTGCATTTCGGCGTAGGCAACTTTCACCGCGCCCATCAGGCGATCTATCTCGACGACCTGTTCAACACCGGCAAGGGCCATGACTGGGCAATCACCGGTGCCGGCGTCATGCCGTCCGATGCCGCCATGCGCGAAAAGCTGAAAGCCCAGGACTTTCTGACCACCGTTGTCGAGCAGGACAATAACAAGACCGGCGCCCGCGTGACCGCCCCGATGATCGACATCATCGCGCCGGGCGAAACGGCGGCTCTCATCGAAAAGCTGGCTGACCCGACCACCCGTATCGTTTCCATGACGATCACCGAGGGTGGTTATTTCATCGACGCGAGCGGCCACTTCAATCCGGCGCATCCGGCCATGGTCGAGGACGCGAAGAACCCGACGGCCCCGAAGACGGTGTTCGGTCTCATTCTTGCCGGTCTGAAGGTGCGCAAGGAACGCGGCATCGCGCCGTTCACCATCATGTCCTGCGATAATATCCCGGGCAATGGCGAGGTGACGGAAAGCACGGTCATTGGTCTGGCAAAACTGTCGGATGCGGATTTTGCCCACTGGATCCACGAAAACGTCGCCTTCCCGAATTCGATGGTCGACCGGATCACGCCGGCTACCGGCCAGCGCGAAATCGACATCCTGAAGAACGATTTCAACATCGACGACAACTGGCCGGTATTCTGCGAAGAGTTCAAGCAGTGGGTGATGGAAGACAAGTTCCCGCTCGGCCGCCCGGCTCTGGAAGAGGTCGGCGTGCAGTTCGTGCCGGATGTTGCGCCCTATGAGCTGATGAAGCTGCGCATTCTCAATGGCGGCCATGCGACGATCGCTTATCCGGGTGAACTTCTCGACATCCACTTCGTGCATGAAGCGATGGAACATCCGCTGATCCGCGCCTTCCTTGCCAAGCTGGAGAAGGAAGAGATCATCCCGATCGTGCCGCCGGTGCCCAATACCAGCCTCGACGATTATTTCGATCTGATCGAGCGCCGTTTCCTCAATCCAAAAATCGGCGATACCATTCCGCGTCTGGCGCAGGATGGCTCCAACCGGCAGCCAAAGTTCATCCTGCCTTCGACGCGTGATCGTTTGGCCAAGGGTGACGACATCATCGGCCTGTCGCTGGTCTCCGCCCTGTGGTGCCGTTATTTCGCCGGTACGTCCGACAGCGGCCGCAAGATCGTGTTCAACGATGCCAGCGCCGAAAAGCTGCAGGCTGCTGCCATCAAGGCCAAGGACGATCCGGATGCCTTCCTGGTGTTCGACGAGATCTTTGGCGAAGTGTCGAAGAACGAGCTGTTCCGCAAGCGGTTCGCGCATGCGCTGAAGACACTGTGGGCTGAGGGCACGGCGAAGACGCTGGAACTCTATCTCGCCGACGAACTGGTCAAGTAAGGGCTGATGCCATGAACGACCGGCCCTTGGTGATTTTCGATTGTGACGGGGTTCTGGTGGACAGCGAGCCGGTATCGGTTCGCGTTCTCGTCACGGCGCTTAATCGCCATGGCATCGATATGGCCGAGGAGGAGGCTTACAGCCGCTTTCTTGGCCGCAGCCTTGCAACCATGACGCAGGTCATGGACGAGGAATATGGTTTCCACACCGGGCCGGAATTTCTGGAAGGCCTGCGTGTCGATCTCTATGAGCGTTTTCACACGGAGCTAGAGGCCATAAACGGCATCGGCGATACGGTCGACAAGCTCGGCTGTGACCATTGCGTCGCATCCTCCAGCCAGCCGGAACGCATTCGCCTGTCCTTGTCGTTGACCGGGCTTCTCGACAAGTTCGAGCCGAACATCTTTAGCGCGTCCATGGTTGAAAACGGCAAGCCTGCGCCGGACCTGTTTCTTTATGCGGCGGAAAAGATGGGTTACGATCCGGCCAACTGCATCGTGGTGGAAGACAGTCCTGCCGGCATCGAGGCGGCACAAAGGGCCGGCATGAAGGCGCTGGCCTTTACCGGCGGCTCTCACACCCATGTTGCCGGATATCGTGAACGTATCGAAGCCCTTCAACCCGACGCAATATTTGACGCCATGCCGGATTTGCTCCAACTTGTCCAAAAACAATTGGATGGTCACCAATTGAACGGTCATAAGGGCTCCGTTGCCTCCGGCTCGCTTTGAGCGCTAGAGGTTTTGCGGGGGCGTAAGGGGCAGGAAACCAATCCGTATGCGTGATCACATCGTCGCGGTGGATGTCGGCACCACGAGCGCGCGGGCTGCGGTTTTCGATCGCGCCGGGCGATTGCTGTCGCGCGCAAAGCAGCCGATCGAGATGATTCGGCCCCGCGAAAACCACGCCGAACACGATTCAGAAAACATCTGGGCTGCCTGTTGCGGCGCCGTGCGCAGTGCTCTTACTGAAGCCGGTATAACCGCCGCGCAGGTGGCGGCATTGGGTTTCGATGCCACCTGTTCGCTGGTCGTGCGGGACGGGAAGGGCAAGCCGCTGCCGGTCTCTCTGCGTGGTGAAGGTCGCTTCGATACCATCGTGTGGCTCGACCACCGTGCCATCAACGAGGCGGAAATCCTCAACGTTTCCGGCCATCCGGTGCTCAAATATTCCGGCGAAACGCTGTCGCCGGAAATGCAGATGCCAAAACTGATGTGGCTGAAGCGGCACCACAAGGAGACATGGGAAAAAGCCGGTTTCTTCTTTGATCTCGCCGATTTCCTGACATGGAAGGCGACCGGTTCGGGGCAACGCTCGCGCTGCACGCTGACTTCGAAGTGGAACTATCTCTCCCACGAAAAATCCGGCTGGCAGGCCGATTTTTTAGGCCTGGCCGGTCTTGAGGATCTGCTGGAACGCGGCAGCTTGCCGGAAGAAACGGTGCCGGTCGGCGGTGTCATAGGTCACCTGACCAAACAGGCGGCGGCCGCTCTCGGGCTCGACACGAAATGCGTGGTGACCGCGGGCATGATCGATGCCTATGCCGGGGCGCTCGGTGCGCTGGGCAAGGCCGTTGATGGTCAGGCGCTGGAACAGAGCGTTGCGCTGATTGCCGGCACATCCAGCTGTATCGTCGCCTTCAACCGCGATCAAAAACCCGGCCAAAGCCTGTGGGGGCCATATTACGACGCGCTGTTGCCCGGCCACTGGCTGGTGGAAGGCGGGCAATCGGCCACGGGCGCGCTGCTCGATCATATCGTGCGCATGCATGCGGCCGGTGGTGAGCCGACGCTCGATCTGCATATGCGCATCGTCGCGCGTATTGCAGAGTTGCGGGCGGAAGAGGGGGGCAATCTTGCGCCCGACCTGCACATCCTGCCGGATTTCCACGGCAACCGTTCGCCGCTTGCCGACCCGCGCGCCACCGGCGTGATGTCGGGCCTGACGCTCGATACGTCCTTCGACGATCTGTGTCGGGTCTATTGGCGCACCTGCGTGGCAATTGCGCTCGGCATTCGCCATATTCTCGAGGCGCTGGCGCAATATGGCTACCGTTTCGAAAAGCTGCACATTACCGGCGGCCATGTGCAGAACCCGTTATTGCTGGAGCTTTACGCCGATGTGACGGGCTGCACCGTTCTGGTGCCGGATACCCGCGACGCGGTGCTGCTTGGCACGGCGATGGCGGCGGCGGTGGCTGGCGGGCTTTACGACGACCTGCAGGCGGCAGCCGGTGCGATGGATCAGGGCTGGACAGAACATGCCGCCGATCTAGAGCGCACCAAAGCTTACGGCCGCGATTACAAGCGATTTCTCGCCATGGTCCGTCATCGCGAGGAATTGCGGAGACTTTAGCTTTGCTGCGGTTTCTAATGCCTACTAAGAATTGCCATCGCCGTAATCTGGGCCGTCTCCACGTGCAACATAGTGTTTGCGTGCGAATTGTGGTGATCTTTCTGCCATCATTTCTAGGTCTGGGTTGCTCCATTTTATTTTGGCGTTATTCAGTCCACGCAGATCTATAAAGTATAGATGTCCTATTTTTTGCTTTCTGTATATTATATTTTGATCGTTTATTAGGTTTTTTATTCCGAATCTGATTTGTTGCGGCTTGTCGTTTAAATTTCCATATCCAGGGTCTATTTTTCCTAGTGTTAATGAAAACCCTTGTTCAATTAAATTTGAAGAAGGGAGGAAATGCCCAACGATTCCATCTGATAATTCTATATATTCCATTATTTCAACAATAAAATATTCGTTTGGTTGGAATATGTATTCCCCTTTTTTTTCAAATTCATGCATTGGATCTGTTTCGCGTTTTCCTTTCTCGTTTATTTTTCCGACTTTGATTATGCCTCCAGCAGTGATTGGGTAATGGGCAAGCTTGAGTTTCGATGGATCAAATCCACGTATTGTTATTTTTTTTTCGATTTGCACCAAAGATGTTATTTGGGCATTGTTTAACATGTTTCCATACATATCCTATGTCTCCTCTTTGATGCACTCTTTTGCTAGGTTTGATAAATTCTCTAAATCATTTAAATGATATAGATTTTCACTTTCAGCATTTTCTATCGAAAGAAATGATATGTAAAAATCTAGTATCTTTTTTGATTGATCGCACTTACTTAGCGCAATGTGGTAGGTGCAAGAATTGAATATGGGGGTGGGTTTATAATTTAATGTAATTGCCCTGCATTCAATGGATTTTTTGTATCTAGGTGTTGATATTGCCTGATCTATTTTTTCTTTAAGGTTTTTTACTTCAACTAAAACCGCTTTTGTAGCATTTATTGTCGAAATTTTACTCGAAAAATGATGGGATGCCCACGCCGCAATAAAAACTGCTAATGCGCCTAATATGGATGCAGGAAGTGTTATGATAATTGGCCAGTAGACGTTTTGGGCAGTAATCAGTCTCAGCGAAGAGGCAATGCTATCTAACGCAGTTTCCATCACACTGACTTGTCCGTTTTGATTGATTTTCAATTTATTGGTTTGTTTTTTATTATGCAACCAAAGTGTGCGTTTGTTGATGACTATTAAGACAAAAAAATGGATGGGGCGGGTCGGCCTTGTAGCCACACGAATATAGTGCATCTAGTTGCTGTTACATTTTACAACAATTTAGCTCATATGGAGACGCCGATGATCCTCGACGCCGCACGCCGCTCGCTCGTCAATCTTTTCGCCCCGGAAACGCGGGCCGTGTTCCTCAAGACATTGGGGCTGACGCTGCTGATCCTGGCCGGTCTGTGGT
>Ga0075364_10000073_pt1 | contig 38801 bp, 29 predicted proteins | sample EndMetdeltDD1764_FD_71517 | JGI IMG/M metagenome (GOLD analysis project Ga0075364, IMG submission 71517) | Populus endosphere microbial communities from Tennessee, USA - Endosphere MetaG P. deltoides DD176-4 | ecosystem: Host-associated > Plants > Roots > Endosphere | place: USA: Tennessee... | reverse complement strand
GTCAGGTTCGCTCCGATCGCACGCAGCTCGCGCCCGATCACTTCACCGACGCGCTCCTCCAGTGCGGGGTCCCATGTTGCGCCGCGCGCCATCGACACCGGAAAGCAGGTGGCATTCCCGACCACCGCGCCACGAGGGCCATCGCTGAACCGGATCCCCGGCAGCCCCACGCGTTCGATCTGGGCAGCGACGAACGGCGCCATGTGGTACCCGTCCTCGCTGAGGAACTTGATCCCGGCCCACGTCGGCGCGTCGCCGTCGAGACACCACAGCCGCTCTTCGTGCGTGAGGCCGGCAACCAATTCGCGAGCCGCCTCGGAAATGGGAAGCCCCCGCGCCACTGCGGCACGAGCGTCGTCGAATGTGATGATCGTCATGAAGCGACCCCCGGGCGTCCCGACTGCGCGTTGCGGCAGGCGTTGTCTGTGTACGAATCCTAGAGTGTTCGGAATTGATACTTCGAACGCGTACGCACAGAAGGGAGTTGTGATGAGGATCGTTGACTCGCTCACCACGGCGATCCACATTGCGATCTGTGCGATTCGTCACGGAGTGATGGTGTCCACTCCATCTCGGTGCTCTCGCGGTCCTTGATCGTCTCAGCTGACAAGTGCCCGGACTGGCGTTGACAGACTCAACTTCAGGCGAACGAGGACTCCGCCGTGAGACCGAGGTCGGGGAACTCGCCGGTGATCATCGGTTGCCAGTTGCCCCAACCCTCGCCGCCACCGACCGGGTCGGTGACGTGAATGACCGTGTCCCGGATCTGGTGAATACGTCGAGCCGTGTCGGGATCGGCGCAATTCGCGATGCGTTCACCGTCGATGTGTGCTGCGCCACGCCACTCGCCGTGGTGATGGCCGTCCAGTCCGAAGTACAGGCCGGTGCCGAGGTGAAACCCGGTATCGGAGACGACGTCGATCTGCAGGGTTCGGGTAGTCCCATCAGCGAGCGTGCAGTGCACTCGCCCGCCAAGGAGCCGGCGGTTGGCGGAGTTGTAGGAGAGGTCTGGTTCGATGTCGATGATCCGTTCGACACGACCGTCGGGGTGTTCGATGAATGCCATGACCGACTTGTGGTCAAGGCCTGGCCGTCGCATGTGGCCGAGGTTGAGGAAGATGCCGTACTTGCTTCCGTCCGGACGCTCCATCGCGATCGGGCTCCACAAGAAGTGATAGGTGCCGACACTGAGATCACTGCCGGGTTCGAGGTCGGTCGCCGGAACTCCGACGCCGTATCGCACTCCCCACGAGTGATCCCGCGTGGACACCCACGTGTCTGGTGTCATCTCGGTTCGCTGGCCGTCGATCTCGACCCACCCGGTGCACAAGCCGATCTGGTGGTACCGGACGAGCTCGGCGGAGATGCGCCCTGCGGATCGCATGTGTGTGCGATCCTCCATGTTGGGCGGAATGGTTGCTTCGAAGAGGCAGTCGAACGAGATCGGTTGGCAATCGTTGGGCTCGAGCACGAATCGGACTTGTCGGAGAGGTTCCACGATTTCGTAGCGGATCGGGCCGATCGTGGTCGTGATCGGGTCCGGCGCGAGACGCCTGCTGGAGCGAACGGTTATCTGCTCGACGCCGCGCGAGATTCCGGCGTAGGCGTCCATGACGTTGCGGTTGTTGTACTTGCCGAGGCCGAAGCCGATCTGGAGGCTGCCGTCGCGTGCTGCCGCCATGGCGCACACCTTCTCGGTCCACGATGGGTCCGACGTGCCGACGACGGCGAAGGTGTCGATGATCTGGTGGCCGAATGATTCGTCGAGCTCGGTCAATGGTCCGATTGGGTTCATGGCGGTGGTTCCTTGGGTAGCGGCGATCAACGCCACGTCGTGGCGGGGTCGCGCAGGGCGCGTTCCAACAGTTGTCGGTGGAAGACCATGTCGTTCGGATCGTCCGGCAACGTCTGCTCACCAAAGTGAGCTCGACGCCCGACGACTCGCATCGACACGACGGCTTGCCGAACGGCGGCGTAGGTCAGATACCAGTCGAGGTCGCGCACCGGCGTGCCAGCCGCTGCCTCGTAGCGACCCACGATGTCGTCGCGAACCATGAAGTCGGGAAGGCCTGGCGCGCCGTTTCGTTCGGCGATGTCCTGGAACATCCTGTGGAAGAAGAGCATCCACCCGAGATCGACTTCGGCCGGTGCGACGGAGACGGATTCCCAGTCGAGCACGGCTGCCGGGGCGACGTCGTCCCAGAGGATGTTCGCCGGCCGTGCGTCGCCCCAGCTGAGCACGTCGGGGCCCTCGCTCGGCCAGTGGCTGTTGAGCCAGTCGAAACCACGCTCGATGAGCTCGACCGGTCGCGCCGCTCGCACGGCCCAGTCATAATGCGCGACATGGTGGTCGACGTGTTGGCGAAGGGCGGAGCCGGTCGTGGCGGTGTTGCGGAACGGAGCCAGTGCTTCGCGATCGGCGATCGAGTGAATTCCGGCAAGCACATCGACGCATCCCTGCTCGACGCACACCAGGTCCTGGGCGGAGGCCTCCAGCAACCATCCAGCAAACGTGTAGGGCGGATCGTCCGGAACGGCTCTTCCGGGCGAGCGACGCATCACGAAGAACTCACTCCCGAGAAACGAGTCATCGCGCTCGAACCATGGCACCGCCGGCACGGGTACCGACGTCCGCTCCTCGACGAGACGCATCGCACGAACCTGACGGTCCAGGTCGTAGGTCGGAAACAAGGCGAAAGCGTCGGCCGGTGGCGGAAGTCGCACGACGTAGGAGCCGGCGCCTGCTTCGGCGGCGCACGTCACGAGATACGTGTCGCTGGAGAAGCCGGCGCTCGACGGGGTCGTGATGTCGGTGATCTGCACCCCGTCGCCGAGCACCGTCTGGAACCATTGCTGCAGTCGGTCCCGGACCTCTGGAAGCGCGCGAGTCGAGGTTCGAAGCCCGTTCGCAGCGTTCAACGGGTCCAGCCGACGATCGTGATCCATCGGTTCTGTTGAGCCCATCTCATTTGGCGAACTGCTGTGAGATCCGGTCAGCGTCGAGTTTGGCTGCCGCAAGCGCAGCTGTCGAGGTGATCGGAACGACCGAGGCCGGATCGCACTCGAAGGAGCCGGGCTCGGTGGGTGCGACACGGACATACTTGGTGCCGTCAAGCTTCATCAGCATCGTGCACGAACCCGGATGGTTCGCCCCGGGATCGGACTCGGCGTGCAATCCATGGCCGGTCCAGCTGTGGGTGTTCTCGAGGTTGGTGAGCGTGCACGCCCTAGTGAGGGTGTCGCCGCACGCGGAGGCCGCTGTCGCCCACAACAAGAACGATGCCGTTGCCTGCGCGCCGAGCAGTGCTGTGTCGCCCCCCGAAGCATTGACGAGATCGAGGTAGTCCTTGGTTGCCTTGTTGACGTCGGCTTCCTCGAACGGAACGAAGGCGCTGCGAACGTAGAGGTTGTCCATCGCTCCGTCAGTGTTCGCGGCTGCGCAGTCGGCCAGGTAGTTGTTGGTGTCGGCAAAAATGGGGACGTCGAGTCCGTTGGCCTGTGCGGCCTGGGCGAACAGCTGAAGGCTGGGCAGGCAACTGCCGGTGTAGTTGACGGCTGTTGCGCCGGCGTCCTGGAGCTGCTTCACGAATGGCGTCCAGTCGGACTCGCCAACCGGGTTGTACTCGAGGTTCGTCAGCGCGAAGTTCCACCCGAACTTCGGTGCGGCCTCGAGCACCTTGTCGCGGGTCTCCTGTGTCGCGGGGAACGCGGCAGCCATCGCACCGACGTGCTGGACGGCGTCAGGGAACTGCTTGGCGAGCATGGCGAACCAGCCGCCAGGCGTCTCGTCGGCCGGGTTCGGGGTTGCCTGGTAGACGTCCTTGCCCATCGCGAAGGCCGCGCTCACGGTGTAGGTGGGTACCGCTGGAAGACCACAGGCGAGTCGTGTCTCCTCCTGATTGCTGTCGAATGCCCAGCCCTCGCCGACGAGGAAGAAGTTCTTGTCATCGCATGCGCTCTGGATGGCCGGTCCGACGTTGAACAGTGCTGCGTCGTAGTAGTTCAAAGCGATCTGGCGGCCGTTGATTCCGCCGAGCTCGTTGCACTTCGCGACCATTGGCTTCATTGCGTCCATGATCTCGTGGCTCAGCCCGGGCGCTCCGCTGTAGCCGGCGTCATCGCCGGAGGCAATCGCGACCGAGTCGGCGGTCACGCCCACCTCGGCTCCGTCGTCCTTGTTGGGTGTGGTCGACGGCCCGCACGGCCATGGTGCATCCCCGAACATCGGAACATCGGGGACCGTGGCGGTCGTTTCAACGACCGATGTGGTCACAGCATCGGCGGTCGTTGCGACAGCTGAGGTGTCGACCGTGCTGCCAGGTGCAGGTGTCGTTGTCGCTGGTGTCGACGTTGTCGCTGGTGTCGACGTTGTCGCCTGCGGGCCACTGGTCGAAGGAGACGTGCTGTCTGCCGATTCTCGATCGCTTCCACACGCGGGCGCGAGCAGTGCTGCGATTGCCAACACAGAGATGGCACGGAGTGAGGACGATCGCATGGAGTGCTCCGATGGGTGCGAAGGGAATTGGTGGATGGTGAGCTTCATGACGCGAGAACGAGGGGGTCACCCATTCGGCGGTAGCAATCGTTGATGTTGCTGCCGAAGAACTGGTCGGTCGCGGCCGGGTCGAGTGGCACCAGTTCGCGGCGGTAGTACTCGACAGGCGAGGCCGATCCTTCGTAGTGCGGGTAGTCGGATGAGAAGACCGCGCAGCCGGGTAGCTCGCGAAGCAACTCCAGTGGGCTCTGGCCGGCGGCCGGCAATGGCGAGATGCGTACGTTGCGTGCGACGTACTCAGACGGGAGCATGGGGAGGCCGTACTCACCGAGGAATACTTCGGCGCCGGCAGCTCGACCGTCCATGTTGCGGACTGTGAACGGGAGCCACTCGATGCCGAACTCCGAGATCAGCAGGGTGAGGCTTGGATGCCGTTCGAAGATGCCGCCAAACACGAACGCGTTGAGCATCACGACGGCAGCTTGGTGCGATTGCGAGGTCGACATCCGCTTGATCAAGGCTGGGTCATCCGTGTTGGCCCAACCCGGATGCATCGACGCGGGGCCCATTCCGACGTGCAGCAGCGGCATCATCCCAAGGTCGCATGCTGCTGACCACAAGCGGTCGAACGTCGGATGGAAGGGCGGGATGCCGTTGACGGGTTCGCCACTCACCAAGAAGCAGCGGCTGCCCAGACTGCGCATGCGGGCCAGTTCTGTAATGGCGCGATCCATGTCGTCGAAGCGAACCGTCGTGACGGGCTTCAGCCGATCGACATGATCGCCGATTCGGCCGATCATCCACGTGTTGGTTGCCTCGACGGCATCAGCGGCAAGTACCGGGTCGTCGATCGCGCGGGCAAGCGTGTAGCCCGTTCCGGAGATCAGGTTCTGAACGGCGATGCCGCACGAGTCGAGCCACTGGACCCGTGATTCGGGGTCGAGCGCCCAGTGCTGGTCGGCGCCGTCGTAGCCGAGCCCGCGAGGACGATTCGGGTCGTACATGAGATGAATGAACGGGGTCGTCAGGTCGGCTGCAGGCATGCGGCGCCCCGCTGGTAGACCTCGCTGCAGGTCGCTGGCGACGAACCATGCGAACATTTCTGGGCTCGCGACGCCGGTTCGGAATTGCGGATCGGACTGCGGCAATTGCGGTGGCAGCCGCCGCTTCAGCTCAGGGAACTCGTCGAGCCAGTCGTGGTCCGGCTCCGCGTGCGCATCGACATCGATGATCATGTTGCCTTCCGAATCGGTCGTAGCGCTGGGAATCGCTGTTCCGACGCTGCCGAGCGTCGCGACCCCCGTCGCCGAATCGAGAGTAACATGTTACTGGCAACGATGTCCAGCACAGTTCCCCGGCGGGTTCGGCGAGGTCAGCTAAGCCTCTCCCGCAGTCTTCATCTGGCCGATCTCGAGGAGGTGTCCGTCGTGGTCGGACACCACGGCAATAGTCAGTCCGAATTGTCCGAGCAGGGTTGGCTCCTGTACGACTTTCGCTCCGGCCGCCGCAGCGCGTTCGACATCGGCCCGTACGTCGTCGCTCCACAGGAACGACTTCCAGTGACCGATCGGGACTTCTCCCTCCCCCGGCAACACAGACATCGGCGTTTCCACGTAGGCCGACGAGCCGGCGGTGTTCGGCCGAGCTGCCAGCATGAGCTGACTGCCCGTGCCGGCGCGCCCGACGATGAGTTCGCGCACGTCGGGAGTGTTGATCCGAGCAATCACGTCGAGGCCGAGACCGTCGACGTAGAAGCGCTCGGCCCGGTCCAGATCGGACACCCAGACTGCGATGTTGCCGATGCTCGAGATCATGCGGATGACGCCTCCAATGTAGAGAGCGTGCATTCATAGGTGTGTTGGCCGGGGCCCGCCGCACGTGCAGTTCCATCGGGGAGCACAACCGTCGCGAGAGCGCCTGACGGCACCTCGACGATCAGTGAGAATGTGCCTTCGTCGATGCGCCAGGAAGACTCGATGCGTCCGTGCGGTGTGTCGTGGTGGGCGCGGACCCAGGTGATGCCGCCGCCCGGCATCGGCTGCACGACGAACCGCTCGTACGCGGGATGGTCGTCGAGCTGTTTGATTCCTGCAACATGTGTGTGCAGGAAGGAGATGACGGCGCCCTTGCTGTAGTGGTTCAGGGAGCCACTTCCACTCTCGGCACCGTCCCAGTTCTCCCAGATCGTGGTCGCGCCGCGGTCGATCATGGCCAGCCATGACGGCCGGGTGCGTTGCAGCAGGAGTTCGTAGGCGACGTCGAGGTAGCCGTTGTCGGCGAGGGTCGGGAGCAGAAGCGGGGTGGCGAGGAAGCCGGTGGAGAGATGGGTGTCGTTCTCGCGGATCAACTCGACCAGTCGATCCGTGAGCGCGCGGCGTGCGAATTCAGGGGCCAAGCCGAACGCGAGGGCGCGTACGTATTCGGCTTGGCGGTCGACGGTGAGTCGACTGTCGTGTGTGAGGAACTCCTTCTGCCACGCGACTCTGACCTTGCGGGCGAGTTCGTGGTAGCGATCGGCGTCGTCGGGTCGACCGAGCAGTTCGGCGATCCGAGCGAGCAGTGACGACGAGCGGTACAGGTAGGCGGTCGCGACTGCTCCATGGTCGGTTCGCGGGTCTATCGGGTCCTGATCGGGTTCGGGCTCGCACCACTCACCCCAGTGGAAGCCCGTGTCCCAGATGTATCGCTCGTGGACGTCGGCATCGGGCCTCGCCGCGATTCGGCTTGAGTGGCGGCCGGTAGCGGCGACGTTCGCGGCGAAGTCCACCCACGCTGACATCATTGGCCACATCTCGTCGAGGATCTGCCGGTCGCCGTAGATTCGCCACAGATCCCACGGCACGAGGACGGCGGCGTCGCCCCAACCTGACGAGCCAGTGATGTAGTTCCCGAGCGTTGTCTTCATGATCGCGCGTCCACCGGGGTCCGGCGCGAAGTTCGGTACCCGCCCGTCCGGCCAGCGGTCGGCGTCGAGGCTTCGGAGCCATTTCGTTGAGAAGCCGGCGATGTCGAACAGGAAGGCTGCCGTGGGTTGGAAGACCTGCCAGTCGCCCGTCCAGGGGGCCCGTTCTCGTTGGGGGCAGTCCGTTGGGACGTCGCAGGCATTGCCAAGGAAGCTCCATTCTGCGGCGTGGTGAAGGGCGTTCAGACTGACGTCGCTGCACTCGAACGATCCTCGACGAGCAACATCCGTGTTGACCGCGATCGCGGTAATGTCACCGGGTTGTAGATCTCCTGGGTGCCCTTCCACTCGTACGTACTGGAAGCCGTGCGTGGTGTGGCGAGGTTCGAACTCTCCGGCCGATCCGTCAGATCTCACAATGTCTCGTTGCAGCAGCCGAATCGCCGGACCCTTGGGCGAGGCGTCGCTCATCTCGAATGCCGCGAGGTGATCGAGCGTCACATCCCCGGAAGCGTCGAGCATCTCTCCATGGGTGAGCGTGATCGTGGTGCCTGCCGGTCCGAGGTTCGAGAGGCGGACCCACCCGTTCAGGTTCTGGCCGAAGTCGACCACCTGCCGTTGCTCGTCGAGGCGGCTGATCCTTGTCGGCGCGAGTTCGGCGACCCGTTTGACCGGTGGAGCGCACTCGCCGACGAGGTTGGCGTAGCCGTGTTCGACAACCGCCACGGGGTGTCCGAGCGGCGTGGAGGGGTCGAGCTCTGATTGGCGGCCGAAGTCGACGATCTCGCCGTCCATCAGGTCCGCGGCGATGACCCGGCCGGTGCCCCACGTCCACGACGCGTCGGTCGCGGCTATCACCTCGCCGTCGACTCGCAGCTCGGCGAGCAGCGCGAGCGCCGTTCCGAAAGCGTCTGCTCGCTGAGTGAAACCGAACTTGCCCCGGAACCAGCCGTCGGACACCACCGCCACCACATGGTTCGAGCCGGCCCGAAGCGCACTGGTTGCATCGAACACTTGCACCTGCAACCGGTCGCGGTAGCTGGTGAATCCCGGCGTCAACTCGGCGTCGCCCAATCGCTCGCCGTTGACGAACAACTCGTAGATCCCGTGGGCCGTGACGTACGCCCGGGCGTGCCGCGGTGGGGTGTCGATGTCGAAGGTGGATCGGAACGCGATCGGTGGCCGCTCCCCCGGCGCGGCGAGCATCTCCCCGACAGGAGAGATCCACTGCGCGGTCCAGTCCTCCGCCGAGAACAGTCCGGTCTCCCATGACGACCACTCCGACCAGCCGAGGGGACCCTCCGCCGTGGACGCCCGAACTCGCCATTGCACTCTCGTCGCGGCCGGAACCGGAGGACCCTCGTACGGGACGAGGACGTGGTCGGGCGACTCGACGAGTCCGCTGTCCCACTCCAGGCCGGGACCGGTCACTTGGATCTGATGCGTCGTTTGTTCCGACAGGCCGCCCGGCAGAACCCAGGACAGACGCGGCGCTTCGATCGTCAAGCCGCGCGGCTCGAGGAGATGCTCGACGGTCAGACGGTGTACGCAGGTCATGGCAGTGGGTCTCCTCCGAGGCTTGACGATAACACGTTACTGATCCGCGTCGCTCACGGAACGGGTTGGTACTCGCGCAAGGTCGGATCGGTGGCGATGAGCCGCCGCACGTCGTCGAAGCTGGCCGGCAGTGCGCCCTTGGTGCGGGCTTGAACGGCGATGTTGCCGATCGCGGTCGCCTCCACCGGGCCGGCAACGACGGGCAGTCCCGTCCGGTTCGCGGTTTGCTGGCAGAGGAGTTCGTTCTGCGAGCCGCCGCCGACGATGTGGAGGGTGTCGATGTCTTTCTGGGCCAGTTGTGATGCGCGGCGGAGTGTGCTCGCGTAGCCGGCGGCGAGTGAGTCGATGATGCAGCGAGTTGTTTCGATCGGCGTTGCCGGCGGCCGTTTGCCACGCGCGCGCATCACGTCGTTGATCCGCGATGGCATGTCGCCGGGCGGGATGAAGGCAGCCTCATCGACGTCGAACGTGGGACCACCGTCTGGGAGAGACGCAGCCGCGGCGAGGAGATCGCCGAGATCGAGAGCATTGCCCTTTTCGGCCCACGTGCGAACGGATTCCTGCAGCAGCCAGAGACCGCCCACGTTACGAAGGAAGCGGACGCGATCGTCGACGCCGCCTTCGTTGGTGAAGTTGGCGGCCCTCGCGTCGGCGGTGAGGATCGGTACGGCGAGTTCGAGGCCGACGAGTGACCATGTGCCGCTGGAGACATAGGCGAATCGGTCGCTCCGTGACGGGAGCCCAGCCACCGCCGATGCCGTGTCGTGGGAGCCGACGGTGATCACCTCGACATCGGCGCGCATCCCCAGGCGTCGGCACATCGTGTTGTGGAGCACGCCGCGGGCAGTTCCCGGCTGCTGAACTGGCGACAACAGGGAAGGCGCGATGCCGAGCCTCTCGAGCAGGTCCAGGGACCAGTCACGTGTGCGCGCATCGACGAGTCCGGTGGTGCTGGCGTTGGTGTATTCGGCGCCGAGTGCCCCGGTGAGCCAGAAGGCGATGAGGTCGGGCAGCAGGACGATGTGTGCCGCCCGGTCCCAGAGCTCTCCACGCTGATCAGCAGCAAGTTGATACATCGTGTTGAACGGGAGGAACTGCAGGCCGTTGATGCGGTACAGCTCGTCCGGGCTGATCCGGCGGTGGACCTCGTCGATCACGGTCGTCGTGCGATCGTCGCGATATGCGATCGGCTGGGCGATGAGCTGTTGTTCGTCGTCGAGCAGGGCGTAGTCGACCGCCCACGTGTCGACGCCGATCGATTCGACGTCGGGGTGTTCGCTGGCGAGTCGCTCCAGCCCGATGAGCACCTCGTCGAACAGCCTCTCGATGTCCCAGCGCAGATGGCCGTCGCGCGCGGTCGCGGAGTTGGGGAAACGGTGGATGGGCTGCAGCTCGATTCCGATGCTGCTGACAATCCCGGCCATGACGCGCCCGCCTGACGCTCCGATGTCGATGGCGGCGAAGACGCGCGGCATGTCGTCTCAGCGAAGGAACGCTGCGGCGACACCGGCGTCCACGGGAACGTGCAACCCGGTCGTGTGGCTGAACTCGTCCGAGGTGATCGCGGCGACCGCGTTGGCGACGTGCTCGGGCAGCACTTCTCGCTTCAACAGGGTGCGCTGCGCATAGAACGCGCCGAGGTCGTCCTCGGCGACGCCGTAGACCGCCGCCCGCTTGGCTCCCCACCCTCCGGCGAAGATGCCGCTGCCGCGCACAACACCGTCGGGATTGATGCCGTTCACCTTGACGCCGTGCTCGCCGAGCTCAGCGGCGAGCAGTCGAACCTGGTGCGCCTGGTCGGCCTTGGCGGCGCTGTAGGCGATGTTGCTCGGTCCGGCGAACACCGAGTTCTTGGATGCGATGTAGACGATGTCGCCTCCGAGCCCTTGCGCGATCAGCGCAGCGGCGGCCGCTCGCGACACCAGGAAGCTGCCCTTGGCGAGCACGTCGTGCATCACATCCCAATCCTTGTCCGTGGTCTCGAGCAGTGGTTTGGAGATGGACAGACCTGCGTTGTTGACGATCAGGTCGACGCCTCCGAACGCCAGGAGGGTCGTGTCGATCGCCTGCTGCACAGCGTCTGAGTCGGTGACGTCGATGTGAACGCCGAGCGCGACATCTGCGCCTCCGATCTCAGCGGCGGCCGCGGCTGCCTTTGCCAGGTCGAGATCGGCGACGACGACGCACGCACCCTCGGCAGCGAGACGGGTCGCGATCGCCTTGCCGATGCCACTCGCTGCGCCCGTGACGAGCGCTATCCGCCCGGCGTGAGATCGAGGCTTGGGCATCCGTCGCAGCTTTGCTTCTTCGAGCGCCCAGTACTCGATTCGGAACTTCTCACTCTCGGCGATAGGCGCGTAGGTCGAGATCGCCTCGGCTCCACGCATCACGTTGATCGCATTCATGTAGAACTCACTCGCGACACGGGCAGTCTGCTTGTTGGCACCGTACGAGAACATGCCCACGCCTGGCACAAGCACGATCACCGGGTCGGCGCCACGCATGGCCGGCGATTCCTCGGTCGCGTGACGCTCGTAGTAGGCGCTGTACTCCGTTCGATAGGCCTGGTGGAGCTCGCCGAGTCGTTGCACGCACTCCTCGATCGGCGCGTCGGCTGGGAGGTCGAGCACGAGCGGCTTGACCTTCGTGCGCAGGAAGTGGTCCGGACAGGACGTGCCGAGCGCGGCGAGCGTGAACAGTTTCTCGCCTGCCATGAAGTCGAGGACCGCTTGGGAGTCGGTGAAGTGCCCGATCATCGGTCGGTCTGCCGATGCGATAGCACGCACGTGAGGGGCGAGACGGGCGGCCTTCTCGGTGCGCTGCGATGCGGTCAGCGGCGCTCTGCTGGCGACCGCCGCGCCGAACGGGTCGGGAATACCGTGTTCATCGATGTACTGCTGCGCGGTGGCGATGATCCATCGCGAGTTCGCTTCCGCCTCGTCACTGGTGGCGCCCCACGCGGTGATCCCGTGCCCACCGAGGATGCAACCGATCGCGGTCGGGTGGGCGTCGTGAATGGCCGCGATATCGAGACCGAGTTGGAAGCCAGGCCGTCGCCAAGGAACCCACACAACCGCGTCATCGAAGATGACCTTGGTGAGCTGTTCGCCGTCGACCGACGTCGCGACCGCGATGCCGCTGTCCGGATGGAGGTGATCGACGTGGGCCGCGGACACCAAGCCGTGCATGGCGGTGTCGATCGAGGGTGCGGCTCCCCCTTTGCCGTGGCAGCAGAAATCGAACGCGGCCACCATTTCGTCCTCGTGGTCCTCGCCTGGGTAGACGTGGACGAGAGACCGCAAACGGTCCAGGCGGAGCACGGCGAGACCCGATTCGGTGAGCGTCCCGAGATCTCCGCCGGAGCCCTTCACCCACATCAGCTCGACTGCCTCGCCGGTCACTGGATCGATGTCGTTTCCCTTGACGGACGTGTTGCCGCCGGCATAGTTCGTGTTGCGCGGGTCCGCCCCCAAGCGATGCGAGCGCTCCAACAGCTCTGTCACGAATTCGTTCACGTGTCGTCCTGTTCTGTGTGGGCTTCGTCGCGCCGTTCTCCGACATGTTAGTTTATGTGCGAACGGATAACTTCGATCAGAACCGGGGAAATCGATGCTCGTCCCGATCACCGCCGAGATGCCCGGCGAACCTGTTGAACGGCCACTCCGCTACCGGCGCGACTTCGTCGTCGCCCGCGGGCTCGAATCGGCCCGGTTGCGTACAACAGCGCTGGGGATTTCGACGGTCGAGATCAACGGAGCAGTCGTCGGCGACCACGTCCTCGCCCCCGGTTGGACCAGCTACAAATCGCGGCTTCCCGTCGCCGCATTCGATGTGACCGCGCTGCTGCGGGAGGGAGAGAACGCAATCGGTTCCACTGTCGCCGAGGGTTGGTACCGGGGCCGCGTCGGCTTTGAAGGTGGTCGTCGGGAGATCTATGGAGATGAGATCGGGCCCGTCATCGAGCTCACCCTGGAGTACGCCGACGGCTCAGCGGAAACCGTCTCCACCGATCGGAGCTGGCGAGCGAGCACCGGTCCGGTCCGCTTCGCCAGTCTCTACGACGGCGAACATCACGACGCTCGAATCGAGGACCGCGGCTGGTCGAGCACTGGGTTCGACGACAGCACGTGGATGGCGGTGCGAGAGCTCGCGCCGGTCGACGATGTCGCGGTCGAGTTGAGTTGGCCGCCGGTGCGGCGAATCGAGCAACTGGGCGCCGTCGAGATCTTCACGTCGCCAAGTGGGGCCACCTTGGTCGACTTCGGCCAGAACATCTCTGGGCGAGTTCGTCTCCGAGTGTCGGGGCCTGCGGGCGCAGAGATCACGATCCGCCACGCCGAAGTGCTCGAAGCCGGCGAGTTGGGCGTCAGGCCATTGCGGGGCGCGGCAGCTACCGATCGTTACGTGCTCAGCGGCGAAGGCATCGAGGAGTGGGAACCGTCGTTCACCATCCACGGCTTTCGCTACGCCCAGATCGACGGTTGGCCGGGCGAGTTGTCAGGGGAAGACATCAGGGCCGTCGTCTGCCACTCCGACCTCCGCCCGCTCGGCACGTTCCACTGCTCCGACGACCGACTCAACAAGCTGCACGACAACGTCCGCTGGAGCATGCGCGGCAACTTCGTCAGCATCCCGACCGATTGCCCACAGCGCGACGAGCGGTTGGGATGGACAGGAGACCTGCAGGTCTTCATGCCGACCGCCTCATTCCTGTACGACTGCCGCGATTTCATCCGCAGCTGGTTCGACGACCTGACGAACGAGTTCGAACGGTTCGGCACAGTGCCGATGTTCGTGCCGTGGATCGAGCTCGGCATGCCGGCGATGCCGATCGCCGGTTGGGGCGACGCCGCCACGGTGGTGCCGTGGGTGCTCTACGAACGCTACGGAGATCTCGAGCTTCTGCGCCGCCAGTACCCAACGATGCGACGGTGGGTCGAGCACGTTGCCGAGATCGCTGGGTCGAACCATCTGTGGAACAGCGGCTTCCACTTCGGGGACTGGCTCGACCCCACCAGCCCGCCGGACAAGCCCTACCTTTCACGCACCGACCGCTACCTGGTGGCGACTGCCTGTCACGCCCGCTCGGCCCGCCTGGTTGCTCACGCCGCGCGCGAGCTCGGGGAGGACTCCGACCGTGAGCAGTTCGAGCGCCTCGCAGACGACATCGCGACCGCGTTCCGAGCCGAGTTCGTGACGTCGAACGGCCGCCTCGCCTGCGAGAGTCAAACCGCGTACGCACTCGCGCTGGAGTTCGATCTTCTCGAGACCGAGTCGCAGCGCCGACGGGCCCGACGTCGGCTCGCCGAGCTGGTGTTGACCGACGAGTTCCGAATCGGGACTGGGTTCCTTGGCACGCCGCTGATCTGCGATGCCCTGTCATCCGGCGGCGACGTGGACGCGGCCTATGCCCTGCTGATGCAACAGGAGTGCCCGTCCTGGTTGTACCCGGTCACCATGGGCGCCACCACGATGTGGGAGCGCTGGGATTCGATGCTGCCCGATGGCAGCATCAACCCCGGTGAGATGACGTCGTTCAACCACTACGCGTTCGGGGCGATCGGCGACTTCATGCACCGCGTCGTCGCGGGGCTCGCACCAGCCTCCCCCGGCTACCGTCGGATCCGGTTTTGTCCTCGTCCCGGTGGCGGCCTCACCTCCGCCGCGGCTTCGCACGAGTCCCCTCTCGGGCTCGCCTCGATCGACTGGCAGATCCTCGACGGGCGGTTCGACATCGAAGTCCTCGTGCCGCCCGGCGCTTCCGCGGTCGTCGTGCTTCCTGACCAGACGAGCTTCGATGTCGAACAGGGCCGACACTCATTCAGCATCGACCTCAACAACGTGACGCCGGCGAAGTGAACGCACCGGTCGCGCAGACGTTTCTCGACCACGGTTTCGTCGCGATCGAGGGGGCGTTGTCGCAGGAGTTCTGCGAGAGCGTCGCGTCAGCGGCATTTCAGCGGATGGGGATGGTGGAGTCCGATCGGTCGACGTGGCCGGCGGGTCGCACCGGTCTGTCTGTCGTTCGCAACTGGCAAATGGCGGATGTGGCACCGGCGGCTGGCGCGGCGGTCGAGGAGTTGCTCGGCGGACGCGATGTCGTGTCGTTCAGCGGAGTGCAGGACAACCTCATCGTCAACCTGCCTGACCCGAACGCTCACTGGTTCGGTGCCGACGAGATCGCACATCCCGCGGCCGGGTGGCACAAGGACGGAGACTGGTTCCGGCACTTCCTCGACAGCCCGGAGCAAGCGCTGCTCGTGATCGTGTTCTGGCGCGATGTCGCCGCGGATCAGGGCGCGACGTATGTCGCTGTCGACTCGGTCGGCCCGGTTGCGCGGCTGCTGAAGGAACATCCCGAGGGGCTCGATCCGGCGGAGGTCCTCGACGCCGTACCAGACGTCCTCCGTCAATGCACAGATTTCCGTGCCCTCACTGGCCGCCAGGGCACCATCGTCTTCGCTCACCCGTTCATGCTCCACACAGCGTCGGTAAACGCGACCGACCGCCCGAGGCTCATCTCGAACAGCTCGGTGATGTTGCGGGAGCCGATGTCGTTCGCTCGCGGCGACGGCGCCTACAACGTCGTTGAACGCTCGATCCTCCAGCATCTCGGGCCCGCACCAATCCACTACCGTCCGAGCGGTGAGCGCAAGGCCGTGTCGTCGGAGCGAGAGCGACGATGGAAGGCGGACCGCGCTCGCGTGTTGCTGGATGAGAGCGCCGCGGACGTGAGACCTCGATGACGGAGCCGATCCGGTGGGGCGTGGCGGCAACCGGCGGAATCGCCGCGCAGTTCGCGGCGGCGATGCCAAGCACCACGGGCGGCGAGATCGTCGCCGTTGCGTCACGGTCGATCGCCAACGCGCAGGCATTCGGAGATCGTTTCGGCATCGCTCGACGGCACGCGTCGTACGAGTCGCTCGCGTCTGACCCCGACGTGGACGTGGTGTACGTCGCGAGCCCACATGCCTGCCATGCCGCCGACACACTGCTGTTCCTCGAAGCCGGCAAACATGTCCTCTGCGAGAAGCCGTTCTCGATCAACCACGCCAGCGGGGCGACGATGGTCGCGGCCGCGCGCCAGAACGATCGGTTCTTGATGGAGGCCATCTGGAGCCGCTTCCTGCCCGCATACGTCACGCTGGCCGAACTCCTCCACGACCAAGACGTGGGCGAGCCGCTGCTCGTCGAGGCCGACTTCGGCTTCTCCGTACCGGTCATGCCCGAGCATCGGCTCTTCAACCGCGAGCTCGGCGGAGGAGCGCTGCTCGATCTCGGCATCTACCCGCTCCAGTTGTGTTCGCTGGTGTTCGGTTCGCCGGAACAGGTCAAGGCAGTCGCGCAGATCGGCTCGACCGGCGTCGACGAGCAGATCGCGGCTGTTCTCCAACACCGCGGCGGTGGAATCGGAGTCGTCAAGGCAGCGATCCGGACGTCACTCGCCTGCCGCGCGCAGATCGCCACGACACACGGCTCGATCTCGCTACCGCCGTTGATGCACTGCCCGGATCATCTGATCGTCGCCACCCGCGGCTCCGAGCGACGTATCGATTGTCCTGTCGGTGAGCACGGCCTGCGTTTCGAGATCGACGAAGTTCACCGGTGCTTGGGCGCGGGCCTTCGCGAGAGCACGGTGATGCCGCTTGCCGAGACCCTCGCCCTTGCCGCGACCATGGACGCGATCCGTGCTCAGGTCGACCTCACCTATCCCGGCGACTGATCCCTCGTTCGACCTGTCGGCACGCTCAGAGCAGGCGCACGTGGTCGCGGTACGGGTCGAGGCGTGAGTCGTCGGGATCGAGATCGGTCACGAGCGTGTGGACACGATCGAGGGAGAACGTGCGGGCCGCGGCGCGGTGGCCGAGCTTCGAGCTGTCGACGGCGACGATGATCTCCGCGGCGACTTCGCCGAGCGCCAGCTTGACATCGGCCTCCTCCAACGACATCTCCGTGGTCCCTAATGTCGCGTCGACGGCGGCGGCGCTGACGAAGAGCCGGCGCAACGACAGGTCCCGGGCCGCTCTGCTCGCCATCGGCCCGACCAGACTGCCGGTTCGCTTGTCCAGCTCGCCCCCGGTCAGCAAGGAGGTCACGCCGGCGTGGTCCTGCAGGACAGCGAAGGTGTCGGGGCTGTTGGTCAACACTGTCAGGTCGCGCTGTGGGCCGAGGCGAGCGGCGAGGCGTTGCAGCGTGGATGACGCGTCGATGCCGATCGCTCCGCCTTCACCGACGAGTCCCAGCAACTTGTCGGCGACACGCGCCTTTGCTCGCGAGTTCCGCTGAAATCGATCGGCGAACGACTGCGGCCCAGCGGCCAAGGCGCCACCGCGCACTCGCTGGGCGACGCCTTCGTCGACCAACATGTCGAGATCCCGCCGCACGGTCATCTCGCTCACGTCGAGTTCGGTCGCCAGATCGGCGACACGCACGCGGCCGTCCCGGTCGAGCTGCTTGCGGATCAACTCCAGGCGATCGATGGTCTCGACATTCATGCGGTCACTAACTTACGCGCCCCAACCTGCGGCAGCACCGATGCGTTCAGCGCGGATCTGCTCACCGTACCCGGATCGCTTGTACGCCGAGATCGGATCGGGTTCGAGGCCTGCACTCTCGCGGAACGCTCCGAGCGCGGGGCGCACGTCGGTGTTGAACGCGTCCATCAGCACCGCGTTGGCACCGAGGACGTCGCCGTCCTGCTGCGCTGCGAGGAGAGCCTCCCTGTCGACGAGCGAGGCCTTGGCGGTGGCTTCTTGCACGTTCATCACCGAACGGATGACGGCTGGGATCTTTTCCTCGATGTTGTGGCACTGGTCGAGCATGAACGCCACCGCGGCGCCGGGTTCGAGGGCGCCGCTGATGACGATCTCGTGCATGATCCGAAACAGCTGGAACGGGTCGGCCGCGCCGACCATCAAGTCGTCGTCGGCGTAGAAGCGACTATTGAAATCGAATCCGCCGAGCTTGCCGAGGCGCACGAGCTGCATCACGATGAACTCGATGTTCGTGCCAGGTGCGTGATGGCCGGTGTCGAGGATCACCTTGGCTCGGTCTCCGAGAGCGACGCAGTGGGCATAGGCCGTGCCCCAGTCCGGTACGTCGGTCGCATAGAACGCGGGCTCGAAGAATTTGTACTCGAGCAGCAACCGTTGTTCGCCGGAGAGCCGCTCGTACGTTTGCGCCAGCGATGCCGCAAGGCGATCCTGGCGCGCTCGCAGCGAGTCCTGTCCCGGGTAGTTCAGTCCATCGGCGAACCACAGCTTCAGATCGCGAGATCCGGTCTCATCCATGATGTCAATGCAGTCGCGCAGGTGGCCGACAGCTTTGCGGCGAACGGCGGCGTCGGTGTGGCACACGCTGCCGAGCCGATAGTCGTCGTCCTGAAACGTGTTCGAGTTGATCGCGCCGATCCGCACCCCGAGATCGCGGGCGTGTTCGGCGAGCTTGGCGTAGTCGCCCACTCTGTCCCACGGGATGTGCAGCGCCACCGTCGGCGCTGCACCCGTGTAGCGGTGTACTTGTGCCGCGTCAGCGACCTTCTCGAACGGATCGCGTGGAACGCCCTTCTGGGTGAAGACCTTGAACCTGGTACCGGAGTTGCCGAACGCCCACGACGGCAACTCGATGGACAGCTGCGCGAGTACGTGGGTGATGCGCTGTTCATGTGTGTTCATCATGTGGCCTCCACAGGCGCGTCGTCAGCGACGAACTTCTGCTGATCCGGATCCCAGCGACTCATGAACACCGGAACGTCGCCGTCCGTGGAGGTCTGCGAGTACGTCGAATCGGCGCCGAGCCCGGGGAGCCGCAACGTGCCGAGGTTGGCTTCGGCGGCCCGGAAGGTGTCGACGTTCAGTGTGTTGCCCGCGGCGGTCGCGATCGCGGTGAACAGTGTCAGCGCCGCGCACGCGGTGACCGGCGCGACCCACGTTCCCTTTGTGTCGGTAACGGCAGTGCGGGGATCGTTGATGGGCTCCTGCGGGCCGGCGGCCTGGATCAGGGCGACGCACTTGGTCGTGGCCTCGTCGGCCCATGCCGCGTTCAACGAGCCGCTGCTGCCGGTCATCGCTCCGGCGATCGCATCCGGATCCGGCGGTCCGGCCTTGTCGCCTACCCATGCTTCCATCGCTCCGTTGCTCGTGCCGAGGAGGGTTGGCCGGTACGTGGTGTTCAGCGAACCTTGACCCCATGTGACCGGCACCTGGCCAACCAGGATCAGCACGTCGGCGCCGTCCGCTTCGAACTTCTGGGACAACACGCCGACCTGGTTGTAGGCGGCCTGCACGTCGTCGATCGGTGCGTCGATCACCGCTGTGTCGACCGGTTCGATGCCGAGCGCGTTCAAGGCGGGCACGGCAATGTCGTTCATCGTTGCTTGATCGGCGGCGAGCGCCACGACCGCGACCTTCTTGCCGTCGAACGCTCCCTCGGCGTTCCACGCGCCGATCAGCTTCTCGGTGACGCGGTCGCTGGACAGCTGCCAGCCGAACCATGGGGCCTTGGCACGGGCGAGCCGCTCGGCAGTCTGGACGCCACCGATCAGTGGAGTGTTGTGGGTCTCGACGTAGCAGAGTGGCGCGTCCCCATCCAGTTGGTTGCCGAGGACCGCGAAGACCTTGTCGTCCTCGGTCAGCTTCGTGCAAGCGGCCGCTGACGGGTCGGTGCCGAGCGGGCTGACGGAAATGAAGTCGGGGATGATCTTCCGGCCGTTGATGCCCCCGTTTGCGTTGATGTCGTTGATGATGGCGTTGTAGGCGTCCTCGTAGTTGCCGTGGTCGAGGTCGACGAACTGACGGACGGCATCGAGGTCGGGGTAGAGCACACCGATCGTGATCGAGTCATCGGTGACACCGGGGCCGGCGACCCCTTCGGTGGTCGTGGTTGCGGCATCTGTGGTTGGCGCCGCAGAGTCCGTCGTCGCCGTCTCCGTATCGGGCGGCTCGGTGGACTCGACGCTGGTCGGTGCATTCGACTCAGCGGTTGTCGTCTCGGTGGTGGACTCCGTTGTCGGCTCGGACTTCGACGGTTCCGAGGTTGCGGACACCGGCGCGGTCGATGCCGTTGGCGCTGTCGACGCGGATGATGAGTCGCTCGTCGATTTGCACGCGGTGCCGAGCAGCGCGGCGAGCACGAGCAGTGTTGTGGTCTTGCGCATTGGGTCATGTCTCCTGGAGGTGGGTGAGTACGAGAAGTTCGGATGGGTTCGACTCGGCAGCGACGCCGCTGCGCGCGATGGCACGTTCGTCGGTGCCGAGGTAGCTGGCGATGACGCGAGGGTCGTTGCGGACGGTGGCGGGGTCGCCGTGGGCGATGACTCGGCCGCTGTCGAGGCAGTAGATCTCGTCGCTGATCGCCATGATGAGGGGCATGTCGTGCTCGATGATGAGCACGGAGGCGTTCATCTGGGCGCGGATGCCGGTGATGAGCGGTCCGAAGGCCTCTGCTTCGCGTTGGGCGACGCCAGCAGTCGGTTCGTCGAGGCACAGCACCTCGGCGCCGATGGCGAGCAGGCAGGCGATCTCGACGATGCGGCGGGTTCCCGTGGAGAGGTCGGCGATGTAGTGGTCCGAGTAGCGGCCGAGGCCGAGGAAGTCGACGATGTCCGATGCATCGGCGCGCTTGGTGCGTTCGGTGCGGGATGTGGGTGGCCAGTACGTGATGGTGCCGAGCAGCGAGGAGCTGTGTCTGCCTTCCATCGCGACGAGGACGGTCTCGTGCACGGTGAGCTCGGGGAACAGTGTTGCCGCTTGGAAGGTGCGGCCGAGGCCGAGTGCGGCCCGTCGATGTGGTGGGCGGCTGGTGACATCGACGCCGTTGAGGGTGACGCGGCCGTGGGCCGGTACGTATCCGCCGATCGCGTTCATCAGTGTCGATTTGCCGGCGCCGTTCGCTCCGATCAGGCCGACAATGCTGCCGTTGGGCACGGCGATGCTGGCATTGTCGACGGCGCGGATGCCACCGAAGCGGACCGCGATCCCGTTGGCTTCGAGCGCAATCGCGGTCGGGCTGCTCGATCGTTGGCGAGCGTGGGCGGCGATGGAGGCGGGTGGCGTGTGCACGCGCTTGGTCGTGTCGGCACCGGCGCGCTTCGCGGCCCAGGCGACAAGGTGGTCACGGAGTGACGAACCGATCTGCGCCAGGCCGCCGGGGAAGTACAAGAGCAGCACGAGCAGGCCGAGGCTCGAGGTGAGCAGTGGAACGAGCGCGTTGTCCGGCGCCAGTGCCGGCAGGCCGACGACCCAGACCGCGCCGAGCACCGCTCCTGTCGTGCTGCCCAGACCGCCGATGACGACGAGCGCGACAAGGACCAATGAGTCGTTGACGAGGAAGAACCGTTCCGTGAACGGCACGTTCTGGACGGCTCCCGCGAGCAGCGCGCCGCCGACTCCGGCGAGCATGCCGGCGAGCGCGAACGCGGTCAGCTTCGTGCCGGTTGCGTTGACCGTGTACGCGGCCGCGGTGGCTGGGTTGTCGCGCACGCTGATGATCCGCCTGCCGACGCCGGAGCGGCGCATTCGGTTCAGCGTGACCAGGACGATCGCGAGCACTGCCAGGACGGCGTAGTAGTAGGCCCGCTGTGAGCGCATGTCGATACCGAACAGGTGGCCGCGTGGAAACGGGACGGTCAGCGACGAGCCGCCGGAAAGGATGGGCCGGCGGTAGAGGTACTGCTGCGCGGCGAGGGCGAAGACAAATGTCGCCACCGCCAGCAGTAGCCCGCGAACGCGCAGCGCGCCGGTTCCGATGATGACCGCGATCACTGCGGCGATTGCGCCGGCAATCATGATCGAGAGCCAGAACGGCACTGGGTACGCCTCGGCGCTGAACCAGTGGTGGTCGCCGATGCCGATGGTGATCTTGACGCCGCGGGTGAGCGCTGCTGCGGAGAGCGCACCGATACCGGCAAAGGCCATTTGCCCGAGCGACAGCTGCCCGGCCCATCCGGTGAGGACGGTGAGCGACGTTGCGCAGATGGCGTACGCGAGCACCGTCGTGTACAACAGCACCCGCGACGGTTGGGTGACGATCAGCGGGAGGACCAGCGCGAACAAGCCGAGGACGCCGAATCCGATGCGGTCGAGGGCGCGGAGCCACCACACGCCGCGCAGGTTGTCGGGCAGCGCGCGCACTCTTGGCGCGAATGAGAACGGTTGTGATTCGGCGGAGCTGCGCCTCGACTGGACCACCAAGGCCAGCAGCACGGCGATGAGGATGATGGCGTCGATGAGGCCTGTCTGGTCGAGGAAGTTGAATCCCACGAGTGCTTCGATGACACCGATCGCGACGCCGGCCGCGAGGGCACGGGGAAAGGAGACCATTCCGCCGATCAGCGCCGCGACCAGCGCGCGCGCCAGCGTCGCGGGGCCGAGTGACGCGAGGTCATTGACCGCGCCGGCGCGTCCGGCGACCAGCATCAAGGTGACGGTGGCAAGGCCACCGGCGATCGCCCACACGATGGTGGAGACGATCTTCGGGCTCACGCCCGACAGGCGCGCGAGGTCGACGTTGTTGGCCGAGGCTCGGATCGCCTTGCCCAGGCGGGTTCGGTGCACCATCCATCCGAGCCCGATCGCGAGCAGGGGAACTCCGACGATGATCGAGACGTGTGGTCCGGTCACCGTGATGCCGGCAACCTTCCATGAACCGTGGAGGGGCGTCGGGAACCGTTCGCGTGTGCGCTCGAGCTTCGGCAATGCGGTGACCACCGCGAGGGCGAGCTGCGCGATCCCGATCGTGCCGACGACGACGATGACGCGGGGCGCATGGAACAGCCGGCGAACGACCACCATCTCCGCAGCGGCAGCGAAGACGACACCGGCGAGGACGCAGAGAGGTGCTGCGACCCAGAACGGGACGTTGTACTTGACGACCAGCAGCGCCAGCAGACCGGTACCGACGAGGCCCATGTTGCCGACGGCGAAGTTGATGACACGCGTCGACCGGTTGACGAGGACGATGCCCATCGCGAGCAGGCCGACGAGCAGCCCGTTGATCACCCCGTCGAAGACGAGCTGCCGCGTGAACCAGGTTGCGAGCACTCAGCCGCCGTCCTGACCGAAGAACACCGCGCGCACGAGATCGCCGCGCTCTGCGAGCTCCTGCGCTGCGCCTTCGAAGCGAACCCGGCCCTTCTCCATGAACACCGCCCGGTCAGCGATCGACAACGCCACGTTCAGCGACTGCTCGACGATGATGATCGTCATCCCCTCGCGATGCAGCCGCTCGACGATTCCGATCAGCTCCTGCACCACCACCGGGGCCAATCCGAGCGACAGCTCGTCGATGATCAGCACCCGCGGGTCGTGGACCAACGTGCGGGCCAGCGCGACGAGCTGCTGTTGCCCGCCGGACAGGGTGCCGGCCTTGCGATCGAGCAGCGGCTCGATCTCGGGCAACATCGCTTTCACCCGGGCGATCCGCTCCGCACAGCCCGCCCGGTCGCGGCCGTAGATGAACGTCGCCATCTCCAGGTTCTCCGCGACAGTGAGATCGCTGAAGACCCCCTTGCCGCCCGGAAGCAGGTGGATGCCGAGGTTCGCTCGCCGTTCGGGTGCGACGAAGGTGATGTTGCGCCCATCGAGTCGTACAGCGCCGCGCGACGGCGTGCCGAGACCGGCAATCACACGCAGCACCGTCGACTTGCCCGCTCCGTTGGTACCCAAGAGCGCGAGGCACTCCCCTCGTCGAACCTCGAAGTCGACGTCGAACAGAACCTGCACCGAGCCGTACGAGAAGTCGACGCCGGCGACTTGGATCACCGGTACCTGCTCCGGGTCCGCCGTCTGTCGCTGATGCTCCTTCAGCTCCTCCTGGAGCTCTCCGACGAGCATCGACAGGTCGCCGCGGATCGAGGTCGAACCACGCAGGATCAGCGCACCACCGATGATCGTCGACGGTATGGTCAGCGCCAGCATCGCGGCGCGCGGCCCGTACGCGTTCACCAGCACAGCCGCGACGAGCGCGCCGCCGGTTGCGCCGATGAAGAAGACGTAGATCGCCCCGAGCGCGCTGCCCAGCCCGCGCAGCCGGTACGGCACGACCGACTGCATCACTGGTCCGACCATGGTGAAGGCCGCTGACAACATGATCGCTTGTGGCACCCCCACGACGGCGAACAGCCACTCGTTCGGCATGAAGTACTGGACTGGAGTGAGCAGCGCGGCAGGGAGGACGAGGAACCCGATCGATGCGAGGGCCTTCGACGGACTGCGCCGGTACAGCTGGTCGTAGTAGCGGCCGACGAACGGCAGCACCGCCAGCACACCGACGCCACCGATCGTGCCGAGCACACCGCGCCGGAAGGCGTTGAGCCCGTAGCGCTGTTCGAGAAAGAGGTTGGCGAGGACCGGGCCGGTGAACAGACCGAAACCCATCGCCGCAAACGCGATGATCGTCGTTCGCAACGTGCGGATCTGCATCAAGCGAGCGAACGCGGCCTCGGTCGAGATCGGGGCGGGCTTCGTGTCCACCACGACCTCGCCGAGGACGTCCGCCATCTCGAATTGCCCGCGGGGTGGTTCGGGCAGTCGAAATGCGAAGAATGCAGCGATGATCACCGGCACACCAAGGATGAAGAACGCCCACCGCCAACCGGACGCGCCGCCGGCGATCGCCGCGATCGCGCCGACCGCGAGCGGCGACAACACAGCGACGAGCCGACCGGCTGTACCCGTGACGGCACCGAGCCGTCCACGCACCCCGATCGGGTAAGTGTCGGCCATCAGCGACCCGTGGCCGGGGAGCGTGCTCGATTTGGCGACGCCGACGCCGAGCCGGGCAAGGAACAGGGTGAAGGCATTGACCGCCAGTCCCGAGCAGAACACCATCGCCGAGAACATCAGCCCGGCGATGCCGATGATCGGGCCCCGGCGGTAGCGGTCGACCAGCCAGCCCATTGGTAGCGAGCCGAGCACGATGAACGCCCCGGAGGCGGAGATGATGAACACGATCGCGCCGTCACTGGCGTGGAAGCTGTCGCGGATGTTCGGCGCCAGCACACCGAGCGCCGCGCCCTCCAGCTCGTCGAGAGAGGTGAGCGCCAGCAACACGGCGAACGTGAAGGTTCCACCAACCGCAAGCCCCTGCCGCAGCGTCAGCGGTTCCGATCCCACCCCCGGCAGCAGGTCATCAGGGAAGAGCACCTCTTCCGCGGGGGCCTGGAGCGCCGCCTGCTGATCGACGAGCAGGGTCGCCAGGTCACTGACCCCACCAACCGAGTCAACTGCACTCACGAACACCCCCAGGGACAGTTCGACGGCGCCCATGCGCCTGATCGATCATGTCCTATCGAACAATATAGAACAACGGTGATGTTGTCCAGTAACTTGTTATCTATCCTGCGTCCCGGCGCCTGGACGCAGAAAAGTTGCGAACCGGTCGAGTGTTCGCTCGGCGCCGTCAACATCGCCGATGCGGTCGAGATAGCCGTGAGCCATCCCGGCCTCCGTCCAGGCCTCGACCGACACTCCGTGCTCCCGCAGCTGCAGGGCAAACAACTCGCCGGATGAGCGCAGGTCGTCGTGCTCGGCGTTGGCGATCGCGGTAGGCGGTAAGCCGGTGAGATCGGCAATGCCTGGGGTGGCGTACGGAGGCGGATCATCGTAGGCGTCGCCGAGGTACGTTCGATAGAAACCTTCGCGGGTCGCGGCATCGAACCGGGCCAGCGGTGGCAGGACCGCGCACGCTTTCGCGATCTCCGGCGTCGACGGCGGCGTCACCAGATGCAGGGACGGGTACGCCAGGCACATCGCCCGAAACTTCGGGCCGTCCTCGTCGCGCAGGCGCAGGGCCGTGGCCGTCGCCAGGTTCGCTCCAGCGCTCGCCCCGCCGACGGCGAGCAGGGCGGGATCGATCCGGAATCTGTCGAACGAGCCGGCGACCCAATGCACGACCGCGACGCAATCGTCGACCGGCACCGGATACTGATGCGCTGGCGCCAGTCGGTAATCGACAGAGATCACCACACCGCGAACTCGGTGGGCGATCTCGGCCGCGACGCCATGCGCCTCGATCATGTCGAGGCTGCCGAACTGAAACGCGCCGCCGTGCATCCAAACGAGCGCAGGAACGAGATCGATCGGCGCCTTCGACGTGTAGATCCGGACAGGCACGACACCATGCGGCCCCGGTACTTTCAGATCCTCGGTGCTGACGTCGCGAAGTCGGAATCGACCAGACGGTGCGCCCAGAGCGATCGCCTTCTCGATCGCATCGCGATCGCCGCCATACACATCCTTCCAGGTGACGCCGGCAACCGCCGCGAAGCGCTCGGCGAAGAATCGGTCGAGCGTCATCTACCGGTCCATACGGTACGCATCCACGGCAGATCGAACGCGCCTACGTCAGCGTGCGCAGGGGCACGGAGGAGGTGGTGTCGAGCACGACCTCCACCTCGCTCAAACGCACGCCCCCGCTGTCGGAACGAGCCGCACCGTTGATGATCGCTGTCGACAGGGCGCTCACCGACCCATCGACGATCTGCGTCACGAAGGTGTACGACGAGAACGTCGTCTCGTCGCCTCGCTCGCCGGTGACGTGAACGTTCAGACCCATGTGCCGAAGCGGGAACGGGCTGTCCAGACGATGATCGCGCTGCCACGCCATCACTGCGTCGCGCCCGCGGTTGTCAGATCGGACGAACTCCTCGTAGGTGGTGTTCCCCGAATCCGTCCGGCATGAGAAGTGGACGTCGTCCGTGAGCAACGTCTCGAGCACGTCGAAGTTGCCCTGGTCGTAGTTGAACCACCAGCGGCCCACAAGCTCATTCACCGCAGCGACATCGATCATCTGACCCCCCAGTCATCTCTGACCGAACATAGTAACACGTTACGCACGCGCTGGGCGAGCGCGCACCGGGCGAGCCTGAGAGGACTTCCCCGGCTGGGCGTCGCGGCCGAACAGGGCGTGGACAGCCGTCTCGAGTTCTCTGCGGACCCAAGCGACATCGTGCCGATGGGTGAGCCAGCCAAGGATGACACTGTCGATCACGTGTCCCAGCGTTCCGATCACAGCGTCGCGATCTTCGAGCACTTCGTCGCCGATCGCAGCGTCGAGGAGGGCGGCGAATGTGCCGGAAACTGATATCCGCGAAGCACTGGCATCGGGGTCGAGCGAGTACATCGCTCGCATCATCGTCCGCGACAGCGTCTCGTCTCGATCGAGCGCTTTCGCGTAGGACCGCATGACTTGCAGAACCCGCTCCTCGGCAGTCGCGCCTCGGGGTCGGCGGGCCTCGAGCCGCTCGCGCCACGACTGCATCGACGACAGGTGAGCCTCGGCGATCAGCTGGTCCTTCGACCGGCAGAACTGATAAATGGTCGTCATCGAGACGCGGCACGTCTCGGCCAGTTCGCGCATCGAGACAGCGTCGTAGCCTTCGCGAGCGGCCGCACGTGTCGCGGCCATGATCCGTTGGTACCGCGGGTCGGCTCGGCGCGCGGCCAGCGCATCGTCACCTGCTGTGTCAGCAACGAGCTCGCTCACTCCGTGGACAGTAGTCGTGTACGTGAGTAATGTGTTATCACGGCATTGCTCATCGATGGATCGGGGCGCCGGCCAGGCCACCGATGAGTCGCTCGATCAGCGGCGCGGCCTGCGTTCCGCTGGGCGTGCCGACGCCGAGCTCGCTGAGCACGGCGAGGCCGAGATCGGCGGCCACGAGCAGAATTGCCAGAGCGCGCATGTCGAGCTTCGGGTCGACGTCTTCGGCGGCCTGCCACTCCTCGTGCGCGGCTGTCCACATGCCAAGGCGATCGCGCAACAGGTCGCCCAGACGCTCGCGTACCTCTGGGTCGGTACGCGCCGCGGCCGCGGCCTGGAGGAGCAGGAGTCGCAGTCGGCGTCGTCCTGGGTCGGCGAGGCGTGCGTACTGCTGGCCGATGATGTGCGGGAGCGGCGCCGCCAAGACCTCGTTGTCGATGTCCTCGAGGTCGTTGGCGATGCTTGTGCTCACTGCTTCGGCGAGCAGGTCGGCCTTGCCGCGAAAGGTTGCGTAGATCGCCCCGCTGCTCACGCCGGATTGCGTTGCGATCTCGCGGATCGACACGGGTGCGTAGCCCTCCGCCGTGAACAGGGCTGTTGCGGTGTCGAGGATGCGCTGCCGCGTGGCCTCACCCTTCGGGGTCAGGCGACGCTCGGTCGTCACGCCAGCCAATCCGTCGTCGGTGCAATCGTGTACGTACTGACGAGCGCCTGGATCCAATCAACGTCGTGGAACGGGTCATTGGGCTCGGCCACCGTGACGCCCCTGGCACGGAGATCTGCGAGCAGGGTGTCGACCACCTGTTGGTGCGTCAAGTCGTCCTTATGGTCCATCACCTTGCGCAGCTCATCCATGTCGGAATACAGCTCGGCGTTCCAGTGGGCGAGGAATCGGATCTGCTCGGGCTCGTAGCGATGCACGCGCTCGCCGTCGGTCAGCACGTCCCAGGCGTCGTCGGCAGCGTTGTACTGGAACAGCGACCGCGCCTTCACTCCATTCACGTTGCGCTCGTCGGGACGACCGACCGAGTCGCCACGATGGAACATCATCTCGTTCTGCACGACCACGCCCCTGTTCCACAACGGATGATCGAGCTTGCGCGGCGGCTCGAATGGGCCATCGGGCCAATACGTGAAGGTGCCCTCCTCCCCCCTGTACCACCACGTGATGACCTGGCCCATCTTGACGAGGTAGTCCGTGAAGAGACCGGACTTGGCCATCACGTTCTGCAGCCAGACCGGCGTGTTCTCGATGCGCACGCCGCGGAACGTCACCGCATCCACGTGCGGCGACGAGCCAGAGTCGTGCGGGCCGCAGATGTTGAACAGCATCATCGTCGGCTTGGCATACTCGCAGCCCCAGTAGCCCTTCACGAGATCGAGGAACTTCTCGTTGTAGAAGATGTCCTGCAGCTCCGGGTACAGGCAAACCGAGTTCTGAGCGAGGAAGCCGCGAAAGTGGGGGCCGGCCAGATCGTCGAGCGTCAGACCGTGGTTCTCGGGGACGACCCCGGTGACCGTGGCGATCACCTCATCGGCAGACTCGAAGTGGTGCGACAGGATCGTCGGCCACGGACCGTTGCGTTTGACGACGTCGAACATCGTCGCAAACTGTTCGTCTGTGTACACGCCGTCCAACACGATCGGCGGGGCACACGGCGTCATCACCCGACCCAGCTCGCGCTGGTAGTCGGTCATCGCGCCTTGTTCGATCGCGGTCATCGTTCCTCCTCGTTCGCAGGCCACTGCGAGCCCTGATTTGCCGTGCTCGTCCGACAAAAGATCATAACGTTGTTCTGTTTATACTGCGGCTGTGAAACTCGATCGTCGCTGGCTGCGACCTGAAGACGTCGCGCCCGTCGACGCGCACGACTGGCTCAGTGACACGCTGCCCTCACTGCTCGCTGACGACCAGAGAACCGCAACTGCGGTCGCTCGGCTCGGCTTGCCGCCCCTCGTCCTGTGCGTTGGTGACCGCGAGTCCACGAAGGAGGCCCGCAGGACTGTCGCCGCCGAGGATGGACGATGGGTCCTGGACGGCCCGACCGACGGTGCGCTCGTCGTCACGACATCGTCCGCGGCCTTCTCGGACTGGATCAACTGGATCGCGAACGTGCAGCGCCTCACCCTGTCGGGCGACATGACCTACAGCGGTCGATCACTGTGGACCCTCTTCGCGTGGGAGCTCGCCCTCCGCTCCCTTGTCCACGGCGTGCCCGTGCACGAACCGGGCTCAATCGACTTCCGCGACCGCAACGGCGATCCACTCGACCTCCGCCGCACCTTCAGTCCCGACGACGCTCCCGCCGAAGTCGCGCACTTCCTTCGCGAGGCCGGCTACCTCCACCTGCGTGGCTGGCTCGACCCTGCGGACATGACCGTCATCGCCGACGACATGGACCGTGCGGTCACCGGCTATTCGCGCGGCGACGGCCGTTCGTGGTGGGCCACACTCGAATCGGGCGACGACGTGTGCGTGCGAATGCTTCAGTTCGCCCAGCACTCCGAACGAACGACCAAGATCCTGAACAGCGATGTCTGGAACCAGCTTCGCGACGTCCTGGCCGCAGACGAACAACTCGTCGCGCGCACGGGGACGAACATGATCGAGGGCCTGTTCAAACCGATCGGCGTCGCGGAGGGCATCTCCGACGTGCCCTGGCATCGCGACTGCGCGTTCGGTGGCCATCCCTACCAGTGCGGCGGGCTGACGATTGGCATCTCGGTCACCGAAGGCACCGCTGAGTCGGGCCTGCTCCGCGTCGTGGCCGGCTCACACCGCGCGGCGACGCTCGACGATCCCGCGTGGAAGGGCAACGATCTGCCCGTCATCCCGCTGCCGACCGAGACCGGCGACCTCACCGTTCACATCGCCTGCACCGTCCACGAAGCGTTGCCCCCAACGGTCCGGCCGCGCAAGGTGATGTACACCGGCTTCGGCCTGCCCGAAGTGTCCGACGTGCGGCAATCCGGCGCGTTGCCAGTTCGCGACGTCCGCAACGAGGCCCACCTCCTCACATCCCAACCGGGCAACCAGACGAGATCGATCAGCACAACCTGATCACCGGGCCTTTGGCCCTGCCATTGCTCCGCAACGCCGACGTTGATGTGGCCGTTGACCCTGCGGGCGCGGCGGCGACCACCGCCGACCCGAAGCAACTCACGACCGTTGCTCCCCAAGTTGCTCCCGCCGCTTTCGACCCGAGAACGAGAACAACCGCAGGTCTGTGACCTGCGGCTGTGCGGTGGAGCTGAGGGGAATCGAACCCCTGACCCTCTCCATGCCATGGAGATGCTCTACCAACTGAGCTACAGCCCCGCAATCGGGAACATGAAGTTACCAGCGCGCCCTATGCGGACCAAACATGTTCCGCGACTTCGCGCAGGTTGTCCGGTCTACAGACCGCGGCGGGCGCGGAGGCGGGAGCGAATGGGGCCGACGGCGAGACGCATCACGAGCGTGATCACGGCGACGGAAACCAACGTGCGCTGGCCGAGCGGCATCCGCGCCAGGACCGGTGCGACGAAGACCGACGCGAGGATCGCGACCGGATACACCCACAACACGTCGGTGACGATGCGCGCCCACAGCGGGCGGGCCGGCTCTGAACGGCTGGGCAGGTCGAACCAATCTTCGACGCCGACCACGGTGTGAACGCGCGCGCTGGTGACGAACTGGTCGGCCTCGGCGAGCAGCGCGGCGCGCTGCGGTGAGCGCTCCCACAGCCGAAGGGCGAGGCCGTCGACGAACCGGAAGACGATCTGCCAGTCGCCACCGTCGGGCCCCGGGTGGAGCACGCCGGCGCCGAGGCTGCCCGGGAAGGCGCGGGCCTTGGCCACCATCTGCTCGCTCCAGATCCCGAACTCGACCTCGCGCCCAGGCGCGACCGCACGCGAGACCGTCACCGTCACCGGCGAGGGGGCGATGCGCGGCAAGCGACCTGTATCGAAGGGACCGGAGAGCATTGTGTTCATGACGGAGATCGATGGTACGTCATCCATCACAGAAAGTGATGGTGTCCCTCGTCACCTGCAGCGAACGGTGTCACCCCAGGTCACCCGCAACGTATCCGGATCGTCGTACACGTTTCCGACCGATGATCTCGAACGCATCATCCCAGCTCACCTGCGTCAAGCCCACCGATCCGGGTCCTCCCGCCGCCGATCGATGGTCTCGAACGCATCACCCCAGCTCAGCGAGGTCGAACTCATCCGTCGGCAAGCCGAACGAACCGATCCGACGAACCGCGAAACGCGGCAGCCGGTCAGGCGTCGGCAGCGCGGGTCGAGGCCGGCGAATCGGCCCAGTCGATGAACGGCGCGTCGCGGTAGAGCCGCTCGATCTCGTAGAACGACCGCGTTTCATCGCTGAACACGTGGACCACGACATCGCCGTAGTCGATCAGCACCCATTGCTGCTCGCGGGCGCCTTCGACGCGCAACGGCGACCGGCCCGTTTCCTCCCGGATCCGGCCCTCCACCTCGTCGGCCAGGGAACGCACGAGGCGGCGGTTGGCGGCGCTGGTGATCACGAAGTACTCGACGACGGCCAGGATCGGTCCGACCTCGATGACCAGGGTGTCGGTGGCCTTCTTGTCGTCGACGGCTCGCGCTGCGAAGCAGGCCAGCGCTTTCGAGTCCAGATCTCTCACGGTTGGTTCAGACGACATTCAAGACGACACGGTAGTGGCGGATGCCGCGGGATCGGTTCCGGCCGCATCGGTCGACACGGTGTCGGACCCGCTCGCAGCGGTCGCGTTCGGGTCGGTTGCCGCAGTCTGAGCCGCTGCTTCTCGATCGGCCATACCCGTCAGGTACGAGCGGCCGACCACGATCACGACGTTGACCAACGGGAACTGGAACTTCGGATCCTCGGTCTTGACCTCGCCGAGCTGGTTGGTGATGACCGCCAGTTCGTCGGACTGCAGCGCACCTTCGGCGAAGATCGTCGTCACATCGGGCGACTTGTGCGACTCCAACGTGTACACCTGCGGCGAGACGGAGACGACGTTGCCCTGGGCGAAGAGCAGGCGCTGGACGAGGTCGAGCGTGACGTCGACCGGTGTCGCACCGGTGAGGCCGGCCGCGTCGACCTCGGCCTGTGTCAGTCCGTTCTCGATCCTGAAGTTCAGCGTCGGTTTGGGCGTGATCATCGCGGACGGGGCGAGGCCGGCCATCAGCATCACCACGGACGGTATGTCGAGGCGGCCGACGTCGAGCTTGGCGGTGTTCGAGTCTCCGGTGATCGGCACGGTGGTGAGATCGTTGAAGACCTGCACCGGCCCGGCCATGAAGTGCAGCATGAAGTCGTTGAAGTCGACGGGCCCGTCGGGGCCGAGCGCAGCAGCGGCGTCAGGGTTGATGCCCGTTCCGATCGCTGCGGCCAGCGCGGCCCACACAGCGTGGACGTTCGGGATTCGCTGCTGCTCGGGCTGCGCGGGGTCGTCGGCGACCAGGATGCTCGCCACCTGTTCGGGGGTCAGCTGCTGGTCGCCGGCCGGGAACAACGTCTGCTTCGTGCCGTCCGCGGCCGCGTCGACGACCTCCGCCGGCAGCGACACGGTCAGCGACGGTGTTGGTGCGAGCAACGCTGCCAGCGCTGTCGCGTCCAGCACGCCCGACGACCCGATCGACACGAGCGAGATCGACGAGACGTCGTCGGCGAGGAAGTCGGGACCCTTGGTGATGACGGTGTCGGCGATCGGCGCCTGCTGCTCGTCGGCCGTCTGCGATGTGGTCGCGTTGGTCGGGATCGACACCAACGTCCCGCCCTTGCCCGTGCCCGGGGCCAATACGAGAACCGCAAGCGCGGACACGAGCTGCTGGTCGTCGACGACGGCGAGCATCGCCGTCGGCGTCGACGGGAACGCGACCGTGGGCAGCGTCTTGGCCGCGGTGCCCGCCTTGGAGCTGCGCAGGACATGCCAACCGACCACACCAAGCGTCGGGGCAGCACCGAGGACCAGGATCCCCGACAGCGCGGCGGCGATGGTGCGGTTGCGCCGACGCGCGGCGAAAGCCGTCACAGCGTGCTCTCGTACATGGCACGGGAGCGGATCATCTCGAGCACCGGCTCGGTGATGAGGTAGTCGAGGGGGCGGCCGTCGCTGAACCGGGCGCGCAGGTCGGTGCTCGACACTTCGAGGTGAGGCACCTCGACCCGGTGCCACTTGAACTCGCTCGGGAGCTCGACGGTCTCGCCCGGGCGATCGACGACCACGAGCGATGAGCGCTCGGCGACCTCTTCGTATCGGTCCCACGTGGTGAACCCCGCCGCGGCATCGTCGCCGACGATGGTGAACAGCTCGGCGTCGGGGTACTCGTCACCGAGAGTGCGCAACGTGTCGGCGGTGTAGCTGGCGCCGCCGCGGTCGATCTCGGTACGCCCGGCGAGCAGCCCGTCCACCTCAGCAACGGCGGCCTCGACGAGCGCGAAGCGATCTTCTGCGGGAGTGATCTGGCGGCTTCGCTCTTTTTGCCATGGCACGTTGGCCACCATCAACACCACCACATCGAGTTTGAGGGCATGGCGCACGTTCACTGCGGTCACGAGATGGCCGACGTGCGGGGGATCGAACGTGCCACCGAACAATCCGATACGTGGCGGCACGGGGGCCGAGTCTAGGAGACGGAGCACTCAAATCGAGGCGCGAGCTGCACCGTGACCTCGGCGGGACTGCCGGTGACCTCGGAAGGGCGCCCGAACCAGGGGCTCCACGGGGGGTGCCTCCGGTCGAGACCGGGTACGTGACACGCGACCACCCGGGCACGCGTCGAATGATGCCGTGCGCGCTTGACCGATGGTGTACTCTGGACTTCCCCCCACATAGCTACCTTTCAAATCTGTCCAATCCCCCCTTGGACATGCAGATTTCGCCCAGAGTTTGCGCCAATTCCCCAGTCCCCGGTCCGCGCTCGGTGAGGTTTGTACTGGCTGACGCTGTGTCGAACGACAAACACCTTGTCCGACGACATCGCATGCAGTCGGAATGCGAAATACAACAAAGAAACGGTCAATTGCACATGAATGATTCCATCGGCCTCTACCTGAACGACATCGGCAAGGTTGCCCTCCTCAATGCAGAAGAAGAGCGCGAGCTCTCCCGTGCGATCGAAGCCGGCCGGGAGGCCGCCGAGCGCATCTCCAACGGAGAGAAGGGCGCTGCTCTCAAGTCTGCGGTGAACGGCGCGGCCAAGGCCAAGGATCGGTTCATCCGCTCCAATCTTCGCCTCGTGGTCAGCATCGCTCGCCGTTACCCGCTGCCCCAGGGCATGGACCTGCTCGACCTGATCCAGGAAGGCAACCTCGGCCTCGAGCACGCCGTCGACAAGTTCGACTGGCGCCGTGGCTTCAAGTTCTCCACCTATGCCACCTTCTGGATCCGCCAGGCCATCGGCCGCGCCCTCGACCAGAAGGCCAGCCTGATCCGTATCCCAGGTGATCGTTCGGCCAGCCTCCGTGCTGCGCTGCGCCAGGCGAGCGGCGACGGCGAGACCCTCGACCTCGGCAACGCCGAGCTGCATCGCCTCACCACTCCGGTCTCGCTCGACAAGACCATCGGCGACGACGGCGACGCGACCCTCGGCGACCTGATGGCCAACGGTGACGGCACCCCCGAAGACGCCGTCATGGCGATGGTCGACAGCGACCTGCTCGACGAGCTGCTCGGCACCCTCGACAAGCGGGCCCGCTACGCAGTCGAGGCGCGCTTCGGCCTGCTCGACGGCGAGCGCAAGAGCTTCCGGGAAGTCGGCGAGAACCTGGGCGTCACCGCCGAGGCCGCGCGTCGGCTCGTCAGCCGTGCCGTTGCCGGTCTGCGCGAGGACGCAGTCCGCATCCTGGCTGCGTGACGTCGCAGTCCGCATCCTGACGCCAGCCTCGACGCGCTCGTCATCATGACCGCAGGAAATCGTCACGACCGTCGCGCACTTGGCCGGTACCCTTCTGTCGTGCAGCGTTGCAGACAACCGATCGCGATGGACAGCTGATGGCCAAGTCGTGGAGCCCTTCGTCATGGCACTCGTTCCCGGCGTCGCAGCAACCTGATTGGCCCGACGACGGCGCGCTCGACAACGCGCTGAAGCAGATCGCCGGCTTCCCGCCGCTCGTCTTCGCGGGCGAAGCGCGCAGCCTGCAGGCCTCGCTCGCCAAGGTCGCGGCCGGCAACGCGTTCTTGCTCCAGGCGGGCGACTGCGCGGAGAGCTTCGAGGAGTTCACCGCGGTGAACATCCGCGAGAAGCTGCGCGTGATCCTGCAGATGGCCGTCGTGCTCACCTACTCGCTCGGCGTTCCGGTGATCAAAGTCGGGCGGATCGCCGGCCAGTTCGCCAAGCCGCGCTCCTCGCCGACGGAGAAGTTCGGCGACATCGAGCTGCCGAGCTTCCGCGGCCACATCGTCAACGGTTCTGCCGGAACGGCGGCGGCGCGGGTGCCCGACCCGGACCGGCTCGTGCAGGCCTACCACCAGAGCGCTTCGACGCTGAACCTGGTGCGGGCCTTCACCAAGGGTGGTTTCGCCGACCTCAACCGGGTGCACGCGTGGACGCAGGAGTTCGTCGCCAGCAGCCCCGAGGGCCAGAAGTACGAGCAGCTCGCGGCCGAGATCGACCGCGCCCTGCGTTTCATGCACGCGTGCGGTGTCGACACCGAATCGAACAGCCGGCTCCACGAAGTCGACGTCTTCACCAGCCATGAGGCACTGCTGCTCGGCTACGAGGAAGCGCTCACCCGCCAGGACTCGACCACCGGCGGTTGGTACGACTGCTCGGCGCACATGCTGTGGATCGGCGAGCGCACCCGCGAGCTCGATGGCGCTCACGTGGAGTTCCTGCGCGGGGTCGGCAACCCGATCGGCTGCAAGATCGGCCCGTCGACCACCCCGGAGATGGTGCTCGAGCTGTGCGAGGCGCTCAACCACGCCCAGGTGCCGGGCCGGCTGACGTTGATCAGCCGGATGGGTGCCGAGCACGTCGAGGACAAGCTGCGCCCGATCCTGCGTGCGGTCCGCTCCGCCGATCACCCCGTCGTGTGGGCGTGCGATCCGATGCACGCGAACACGTACACCGCGCTCAGCGGGCGCAAGACCCGCGACTTCGACGACATCTGCGCCGAGATCGGCGGCTTCGTGCGCGCCCACAGCGCCGAGGGCACGTGGCCGGGCGGGATCCACGTCGAGCTCACCGGCGACGATGTCACCGAGTGCATCGGCGGGGCCGACAAGATCCTCGATTCACAGCTCGACGATCGGTACCAGACCGTGTGCGACCCGCGCCTCAACGGTCGCCAAAGCCTCGATCTCGCGTTCCGCGTTGCCGACTTGATCCGCACCAACGGCCTGGCCTGAGTTCGCACCCGCGCCAATGGCAGGCTCGAATCGCCCGCTGACACTCGTGGGCTCGTGGCCGGTCGCAACGGCCGCCGCGGCCACAGTCAGCTTCGATGGAACGGTCGACACGGTCGGGCCGACGTCGCACATCTTCCACCTGGCCTCGGTCGGCAAGGTCGTCGCGACGTGGGCGATCCTCGTCGCCGTCGAGGACGGTTCGATCGCGCTCGACACGGCGATCGGCCAGCCCGGCTGCACCCTGCGCCATCTGCTCAGTCACGCCGGCGGGTACCCGTTCGAGGGTGACGTGCCGATCCTCGGGCCGGCGCGACGCCGGATCTACTCGAACGCGGGCATCGACCTCGCCGCGGCCGCAGTTGTCGAGCGGACCGGCATCGCGTTCGACGACTACCTCGGCGAGGCCGTGCTCCAGCCGCTGGCGATGACATCGACCGAACTGCGCGGCCAGGCCTCCAACGGCCTATGGGGCAACGTCGACGACATGCGACGGTTCCTCGCCGAGATGATCTCGCCGACGCTGCTCAGCCGAGCCACGGTCGCAGAGGCCACCACGATCCAGTTCCCCACCCTGTCCGGCCGCCTCCCGGGGATGGGCATCTACGAACCATGCCCGTGGGGTCTCGGGGTGGAGATCAAAGGCGAGAAGGTGCCGCACTGGATGGGCTCGACGAACAGCCCGTTCGCGTTCGGCCACTTCGGCGGGTCGGGCACGATGCTGTGGGTCGATCCCGTGGCGCGCACCAGCCTCGTCGCCCTGACCGACCGTCGGTTCGACGACTGGGCGCTCGGTGCGCTGCGCGTGTGGCCCGAGCTCAGCGATGCCGTCGTCGCCGAAGCCCAGATGTCCCCCTGAAAACCGCGATTCCCAGCAGGTTTCTGCCTGGTGTGCGGGCGGCTTTACTGTAAAGAATCGGGGTTGGGAGGCCTACGAGAGGCGTTCGACGATCATGGCCATGCCCTGGCCGCCACCGACGCACATCGTCTCCAGGCCGAACGTCTTGTCGGCTTCCTGCAGGCCGTGGATCAATGTCGTCATGATGCGCGCGCCGGTCATGCCGAACGGATGGCCGAGGGCGATGCCGCCGCCGTTCACGTTCAGCTTCTCCATCGGGATGTCGAGATGCCGCGCCGAGGGGATCACCTGGGCCGCGAACGCCTCGTTGATCTCGACCAGATCGATGTCGCCGATCGTCATCCCGGCCCGCTTGAGCGTCTGGCGGACGGCCTCGATTGGGCCGAGGCCCATGATCTCCGGGTTGAGGCCCGAGACTCCGGAGGCGACGATGCGGGCGAGCGGGGTGAGGCCGAGCGCCTTGGCCTTCTCCGCGCTCATCACCATCACGGCCGCGGCGCCGTCGTTGAGCGGACACGCGTTACCGGCGGTGATCGAGCCGTCGGGGCGGAAGACCGGCTTCAAGCCGGCGAGCGCCTCGAGTGTCGTACCGGCGCGAGGGCCGTCGTCCTTGGAGACGACCGTGCCGTCCTCGAGCGTGATCGGCGTGATCTCCTGCTCGAAGAAGCCGTTGGCGACGTTGGCACTGGCGAGATCTTGTGAGCGCTTGGCGAACTCATCCATGTCTTCGCGGCTCACGCCCTCCTGCTGCACGACGTTCTCGGCCGTCTGTCCCATGGCGATGTACACGTCGGGCAGGCCCGGGCCGGGCGTCCACGTCGGCGCGCCACCGGTCGAGCGTTCGCGGGTGCGCGCCCCGGCGTCTTTGAAGATCGGGTTCGGAGCGGTGTCGCTCGCCCCGGCGGCGTAGCGGCTCACGGTCTCGACGCCGGCGGCGATGAAGCAGTCGCCCTCGCCGGCTTTGATCGCGTGGGCGGCCATGCGGATGGTCTGCAGGCTCGACGAGCAGTAGCGGTTCACCGTCACGCCGGGCACGTCGCCGAGGCCGGCGAGGATCGCCGTGATGCGGCCGATGTTGAAGCCGCCTTCGCCGGCCGGCTGACCGATGCCCATGATCAGGTCCTCGACATCGCTGGCCTGCACCGCCGGCACCTTGGCCATCAGGGC